>Ga0075425_100001727_pt1 | contig 21479 bp, 17 predicted proteins | sample SoiMethybrSBSTD4_FD_75300 | JGI IMG/M metagenome (GOLD analysis project Ga0075425, IMG submission 75300) | Bulk soil microbial communities from a Populus tree surrounding site in Tennessee, USA - Soil MetaG P. TD hybrid SBSTD4 | ecosystem: Environmental > Terrestrial > Soil > Tree plantation... | reverse complement strand
AGAATGCTGACCGACACGCTGGTGACCAGACCAGTGAACAACAAGGTCGCTCCTAAGGCGAGAACAAACGGCCACGCTGTTGGAGCGGGCACTTCAATTTCGCGCGGCGCTTGCGAGCTCTGTTCGAGTTGTGCTGTTGTCAGCGTTGCCATCTTCTTCCTTAGCGTCCGACTATGTAAACCACAGTGAAAACCACAACCCATACGGCATCAACAAAGTGCCAATAAAGTGCCAGCACGTCGATGCGGCGGAACTGGTCCGAGCCGACACGACCCACCAAACCGAAGATCAGAACGGTCAACAGCATGATCAGGCCGACGGTGACGTGAAAGGCGTGTAGGCCGACCAGCGAGTAATAGGTTGTCCCAAAGAGATTGGTCGAGATCGTCAGCCTGTGTTCGTAAATCAGCCGGTGCCATTCGCGGCCAGTGCCGAATAGAAAAAGTCCGCCGAGAATGATCGTGAGCGACCACAACCCCAGAAACGCTCCGCGATTATTGCGTTCAAGCGATCTGCCGGCAAAATGAACGGTGAGGCTGCTGGACAGCAGGCAAACGGTAAAGAAAATCGGCGTCTCCAGCACTTCGCTCGGAGTTGGTCCGGTCAGGCTTTTGCCCAAATAGAAAAGATAAGCAACCACAAAAATCGTAAAGATCGCCGACTCGGCAATAATGAGGCAGGCCATCGCGACCTTGCCGCGATACGGAAGAGTCCAAGCCCCTGGTATTTCAGTTAACGATGTTGCGGCTGCGCTCATTACTCTCTTCCTTTACTCAGATCGGCTCTATTCATAGCGGCTGTCCGGATCTTCCGGATGTTTCAGGTCCCACAACGGACGGCGGCTTGCCACCACCGGAATCGTGGCAAAGTTATATGCCGGCGGGGGTGAGCTTGTGGACCATTCGAGCGTCCAGGCATCCCAGGGATCGTTGCCTGCCACTTTCCCCTTCCAATAGGATCGGATCAAGTTCCACACGAAAATCAGTACCGCGATTCCCTGAATGAACGCGCCAATCGAGACGATCAGGTTCATGGTGTCCCATCCACGGCCGGGCTCGTAGGTGTAAATGCGGCGCGGCATGCCGAGCAATCCCGGGAAGTGCATGGTGTCAAAGCACGCATGAAATCCGATGACGAACAACCAGAAGTGCCACTTGCCCAGCGTTTCGCTCAGCATTCTTCCGGTAACTTTCGGGTACCAGTAGTAAAACGCACCGAAGAGCGCAAACAGAATTCCACCGACGATCACATAGTGGAAGTGCGCGACGACAAAATACGATAGGCTCAGCTGCCAATCGAACGGCGCTGCAGCCAACATGATGCCGGTAAGGCCGGCAATCAGGAACTGGAATAGAAATCCGATGCAGAAAAGCATTGCTACTTTGAATTGGATTTTCCCGCCCCACATGGTGCCGATCCAGTTGAAAATTTTGATACCCGTTGGTATCCCGACGCACATTGAAGTAATCGCGAAGAAGCTGTTGGCGTACGAATTCATCCCCACTGTGAACATATGGTGCGCCCACACGCTCATGCTCACGAACGCAATACAAATGGTCGCGCCGACCATGACCGGATATCCAAAAATTGGCTTGCGGGAAAATACCGGAACAATTTCCGACATAAAAGCGAAGGACGGGATAATCAGGATGTAGACCTCGGGATGCCCGAAGATCCAGAAGAAGTGCATCCACAGATAGGCTGAGCCTCCGGCCTGAGTATCGAAAAAATGGCCTCCAAGATATCGGTCAATCAGCAACATGATCTGGGCGGCGGAGAGCGGCGTGATTGTGATCAGCACCATTCCGCCCATCACAAGACTGAGCCATGCCATCAGCGGCATGCGAGTGAGCTTCATCCCCGGGCATCGCATGGAAAGAATGGTGGCGATGATGTTGATTGCTGTTCCTATGCTGCCAAAGCCGGAGACCAGAACTGAAAGCGTCCAATAATCGGAACTGTGTCCTGGCGAGAACGCTCGCGCGGTCAAAGGCGCGTAGGCCCACCATGCAACGTCAGGCGCATTTCCCGCCCCGTACAGTCCGTTTCCTCCGAGCAAACTGAAATAGAGCAGAAGGCCGCCGAATGCCGAGAGCCAGAAACTGAAGGCATTCAGACGCGGAAACGCCATGTCCCGTGCACCGATCATTATTGGGACGAGATAGTTCGCAAATCCGAACAGAATCGGCATGGCCACGAAGAAGATCATGGTCGTGCCGTGCAGCGTAAACAGACGATTGAAGACCTGCGGCGAAACGAAGTCGTTGTGCGGGTACATCAACTGGATGCGTATGAAAATGGCCTCAATGCCTCCGATGACTAGGAAGAAAAGGGCATAAAGCACATACAGAATTCCGATGCGCTTGTGATCGACCGTCGTGACCCAGTCGTGAAGGACCTGGATCCAGGGCCGGGGCTCAATCTGCACATTCGGAATTGCTATGGCATCCGTTGACATGGTTCTTTCAAATCCTCCGGTTAACGGAGCGTCTCCATATAGCTAACGAGCGAGTCCAAATCTGTATCGCTCAGTTTCATTGCGGGCATCAATGAGCCGGGTTTAATCGCATCCGGGTTTTGAATCCAGAGATGCAGTTTTTCCGGAGTATTCTCGGCTGCGCCGGACGCAATCGTGTCGCGGCTCATCAGGTGCGTCAAGTCCGGACCAAATCGTCCGTTCGCAATCGTGCCGTTGACAGCGTGGCAGTTGACGCAAGCCGTGGTCTCGAACACACGCCGGCCTTCAGCGACCTTCGCATCCTGAACCGCCGGTTGGTGTTGCGCGTGGACCCAAGTGGCAAAATCTTCATGGCTGTCCACCGATACTCGCAACAGCATCTTCGCGTGTTGCGTCCCGCAATATTGCGCGCACTGGCCGAGGAAAATTCCGGTGCGATGCGGGTCCATCCACATGCTGTTGGGATGGTTCGGAATCAAATCGGTCTTGCCGGCGAGTTGCGGAATCCAGAAGCTGTGATCGGTATCGGCGGAGAGTAGCTTCAGAAATGTGGGCGTGGGATGCTCTGGATCGCTGACCGGAATGTGCAACTCGTTGGCGGTGACAATGCCAAGCTTGGGATAACGATATTCCCACCAGAACTGGTGGCCGATGGCCGTTATTTCTACAGCTGTGGGAGGCATTTCAGCGTCTTGAACCGCATGGATGGTTCGTGCGGTTGCCAGGACCAAAACCACCACAATCAGAATAGGAATGATGGTCCATGCCATTTCAATCTGGGTGCTGCCGTACACCTGAGCCGGTTCACGGTTGGCATCCTCGGGGTTCGTGCGGAATTTTGAAATGGAATAGACAAGCAACGTAAAGACGACGACGAATATGATCCCCGTGATGATCAGCACAAAGATCGAAAAGTCAGAGATCGCTTTTGCAGGAGTGGACTCTGGCTTAAAGATATTTTCGAGGCCTGTCGAGGGTGAGGCGGCGGCTGCGGTCACTTCAAGGCAGAACAAGAACGCGACCAATAGCAAGGCAGTCCGGATGATCGAGTTCTTCAGGCGCCGCATTTCCGTACCTCGGCTGTAGTGCAAGTTTGCAGGTTAGATTCGGTGTTGAAAGGCCACCGTGTTCGACTATGCCGCGTCAGCAAGGAGGAACACATCACGAAATGGAAGGAATTTTTCATGACCCTTTTGAGGTATTTGGCAGCAGGTGTCTCTCGATTGAGTCGAGGGCCTCGAGATACGCCTAGATAGATGTCACGCTCCATTTCGATTGTGCGGCCAAACTAAGCCGCCTTCCGACCAGCTACAAACTGGGCTGTCAACTCCGCGACACGCCGACCCTGGAAGCGAGCCGAAGCCAGCGCGGTCTCGTCCGGTTTAAGTGTGCCGTTGTTGCTCGTAAATGATGCGCCGTACGGATTTCCAGCTTTGAACTGAATTGGGTCGGCGTATCCCGGCCCAACAATGATTGCTCCCCAGTGATAGAAAGTGTTGTTAAGGCTGACGATCGTCGTTTCCTGACCGCCGTGGGATGTGCCGGAACTGGTGAACGCCGAGCATATCTTGTTCACCAGGGCACCTTTCACCCAGAGCGGACCCGTGGTGTCCAGAAACTGCTTCAGCTGCGCGGTAGGCAGGCCATATCGCGTAGGCGTTCCGAAGATTATCGCGTCGGCCCAGGCGAGATCGTCAAGAGTAGCTTCCTTGACGTGCTGTGATTCAAGTCGATGAGCAGCCCATCCCTGATTCGAAGCGATCGCTTCATCAGGAGCGAGCTCACGGACTTTGCGAAAACGCACATCTGCGCCAGCCTCGCTTGCGCCTTGTTCAATCGCGCGGGCCAACTGATAGGTTGTACCAGTGGCGCTGTAATAGATGATGGCGACCTTTGTCGGCATTCGATTCCTCCGGTGAGCTTATGAAGCGAGGAGTCGACCCTCGCATAGTACTCCTGAAACGGCCCAGTGTCCTAGGGGTTAATCATCGGCGCCTGCGCCAGCTGCAGATTGATCATCAGATCGAGCCGCCAATCGATCTGATAAAACAATGTTGTTTCTCTGCCCGTTAGCACTTTTCGAAATTCCGGTAGATACTTGAGCCGCAGTTGCATCACGTCAGTTTCGACGGTGGCCCGGCGACGGAGATAGCTCTCTGCCTCATCCCCGGACATGGTTTGATTGTTTTCAAGATATTCCTGGAACAAAGCAATTTTTGTGTCGTAGATTTCCGCCAAGTCGGTTGCGTAACGGTCATAAACCGGCCAGAACTTCTCTGCCTCTACATCGGATAGGTCCATGTTCGCCGCGACGATCTGTTTTTTTTGCGAACGTAAGTTGCTTTTCAACATTTCTATGTCTTGATCAGGAGACCATTGCGTGTCCTGATAGACCGCGGGACGACTAGCACCCTCCGGCGGCTTTGAGGTAATGGGAGTTGGTTGTTGCGCCGACAAGGGCTGAACGTTGGAAAAAGCCAGAGCAACAGCGAAGACGAGGGCGAGCTTTGCCACCTTGCGTTGCATTCATCCTCCGGAGAATTCTTGAGGCGCCCACCTACGGCCAGGCTGCCTGTAAGCTTCCACCGGGATGGGTGCATTCAACGTTCCAGCTACAGCAGCGGCAGGAGTGAATGCAGATCGTGCGCTTACTATGGGTTGGGAGCCGGTGGGGTACACATCCGGGAGGCAGCACCGGCATTCGTGACGACAGTCTGGCAGGTGACAACTATGCATCGGCTCCGCGGTGATTTGCTCCCGCCCTAGCGGCGCTTGTTTGGAGCAAGGAGTGCTCATTCCAGCTCAGGACGACAGCGTCTGAATGAGAAGAGGATGACCTTTGTCAATCAAGTCGTCGTCGCGATTGTTCTTGTAACTGCCACTCTCGTCATGCAGTGCGCAGGAATGGCTGTGCTGATTCATTGGGCCAAGGTCAGCATCGAACGCGGTCTCAAGACCCTGAGCGCATGGCGTGCATCTCTGCTGATGATCCGGTTTACGACCGCCCTGATAATCCTGCATTTCGCAGAGATATTGTTTTGGGCAACAGCCTATCGCTGGCGTTGCTTAGTGTCCTGGGAATCATCCTTTTACTTCTCTGCGACGAGTTACTCTACAGTGGGCTATGGCGATGTCGTTTTACCACAAATTTGGCGGTTACTGGGGCCAGTGGAGAGCATGACCGGCGTCCTGATGTCAGGCATCTCCGTGAGTGTCCTGTTCGCGATCCTGGTGCGGTTGGTCGGGAACGAGGACAGCTCCTCTAGCGCGGAACAAACACCGGCCGGGAATTTTGAGGATCAACCGCGCGAAGCCGTCAGCGTAAACGAAATTGGGTAGTGGTCGGACGCCCTCACCTGGTTGTGGACCTTCCCGGAAGCGGCACGTATCTGCCCCCGAGTGAAAGCCCAATCAATTCGGCGACCTGGCTCGAGCAGGCGTGACGGTCTGGTGGGCGTCAGCGATACAGCAACTGCATCCTGAAATCCAGCCGCCGCTAAAGCCGAAGCGACACTTCCTTTGGACGCATCCAGGTTCAGGTCGCCGGCAATGATCACTGGACGCCGCGGGTCCTGGCTTGCCGCATCAGACAAGACTTCCTGCACTTGCGCCAGTCGCAAGTCATCATCTCCCTTGCTTTCCAGGTGCAGGTTGTAAATCACAACCCTGGTTCCGGCAACGTTGGTCTCGGCGACCAACGCTATTCGTCCACCTAGCCTCTCTTGGAAGGGCTCCACCCGCGGCACAAACCAATGAGGTTTCCAAAAGTTCGACTGTCGGGAGAAGTGGATCACACGCGAATTCGAGATAGGCCATTTTGCGAGAATCGCCTGGCCATGGTACGCGGGATCATTCTTGGAACCTTGCACTAGCTCCTGAAACTCGCGCCCAAACACGTAGTTCATCTGCAGCTTGCGGGCAATCTCCTCGGCCACGTTTAGGCGATGGGTGCGACGCGCATTGAGATCAACTTCCTGGAGGATGAGAATGTCTGCGCTGGTCCCAACGAGAAAATCGATTACTCCCGAGAGCTGCTGGCCGCGGTCAATATTCCAATCCACAATGCGCAGCGAAGTGGGCGGCCAGAGCACCAGCCGAAAAGGCGCGAAGTTGCCAGTGACGATTTCCCGCATTTCCACTCTTACACTGTAGCGGCCAAAGCGAGCTGTGGAAAGACATTCTGCTGGGCGAAACTGAGATCAAGCGGATCGTCAATTTCCGCCCAGGCGGCGCCCGCTGTCGTGGTGAAGCCTACTCGCAGACCTTCGTCCACCAGTTCCTGGACAGCGACGTTGAAGAAATCGTTGACGCGCCCGGCTTCGACGACTTCTGCCATTTTGGCAAAAAACCGCGAGTTGATCGCTTGGTGGAAAAGCGTGATGCCGATGTATGTGCCGCTGAACTCTTCTTTCGATATCTTCTTGCTCATTCGGACCACCCGACCGTCGGAGATGATCACCTTCATGGTTTCATCACGCCACTCGGGATCGACGATCATGGACACGAGCGAATTTGCCTTCATTGCGGACGCGAGAATCTGAGCATCCAGAATGACGTCGGCGTTCAGACAGACGAAGCCTTCTCCGCCGATCCAGTCCTGCGCCAGCCAGAGCGAATAAATATTGTTGGTGATGGCGAAGGCGGGGTTCTCGATGAATTGGATCTTTGGTGTCGGGCGGCGGCCGATTCGCCCATGCACATGGCGGATGATTTGCTCTTTCTCATATCCGACCACGATGGCGATCTTCTCGATACCTGCCTTCAATAAGCCATCAATCTGGTGATCGAGAATGGTCTCGCCGTCAACGTCGATCAGACACTTCGGGCACTCGCCGTGCACCGCACGAATTCGTGTGCCTTGCCCTGCCGCCAAAATAACTGCTTTCATGACGCCTCCTGAGACGCGTGAATTTCATTGAGAGAAATGCGAGTTGGTGCCTGCTTGAAGAAACGGTGGTTGTAATAAAGCGCGAGCGTCCAGGTCAGGTGGCTGCCCAGAGTCGCCAGATAGAAAATTACCGGCACTCCGCCCAGCACTGTGAGCAGGACAACGTAGTGAATCATGATGCCGCGGCGCTGAAAGCCCTGGGCCTGGCGCACTGCGCGCGAGATCCAATTTGATGAATCCTGTTCCAGCTTTCGGTAGAAGTTTCCGAGATATTCGGTGGGACGGTCAGGGCTGGCAGCCCGCTTCCGCTGCAGAGTCGTAACAACCAGTGCCAGGACGGTGCCAATCAGTAGTGCTGCACCTACCCACAATTCCCTGACGCCGTGCTGCCGATACAGTCCGATGGTCATACCGCCGAACAGCAACACGTAGCTGAGCGAATCCCCAAAACTCTCCAGATACGTTCCGAACGGTGAATCAGCGAACTTGACGCGGGCGAGCATCCCGTCTATTTCGTCGAACAAACCGGCGACGAAGAACAACAGCGCTCCGGCAACGTAGGACCAGTACGTCCCGCGCGCGAAAGCAACGGCGGCCAAAATGGAAACGATTACGCCTCCGAATGTGACTGCGTTGGGAGTGACGGGCGTGTGCGTCAGCCATCGAACAGCGGGGCGACAGAGCCGACGATTGAAGGAGGAGTGGATTCCGTCGGAAACCTTCCCGGAACGGGCGACGAGAAAACGTTCCGCCGCCGCGGCGGTTTCATCGGAGGTGACGGCAACGCCTGCGGGCAGCGGTTTTGGTTGGGGCTGAAAAATTCGTCCGAGAGCTACTGTGTTTCTTGAGATCCAGCCCGGAACTGCCCAATTTGTATGCGACTGTCCCCAGTCCGGTAAGTTCGAGAGCAGTCGTGCGTTAGTGACCCAGTTCCATGGCAACCAGACGAATCGCTCTTCGAGTTCAGTCTGCATAGCCACCCAACTTGCGGCCTGATCGGGATCAAAGCGGTCCGCCAGCAGCAGACGGACATTGTTCTTTCTCTGGATGCGCCGAGACCGCATGACAGTTACGGCCAGCTCGATGGGCATGCTCATCGGCCAGACCAGAAGTACTTCACTTGCCGCAGCCCGCTGCGCGGTCAAAATGGTTCGCTCCAGCAGCCCAATTCCGCAGATTTCTCTTGTGAGCCGTGCATTGGGCTCCCTATCGACAGCACTTGCTTCGGGAGCCACGACTACGACTTGCATACCAGTGCTCCTCCTTCTGTTAACAGCGTCGTACCGTTGCTCTCTGTCTGCTTTGGAGCACGCGACCGCCACGCAAGCCAGGCCAGTCCAACCAGGGCCCACGAAAGGTCGCGTGCGCGGCGCGTGAGAGCCAGCGCGAGGCCGAAAGCGGGCGAGAACCCCGAAGCCGCGAAAGCGGACATTGCTCCACCTTCATCGGCACCCAACCGCGCCGGGACGAAACCGGTCATCATTTTCACTCCGCGCGTTAAGCCTTCAATTGCGAAAACCGTGAGGACGTGAAGTGGAAGGCGAAGCGCCCACAGAACCACGGCTACTTCGGAAACCAGTAACAACTGGCAAGTCAGATCAAGCCAGAACAATCGGCCGACGAGCTCCGGCTTTTGCTCGCGCACTTCCCTGATGGCGGACTCGATCGTCGCACCCTTCTTGAGCCACGATGGGGAACGCTCCCCCAGCTTACTGACTAGAGCTGATAAGACCGACTTGCGTCGAACAATGAAGATCAGAACAACGATGAATACTGCCGAGAATGTCAGCGTCGAGACTGCACCTTGCGCGCGCAACAGGCTGATGCAGATACAACCTGCAATGCCGACCAGAGCTGACGTGAACCAATACACTCCGTTGTCGAGAAACGTCGCCGTTGCTGTCTGCGCGACCGGCGTGCGCAATAAGTTGATCTTCATGGGTTCGGAAAGAACTGGTCCGAATACCGTCAGATATCCCATGCCTTGCGAAGCCAGTCGAATTCCGATCAAGCGCAACAGTCCGACCTCGAGCCCTTCGCTCTTAAGGGCAGCCGACCAGGTAAGGCTTTGTAGTAACAGACGGGCCAGACTAAGCGTGACCACGACAGGCAGAGCGATCTTCAGAGCGCTCAACTGGTGAACGATGGCCGACGTCCCGGCATGCACCACAACCCAAACCAGCAGCGCGACCCCCACAATCGCCAGCAGAGCATTGCCTTTGCTCATTTGCCGGCTTGTACCCTTGCCAGGGCTTGTGATGGACGTCGAATGTGTGTCGAACGTTGTCATTGCTAGAACCCAAACACGAACTTTCCCCGGAACGTACGATTCGGGCCGTTGAAGAAGTCGCCAAAGCGCGAACTGTCCACATCGTTTTGCACATCGCGCGGATTGAAATGATTGAAGATGTTGTAAACTCCCAATCCCACTTTGAATTTGCGTTCCTTGCCGCGAAACGGAATGGTCAATTCCTTGAGCGCTTGTATATCCAGAGAGTCGAATCGCCGGAAGCGCTCATCGTTGCGCGGACCTACGAATTCCCGGTATTGATTCACCACCGAGTATGGGAATCCGGTGTGAAGGTCGAAGACCGGCATCACGATAACTTTCCAAGGCGCCCTGAATTCGCCCCACGCGAGAAAGCGATTCGGCGCGTCGAAGGGCAGCGGTCCGCGGGCATTCGCCTGAATTACCGGCTGCGGAATGTTTCCGAAGAATTGATTGAAGCCGTTGAGATCGCCAGTCGCTTTTGATCGCACGTACGAAGCGTTGATGGTGTGATGCCCTATCTGGTAGCGGCCGGTGATTTGGAATTCGCGATAAAAATCGCGTCCGTTGTTGGCCAACGACAGGATGTTGCTATTCGCAGTCGTAACCGGCGCGACGATGAGGTCATAGACGGTGTTGCGCTGTTGATACGCAACTCGAACCAGCAATCGCTCCATAACCTGACGGTCAACTTCAACGTTCCAAGCGCCGCTTCGCGGATTTCGAAGTCCTCCGGTGATAGCGTTGGAATAAGGGATCGTCGAAATCACCTGGCCAGCTGGGTCGAAATTCATAAGCGTGCGGTCGGGGAATTGCGGGAATGCAGGAGCGATCAACGGCACGCGATCGTAAAACAGTCCGCCACCCGCCTTCAGCAGGGTCTTTCGATCTCTCGTAAGTGCCAGCGTCAGGGCGGCCCGAGGAGCAGCGTGCGTTGAATCCGTGATTGAATCGCGGTCGAATCGAAGACCGAAATTGAACGTCAAGCGGGGCCAAGGTGTCCATTGATCGCCAGCGAACCACGCGAACTCGTTTTGATGTAGCGAGAAAGTTGTCGGCGCGCTGAATTCGATTCGCTGCAAAGTTGAGCCAGACAGGCCGACGATGTCCACCGGCGAGAATTGCTCGCGGCCGTCGTAAGAGCTGTGCGAGAAATCAAGGCCGGCTTTGAGTTGATGCTCGCCGTAGAAGTGCTTTGGGCTGAACTGATAAATCTCCTGCCACTCGACGCGATCCGTGTCCCGATTTTGGCGATTGAAAAATCCGCCTTCGGTCGTCTCGACCAACAGGCGGTAGGGATCAGAACTATTGGCAAACAGATCGGCGTCGAAGCTTTCATACGCAATCTGCGAAGTCAGGAGGCTTCCAGATTCTGAAACATAATGATGTTGTGCCGAAATTTGGTATCCGCGTTGATGCAGGTCAGGCGTAGAGGCTTGAGGAACAAAGGTGTTTAACCCAAGAAAGTCGAGTTTCTGAGGAAAAACGGCCACCGACAAAGTCGCCGTTTGTCTCTCGTTGATCTTCAGATCGAATTGGCTGAAGGAATCAAAACTTTCGAGTTTCGAGTCGCGCTGCAGTGGCGGCAAACTCTCCACCGGCGTGCGCACGAAGCGGTATTCAAAGGACTGAGTAAACGCGAGCCGGTCCTTAAGGATTGGTCCGGTAAGAGTGACACGCGGTGTGAACGCGCCAAGTCCCACGATGTGCCCGTCGCGGTCCCTGGCCCGTGGCACGAAGTTTTGTGCAGACAGGCGAAACTTATTAGCGTTGCTGGTCTTGGTCTCTACGCTCGAGACTGCGCCCGTGAACTTTCCATACTCAGGGTCATAAGGATTGGAAATGACCTGCACTGACGAGACAACATCGATCGGCAGGTTAATCGCCTGACCGCCGGTCGCAGGATCGGTTACATTGGCGGAGTTCACCAGCCAGCCGGCCTGCGTGGCTTGGGCGCCTTTCATGTTGATCCGCCCATCTGGGCCGCGAACCACGCCGGGCACGAGAGGCAGCAGGCTGTCGACTTTTTCGTCCTGGTTGGGGGCTTGCTCTACCACTGACTGGTTGATCGTGGTCTTCTGCGCCGACTCTTCAACTGCAGGTGCATCGTTAGCAGCGACAGTTACTGTATCTGTGACCGTTGCGACGCTGAGTTCGATTGAGGTTACGGACGCAGCGCCCGGGTTCACTTCGACTGAGTCCACCGCGTTCAAACCGGGAGCGCTCGCTTCGATTTCGTACAGCCCAGGGGGAAGGCCATCGATAACGAATGCTCCCGATGCGTCCGACTGCGCCTCCTTGTTTATGGGGCCATGTAGGACGATGCGTGCATCCGGCAAAACGGCAGTCTCTCCGTTTTGATTTCTGGTGACGGTCTCGCCGCGAATTGATCCGGTTGTAGCGAGGCCGTTCTGTGCAAGAGAACAAGTGAGGAGCACTAGGGTTGAAAAGCCAGCCAGCAAAATTCTTCGCATTGCAGTGCTCCTTTGCGGCGAGAGCAAGTGCAATGTGGCGGCCAAACTTTCAACAGCACGATTCAGGTCAGTTCAAGGCATTGAAAATTTTATGGTTAGCAGAACGGATGACGAAATTCTTAGCGCGAAACTAAAGACGCTCGCGGCCCGCGAACGGTTGGCAGCTGTCGAAGCCTTGGCAAATTGTCGCATCGCTCCAAGCGATTGCAAATGAAGCGTTATCTAGCTGTTCCTCGAAAGTGGTAGTGCACCGTCCCTTCATGATGTAAGCAAAAAAGACCTCAATGTAGGGTTGTCCGGAAGTCGGCTGTGCTCCATTATCTAACTTCACGTTGGGCAAAAGGAGCTGGACATGAGCGCAATCGAATTTGGCTTGGCATCGCCGAGACCTTTCCTGTGCCCCCCACCCGACTCGCCGTTCGAGGACGCTTTCGGTGAATCGGAAAGATTGGCGCAACGTTATCGATCTTTGTCCGAGCTGTCGCGATCGATTGCGGCGATGTCGCTCGAAGAGATTTCGCATAACCTTGTTGCGCTTCTGCGCCCGATATTCTGCGCCGATTTAGCGAACATTGTTCTGTTTGGTCAAGCCGAGAGCGAAGCTGCATGGAGATCGCTTGGAGCGGCGCAACTTGCACAGTTGCGAGCTTCCGTCGATGAGAGCACGATCTGGTCCACATACGAGCAGCAAAAACCCTTGTGGGTCGCTGATTGGCAAACGGAGGAGCAGCCGGAAATCCGTAAAGAAGCGGAGAGTGCCGTAGGCGCTCATCGGTCTTTCTGCCGGCTACCGCTGATAACTCCTCAGGGTTGTCTGGGAGTATTGAGTTTGGCGACGGTACGACCCCACCACTACTCTGAAGAAGAGATGCGGCTGTTATCGGTGGCCTCTGATCAGATCGCGCTCGGGCTCTCCAATAGCTTGCTCCACGCCGAACTGCAAAAATTCAAAGACGAATTTGGCGCTCACGATGTGTACGAGGAGCCCACGCAAAGTTCTGAGCCGTTGTTTGAAAACATTGTAGGAAGAAGTCCCGCTCTCCAGCGGGTGTTGCGCGAGGTGGAAGTCGTTGCGCCTACCGATTCTGGCGTCTTGATTCAAGGGGAAACCGGCACCGGAAAAGAACTGATCGCCCAGGCCATTCACAATCGAAGTGCGCGGCGTGATCGGCCATTCATTAAGGTGAATTGCGCGGCCATACCCTCCGGCTTACTCGAAAGCGAACTGTTTGGGCACGAAAAGGGTGCCTTCACCGGTGCGATCATGCGGAAGCCGGGACGATTCGAACTGGCAGACAAAGGAACCTTGTTTCTGGATGAGGTCGGCGACATTCCTCTCGACCTGCAGGCGAAACTGCTGCGTGTACTACAGGAGCATGAATTCGAACGGCTAGGCAGCACGCGAACGCAGCAGGTGGATGTACGCGTGATTGCCGCAACCCACCGTGATCTGAAAAAGATGGTCGAAGAGGGAAGCTTCCGCAGCGATTTGTACTATCGGCTGCATGTTTTTCCGCTGACGGTCCCGACGTTGCGCGAACGTCGTGAAGACATTCCACTGATCGTTCGTCATTTCGTAGACAAGTACGCGAAGCGAATGAACCGGCGCATTGAGACGATCCCTGCCCGCACCATGGAAATCCTTGCCGATTATGCCTGGCCGGGAAATGTGCGGGAACTGCAGAACTTCGTGGAGCGAGCGGTAATTCTCTCTCCCGGCAGCTCCCTTCGCGCCCCGCTGGAAGAACTGAAGCAAGAGACGAGCCAGGGCGTACAGACGAACTTGAGCACGCTTGAAGAAATGGAACGCGAGCACGTGTTGCGCGCTCTGAAAGACTCGAACTGGGTGACTGGTGGGCCGAAGGGCGCCGCCGTCAGGCTGGGGATGAAGCGGACTACGCTGGCCTACCGAATTCGCAAATTGGGGATTCCGGTTCGGCCGCAGTGATAAGTATTTCGGGAAAGAAGCTGGATTCGTTTAGCTGAGTTGGTGATTTATGTGGCGCATCAAGTACAAAGGACTGACACTTCAACAGGTTCTAATCATGGCCTACATGAATGTTTTGGAACCGATTGCAGTTGGCGGCGGTCTCCTAAGTCTATAGATGAATAACACCGCGACGCAGGGCAATCGTGACAGCCTGGGTACGATCACTCGCGCCAAGCTTTCCTATGATGTGCTTCATGTGGGCCTTCACGGTCTCTTCGGAAATTAACAGCTGATTTGCAATCTCTCGATTGCGATTTCCTTCCATCACCAGCTTCAAAACTTCCACTTCCCGTTCACTTAGCGGGTCATCCGTAATGTGCTCGGCGATTTGGGCAGCCACCTCGGGCGGAATACGTTTCTTCCCAGCATGGACCTCTCGAATGGTCTGCGCAAGATCCTTGGGCGGCATACTCTTCAACATGTAGGATCGCGCGCCTGCTGCCAGCGCCCGCCGGATTTCCGTGTCCCGTTCGGAAGTGGTCAGTATCATAATGCGCGCTTCCGGGAACTCCCGACGGATTGTGCCCATGGCATCGATGCCGCTCATATCAGGCAGCGTGAGGTCCATGACTGTGACATCGGGCTGATGGTCGGAAAATCGCTGGATCGCTTCGCGTGCGTTGGCGGCCTGAGCGATCACCTGCATATCTGGTTCGCTATTGATGATCGTAGCAAATCCTTCGCGCACCAGAGGATGATCATCGACACTGAGAACTCGAATTTGACTTCGAACAACTGCCTTCATCGCAAGCGCTATCCTTTGCGCTACGCCACTTTTCCTGCTCAAGCATGCCAAGAATCAAATACACATCGGCTCGCTGTGCGCCCTCTTCCTGGACCCGGCGGATCCTGACCGGGTGGAGCCATCCTCTAAGCTAGGCTTGCGGGAAGTCCTTCAGAAAACTGACGCAGTACATTTCGCAATTACGCAAGGCGCTGGCTGGCAACTCGGAAGGTTCCCGGTTGATCGTGACCATCGCTCGAAAGGGATACCAGTTCACAGGGGATGTCTCTGCCGTCGAAGTCGCAGACATCGCAAAACATGGCACCCATCAGGCTTCTGCGACCAAAACCTCGACAGCCGACGCGCGACCCCTGGAGTTTCCAACCGGAGACACGGCTCCAAGAGCACAAAGAAACTGGTGGAAAACTGCGCTCGTGCTTGCGTCTGCTTTCATTTTGGTCGGTGCGGGCTATATTTCTCGGCGCCACTCTCGGCCTCCTACAGGACCTACAAGGTCGGACAAAATCATGCTCGCGGTGCTGCCGTTCCAGAATCTCACCGGCGATCCCAATAAGGATTATCTTGCGGACGGTCTGACCGAGGAAATGATTTCACAGTTAGGCCGGCTTAACCCGGAACGATTGGGTGTGATCGCGCGAACGTCTGTCATGGGATACAAGCACAAGGACGAACGCATGGACCAGGTTGGACGCGACCTTTCTGTGCAGTATGTGCTGGAAAACAGCCTCCGCGAAAGCGGAAATCGCATACGCCTTACCGCTCAGCTCATTCAGGTGAAGGACCAAACTCACCTGTGGTCGCAGGATTACGACTACCCGATGAAAGACATTCTTGATGTCGAAGACGACGTAGCCAAGGCTGTTGCGCGGCAAATCCAAATCCGTTTAACTTCGCAACAACAAGCGGAGGTGGCACGATCACGCCCAGTCAATCCGGAGGCCTTCGATGCCTACTTACAGGGGTACTACTACTTTGAACGGGACACAGACAAAGATACGGACATAGCTGCAAAGTATTACGAACGGGCGACTCAGCTTGATCCCTCCTATGCTTTGGCTTGGGTCGGGTTGTCTCGGGTACGCACCTGGCAGGCCAACGTAGGTCTCATTCCTGCTGAGGAGGGTCACCGGCTTGCGCGTGAAGCAGTGGAGCGAGCCCTAGGGCTGAATCCGAACCTGGCAGAGGCGTACGCCCAAGTGGGGCGGATTAAGCGACAGGTCGACTTCGATTGGGCTGGAGCGCAGGCTTCGTTCCAGCGGGCGATTGCTCTCGAACCCGGAGATCCCGACATTGTACGATTGGCGGCTTCCTCGGCGGACATGCTCGGCCGCTTAGACGAAGCTCTGCAATTGGGCCGTCGAGCCGTTGACTTGGATCCGCTCAATGCAGACAGTTGGGAGCATCTTGCAGAGGCTAAGATTTTCATGGGACAGCTAGACGAAGCCGCAGCGGATTTCAAGAAGGCGCTCGAACTGAACTCCGATGTTGTGGCCGCCCATATGGTGTTAAGCCAAATCTATGTGCTGCAGGAGCGGCCTCAGGATGCTTTGCCGGAAATCGAGCTAGTACGTTATGACGAACAACGTACGTTTCTGTATCCGATTGCATACTACGCGCTTGGCCGGAAAAAAGAGTCGGACGCCGCATTGAGTGAGTTTGTTGCGAAGTACCATGCAGGTGGTGCGTACCAGATCGCCGAGGTTTATGCATTCCGGAACCAGCCCGACGAAGCGTTCGCGTGGCTAGACCGAGCTTATGCCCAACGTGACAGCGGCTTGATCTTTACGAAAGTGGACCCCCTTCTGAAGAGCTTGCACAACGACCCGCGATATGGCGCGTTCTTGAAGAAGCTCCACCTGCCGATTTGAATTACATTAACTGGCCTGTTCTCGCCGGAGCCAACTGCGACAAGTAGCCATCCGTACATGTAAAATTGCGGCGAGAAAGCCTTGCCTTCCTAAACAATTTGGAATGGGGAAAGCTAAGACACTGGTGATTGGTTCCCTTTCTTGTCGCCCCGAATTGGAGACCTCTCGATGCGGCAGCAGTCGAAACTGTTAATCCCCGCGCAACGTTCATTATTACTTGCAGCTTGTCTAGCGTTGAACGCTTGCCATTCTTCATCGACAAATTCTAATGTGACAATTGTTTTCAGCAAGGTTCCCGCCGCAGATCAAGAGAGTCAGGAAAAAACAGACATAATCCAGGGTCGCATCACAGGCTTTCGCCCCGGTCAGCGAATCGTGCTGTACGCAAAGACTGATGGAAGATGGGGTGTACGACCTTGGTCCGGTCAGCAGTTTACGGATATCGAACCTGATGGACGGTGGCGAAATTCGATCCAGCTGGGAGTAGAGTATGCGGCTCTGCTCGTTGATCCGGACTATAATCCGCCTGAACAAACCGAATCACTGCCCAGCGTAGGCGCAGGCGTGGTGGCGCTGGCAGTTACAAAAGGTCAGGGCACCGCGCCGGTACTTCCATCGCCCAAAACACTCAACTTCAGTGGTTACGAGTGGACTACCAGCACTGGACCAATCTTCCGCGCCGGCTCGAGAAACTTCTTCGATCCCGCAAATGTCTGGACGGACAAAGGGGGTGCCCTGCATCTTCGCATCTCGGGAAGCCGCGAGAAATGGAGTTCTGCGGAGTTGAAACTTGCGCGCAGCCTGGGATACGGGACATACCGGTTCCAGGTGCGCGATGTTTCACATCTTGAACCTTCTGCTGTTCTAACTCTTATCACCTGGGACGGCGTGGGAACCGAGAGGAACCGTCGCGAGTTGGACGTTGAGCTTTCCCGTTGGGGATACATTGATAATAATAATGCCCACTATGTTGTCCAGCCTTATTACGTTCCAGCTAATATCGTTCGATTTCGGGTACCGGCTGGCATGTTCACACATTCGTTCCGCTGGGAACCGGGGCAGGTAACCTTTTCCACCGTAGCCGGCTCCGGGGATATAGGCGGCGGCCATCTGATCAACCAGCACGTCTTTACTTCCGGAGTCCCTGCGGCGGGTGGGGAATCAGTGCGGATCGCCTTATACGTTTTTCAGCGGGGTCAGGTCCCACTGAAAAACCAAAACGAAATTGTGATAGACAAGTTCGAGTATCTTCCGTGATTTGCTCGTCGAAACGAAATCGCTGGTTTCTGAATGCAATAGCAGTAGTGTGCCTGTTCCGGGACGCGCTTGCACTGGATCCCAATCGTCCACTATCGCAGTACGTCGGCGAGCAATGGATTGCCGGAAGCAGATTTCCCGGCGGCGCTGTCAACGCCATCGGGCAAACGCCGGATGGATACCTCTGGATTGGGACCGACCAGGGACTGATCCGTTTCGATGGTTTTACTTTTGGCCCAGTCTCATTTACTTCTTCCATCACCGCTTCGAACGTCCCGATACTGCAACTAATTACGGATGGTGAAGGAAAACTGTGGATCCGTCCGCAGGGTGCCGATGTCGTGCGCGGAAAAGACCGCAGATTTGAGAGTGTTAAATACGGCGCAGAAGCAATGACCTCGCAGATCACTGCACTATCAGAAGACAGCAGCGGCGGAGTAGTAGCTTCGGACATCGCCCAAGGCGCGTTCCGTTTCCGGGGAAATGAGGTTCAGAAACTGGCGGCGCCCGGCGTTTTACCCGGCTCATCGCCGGTAATCTCTATGGCAGAAACAGCCGAAGGAAAAATTTGGATGGGCACGCTTGGCGCAGGCCTCTTTTTCTTCGCTGACGATCGAGCTACGAACGTCAAGGCGGGATTGCCCGATAGAAAGATCAACTGCCTGCTGCCGATCGGCAATGAGGAATTGTGGGTCGGTACCGACAACGGTTTGTATCGCAGGAACAGTCAGGACTTTCGGCGAATCGAATTGCCATCCTCCATCGGAAGTGTCCAAGTCTTGAGTATCCTACGCGATCGTGATTCGAATATCTGGGTGGGCACCGCGCGCGGGCTCGTGCGCATTAATGCGAAAGGTATTTCGTTCTCAGAAGAAAATGAGCTTCGCGGAGACGGTGAGATCAACGCTCTGTTCGAGGACCGCGAAGGAAATATTTGGGTTGGCGGTACGAGAGGGCTTGCGCGCATTCGTGATAGCGCATTTTTGACGTACTCAACCGCTGCTGGTCTGCCATCCGATCACACCGGGCCTATCTATGTTGATCGGCAAAATCGGACCTGGGTTGCACCCATTGAGGGCGGACTCTATGTTCTGAGCGAAGGTAGGGTAAAGCAGGTTAGAGTTCCGGGGCTGATTACAGACGTAGTGTATTCCATCAGCGGCGGCAACGATGGCAGCGTCTGGATCGGGAAACAACACGGCGGAATAACTCGTTTGCAGTTCGATGCGGGAATTCTGAACCATCAGGACTACACCGCCGCCCAAGGTCTCACCCAAAACAGTGTTTACTCCGTATATCAAGCACGCGACGGATCGGTCTGGGCAGGAACGCTCAGTGGCGGAGTCAGTAGACTCAAAGATGGCAGATTCATGACTTACACCGCGGCTAATGGTCTGGGCGCAAATACGGTTGCTGCAATCTTGCAAACGCAAGACGGCACGATGTGGTTCGCAACACCTAATGGGCTAAGTACATTCTCTAAGGGCCAATGGAAAACCTACACAAGCGCCGACGGTCTGCCGTCCGAGGATGTGAATTGTCTTTATCAGGATTCATCCGGAATTTTGTGGATTGGAACTTCAGGTGGTCTAGCGTTCTTCAAGTCGGGGCAGATATTGATTCCGGGAACGGTTCCCGCATCCCTACTGGAAGAAATATTTGGGATTGCGGAAGACAGAAAAAAAGGGCTGTGGATAGCAACGTCCCGTCATGTATTGCGAGCGCAAAGTGAGCAACTGTTCAACAATGTCTCTGGGCCTGCTGACGTTCGTGAGTATTGGGTTGAAGATGGCCTCCTAGGTTTGGGCGGCGTCAAGAGGAGTGTGTCTGTGACCGCTGACTCTTCACAGAGAATCTGGTTTTCGTTGAGTCGCGGTTTATCTGTAGTCGATGTCTCCCACGTGACCGACAGCCTCACACCGGCTATGGCGCACATTGAGGGAATCCTGGCAGACGGAAAGCCGATGGCGGTCTTAAGCGGAGTTCGCATTCCGTCGTCGCATAAAAGAGTGACGTTTTCTTTTACCGGGCTTAGCCTCGCAGTGCCGGAGCATGTTCGATTCCGCTACATGCTGGACCCGTTTGATCGCAATTGGAGTGAGCCGGTAGCGGCTCACGAAGCTGTTTATACGAATCTCACTCCTGGTGACTATCGGTTCCGCCTCGTCGCGAGCAATAGCGCAGGGGTATGGAACGGCGTCGAAACGAATCTTTCTTTCGAGGTTGAGCCGGCTCTCTGGCAAACCTGGTGGTTCCGCTTTGGCTTGGTCATGCTTGTGGCACTTGCCGCGTTCCTTTTGTACCGACTCCATTTGCGTCGTCTGACGCAGCAACTAAACATCCGCTTCGAGGAACGTCTGGTGGAGCGCACTCGAATTGCGCAGGAGTTACACGATACCTTGCTGCAGGGAGTCCTGAGTGCATCCATGCAATTGCACGTGGCGAATGATCGCCTTGGTAGTGATTCTCCTGCGAAGCCACTGGTCAATAGGGTTCTGGAATTAATGGGGCATGTCGTTGAGGATGGTCGTAACGCGATCCGTGGACTGCGATTGCCGAGAACAACCGCGGAAGAGCTTGATCAGGCTTTCTCGCGAATTCCTCAGGAATTCACGGCTCAGTCACGAGCAGATTTCAGGGTGGTGGTGGAAGGATCGTCTCGTGCTTTGCATCCTGTAATCCGCGATGAAGTTTACAGCATTGGCCGCGAGGCACTAGCGAATGCGTTTCATCATTCCGGAGCGAAAAATATCCAAGTAGAACTCGAGTATGGTGCCCACGAGTTTCGCATGCTGATAGAGGACGACGGCTGCGGAATTAACCCGCAGGTGTTGCACGCAGGACGCGATGGCCATTGGGGCCTTTCTGGAATGCGGGAGCGGTCTGAAAAGATTGGCGCCAAGCTAAAGCTATGGAGCAAAGTCGGTGACGGCACGGAGATTGACCTGCGCGTCCCCGCTCGCATTGCCTTTACCTCGAACAGTTCACCGAGCCAGACTAATTGGCTTTCGAGAATCTACCCACGAAGATCGAATGCCAAAAACAAAGGCGACGCCGCCGGAATGGGCAAGAACTAACCTTGCGGGAGAGAGCGCAACAACTGGCTCACGCCGTTCCATATGATCTGGACACCGATGCAAACCAATAGGAATGAAGTGAGTTTGACGATCACGTTTGTTCCAGTAGGGCCCAGCGCACGTGCCAAACGGTCTGAGAATGCATAGCAGAGATAGATCGTTGCCGCGACGATGGCCGATCCGATGGCGGCTGCCACGATCGACAGCACATTGGCCCCGAGACTACGTGGTTCATTTGCGCCAAGCGTAATTGCAATGGAGATTGAGCCAGGACCGACTGTCAACGGCAACGTCAGAGGATAAAAAGCGTCGTGCAGAACATCCTTGCAGTCCACCGCCCTCCGCCCGACTGTGCTTCGGTCCTGCCCATCTTCCTGCCTGAGCAGTGCCCATCCCGATGCGACCACGATCAGACCGCCGCCGACCTGTACTACAGGCAGCGAAATGCCGAAG
>Ga0075425_100001725_pt1 | contig 21486 bp, 16 predicted proteins | sample SoiMethybrSBSTD4_FD_75300 | JGI IMG/M metagenome (GOLD analysis project Ga0075425, IMG submission 75300) | Bulk soil microbial communities from a Populus tree surrounding site in Tennessee, USA - Soil MetaG P. TD hybrid SBSTD4 | ecosystem: Environmental > Terrestrial > Soil > Tree plantation... | reverse complement strand
CAGGCCGCAGAGGCGCTCGCCGGCCGAGGCTGCCTCATCGTGCAGGGCGCGAACGCTGAGGTCACCAGACTTTTGGCGATAGCGGGGATGCGTTCCGCCAGACCGAATATCCACATCATCGATCCTCTGTAACTCGCCGCGACCCGTTTCGGCCTCACGCCCTATCCCGCCTTACGTTTCATCGAGGAGGCCGTCAGTTCCGTCCTCTCATCCCTCCGCATCCTTCGTTTGACATCCGCTCGACGCTCGGCCTAGCGTCGTGTGTTGCACGCCGTCCACGGGAGTTGCAGGATGCGCGACGAAACCGGGAACCTCCAGTCGGTTCGGCGGGCGCTGAGCGCGCTCGAGGTCGTGGCCGACGCCGGCGAGATCGGCGTCTCCGAGCTGGGACGCCAGCTCGGCGTCCACAAGGCGACCGCGTCGCGGTTGGCCGCCGCCCTCGCGGAACGTGAGCTCCTCGAGCGGAACCCGCAGAACGACCGGTATCGGATCGGGTTCGGCCTCGTGCGCCTGGCGGGGTCGGCGATCGCCGGCCTCGACATCGTCCGCGAGGCCCATCCGCTCCTGGAGAGCCTCGCCGAGCAGACGCGAGAGACGGCGAACCTCGGCGTCCTGTCGGGCGACTCGGTGGTCTACATCGACCAGGTGACGGGTACACGCTCCGTGGTCGCCATGAGCTGGGTCGGACGCCGCACGCCGCTGCACTGCACCTCGAACGGGAAGGTCCTGCTCGCGTACGCGATGCCGTCCGAGCGCGACCGGGTCCTCGCGCGACCCCTCGAGCGGTTCGCCGCGAACACGATCGTCGACGCGAACGCCCTCGAAGCCCAATTGGACGAGGTTCGCCGCCGAGGCTACGCCCAGACGATCGAAGAGCTCGAGGAAGGACTGAACGCGGTCGCGGCGCCGGTCCGGCGGGCCGACGGGCATGTCACCGCCGCGCTCTCGGTGAGCGGCCCGGCTTTCCGGATGCGTGGGATCGATCTGCCGAGGATGGCTCGGTTCGCGATGGACGCGGCGGACGCGATCTCGCACCGGCTCGGGTACGTCGAGCGGAAGCGGAGTGCGGGATGAGGGACTGGGATCGCCTCCGCCGCCCTGTCGACTCGCTGCTCGACACGATCGGGGCGACACCGCTCGTTCGGCTCGCGGGCGTCGCGCCCACGGTCGAGCTCTTCGCGAAAGTGGAGTGGTTCGGGCCGACCGGGTCCGTGAAGGATCGGATCTACGCTCGGATGCTCGGAGAGGCCGAATCCCGCGGCGAGCTCCGCTCGGGGATGACCGTCATCGAATGCACCACCGGGAACGCCGGCATCGCGTGCGCCGCCGTCGCGGCGATCAAGGGGTACGCCTGCACGATCGTGATGCCCGAGGGCATGAGTGCGGAACGCAAGCGCATGATCGAGGCGTACGGCGCCGAGCTGGTCCTGACGCCCGGCGCGGGGACGGATATCGATCTTGCCCTCCGGAAGATGCGGGAGATCGTCGAAGCCCACCCCGGTCGCTACTTCTTCCCGGGGGAGTTCGAGAATCCCGCGAACCCGGCGGCACAGGAGGTCTCCGGTGAGGAGATCTGGGAACAGACGGGCGGGCGTGTCGGCGCCGTCGTCGCGGCGCAGGGGACGGGCGGCTGGATCACCGGCGTCGCGCGGGCGCTCAAGGCGCACGCGGCCGACGTCCTCGCGTACGCCGTGGAGCCGGCCGAGAGCCCCCTGATCAGCGAGGAACGGTGGGGGACGCACGGCGTCCCCGGCATCGGTGACGGGATCATCCCGGCGAACCTCGATCTGTCCTTGATGGACGGGATCGTGATCGTCGAGACCGATGCGGCCCTCGAGATGGCGCGACGCCTCGCGCGTGACGAGGGCATCCTGTGCGGGCCTTCGTCGGGGATGAACGTCGTGGCGTCCCTGAAGGTCGCGGAGAAGCACCCGGAGCTCGAGAACATCGTGACCGTGATCGCGGATACCGGCCAGCGTTACCTGTCCGGCGAGCTGTTCGGCGAGGGCGCCGACATCGAGGAGCCTGACCGGGATCACGCGCTGGATCCGGACACCGCCGCGATGCTGCGGCAGCATCGCGACCGCCTCGAATTCATCTCGTGAGCGACCTCCACGAGCTGTCCGCCGTGGAGGCGCTCGCTCTTCGAGAGGTTCGACGCGCTCATCGGGCCGACGTGGGCCGTACCCGGGATCCCGGCCGGCGGTAGCTACCTCGGGACGTTGTGGGAGGGCGGCGGCCCGAACGACCGGCAGTACGCCGCGATGATGACGACGCCCTTCTACGTGCTCTCACCGTGTCCCGTGCTCGCGGTGCCGTCGGGGTTCACGTCGAGCGGGGTGCCCTCAGGCGTGCAGATCGTCGGGCGGACGTACGACGACATCGCCGTCTTCCGCGTGGAAGCCGCGATCGACCGGGGCCGGCCGTGGCCGACGGTCGCCCGTCCGTGTAGCGGTTCACACCGAGCGCGTGGGCTCCTGTACCGTGCGGCCATGAGCACCACGTATCCCTTCTCCCGAGCCGACCGCGAGATCCAGGAGCGCGCCCGCGCCTTCGTCGACGAACAGCTGATCCCATGGGAACAGCACGCCGAGGAGCACGCCGGTCAGATCCCGGAGGACGTCCGCGAGAAGCATCACGCCGCGGCGATCGATCTCGGCTTCTACGCGATGAACCTCCCCGAGGACCTCGGCGGCACCGGCTACACCACCCTCCAGCAGGTCCTCGTGTCCGAGCAGATCGGCCGCGTCACGAACGCGCTCGGCTGGTGCGTCCATACGCCGGCCGGCTGGGCTCCGGAGGTCATGACCCACGAACAGATCGAACGCTGGCTGAAGCCCGCGATCCGGGGCGAGCGCCGGGAGTGCTACGCGATCACCGAAGCGGGCGCCGGCTCCGACGTCGACGCGATCACCGCGACCGCTCGCCGCGACGGCGACGACTACCTCCTCACCGGCGAGAAGATGCACGTGACCTCGTACAACACCGCCGACCACATCTTCTTCCAGGCGAAGCTCGCCGGCGGCGACCACGAGGGGCAGCACGCGCTCTTCGTCGTCGACAAGGACATCCCCGGCGTCCGGCTCGTCCGTGAGCCCCGCTACACGCACACGTATCCGGATACGCACGCGATCGTCGCGTTCGACGACGTCCGCGTGCCCGCGTCGCAGCTGATCGGGGCCGAGGGTGACGGCATGACCTTCACGTACGCCTGGTTCCGCTACGAACGGCTGATGATCGCCGCGCGCTGTTGCGGCGCGGCGGAGCGACTCGTCGAGGAGGCCACGGCCTTCGCCGAGGAGCGGGTCCAGTTCGGCAGGCCGATCATCGACAATCAGGCGATCGCGCACATGCTCGCGGATTCCCTCACGGAGCTCTGGGCCGCGCGCCTCATGACCTACCGCGTGGCCGAGAACATCGACGCCGGTGCCGATGTGAAGATCCAGCACGCGCAGTGTTCGATGGTGAAGCTCTACGCGAGCGAGATGGCCGGGAGGGTCGCCGACCGAGCGGTCCAGATCTTCGGGGGGCGCGGCTACATGCGGGAGAACGTCGCGGAGCGCTTCTACCGGGAGCTGCGCGTCGACCGGATCTGGGAGGGCACGTCGGAGATCCAGCGCAACATCATCGCCGACCAGCTCCGCAAGCGCGGCGTGCGGACGCTCACCTGAGGGGCGGCTCGCCTGCCTTCCCGGGTCCCGCGGCGGTCGGCTACGCTCCGGGCGATCTTGCGGGAGGAGGACGTGATGCGGGCACGGGTGAGCTGGTTGGCGCTCTGCGCGGCGGTCGCGGTCGTGGCCGCAGGGTGCACGAGCGGCGGTAGCCAGGGTTCGGGCTCCGGCGGGCATCTGACGATCGGCACCACGTCGAACATCGACACCCTCAACCCGTTCGTGACCTTCCAACAGAACTCGTACGCGGCCTTCGAGTACATCTACCCCCAGCTCGTCCAGTACAACGACCAGATGTCGGACTTCCTCCCCGACTTCGCCCAGTCCTGGAAGACATCGTCCGACGGTCTCACGTGGACGTTCGATACCGCCCCGAACGCCACGTGGTCCGACGGTCAGCCGCTCACGGCGGAGGACGCGGCGTTCACGTTCAACACGATCTTGAAGTACGGCGACGGTCCGGCGGGGAACCTGATCGGAGGGCTCGCCAACGTGACCAAGGTCGAGGCCACCGGTCCCAACACGCTCGTCGTCACGTACTCGGTTCCGGCCGCGAACGTCCTCCCCCAGCTCCAAGGTCTCTCGATCCTGCCGGAGCACGTCTGGTCGCAGTACGCGACCGGCGACGGGAAAGCTCTCCGGCAGTTCCCGAACGTGCCGGAGGATGGTCAGCCGCTCGTCAGTGGGGGACCGTTCGAGCTCGCGTCGTACACGAAGGACGAGGTCGCGATCTTCCGGAAGAACCCGACCTTCTACGGAACGAAGCCGTCGATCGACGGGTTCGGACTGCAGTACTTCTCGAGCGACGATGCCATGGTGTCCGCGCTCCGAAGCGGTCAGATCCAGGCCGCGATCAACCTCCCGCCCACCGCGATGAACACGCTGAAGGGCGACGGTAGCCTCACCGTGTACGACGGCCCGGGTCTGCAGTTCCGCGACTTCATCATCAACTCGAGTCCGAACAAGACGCAGAACCTCGAGTTGCTGGACCCGAAGGTCCGGATGGCGATGGAATACGCGATCGATCGCGATGCGATCGTCCAGACCGCCTGGCTCGGGTATGCCAAGCCGGGGAGCACGATCCTTCCTCCCGCCGCGGGGGTCTGGCACGACCCCAACATCCAGCCGCTCCCGTACGACATCGACAAGGCCAACGCGATCCTCGACGCCGCCGGGTACAAGCGAGGACCTGACGGCATCCGGATCGCGAACGGACATCCCATGGACTACACCGTCCTGTTCGCGAAGGACGAATCGGGGGCCGGAGACACCGCCTTCCAGATCATCCAGAACGGCTTCCAGCAGATCGGCATCAAGATCACGCAGCGCAAGGAAGACAACGACGCGGTCAACACCGCGATCTTGGGCGACAACAACACGTACAACACGTTCGACCTCGCGATGTGGGACTGGTACCCCTGCTGTCCGGTCCCGGACTTCATCCTGTCGGTCGTGCTCTGCTCCCAGTACGGGAGCTGGAGCGACACCGGATTCTGTGACCAGCGCTACGACAAGATGTACGACCAGCAAGGCGTGACGCGGAACCAGGCCGCACGCGTCGCGCTCGTCTACTCGATGCAGAAGCTGCTGTACGACGCTCGTCCGTACATCGTCCTCAGCAATGACGATCAGCTCAATGCGTGGTCGACCGGCTGGGACGGGTTCGTCGAGTCGTCGCTCGGCTTGTTCAACAACCTCTCGAAGGCGAGCCTGACCCAGGTGCATCCCGCGTAGCGAGGCGAAGGAGTTCGCGAGGTGCGTCGCACCGATTACGTCATCAAGCGGATCTTCTTCGCGGTGATGACCGTGTTCGTGGCGATCACGATCAACTTCCTGCTGTTCAGGGCGCTCCCCGGGAGCGCCGTGACGAACTTCGCCCGCGCGCCGCACGCCTCGCCCGAGCTCCGAGCGACGCTCACGCACGAGTTCGGGCTGGACCAGCCGCTGTGGAAGCAGTACGCGCTCTACCTGAACCAGCTCGTCTTCCACGGGAACATGGGGATCTCGTTCGCCGACAACCAGCCCGTCACGTCGGAGCTCGCCGGCAAGCTGAAGAACACGATCGGGATGGTCTTCGTCGGAACGTTCCTCGCGATCGTGATCGGCGTCGTGACCGGGTTCCTCGCGGCATGGCGCCGAGGCGGAGCGGTCGACCATGCATCGACGAGCTCCGCGATCGTGTTCTACGCGCTGCCCACGCAGTTCATCGGGATGATGCTGATCCTCCTGTTCGCCTCGGTCCTGCCGACCGCGGGTATGCGCAACCAGGTGAATGCCTTCTTCTCGGGCGGCAGCACCTGGTCGAACCTGAAGGACATCGGGCTGCACATGATCCTGCCCGCCGTGACCCTCGCCCTCACGCTGTTCGGCGAGTACACGCTCGTCGTCCGCTCGGCGATGCTGGAGACGCTCGGCGAGGACTACGTGCTGACCGCCCGAGCGAAGGGGCTCCCGCAACGGAGGATCGTGGTCTCGCACGCACTGCGCAACGCGATGCTCCCGATCGCGACGCTCGTCGCCCTGTCGCTCGGGTTCATCGTCGCGGGGGCGATCCTCGTGGAGATCGTCTTCTCGTGGCCCGGGATCGGCCAGGCGGTCTACGAAGCGGTCGCGACACGCGACTACCCGATGCTCCAGGGCGCGTTCCTGATCCTCACGCTCTCGGTCGTGTTCTTCAACTTCATCGCCGACCTCTTGTACTTCAAGCTCGACCCCAGGATCACCGAATGAAGACCGTCGAGCCGGCCGTCGTCGAGGGGACCGCGCTCGAGGCACGGCCGTCGCGGGGCGGGCATCCGATCGTCCGGGTCTTCCGGGAACGTCCCTCCGCCGTTCTGGGCCTCTCGCTCGTCCTGTTCTTCGTGCTGGTCGCGATCTTCGGGCCGGCGCTGGCGCCGTACAGCTGGACGCAACCGTCTGGCGCGGTGTTCGCCCCGCCGTCTGCACAGCACCTGCTCGGCACCGACGGCAGCGGCGTCGATGTGCTCAGCGAGATGATGTACGGCGGCCGCACCTCGTTGATCGTCGGGTTCGCCGCCGCGCTGGTGGCGATGATCGTGGGTGGCGGGATCGGCCTGCTCGCCGGCTACTCGGGCGGCGCCACCGATGTCGGCCTGATGCGCGTGACCGACTACTTCCTCGTGATCCCCGACCTGGTGCTCATGATCGTGATCGCGACGGTGTTCGGGCCGAGCCTCTCTCACGTGATCCTCGTGATCGGGCTGCTCCTGTGGACGACCACGGCCCGCATCGTCCGCGCGCAGGTCAAGAGCATCCGAGAACGGGTCTACGTGCGACGCGCTCGTTCGCTCGGGGCGAGTCACCGACGGATCGTCTTCCAGCACATCCTGCCGCAGGTGGCTCCGCTGTTGATCGCGACGACGGTCCTCACGATCGCGTACGCGATCTTCGACGAGTCGGCGCTCGCGTTCCTCGGCGTGGGCGTCCCCGGTGTGTCATGGGGAACGATGCTGGAACACGCGTTCGAGCGCACCGCCATGACGGAGGGCGCGTGGTGGGCGTTCGTGCCTCCGGGCCTGGCGATCGGCCTGGTCGTGATCGGGTGCTACCTGATGGGTCAGGCGATCGAAGACGCGTTGAACCCACGTCTGCGAGTGGCCCACCTCTCGATCAGGACATGGCGGATCAGGAAGGCTCCGGCGGCGACGACCCACCTGGACCCGGAGCCGGATCGGGAAGAGGCCGTGTGAGCCTGCTCGAGGTGCGGGATCTTCAGGTCTGGTTCGACCTGCCGCACGGCGGACGACTCCACGCGGTCCAGGGCATGAACTTCGCGGTCGACGTTGGAGAGCGCCTCGGCCTCGTCGGCGAATCGGGGTGCGGGAAGACGACCGCGCTCCTCGCCCTGATGGGATTGCTGCCTCCGAGCGCCGAGGTCGACGGCACGGTCCTGATCGATGGGACGGAGATCCTCCGCGGCGGTGAGGATGCGATGCGGGCGTATCGCTGGACCGACGTGGCGATGGTGTTCCAAGGTGCGATGAACGCGTTCAACCCGGTGAAGACGGTCGGTTCTCAGATCGTCGAGCCGATGGAGTTCCACGGGACCGCGACCGGTGCCGTCGCCAAGAGGGAAGCGGCGGACCTGCTCGAGCTCGTCGGCATCCCGGCGGCTGCGGCCGGACGGTATCCGCACGAGTTCTCAGGAGGGATGCGGCAGCGTGCCGCGATCGCGATGGCCCTCGCGTGCGGACCGAAGGTCCTGCTCGCCGACGAGCCCACGACCGCGCTGGACGTCATGGTCCAAGCGCAGATCCTCGAGCTCCTGGTCAGCCTGACGCGGGATCTCGGTCTCGCCGTGATCCTCGTGACGCACGACCTCCCGGTCGTCGCCCAGGTCTGCGATCGGGCCGTCGTGATGTACGCCGGCCGGACGGCGGAGTCCGGCCCGATCGACACCCTGTTCCACGACCCGCGACACCCGTACACCCGCCTGCTGTTCGAGGCGACCCCGGATCTGATCGGCGATGCGGAGGTCGTCTCGATCCCCGGGGCTCCGCCCCGACTCGACCGGCCCCTCGTCGGCTGCCCGTTCGAGCCGCGGTGCGATCGAGCATTCGATCGCTGCAAGGTCGACACTCCCAGGCTCGCGGTGGTCGCGGCCAGGCACGAGGCGGCCTGTCACCTCAACGACGTCGCACCGGCCGGGATCGGGAGCGGCGTGGGATGAGCCATGCCGTCTCGGCGGATGTCGGACCGGGGTCCCCCATGGGCCGGGCCGACCTGCTGCAGGTCCATGACCTCGTGGTCCGCTACCCCGTCCGGCGCGGGCTGATGGAAGCGATCCGGCGCCGACCCCGACGGTTCGTGTCGGCCGTGGACGGCGTCTCGTTGTCCGTCGCGCCGGGCGAGATGCTGGCCATCGTCGGGGAATCGGGCTGCGGGAAGACGTCGACGGCCCAGGCGATCCTCCGGATGGTCGAGACGACGTCCGGGGCGATCGAGCTCGGCGGACGCGACATCACGCATCTGGGAACGAAGGATCTCCGGCCGATCCGGAGAGACATGCAGATGGTCTACCAGGACCCCTACGAATCGCTCGATCCGCGTTTCCGCGTCCGTCGTGCCGTGGAGGAACCGATGGTCGTGCACGGGATCGGCAGCTCACGAGCCGAACGGGAGCGGCTCACGATCGAGGCTCTCGAGCGGGTCGAGCTCGCGCCCGCGGATCTGTTCATCGATCGATATCCCCACGAGCTCTCCGGCGGCCAGCGGCAACGGGTCGCGATCGCCGCGAGCCTCGTCCTGGATCCGAGGCTGCTGCTGGCGGATGAACCCGTGTCGATGCTCGACGTCTCGGTCCGCGCCGGGATCCTGACGCTCCTGGATCAGCTCCGGCGCGACGGCGACATGGCCATCGTCATGATCACGCACGACCTCTCGACGGCGGCGCACTTCTCCGATCGGATCGCGGTGATGTACCTCGGCCGGATCGTCGAGGAGGGGCCCTCGCGGTCCGTGATCCGAGATCCGCAGCACCCGTACACGAAGGCGCTGCTGTCGGTCGTGCCGAAGCGCGACCCGCGCGAGCGCGGCGACCCCCAGATCCTGCAGGGAGAGACCCCGAACCCGGTGGATCTGCCGACCGGGTGCCGTTTCCATCCGCGATGCCCGGTGGCGGAGGACCGGTGTCGCACGATCGACCCCGAGCTGCGCGCCGCGGGGCACACCCCGTCGGATCATCGCGCGGCGTGCGTCTTGGTATGACGCATCCATCCCGGCCTCCGCTCAGGGGCCCCGGCCTGCGAATATCTGTCCGATGACCAACTTCTGGCACCCCTTCGCAGCGATGGCCGCGGTCGAGGCGACCGGCGGACTGACCCTCGTCCGCGGCGAGGGGTCGCACGTCTGGGATGCGCAGGGGACACGGTACGTGGATGCGACCGCCGGGTTGTGGTTCTGCAACGTCGGGCACGGCCGGAGGGAGATCGCGGACGCGGCCGCGGCGCAGATGGCGGAGCTCGCTTCGTATTCGACGTTCGGCGACCTCACGAACCAGCCGACCGAGGCGCTCACCGCCCGCGTCGCGTCGCTGGCGCCGATGCCGGACGCCAAGGTCTTCCTGACGAGCGGAGGCTCCGACTCGATCGACAGCGCCACGAAGATCGTCCGGCGGTACTGGTGGCTCGTCGGCGAGCCGGATCGCACCGTGTTGATCCGACGCGAACGGGCGTATCACGGGATGCATGCCGCGGGCACGTCGCTCGCCGGCATCCCGGCGAACCTCGAGGGCTTCGGCGGGCTCCTCGAAGACGTGATCGAGGTTCCGTGGGACGACGTCGAGGCGCTCCGCGCGACGATCGACCGAGCGGGCCCCGAGCGCGTCGCGGCGTTCTTCTGCGAGCCCGTGATCGGAGCGGGTGGCGTGTTCCCCCCACCCGACGGCTACCTCGAAGGTGTGCGTCGGGTTTGCCAGGACGCGGGGGTCCTGTTCATCGCCGACGAGGTCATCACGGGGTTCGGGAGGTGCGGCGCGTGGTTCGCGAGCGGACGGTTCGGGCTAGAGCCCGACCTGATCACGTGCGCGAAGGGGATCACGAGCGGCTACCTGCCGCTCGGGGCCGTGGTCGCCGCGCCCGAGGTCTGGGAGCCGTTCTGGCGCGAGGGAGCCGGGGTCTTCCGGCACGGCTACACGTACACCGGGCACGCAGCGGTCTCGGCGGCCGCCGTCGCGAACCTCGACATCATGGAACGGGAGGGCCTCGTCGACCGCGCGAAGACGCTCGAGGGCGATCTCGCGGACGCTCTCGATCCGCTCGGCGCGCATCCGCTCGTCGGGGAGGTCCGAGCCGGGACGGGCGTCCTCGGGGCGGTCCAGATCGACGAAACATCCGTCGCTCGCGACCAGGCGCTCCCTGGTCGCGTGGTCCTCGCGGCGCGCCGGCACGGCGTGCTCACGCGCGCGCTCGCGCCCGGTGCGCTCCAGATCTCGCCGCCGCTCGTCCTGGGTGGAGACGAGCTGGACGAGCTCGTCGGCGGGATCTCCTCGGCGCTCGAGGACGTGGAGGCCGGACGATGATCGTCGGGATCCCCAGGGAAATGAAGAACCACGAGTACCGCGTCGCCGCGACCCCCGAGGGCGTCCGCGAGCTCGTCCACGCCGGCCACCGGGTGGTCGTCGAGGCGGCGGCCGGCGAGGGATCGGCCATCTCTGACCAGCAGTACGCGGCCGCCGGCGCCGAGATCCTGGCCGATGCCGATGCGGTGTTCGCGGCCGCCGAGCTCATCGTGAAGGTGAAGGAGCCGCAGCCGGAGGAGTTCGATCGCTTCCGGGAGGACCACGTGCTGTTCACGTACCTCCACCTGGCCGCGGACGAGAAGCTCACGCGCTTCCTCGTCGACCGTGGGATCCGAGCGGTCGCGTACGAGACGGTGCAGCTCGACGGCCGCCTCCCGCTGCTCGCCCCGATGTCGGAGATCGCCGGGAGGATGGCCCCACAGGAAGGAGCGAAGTACCTCGAGCGGCCGCAGGGAGGACGCGGCGTCCTGATGGGGGGCGCGTCCGGCGTGATGCCGGCGAGGGTCGTCGTCCTCGGCGGCGGGATGGCCGGCGGCAACGCCGCGCAGATCGCCGCCGGGATGGAGGCGGACGTCGTCGTCCTCGACAAGGACGTCGACCGTCTCCGCGAGATCGATCGGGTCTGGCACGGCCGGATTCAGACGTTGATGTCGTCGCGGCTCGCGATCGAGCAGATGGTCCTGGAGGCCGACCTGGTGATCGGTGCGGTGCTCGTGCCGGGAGCACGAGCACCGCACCTGGTCAGCGCGGAGCTGGTGCGCCGGATGCGCACCGGCTCCGTCCTCGTCGACATCTCGATCGACCAGGGCGGCTGCTTCGAGACGTCCCACGTGACCACGCACGCCGAACCGACCTACGTGCTTGACGGTGTCGTCCACTACGCGGTCGGCAACATGCCCGGCGCCGTCCCGCGGACCTCGACCTACGCGCTCACGAACGTCACGCTGCCCTACGTCCTCGACATCGCCGCGCACGGCGTGGAGGCCGCGGTCCGGGACGACCCGGCGCTGGCGTCCGGCGTGAACACCTGGGACGGCCGGATCACGAACGCCGGCGTCGCCGAGGCTCACGGCCTCCGGTTCCAGCCGCTCGACGTTCAGTCCGGGGCTTGATCCGTCTCCTCCTCGAACCGGCGGAGCCCCGGCAACGAGATCGACTCGAGCAACAGGATCGTCAGGACGGTCGTGAGCCCCGCCACGAGGTAGAGCTTCACGCCGCAGAGCACGCCGATCGCCGTCGCCGTCCAGGCGGCCGCCGCGGTCGTGAGCCCCCGTGGCCGCTCCGTCGCGCGGAAGATCACGCCGGCGCCGAGGAACCCGACGCCCGTCGCGACGCCCTGGATCACGCGGTCGGCGGAGAGCGGGAAGAGCTCGATCGCCATCGCGACGAGCGCCGCCGCCCCGGCCGCGAGCAGCGCGAACGTCCGGTCGCCGGCGGCCTTGCCGCGGATCTGCCGCTCGAGCCCGATCACGTAGCCGAGGCCGGCGGCGAGGGCGATGCGTCCGAACAGCGCGACTTGGAGGCTCGCCGGCATCATCGGAGCCTATCCCGGGCACGGCTCGCAGGTCCTTGGCTACCCTGGGGAGGACCGACGGAGGAGGCTTCGACGTGGAACGCATCAACCACTGGATCGGCGGCAAGCTCGTGCCCGGGAACTCCGGACGCACGGGACCCGTGTTCGATCCCGCGACGGGCGAGCAGACGCACGAGGTCGACCTCGCGTCGTCCGAGGAGGTCGCGACCGCCGCGGAGGCAGCGCTCGACGCCTTCCCCGGCTGGCGCGCGACCTCGCTCTCGAGGCGGGCCGAGATCTTCTTCCGGATCCGCGAGCTGCTCGAACAGCGCAAGCCCGAGCTCGCCCGGATCGTGACGTCGCAGCACGGCAAGGTCCTGGCGGACGCGTCGGGTGAGGTCCAGCGCGGGCTCGAGAACGTCGAGTTCGCGTGCGGCATCCCGAACCTCCTCCAGGGCGGGTTCAGCGAGCAGGTCGCCACGGGCGTCGACGTGTACTCGATCCGTCAACCGCTGGGCGTCGTCGCCGGGATCACGCCGTTCAACTTCCCGGCGATGGTCCCGATGTGGATGTTCGCGAACGCGATCGCCTGCGGGAACACGTTCATCCTGAAACCGTCGGAGAAGGATCCGAGCGCGTCGTTGTTCCTCGCGGAGGTACTCGCCGACGCCGGCATCCCCGACGGCGTGTTCAACGTGATCCAGGGGGACAAGGTCGCGGTCGACGCGATCCTGGAGCATCCGACGATCCGTGCCGTATCCTTCGTCGGCTCGACGCCCATCGCACGCTACGTCTACGAGCACGGCACGGCAGCGGGGAAGCGCGTGCAGGCTCTCGGCGGCGCGAAGAACCACATGATCGTGCTGCCCGACGCCGACCTCGACATGGCCGCCGACGCCGCCGTTTCGGCCGGCTACGGGAGCGCGGGTGAGCGCTGCATGGCCGTGAGCGTCGTGACGGCGGTCGGCGACATCGGCGACGAGCTCGTCGCCAAGATCTCCGAGCGGATCCCCAACGTCCACGTCGGTGCGGGAACCGACCCGGACGCGGAGATGGGTCCGCTCATCACACGCGAGCACCGCGACAAGGTGGCGTCGTACCTGGACTCGGGGCGGGACCAGGGCGCGACGATCGTCCGCGACGGCCGGGAAGACCCCGTCGCCGGAGGCGACGGGTTCTTCCTCGGCCTCTCCCTCCTCGACCACGTCACGACGGTGATGGACTGCTACCGCGACGAGATCTTCGGTCCGGTGCTCGCGGTCGTCCGCGTCGACACGTACGACGAGGCCGTGCGGATCGTGAACGAGAACCCGTACGGCAACGGCGTCGCCCTGTTCACGCGCGACGGTGGCGTCGCGCGGCGCTTCCAGTTCGATGTGGAGGCGGGCATGGTCGGGGTCAACGTTCCGATCCCCGTCCCCGTGGCCTATTACTCGTTCGGAGGGTGGAAGTCGTCCCTGTTCGGCGACACCCACATGTACGGGCCCGAGGGCGTTCGGTTCTACACGCGAGGCAAGATCGTGACGTCCCGGTGGCCGGACCCGGCCACCTCGAAGGTCGACCTGGGGTTCCCCCGGACCAGATAGGAGCACGGATGGATCGCGACGAACTGCTCGGACGTGAAGACGAGGCGTGGTCGGCGTTCGTGGACGCCTTCGCCGCGGTGACGGAGGATCGGCGCGACGTGCCCGGCGCGGTGCCGGGCTGGTCGGTGAAGGATCTCGTGTGGCACTGCGGGTACTGGGCCGACTACGTCGGGGATCTCCTGGAACGCATGACCGCGGGACAGCCCGCGCCGCCCGATCAGGATTGGGACGAGGTGAACAGGCTCGTGATGGAGGACGGCCGCGGGATGTCCTGGGACGAGGTCGTGATCGCCGCCGAACGCGGCCGCGACCGCGCGCGCGAGGCCTTGATCGCGATGCCCGAGATGTCGGAGGCTGCGGGCAAGGAGTTCGCCGACGAGACGTTCGAGCATTACGACGAGCACGCCGCCGAGATCACGGCGTTCGCCGCGACGGGCTAGGCGGAGAGCACCTCGACGGGGTCGCCGACGCGGACGATCCCCGACTCCTCGACGTCGCCGTACATCCCGAACATCAGCTGCTGGCCCACCTTGCGGTAGCTCGCCAGGACGTCGAGCGTCGGGAAGTCCTTCGTCGCCGTGTCGGGGTTGATCGTCGTGAGCACGCATCTCGGCATCTGCTCACCGACCCGCACGATCGCATCGCCGAGCCGGATCCGCTTCCCGGACCATCCGTCCTCTTCGAACGCCGAGGCATCCTCCATCTCGACGAGCATCCGGAAGCGCCGTGAGTCGAGCTGGTCCACACCGCCGCGCATCCCGACGTCGTCGACCGACGCGCGTGAGCAGATCGACACGCGGTCGATACCCCCCGCGTACTCGGGCTCGTCGACACGGAGCAGCTCGAGCCGGTCGTCGCCGGTCGCCTCGGTCGCGGCCTCCGTGAACCGCGGGTCGACCCGTCGCGCCTGGACCTCTCGGTCGTAGAGCTTGACGGTGATCGGGTCACCGAACGATGAGGCGTCGCCCGAGACATCGAAGCCGTGTTCGGGGAACGAGAGCTGGAGGCGCTCCCGGTCGACGTCGTACGAGGAGCGGACCGCGAACAGCGAGGCCTTCGAAAGGCCCGACAGCCGCTCGCCACGCGGGTGGACGAACAGGAAGCGTCGGTCGCCGACGGCGCCTTCCCGACGCAGGTCGATCGCGTCCGGGTGGATCAGCGCCGTCGACTTGACCGGCGTGAGGTTGAATCCTTCGACGACGGGCACGCCGCGGATACTACCGAGCTCAGGGAAGCACCTTCCGCGTGAGTGACGTCCGATTACCCGAGGCCCGCGGCGACGCCCTATCCTTGGCGAGACCCGTTCGAGGAGCCGCAGATGAAGACCGAACCGAAGCCGATCCGTTACGACGAGACGGACTGGCGTCCGCGTCCCACCCTCGCCGGCTCCGATTACACCGGCCCGGAGGTCTACGACGAGGAGCGGGAACGGATCTGGTTCGGCGACTGGGTCTGCGTCGGTCGGACCGAGGAGCTGCCGAACGCCGGCGATTACATCGTGCGCGACCTGGCCGGCGAGTCGATCTTCCTCACGCGAGACGAGGACGGTGACCTGCACGGCTTCTACAACGTTTGCAGCCACCGGGGGACGAAGTTCCTGGACGACGAGCCCGCCGCCGGTCACATCCGGAAGGCGTTCGTCTGCCCGTACCACGCGTGGGCGTACGACCTGCGTGGTCAGCTCGTCGGATCACCCAACGTGAAGGAGGGGGAGCGGTTCGATCGGAGCGACTACCCGCTCCACGGGTTCGCCGTCGACACCTACGCCGGGTTCCTGTTCGTCAACCTGGCGCGCGAGCCGCGTCCGCTGACCGACTGGATGAACGAGGGAGCGGAGAGCGTCAACATGTTCGACCGCTTCAAGATGGAAGAGCTCCGTGTCGGCGTCAGGATCGTCTACGAGGTCGCCGCCAACTGGAAGATCGTGGTCGAGAACTACAACGAGTGCCTGCACTGCCCACAGGTGCATCCCGAGCTCGTCCAGGTCGTGCCGCTCTTCCGGTTCGGAGAGGTCTGGGACGAGGAGACCCGCGACGACGGGAACTGGATGCGCGAGGGAGCGACGTCGTTCACGATGACCGGCGAGTCCGAGCTTCCGAAGTTCCCCGGCCTGCCGCCCGAGGACTACTCGATGTATTTCGGGGCGTATCAGTTCCCGAACCTGATGCTGAACCTGCACCCCGACACGGTCATGTATTACATCGGATACCCGAAGGGGCCTTCGCACACGACGATCGTGTCGGAGTACCTGTTCCGACCCGAGACGATCGCGGACCCTGCGCTCTTCAAGCCCGAGCCCGTCGTGGAGCTCTGGGACCTGATCTCGAAGCAGGACTGGGACGTATGCCAGCGCGCACAGACGGGCGTCGGCTCGCGCGCGTTCACGACCGGCGTCTACCCACGGCAGGATCGCTTCCTGTACGACTTCAACGAGCGCTATCGCAAGGAGATGGGCCGGCCACTCCTCGGTTAACAGCCGCGGCGTATCCTGCGGCCCTATGACGATCCCCGAGCAGCTCGCGAACCGCGACCTCGACAGCTCGATCCTCGAGCCGCGCGCCGAGCCACCCTCGCGGGCCAGGGTCGTCGTGATCGGCGGCGGCGTCGCCGGCTCGTCCGTCGCGTATCACCTGACGAAGCTCGGCGTGACCGATGTGGTCGTGCTCGAGCGAACGCGACTCACGGGCGGCACGACCTGGCACGCCGCGGGGCTCGTCGCCCAGGTCCGCGGGACGCACGCGCTGACGGAGCTCAGCCGCGTGAACGCCGGCCTCTACGAGTCGCTGGCGGCGGAGACCGGTCTCGACACCGGGCTCCGCCGCGTCGGCGCCCTCACGGTGGCCCGCACGCACGGCCGCCTGGAGGAACTCAGAGCAGGGCTCTCGATGGCGAAGGACTTCGGCATCGAGGCCCACGAGCTGACCCCGGCCGAGGTCACGAAGTACTGGCCGGCAGCCGAGACGAAGGACCTCGTGGGGGCGACGCTCTTCCCGACCGATGCCACGGTGAATCCAGGGGACGCCGCCCTGGCGATGGCGAAGGGCGCGAAGGACCGCGGCGCGACGTTCGTGTTCGGCGCGACGGTCACCGCGTTCGTGAAGGACGTGGGGCGCGTTACCGGCGTCGTCACCGACCGGGGGACGATCGAGTCCGACGTCGCGGTGCTCACGTCGGGCCTCTGGACGTCCGAGCTCGCGCGGCTCGCCGGCGCGTCGGTGTCGCTGTATCCGGCCGAGCACGTCTGGGTGATGAGCGAGGAGACGGGGGTCGCGGAGGAGCGGCTCCCCGTCCTCCGCGACCTCGACGGATACCTCTACGTCCGCCACTACCGCGGCCGGCTCGTCGTCGGCGCGTTCGAGCCGAAGGGCAAGCCGAAGTCGCCGGGCGAGATCTCGACCGGCGGTTTCGTCGAGTTCGGCGAGGATTGGGATCACTTCGCCCCCGTCCTGGCGAACGCCCGCGAGCGCCTGCCGGTGTTGCACGATCTCGGCTTCTCGCACTACCTCCGGGCGCCGGAGAGCTTCACGCCGGACGCGAACTTCCACCTGGGCGAGTTCCCCGAGGTCCCGGGTCTCTGGATCGCGGCCGGTTTCAACTCGCAGGGGATCATCTACAGCCCCGGAGCGGGGAAGGCCCTCGCGGAGTGGATCGTCGAAGGACGCCCGACGATGGACCTCACCGAGGTCGACATCGCGAGGACCGGCCGGTGGGCGAACGATCGCCGTTGGCTCCACGAGAAGACCTCCGAGACGCTCGGTCGGTTGTACGCGATGCACTGGCCCGCCCTGCAGCCGGAGTACGGGCGCGGCGTGCGGAGGCTGCCACTCGAACGGCGATACCGGGACGCCGGCGCCGCGTTCGGCGAAGCGGCGGGGTGGGAACGCCCGGCGTGGTTCGAGCCCGGCGCCGCGGAGGAGCCGGTCTGGCTCTACGACTTCGACCGTCCGTCGTGGTTCGGTCCGGTCCGCGACGAGGTGAAGGCGACGCGCGAAGGCGTCGCGCTCTTCGACCTGACCTCGTACTCGAAGTTCTTCGTGCAAGGGCCCGGCGCCGTCTCCAGCCTGCAACGTCTCTGCGCGTCCGACGTCGACGTCGAGGTGGGGCGGGTGGTCTACACGGTGCTGTGCAACGCCTGGGGCGGGATCGAGATGGACCCGACCGTCACGCGGCTCGCCGAGGACGTCTTCCTGGTGCTCGCGCCGACGGCGTATCAGCGACGAACCGAAGCGCTCCTTCGCGCCGGCATCGCGGGAGACGCGACCGTCACCGACGTCACGAGTGCGTTCGGCGTGGTGCACGTGGCGGGCCCGCGGTCACGCGAGCTGCTCTCGCGGATCACGGACGAGGATCTCTCTGACGAGGCATTCCCGTTCCTCACGGCGAAGAGGATCGAGGCCGGCTGGGCGCAGCCGTGGGCGCTCCGGGTGTCGTACACGGGCGAGCTCGGATGGGAGCTGTACGTCCCGACGGAGTTCACGGCCGATCTCTACGACAAGGTCGTCGCCGCCGGCCGGGATCTCGGGCTCTGCCACGCCGGCTCGTTCGCGTTCGACGCCCTCCGGCTGGAGCGGGGGTTCCGTTCCTGGGGGCACGACATGGGGCCGCTCGACGATCCGTATGAGGCCGGGCTGGGCTTCGCGGTGCGGCTCACGAAAGGGGACTTCGTCGGAGCGGAGTCGCTCCGCGCGCGGAAGGAGGCGCCGCGCGAGCGTCGGTTGGTCTCGATCCGCCTCGACGATCCGGCGCCGATGCTCTGGCACGCCGAGTCCGTCGTGGCGGGCGAGGAGAGGGTCGGACACGTGGCGAGCGGCGGGTACGGCTACACGATCGGCGGCGCGGTTGGGCTCGCCTGGGTGCACGGCGACGTCCCGGAAGACGCTCCGGTCACCGTCGAGGTCCGCAACCGGCCGGTGCCGGCCACGATCTCTTCGAAGCCGTTCTACCTGCCCGGCTGAGCGCGGCCTATGACAGACCGCCGGCGAGGGTGTCGGCCTCTGCCTGCATCGCGATGTGATCGCCGAGGAGGGTTTCGAGCTCGTCGCCCGGCAGCGGCTTCGCGAAGTAGAACCCCTGACCCAGATCGCAGCGCATCGAGATCAGGCGCTCGAGCTGGTCGGCTCGCTCGATCCCCTCGGCGACCGGCTTGAGGTTCAGGATCGACGCGAGCTCGATCACGGCGGCGGTCAGGGCCGAGGATTCGCCCTCTTCGGTGACGCCGTCGATGAACGACTTGTCGACCTTGAGGATGTCCACCGGGAACCGGCGGACGTAGTTCAGCGACGAGTACCCGGTCCCGAAGTCGTCGATCGCCAGCTGGACCCCGAGCGTCTTCAGCTCGCTCAGGCGCGCGATCGCCAGGTCGATGTCGTGGATCATCACCGACTCGGTGATCTCGAGGATGAGCCGGCTCGGCTCGAGGCCGCTCGTCTGGAGCGCCTCACGAACCTCGTCGACGATCTCCGGCCGCGCGATCTGACGTGCCGACAGGTTCACCGCCATGTCGAGCGCCGCATCCGGGAACCGATCGGTGAGGGTGGCCGCATAGCGACACGCCTCCATCAGCACCCAGTGGCCGATCGGCACGATGAGGCCGGTCTCCTCGGCGAGCGGGATGAAATCGAGCGGGGGGACGATGCCGTCCGTCGGGTGGAACCAGCGGAGGAGCGCCTCCACACCGATGATGCGCCCCGTCGGGAGCTCCATCACGGGCTGGTAGAAGAGGCGGAACTCCTCGTGGTCGAGCGCGCGCTGGAGGGCCGCCTTCAGCTCGAGGCGACGAAGCGCGGTGTCATGCATGGCGGGCTCGAAGAGTTGGTAGCGGCCCTTCCCGCCCTCCTTCGCCATGTACATCGCGACGTCGGCATTGCGCAGCAGCTCGTCGGCGTGGTGCGGGGCCGCATCCGGCTCGGCGACCGAGATCCCGATGCTCGCATGCGTGTACACCTCGGTGCCGTCCAGGAGGAACGGTTCCTCGAACGTCTCGAGGATGCGGCCGGCGACGTCGGCGGCCGTCATGCCTTCCTCGCCCCCGTCCTCGAGCAGGACGGCGAACTCGTCGCCGCCCAGGCGAGCCGCCGTGTCGGCCGTCCGCAGCCTCCCGACGAGTCGGCGCGAGATCTCGACCAGCATCTGGTCGCCGGCCGCGTGGCCCAGCGAGTCGTTCACCGTCTTGAAGTCGTCCAGGTCCATGAAGAGGACGGCGACCGGCTTCCCGTCACGGGACTGGCGCTCGAGCGCGTGGGTGACGCGGTCCTGGAACAGGGCCCGGTTCGCGAGACCGGTGATCTGATCGTGGAACGCCTGGTGGGAGAGCTGCTCCTCGAACCGTTTCCGTTCGGAGATGTCGCGGGTGTTCAGGACGATCCCCTTCACGTTGGGGTCGTGCATCAAATTCGTCCGCGACGTCTCGACGTAGAGCGTCGAGCCCTCTCGGTCGTGCACCCGGTACTCGGTCAGGCCGACGTGCCCTTCGCCGTCGATCGCCGTCAGGAACGACAGCGCGTGGGTCCGGTCCTCGGGCACGATCAAGTCCGCGAAGCGCATCCCGTCCAGCTCCTCGGGCTCATAGCCGAGGACACGGTGCGCCGACGGGCTCGCGTAGCGAACCGTGGTGTCGGGATCGATCACCATGACGACGTCCGAGGAGTTCGCCACGAGGGACGCGAACCGCGCCTGGCTCTGCTGCAGCAGGAGGTCCTCCGTGAGGGCGGCGCTCTCGAGCGCGAGGGCGACCTGTGCCGACAGCGAGCCGATCGAATCCGTCTCCTGGCGGGTGAGCTCGCCGACCGAGGAGACGACGAGGAGGCCTCGGAGCTCATCCCGCATGAACAGCGGGGCGACGTACAGCGACGCATGGGCCGCCGGAACGCCGAAGCGGCGTGCGACCTGCGAGTCGTCCAGGGGGACCTGGTACCCGTGCCGACCTTCGAGGCGATGGCGCTTCCAGTCGTCGAGCTCACGGAGCAGGATGGTCTTCCCGAGGTCGAAGTCCTCGCCGCCGAGCTCGGCGACCACCACGAGCTCGCCGAAGGTTTCTTGCTGCTCGAGGATCCATACGGCGACGTCCTCGCCGCTGAGCGTCTTCGCGGCGCGGCCGGCCGCCGCGTGGATGCTGTCTCGGTTCGTCGCGGTCACGAGCTCCAACCCGGCCTCGCGGAGCGCGCGCTCGTGGACGACGTAGCGCTGCTGGGATCGCATCAGGCCCCACATGCGCACGACGGCCAACAGGAACAGTAGGACCGTCGCACCGATCAGGATGGGGAAGTCGAGCGTCAGGCCGTGCGCGGCCTCGTAGGCGAGCAGTACGGGTGCCACGAGCGACGCGCCGGCGAGCACGATGAGACGGCCGACCGTGAGCTTCGTCTCGACGTCCGGCGCCGGCTCGGAGAGCTCTCGCATCGACGGGTGCAGCGCCGCCGCCCCGAAGAGCACGTAGAACGCGATCCACCCCGCCTCGAGGTACCCGCTGCCCGGCTGGTAGCCGGACGCGGTGTAGAGGTTCATCCACGCGTACAGTGCATCGGTGACGAAGAGCGTCACCACGGCTGCGATGAGGAGCCGGAACGCCGGTGGCTTGCGACCGGCACCGACCGCCAGCCGGAACGCGGCCCCGAGCAGCAGGAGGTCGGCGAGCGGATAGGCCATCGACGTGACCTTCACCGCGAGCGGGACGTCCTG
>Ga0075425_100001724_pt1 | contig 21487 bp, 22 predicted proteins | sample SoiMethybrSBSTD4_FD_75300 | JGI IMG/M metagenome (GOLD analysis project Ga0075425, IMG submission 75300) | Bulk soil microbial communities from a Populus tree surrounding site in Tennessee, USA - Soil MetaG P. TD hybrid SBSTD4 | ecosystem: Environmental > Terrestrial > Soil > Tree plantation... | reverse complement strand
AACGAGATCGTGAACGTCACGTCGCCGCACGACCACGACGTGACCGAGGGCAACCTGTGCATCAAGGGCCGCTTCGGCTACCGCTTCGTGCAGAACCGCCGCGAGCGCTGACGCGCTGGTGTCTGACACCGCCTCGTCCCCTCGCGAGCACCACGCGCTTCGAAAAGGTGTCAGACACCCTTGCGGAACCGCCGCGAGCGCTGACGCGCTGGTGTCTGACACCGCCTCGTCCCCCCGCGAGCACCACGCGCTTCGAAACGGTGTCAGACACCTTTGCGAAACCGTTGCGGCGGCACGATCGCGCGGCGACGGTGTCTGACACCGACTACACGGCGACGATCTGCACCAGGTGGCCGAGCCCGGCGAAGTCATCTGGATTCCGCGTGTAGAGCGGCAGCTGGTTCGCCATCGCCGTTGCGGCAATCAAGAGGTCGAGGACACGTGGCCCGCGAGGCTTCCGACCTGCGGCCAGGACCGCGGCGAAAACCACGCCGTACGCACGTGCCACGGCGCCGTCGACGGGGATGGCGTCGAGTCGCGCCTCGACCTGCTGCAGCCGCTCCTGGCGTCGTGCCCGCTCCGCTGAATCGGTCGTAGCATGTGGTCCCGCCGTGAGCTCTGCCAGCGTCACCGCAGAGATCGCCCCGAGCGCCGGCAGGTCCGCGGCCGGGATCCGAGCGAGGTCAATGACCACCGAGGTGTCGAGTAGACCGCGATCGCGCCGCCCGGCTCGGGTGGCGCTCGCAGTGCCTCTCGCGGTCAGGCTCGAGGCTCCGGATCGAGGTTCAGCGGCGCGTCGACGTCGGCGCGAAAGCGCTCGTAGTCGATCCGAGGCCCTGCAGTGAATGCCGCCGCAAGGTCGTCCACGCTCACAAATGTCGCGCGCCGATGCGGCACGAGATCTGCAACCGGGACGCCGTTCCGGGTGACCACGAAGGTCTCGCCCTCGTCGATCGCTCTCATGATCGCCCCACTCTCGTTCCGAAGCTCGCGCTGACTGATCCTCCGAGCCATCTCGTAGCACATCGTAGCACGTGTGCCACGCGTGGCGGTCAGTCCTGCTGGAGGTAAGCGAGCACCGCGAGCACGCGCCGGTGGTCCTCCCCGCTCTGCTGCAGGCCGAGCTTCGTGAAGATGCTCGCGATGTTCTTCTCGACCGCGCCGAGGCTGAGGTAGAGCGTCGAGGCGATCCCCGCGTTCGAACGGCCCTCGGCCATGAGCCGGAGCACGTCCAGCTCGCGCGGGGTCAGGCGCTCCAGCGGGCCTTTCGCCCGCCGGCTCGAGAACAGCTGCGCCACGACCTCCGCGTCGAGGGCCGTCCCCCCTGCCGCGACTCGGCGCACGGCGTCGACGAATTCCTCCACGTGCATGATCCGGTCCTTCAAGAGGTAGCCCACGCCGCCCCCACCCGCCGCGAGGAGCTCCGTCGCGTACGCGTGCTCGACGTACTGCGAGACGACGAGGATCGCCATGCCCGGCACGGTGTCCCGCAGCTCGAGCGCGGCGCGCAGGCCCTCGTCGCGGAACGTCGGCGGGAGGCGGATGTCGACGATCGCGATGTCCGGCCGCTCGCGCCGCGCCGCGTGTACGAGGGCGTCCGCGTCCGCGACCGCGTCGACGACGTCGAAGCCGTTGTCGCGAAGCAGGCGCGTCAGCCCGTCCCTGAGAAGCGCGAGATCCTCGGCGATCAGGACGCGCACGGCAGCTCGGCGTGCAACGTCGTTCCACGCCCCGGCGGACTGACGACCGTCAGGGTCCCGTCGAGTGCCTCGACCCGCTGCCGCAGCCCGGTGAGGCCGGCGCCGCCGGGGTCGGCGCCGCCGCGGCCGTCGTCGACGACCTCGACCACGAGCGACTTCGGCTCCCGCACGATCCGCACCTCGATGCGGCTCGCGCGGGCGTGCTTCGCCGAGTTGGTCAGCGCCTCCGCGGCGACGAAGTACGCCGCGGTCTCGACCGCAGCGGGCGGCCGCTCGGATACGTCGGCGGTGACGTAGACGGGAATCGCGCTGCGATGCGCGAGCGCCGCGATCGCCGCCTCGAGCCCGCGGTCGGTGAGGACGGGCGGATGGATGCCGCGCGCGAGCTCCCGCAGCTCGCGCAACGCCTCCTCCACGCCGAGCCGGGCCTCGGTGAGGAGCCCGCGGGCCGCCTCGGGATCCGCAACGAGCCGCTGCTCGGCCATGCCGAGGTTCATCCCGAGGGCGACGAGACGCGCCTGGGCGCCGTCGTGCAGGTCGCGCTCTATGCGGCGCGCTTCGGACTCCTGCACGTCCACGGCCCCGGCGCGCGTCGACTCGAGGACCTCGATCCGCTCATGCAGCTCTGTCACGACCGGCCCGCGACGGTAGACGACGAGTGCGTGGACGCCGAGCGCGAGCCCGAACCCGAGGATCGCCCACGCGGGCCAGAAGTAGCCGCCGCCGGAGAGCGCCCAGATCAGCACGTAGCTCACGCAGAGCGTGAGCGAGATGCCGGCGTGCAACGCGAGCTCCAGGATCCCGCGCCGTCGCCGCCAGTCGTCGCGCGACAGCGCGTACTGGACCCAGCCGTGCAGCGCCAGCGCGAGCGACGTCCCGAGAATCACCCATGCCGGCCAGAAGGGGCCGCCGACAGCCGCCCAGACGATGAGGACGACAGCGTTCGCGACGGCCGTCGCGACGACGTGAGCGCGCAGCGCACGCCGCCGCAGCACACGCACGTCGAGCCGCCGGCGCGCATCGTCGGGCCGCAGCAGCCGCTCGGCCACGGTGCGGGACGCCGCCGCCAGCGGGCGGACGAGGTTGAGCGTCAGGACGAGGCCGACGGCGCCGACCGGCATCAGCAGCACCGCCTTCTGCAGCGAGTCGACGTGCCACGAGCCGACGTCCATCTCGACCCAGGGGTAGTAGATCGGCAGCGCGATGAACCAGAGCGAGCTGCCGAGCAGCGACAGCACGAGAATCCCGAGCGGCCAGCCGACGAACGTCCGGAGCGTGAGGTAGGCCTGCTCGCGCCAGAAGCCGAGGTCTGTCAGCACCGCCTGCCCGCGCGCCCAGAACCCGTTGCCGCCGGAGCTGTACTTGCCGCCGCGCGCGTCGGCGCCGAGCAGCTCGCGTGCGAGCGACGACTCGCCGCGCGCGAGCGCGCCCACCGCCGTGCGGAAGCCAACCAGCACCGGGATCACGAGCGGCGTCAGGAACACCGTGCCGGCCGCGAGGAGCCACCCGGTGAGGAGGAGCCCGAACGCCACCGTCCCGGTCACCAGCGCCGAGGTGAGGAAGAGCAGCGACCGGTAGGTCGCCGCCCTTCCCAGCGGAGCCAGGATCGCCGCCATCAGCGCGTCTCCGTCGCCGGCCGCGCGGCCTCGAGCCGCCAGTGCGGCAGCCAGCGCAGCGTGCGCGGGAGGTACCAGTTCGCGCGGCCGAGCAGCTTCATCGTCGACGGCAGGAGCACACCACGGATGATCGTCGCATCCAGGAGCACCGCCACCGCGAGCCCGACGCCCAGCTGCTTGATGTCGAGCGACGAGAGCGTCGCGAACAGCGCGAACACGCCGACCATGACGGCGGCCGCCGCGGTGACCGTGCCCGCGGTCGTCCGGATGCCCTCGGCGACCGCGTCCTCGGTCGAGGCGCCGCGATCGACGAGCTCCTTGATCCGGCTGACGATGAACACGTGGTAGTCCATCGAGAGTGCGAACAGCACTGCGAACAGGAACAGCGGCAGCCACGTCACGACGCCGCCGTTCGAGTGGAACCCGAGCAGTCCCTGCAGGTGGCCGTCCTGGAAGATCCAGACGAGGATCCCGTACGACGCTGCGACCGACAACAGGTTCAGCCCGATCGCGGTCAGCGGGACGACGATCGACCGGAACGTCACGAGCAGCAGCAGGAACGCAAGCCCGAGCACGAACGCGAACACGTACGGGAAGCGGTCCTTCATCGTCTTCGTGAAGTCCGCGTTGGCGGCCGTGTCGCCCGTGACTGCGTGCTCGACGCCCGAAACGCCTGCGAACGCGTGCTGGATGACCGTGCTCCGCAACACGCCGATCGCCTTCGTCGACGACTCGCTGTAGGCTCCGCCGCGCAGGGGCAGGTCGATCTGCGCGACGGTGTGCGCCGGGTTGATCTCGACCGTCACCGGCTCGTTGACGAGGCCCGACTCGATCCCGTCGCGGTGCAGCCGGCCGATCGCGGCGCGCACTGGAGCCGCGTTCACGTCCTTCGCCCGGACGACCACCGTCGCGGGCACCTCCGATCCGGGGAAAGCCTTCTCGATCTTCGCGTACGTGGCGACCGAAGGGATGCTCTTCGGCATGTCGTTCAACCCGATCAGCTTCGTGTGGATCGAGAGCGCCGGCAGCGCCATCAGCGCGAGCGCCCATACCGAGACGGCCGCGGCGAGCCACGGATGCCTCAGGACGGGGCGCAGGACGACGTCCCAGAGGCGCGACGTCTCCCGCTCCCCCTTGGCGCGCTGGATGAGCGTGCGCCGGTCGCGGAAGCGCGCGAGCGACTTCGGACGGATGCGGACGACGCGCAGCAGCTGATAGAACGCCGCGGCCAGGACGCCGAGGACGCCGCGCTCGATCCGATCTCCGAGCTTGCCCAGCAGCGCCGGCAACACGGTCAGCGAGCCGGTGACGGCGACCGCCACGACGAGCATGGAAGCAATCCCGAGCGCGGTGAAGATCCGCGAGCCGGAGAAGAGCATGCCGGCCATCGCGATCATCACCGTCGCGCCGGACACGAGCACGGCCATCCCCGAGGTGCCGGCCGCGCGGATGAGCGCGTCGTCGCCGTGCCCGCGCCGCCGCTCCTCGCGCTCCCGCTTCACGTAGAAGAGCGAGTAGTCGACCCCGACCGCCATGCCGATCAGCAGGATCATGGAAGAGGCCGCGTCGACGGTGTGCCAGGCCTGGCTCGTGAGCGCGTTCAGCCCGAGCGCTGCGAGCACGGCCGACATCGCGAGCAGGACCGGGATCCCGGCCGCGACGAAAGCCCCGAACGCGAGCAGCAGAACGCCGAACGTGATCGGCAGCGACAGTTGCTCAGCGCGTGAGAAGTCCTCGTCGGTGCGCTCGCTGACCTGGTGGTTGAGGCTGGCGCCGCCGAACTCGGCGACGGTGAAGCCGGGTGCCGCCGTCTGCAGGGAAGAAACGGCGTCCAGCACGGGCTGCACACGGGCGTCGGCAGTCCGCGCCTCGCCGCGCAGGTCGAACTCGACGAGCACCGAGTGACCGTCCTTCGACGTCTGCGTGCGGCGGACGTGCGTCACCTGCGGCTGGTCGCGCAGCCGCACGAGCACCTTGTTCACGGTCGAGGCGAACGCGGGCTCGCCCGCGGCCAGCGTGCGCGACTGGACGAGGACGCTCTCGGAAGCGGGCCGCGTGAAATGGGCGTGGGCGAGCATCTCCTCGGCGCGCCCCTGCTCCCCGGTCGACGACTCCGCGTCGGTGAGGATCACGTTGCCGGCCTGCATACCGACAACGACGGCAACGGCGACGAACGCGACCCACGCGAGTGTCGCCGTCTTCCAGTGCGCGGCGCTCCAGCGAGCGGCCCGCGCGGTGATGTTGAGCTTCATCTCGATCTCCTTCTCCTTGGCAAGCACCTTGCGTTCCAGGCTGCCGCCGCAGTGGCCGCGCCGAAATGGGGCGCTCCGGAGAGCGGAGTGGGGTTAACCCCCGCGTCGCCGTACACTCGGGCAGTGCGTGTCCAGGTCCTCTACTGGCAGGACATCCCGTCGCTCATCCGCGTCACGGCCGACGACGGCACGCAGGTCTCGCGCCAGCTACCGGACTGGTTTCAGCAGGAGATCGACCGCGTCGCGATGGAGCAGGGGCTCGTCGGCAGCGACGCATACCTCGAGCAGTGGGCCTGGCGCGACGTCGACGCGCGAGACGGCGCGGCGAACGATGTGCTCGACGCTGTCGAAGACGAGCTGACGTCCGGCTACGACCCGTCGGGCCTGTAACGCAGCCCGTCGAGCGCCAGGTCGAGCAGCCGCTCCTTCTGTTCCGGATCGGTCGTCGGCACCATCGCGATCCCCGCGACGAGCCGGCCGACGTCTGTGAAGCTCGTGTCCGCCCGCACGACCCCGGCCTGCTGCGCGCGCTCGACGAGTGACGTGCCGGCGGCGGCGAGCGCGGCTCGGCACGCACCGAGCACGTTCGAGTCGGGCGCCGCCTCGAGCAGCGCCTCGTTGAGCGCCTTCTTCGTCGCGGCGAAGCCGACGTACTGGTGGAGCCACTGCGAGAGCGCCTCCCACGGCGGGAGCTCGGAGAGGTCGTCCGCCGCGCGCGCCATCGCCTCCACCTCGTCGACGTAGACGGCCTCCAGGAGCGCCTGGCGCGTCGGGAAGTGCCGGTAGAGGGTCCCGATCCCCACGCCGGCGCGCTGCGCGATGTCCTCGAGCGGCGCGGACGTCCCCGCCTCCGCGAAGGTCGCGCGGGCAGCGGCGACGAGCTTGTCGTAGTTCCGGCGCGCGTCGGCGCGCTTCGGCCGCTGGAGCTGGATGTCGGTCGTCTCGCTCATGGTCGCAGTTGACAAACGGAGGATACCTCCGTATAGTAACCGGAGGCAGCCTCCACATGTTGTGGAGGCGCCCTCCATTTTAGCGCCATCTCCGCCAGAAAGGAGGCGTGCTCCCGCATGCCGTCGTCCCAGCGCACGCTGCTGACCATCATCCTCGCCAGCTACCTGATGATCGTGCTCGACATCTCGATCGTCATCACCGCCCTCCCGCGCATCCATCACGCGCTCGGCTTCTCCGCCACCAGCCTCTCGTGGGTGCAGAACGCCTACACGCTCGCCTTCGGCGGCCTGCTCCTGCTGGGCGCCCGCGCGGGCGACCTGCTCGGCCGCCGGCGGATGTTCATGGTCGGGATCGGGACGTTCACGGCCGCCTCCCTCGCCGCCGGGCTCGCCCAGTCGGCCGACTGGCTGCTCGTCGCGCGCGCCGCGCAGGGCGTCGGCGCCGCGATCGCTGCGCCGTCGACCCTCGCCCTGCTGACGACGGCGTTTCGCGAGGGGCCGGAGCGGACGCGCGCCGTCGCCTACTACGGCGCCGTCGCGGGCGGCGGCGGCAGCGTCGGGCTCGTCCTCGGCGGGATCCTCACGGACTGGCTGTCGTGGCGCTGGGGACTCTTCATCAACGTGCCGCTCGGGATCGCGATCTTGTTCGCCGCGCCCCGCTACCTGCCCGAGACCCCGCGTCGTCCGGGCCGCTTCGACCTCGCGGGCGCCGCGACCTCCACGCTCGGCATGACCGCGATCGTCTACGGGATCGTCCGGTCGGCGGCGAGCGGCTGGACCGACACGCTGACGGTCGCGTCGTTCGGCATCGGCCTCGTGCTGCTGGCGCTGTTCGTCCTCAACGAGCGCCGCGCCGAGCAGCCCGTCACGCCACTGCGGCTGTTCGCGAGCCGCGAGCGGGTCGGTGCATACGGAGCACGCGTGCTGTTCGTGGGCGCGATCTTCGGGATGTTCTTCTTCCTCACGCAGTACCTGCAGGGCGTGAAGGGCTACTCGCCGGTCGAGGCCGGCATCGCGTTCCTGCCGATGACGCTCGTGATCTTCACGATGATGTTCGTCGTGCCGGGGCTCGCGGCTCGCTTCGGGAACGCGCGTCTCCTCGCGGCCGGCGTCACGGTCGCCTTCCTCGGCATGGCGTGGCTCAGCCGGCTGTCCGCCGACACGCCGTACCTGACGGGGATCGCGATCCCGCTGGTGATCCTCGGGATCGGCGCGGGCGCCGCCTTCACCCCGCTCACCGCGTCGGGTGTCGCGGGTGTCGAGCCGGAGGACGCCGGCGCCGCCTCGGGGCTCGTCAACGTCGCGCACCAGCTCGGCGGTTCGCTCGGGCTGGGCGTCCTCGTGACCGTGTTCGCGTCCTCGACACCGCATGCGCTGGACCCGCATGACGTGCTCGCCGACCGGATCGCGAGCTCGCTCACCGTCGGCGCCACGATGCTCGCGCTGGCGCTCGCCGTCGTCGTCGCGCTGATCCGGCGGCCCGCCGAGCCCCTCTACGCACCGGAGCTCGAACAGGCGCTCGCCGAGGAGACCGTCCTCACGTGATCGGCTGGTTCAAGCGCGCTCGATCTGCGACCCGCCGACGATCGCGTCCCGCCCGTCCGGGAAGCGCACCCACGCCTTGTGCGTGCCGTCGTAATCCGGACCGAACAGGATGAGCGTCGCCTCGCCGCGGCTGCGCACGCGGCAGGGCTCGGTGCCCTCCGGGTCGAGCCCGCGCCAGATTCGGATGAACGGGTTCTGCTCCCATTCCTCGCCGATCGTCGAGGGGAGCGTGTGGCCGGGATGGATGCGCGTCTCGGGTGGCAGCTTCATCAGCACGTCCATGATCGAGTGAACCTGGTCGGCGTAGCCGGTCGGCCCGCCGCCGACCGTGCCGCCGACTGTGCCCTTGAAGAGGCAGTCGGCCGTAAAGCAGTCGGTGCCGTTCACGAGGAGCGCAGTGTGATCCGGGCAGTGACCCGGGGTGGCGAGCGCGCGGATCTCCAGCGCGCCCGAACCGACGACGTCGCCGTCGGCGATCGTCTGGTCGATCGGCACCCCGGCGTCCCGCGTGAGCGCGCTGCCGACGACCGGGACGCCGAAGCGTCGCGCGAGGCCGGCGACGTCGACGACGTGGTCGCCGTGCTGGTGCGTGACGAGGACGTGCGTGATCGTGATGCTGCGCTCGTCGACGAGCGCGAGGAGCGGCTCCTCGACGCCGTTCGAGTCGATGAGCGCGCCGTGGCCGCCGTCTTCGTCCGCGACGAGGTACGCATTCGACGTCCACTGCGGATGCTCTGCGCGCTCGACGATCACGAGAAGCCGATCACGCTCCTGATCCCGTCCTGTGCCTCCATCAGCTCGAAGCCGCGATTGACGTCGTCGAGCGTGAGCCGATGCGAGATGAACGAGTCGACGTCGATGTCGCCCGCGAGCCACCGGTCGACGAGCTTCGGGACGCCGTCGCGGCCCTTCACGCCGCCGAAGGACGAACCGGCGACGCGGCGGCCTGTGATCAGGAAGCGCGGGACGATGTCGAGCGTCTCGCCGCGGCCCGCGACGCCGGCGACCGTGCAGAGGCCCCAGCCCATGCGTGCCGACTCGACCGCCTGACGCATGACGGCGACGTTACCCGTCGCCTCGAACGTGTAATCGGCGCCGAAGCCGCCCGTCATCTCGACGATCGTCTCGACCGTGCCGTCGCCGCCGACGAGCGTGTCGGTCGCGCCGTGCAGGGTCGCGAGCGCGAGGCGCTCCTCCGAGAGGTCGACGCAGACGATCCGCTCGGCGCCCTGAAGCCGGCAGCCGATCACGGCGCCGAGGCCCACCATCCCGGCGCCGAAGACGACGCACGTCGAGCCGGCCTCGACCTTGGCCGTGTTCATCGCCGCCCCGAGGCCGGTCGAGAGGCCGCAGGCGAACAGGCACGCGCCTTCAAGCGCTGCGTCCGGCGTGATCTTCGCGAGCGCGATCTCCGGCATCACCGTGTACTCCGCGAACGTCGACGTGCCCATGAAGTGGCGCATGTCCTCGCCGTCCCGGGAGAGACGCGTCGTTCCGTCGGGGAGGAAGCCCTTGTTCTGCTGCTCGCGGATCGCGAGGCAGAGGTTCGTGCGGTCGCTTAGGCAATGAACGCACTCGCGGCACTGCGGCGAGAAGAGCGTGACGACGTGGTCGCCCTCGGCGACCGAGGCGACGCCGTCGCCGACACGATCCACGACGCCCGCGCCCTCGTGGCCGAGGACGGTCGGTGCGTACCCCGACGGGTCGGCGCCCGACGCCGTGTACAGGTCGGTGTGGCAGACGCCGCACGCGACGAGCCGGACAAGCACCTCGCCCGCACGCGGCTCGGCCAGCTCGACGTCCTCGACGACGAGCGGCGTCCCGAACTCCTCCAGGACGGCGGCCCTCATCTGCATGAGCGCGATCCTACGGGTCGTCGCCGGCGCCCCGCGCGACAGCGGCCCACTTCGCGTGGTGCTCGCGCGCCCAGTCCTCGTAGACCCAGCCGCGCGTCATACCGGTGAGCGCGTGCCGCGTCCGCGGATGGATCACCGACAGGTAGAGGTGGCCGAGGAAGAGGACGAGGGAGACGTACGTGAGCCAGTCGTGGATGAGGATCGTCTGGGCGAAGCGGAACCGCGTGTCGCGCTCGCCCAACCAGAGCAGCGTGCCGGTGACGGCGAAGAGGATCGCGAAGACGGCGGTCAGGATCGCGTTCACCTTCTGCCCCGCGTTGAGGCGTCCCTGCGGCGGATGACGGCGCAGCAGCCACGCGCGGTCGTCGCGGTCGAACAGGTCGATCTCGCGCAGCGCCGCGCGGAGGCTGCGGCGGTCGCCAAAGATGACCACGAGCGCGAATGCGACGGCCCACGCAACGGCGGTGTAGACATGGATCGACTTCAGCAGCGGCCGTCTCCCGACGAGCTCCGACAGGCTCGGCAGGTAGAGCGCGAGCCCGGTCGCGAGCAGGACCAGGAACGCGGTCGCGTGCACCCAGTGCACCGTGCGCTCCGTGCGCGAGAACCGCTGCAACCGCCTTCGTCCTCTCGAGGCTTGATGTGGAACGGGCGCACCCGTGGCTGGTGGCTCAGACACGGCGCATCTCGCCCGGTGCGGGCTTGAACGTAGGCACTGCTATGTCCTGCGCCCGCCCCGGGCGAGCTGCTTGGTCTGAGCCATCCCCACGAGCACGCAGTTCCACATCAAGCCTCGCCGCGGCCATTCGACCGTCCCACCCACGCGTTCTGGTCGTAGCCGAGCCCTTCCCAGTAGCCGGTCGGCTGCTCCGCGACGAGCTCCATGCGCGTCAGCCATTTGACCCCCTTGTAGCCGTACATCTCGGGGATCACGACCCGCGCGGGCGCCCCATGGGCACGGCTGAGCGGCTTCCCGTCCATCTCGTAGGCGAGCATCACGTCGGGGAGCGCGGCCTGCTGCAGCGTGAGCGAGTCCGTGTACGGCTGCTCGAGCGAGACGAAGCGGATCGCGCGCGCCGACGGCAGCGGCTCAGCGCGCGACAGCAGGTGCTCGAAGCGGACGCCGGCCCAGCGCACGTCGTGCACCGTCCAGCCGGTCACGCAGTGGAACGTCGAGACCTGGTGTGCCCGTGGCAACGCGAGCACGTCGTCGTACGTCAAGCGTTGCGGCTTGCGCACGAGCCCGTCGATCTCGAGCCGCCACGTGTCGCGGTCGAACAGCGGCATCGAGCCCGAGATCGTGTAGATCCGCCAACCGTCGACGGGCAGCAGGTCACCGGCGAGCTGCGAGAACTGCGACGTCACAGGCGCGAAGATCCGGCTCGCCGGGCCGGCCCACGCGAACGACGTCAGGCCGGCGGCCAGGAGCCCGAGGAACGCGCGGCGGCCGTACGGCCGAGCATCGACGTCGTCAGTGCTCACCGACCTCGAAGGTAGCGGTTACATGCGGCGCTCGGGAGCCGTCAGCTCGCTCGCCTCGGCGTCGCCGGTGTTCACCGTCCCGAGCGGCTCGATCAGCAGCAGCTCGGCGCCTTCGTCCGACCGCGGGCAGTGCTCGACGCCGCGCGGCACGACGAAGAGCTCGCCGGGCCCGAGCACGACATCTCGATCGGGCAGCTGAATCGTCAGCTGCCCGTTGAGCACGAGGAAGAAGTCGTCCGTGTCGTCGTGCTTGTGCCAGACGAACTCGCCCTGCGTCTTCGCCACGGTCACCTTGTTGTCGTTGTACTCAGCGACGATCAGCGGCCGGAACGGCGCATCGAGCCGGGCGAACGCCTCCTGGAGATTCACCTTGTCGTCCATTGCGGAGACGTTAGACGACAGCGCGCTCGCTGAAGCCGAGCGCCCGGTGAGCGCGTCGCCGAGCTCCGGCTCCGGGAGCGCCGGCGAAGGCTCAGCGCAGGAAGTCCGCGACCGCCCGGAGGCCGACGTCACTCACCGCCCGCGACTGGACCGAGTGCCCCGCGCCGGGCACGACGACGAGCTCCCCCTGGGGCGCGAGCCTCAATTCCTGCCGCGCCCACTCGAGCGGCGTCGAGAGGTCGTGGTCGCCGTTCAGGAGCAGCGTCGGCACCTGCAGCTTCCCCGTGGCGAGCGGTGTCGGCGGGGTTGGCGACCAGGGCAGGCACTGCCGGATGAAGCCGTTGTCGAGCGCCGTCCGGCGGTCGTACGGGAAGAGGTCGCGCGCCTTCAGCCGCGCCGCGGCCCGTTCGAGCTGGGCGAGGCGGCCCGCGAGCGGCGCCGCGGAGCTACCCCACGGATAGCGCCAGTCGGCGCAGAGCGCGCTCGCGTGCAGGCCCTGGTCGAGGAACTCCGGCGGCGCGGCCTCTGTCCGGCGGACGTAGGCGAGGAAGCTCGTCAGCTGCGCAGGGTTGCCGCGCCGCGCCGTGCGCAGCAGCGCCGGGACGTCGAACGTCCGCCGGAACGTCGGATCGAGGATGCTCTCGAATGTCAGCGCGTCGAGCAGCAACGGCCCGTTGTGGCGCGCCTTGATCACCGCGGCGAGGTCGTTGGTGCAGGAATCGCCGCCGCAGACTGCGCGCAGGACGCGGCGCGTCGCCGCGAACTCGACGACGCCGAGGTCGCTCAGGCCGTTGTGCGGCACGACGGAGTCGAGCACGAGCTTCGCCACGTGCTCGGGATGAGCGAGGGCGTAGCGCTCGCCGACGTACGTCCCGTAGGAGATCCCGTCGAGCGTCCACCTGTCGACGCCGAGCGCCTTGCGCAACGCCTCCATGTCGGCGACCACGTCGTCCGTTCCGAAGAACTGTCGGCGCGCGCCGAGCTTCGCCGCGCACGCCCGCACGGCGGAGGCGGGCGGCGGGTACAGATCGGAGGCGCCCATCGCCCCCTGCAGCGCCGCGCACGAGAGCGCGCCCGCACCGGTGCCACGCTGGTCGTACATCACGATCCGGTAGTCGCCGAGCTCGGCGCCGAGGATCCGGGGAACGCGGCCGAGCAACGGCACGCCGGGCTGGCCCGGCCCGCCCGTGATGAGCAGCAACACGCCGTGCTTTGCGTTCTTGTTGTCAGAAACACCAACGGCGAGCGGCAGCGTCCCGGGAACGCGGCCCGAATGGTCGAGCGGGACGTCGAGCGTCGAGCAGGTGTAGCCGATCGCGTTCGGACACGGTTGGCTCGCCGTCAGACCGCCGCCCGTCGCGGTGTTTCCGCCGAGTGCCACCAGGGCGGCCGCGGCCGCGAGCCGAATCACCATGGCGGCGATCTTGCCGATCCACGAGGACGAGGCTCAGCGATGAGCGGAGACCGAGATCAAGCCCTCCACGAGCTTCGCGGGCGTGATCGGCAGGTCACGGATCCGCAGCCCGGTCGCGTCGAACACCGCGTTCGCGATCGCCGCGGCGGTGCCGACGATCCCGATCTCGCCGATCCCCTTCGCCCCCATCGGGTTCAGGTGCAGGTCGTCCTCGTCGATCCACGAGACGTTTATCTCCGGGATGTCGGCGTTGACGGGGACGTGGTAGCCCGCGAGGTCGTGGTTCGCGTAATCGCCGAAGCGCGCATCCACGCGACTCTCCTCGTGCAGTGCCATGCCGATGCCCATCGTCATGCCGCCGATGAACTGCGAGCGAGCGGTCTTCGGGTTGACGATCCTCCCGCAGGCGAAGACACCAGTCGCACGCGCGACGCGCACCTCGCCGGTGTCGACATCCACCGCGACCTCGACGAACTGCGCGCCGAACGCGTGGCGCGCCAGCGGCTCGCGCTGCTGTCCCTCGATCTCCTCGGCCGTGTCGACGCGGCACTCGACGCCGTCGGCCGGCACGCCGTCGGCGATGCGCGCGTGCAGCGCGCGACACGCCTTCACGACCGCCGAGCCCCACGAGGTCAGGCCCATCGACCCGCCCGCGAGCATCGCCGGCGGGTAGTCCGTGTCGCCGATCTCGACGCGCACGAGCTCGACGGGCGCTTCGAGCGCGTCCGCCGCGATCTGCGTCAGCGCCGTCCGCGCGCCGGTGCCGATGTCGGCGGCCGCGATGCGCACGACGTATGTCCCGTCCGCGTTCGCGCGGGCGAGCGCCTCCGACGCGACGCGCCGCGCCGGGTACGTCGAGGATGCGACGCCCGTGCCGAAGAGCGTCCGTCCCTCGCGGCGCGGGCCCTGCTTCCATCCGAACCGGTCCGCGCCCTCGCGCAGGCACGCGACGAGGTTCCGCGAGCTGAAGCGGTTGCCCGACTCGGGATCGAGCTCCGGCTCGTTGCGGACGCGCAGCTCGATCGGGTCCAGCGAGAGCTCGCGCGCCAGCTCGTCCAGCGCGCACTCGAGCGCGAACATGCCCGGGCACTCGCCCGGCGCGCGCATCCACGAAGGCGTCGGCACGTCGAGCCGCACGAGCCGGTGCGTCGTGCGGCGGTTCGGAGCCGCGTACATCATCCGCGTCGGTACGGCCGTCTGCTCCGCGAACTCCTTGAGCGTCGAGGACTGCTCGGCGACGTCGTGCGCGATCGCGGTCAGCGTGCCGTCGCGCTCGGCGCCGAGCCGCAGCCGCTGGATCGTCGGCGTCCGGTACCCGGTCACCGCGAACATCTGCTGCCGTGTGACGGCGACCTTCGTGGGCCGGCCGACGACCTGCGCGGCCATCGCGGCGAGGATCACGTTCGGCCGCGGCGTCCCCTTCGAGCCGAACCCGCCGCCGACGTGCGGCGCGATCACGCGCACCCTCTCGGGCTCGAGGCCGAACACCTTCGCCACCGTCTGGCGGACAGGCCGCACGCCCTGGTTCGAGTCGTAGAGCGTAAGGCCGCCGTCCCCGCCCCACGCCGCGAGCGTCGCGTGCGGCTCCATGGGGTGGTTGTGGACGGTCGGCGTGCGGTAGGTGCGGTCGATCGACACCGGCGCGGCCGCGAAAGCCGCGTCGAACTCGCCGTCGAACGTGTCCGTCGGGAAGTTCGGGTTCACCTTCTCGGGCGTGTACAGCTTGGGGTCGTCCTCGCGCAGGACGACGTCGTGCTCCTCGATCGCGTACTCGATTCGCAGTGCCCGCTCGGCGTCCTGCGCCGCCTCGTAGGTGTCGGCGACGACGGCTGCAACCCAGTGGTTGCGGTACGCGACGCGGGGCGTCTGGAAGAGCGCGAGCTCCGCATCCTCGGTGTCGGCGAGCTTCGGGGCGTTGCCGTGCCAGATCACCGCGAGCACGCCCGGGAGGCGCAGTACCTCGTCGGCCGCGACACTCACGACCTCGCCGCGCGCGATCGTCGCCGAGACGCCGATGGCATAGGCGATGCCTTCGAGCTCGTACTCGTACGCGTACTTCGCCTCGCCGGCGACCTTCTCACGGCCCTCGACGCGGTCGAGCGGCAAGCTCATCACACGCTCGAGCGTCGCGCTCACGGGCGGGCCGCCAGGCCGGCGAGGAGCGTGCAGATCGCGTTGCGGGCGATCGGCACCTTGTAGCCGTTGTCGCGCAGCGGGCGGGCGGCGGCGAGCTCGGCGTCCGCAGCGCGCGCGAACGACGCGGCGGTCGCCGGGGCGTCGCGCAGCACCTCCTCGGCGGCACGACAGCGCCACGGCTTGTGCGCGACGCCGCCGAGCGCGAGCCGCGCCTCGCGAACCGTGCCGTCGACGACGTCGAGCGCGGCGGCGACGGAGACGACCGCGAACGAGAACGACGCACGCTCGCGCACCTTCCGGTAGGCGGATCGCCGGGCGAGCGCAAGAGCGGGCAGCTCGACGGCGGTGATCAGCTCGCCGGGTTCGAGCACGGTGTCTCGGTGCGGCTCGTCGCCGGGGAGCCGATGCAGCTCGTCGAGCGGAACGACACGCGCGCCGCTCGCGGAGCGCAGGTGCACCCGCGCATCGAAGGCGACGAGCGGCACGGCGAAGTCGGACGGGTGTGTCGCAACGCAGGACTCGGACCAGCCGAGGATCGCAAGGTTCGCGTGGTCGCCGTCGCGAGCCGGGCAGCCGCTCCCCGGCTCACGCTTGTTGCACGGCTTCGTCGGGTCCATGAAATAGACGCACCGCGTCCGCTGCAACAGGTTGCCGCCGGTCGTGGCGAGGTTCCGCAGCTGCCCGGAGGCGCCGGACAGCAGCGCCCGGGCGACGGCCGGGTAGCGCTCGCGGACGCGCCGGTCGGCCGCGACGATGCTGTTCGGCACCGACGCGTCGATGCGCAGGCCGCCGTCGGCGGTGTCCGCGATCGAGCCCGGCAGCCGGCGGACGTCGACGAGGCGCACGGGCGTCTCGACGCCGAGCTTCATCAGGTCGACGAGGTTCGTGCCGCCGCCGAGGAACCTCGCGCCGTCGCCGATCTCCGCGACCGCCGCCGCCTCGTCCCTCGCGCGGGTGTACTCGAACTCCCTCATTCACCCACCGCGGCGATCGCCGCGACGATGTTCACGTACGCGCCACACCGGCAGATGTTGCCGCTCATGCGCTCGCGGATCTCCTCCGCATCGAGCTCGACGTCTGCCGTCAGGTCGTCTGTGACGTAGCTCGGCTCGCCGCGGCGCGCCTCGTCGAGCATGCCCACGCCCGAGCAGATCTGCCCGGGAGTGCAGTAACCACATTGAAACGCGTCGTGCTCGACGAATGCCCGCTGGAGCGGGTGCAGGTCGCCGTCGTCCGCCAGGCCTTCGATCGTCGTGATCGCCTCGCCGTCGTGTGCGACGGCGAATGCGAGGCAGCTCTTGGCGCGAGCGCCGTCGATCAAGACCGTGCACGCCCCGCACTGGCCGTGGTCGCAGCCCTTCTTCGAGCCGGTCAGGCCGAGGTGCTCGCGCAGTGCGTCGAGCAGCGTCGTGCGCGTGTCGAGGACCAGCGCCTGCTCGACGCCGTTGACGCTCAACGTGAGCCGACTGCTCGCCACCGTGCGCCGGTTACCCGTGTCGCGCCTGCTGTAACTCCTAGACTGCGCCGGGTGCGCATCGGAGTCCTCACCGGCGGCGGCGACTGTCCCGGCCTGAATGCGGTCATCCGCGCCGTGGCACGGCGTTCGTGGGTGCACGGCCACGAGGTCGTCGGCGTGCGGGAGGGCTGGCGCGGGATGGTCGAGCAGCGCTTCTCGCCGCTCGGTCCCGAACAGATCTCGGGGATCCTCCCGCGCGGCGGCACGATCATCGGCACGACGCGGACGAACCCGTACAAGGTCGACGGCGGAGTCGAGAAGGTGCTCGCCACGTTCGAGCAGCTCGACGCGCTCGTCGCGATCGGCGGCGAGGATACCCTCGGCGTCGCGGCGAGTCTGTACGAGGAGCACGGCTCGCCGATCGTGGGTGTCCCGAAGACGATCGATAACGACCTCGCGGGGACGGACTACACGTTCGGCTTCGACACGGCCGTCCACATCTGCACCGAGGCGATCGACCGCCTCCACACGACGGCCGAGTCGCACAACCGCGTGATGGTGGTCGAGGTGATGGGCCGCCACGTCGGCTGGATCGCGGTGCACAGCGGGATCGCCGGCGGCGCGGACATGATCCTCATCCCCGAGCGGCCGGTCGACCTCGACGACGTCGAGCGCGAGATCCGCCGCCGGCACGGCCGTGGCAAGAACTTCTCGATCGTCGTCGTCTCCGAGGGGTGCGAGCTACCGGGCGCCGAGGACAGCGGCGAGGTCGACCAGTTCGGGCACAAGCTGCTTGCGAAGCGCGGTGTCGGCGAGCGCCTGGGCGAGGAGATCGCAAGCCGGACCGGCTTCGAGACGCGCGTCACCGTCCTTGGCCACATCCAGCGCGGCGGCACGCCGACTTCGCGCGACCGCATCCTCGCGACGCGGTTCGGACTGAAGGCCGCCGACCTCGTCGAGGCGCGCGACTTCGGTCAGATGGCGGCGTTGCGCGGGAACGACGTGATCTCCTGCTCGCTCAAGGAGGCGACCACCGAGCTGAAGACGGTGCCGCCCAACTGGTACGAGGTCGCGCGTACGTTCTTCGGCTAGTGCTGCTTCAAGCCTCTACAGCTCGGCGAGCGGGAATGAGCGATGCCGGCGCGGGGGAACGATGAAGTTCTGGCGGTGCGTCGTCGACAGGACCTCGTTGAACCCCTGCGCACGGCTGCGCGGCTCCAGCTCGATCGTCTTCTTCGGCAGGCGGCCGTCCATCGCCATGCGGTTCCGCCGGAAGTCGTCGCCGGTGGGGTTGAAGACGACGAAGTGCACCCCCGCCGCCGGCACGGCGCCGATCTCGTCTTGCTTCTCCGACCACGCGAACGGGTTGTCGAGCGTGTTGAAGTCCGCGCGCACCGGGATCGCCGTTCCCTTCTGGAACACGGTCCCGTCGGCGGCCACGAAGTCGTGCTGCAGACGTGACGTGGTCTGGATGGACGCGCTGTGGCCCATCTGCCCTGAGCGCCTGTAGTCGCGATGGACGTCGGCCTCGGTCGAGACGTTGCGCGGCCCCTGCGGCACCGTCTGCGTGTTCTGCTTCACGCGCAGGTTCGGCCTGAACGCAGTTGCGACGCGCTCGTCGAAGTCGAAGTTGAGGTACCACGCCTCGAGGTCCTCGTGAATGTGCGACAGGTGCATGTGCGTCCCCTGCCTGAAGTAGTCGCTGCCGCGGAAGTCGACGTAGCCGAGGGTCTCGAAGTTCGCGATCGTGCCGGGGCCCATCCCGGCGCGCTGCGTCGAGGTGAAGCCGAGGAAGAGCTCCGACGTGTCGGGGATGAGATCGGCGCCGGGGATCTGCGCGGCGACCGCCAGCTGCTTCGGCAGTGACTGCCCGCCGTCGAACCCGCCGCCGGCGAAGCCGCGGCGGATCGACGTCAGCGTGAAGAGCTTCGAGTCGCGTATCCGCTTCGTCGCGTCGTCGATGTGCGCGCGCTCGTCGGAGCGCAGGAGGATCGCGACGTCGTTCGACTCGAGCCGTGTATCGAACGGGTCACTCGGGAACCGCTGCGCGTCGAACACCACCGGCTTTGCGGCGCGACGGTCGTGCGGGAGGTACCGCCGCAGCGCATCCGGCGTCAGGCGCCGGAAGTACGGCAGTCCCCAGGCGACGGTGACGCCGAGCCCGGCCGGCGACGGCGTGTAGTCGTCGTCGAGCCCTCGCAGGAGGTCGGCGAGCTCACGCTGCGCGTCGGCCAGGTTCGAGCGGTCGGCCGTCACGCGCGCGGTGAGGATCTCGTGATGGAGCGGCGGCACGAGCACCTCGACGCCCTCCGAGTCGACGACGCGCACGCCGTCGAGCAGGTGCTGCTCCGGCAGCGTCCGCACCGTCTCGGAGCGCTTCGGCGAGCTGCCCGTCAGCCGGTCGACGAGCTCGTAGATGCCCGTCGCGCCGACGGCACCGGCGGCCGCGCCGGCGATCACCTGCCTCCTGGTGAGCTTCACGCGCGTCTAGCTCGAGGACTCGGGCCGGATGAGGACGAGCGACGCGAGCTCGCGCTTCAAGTACGCGACCGTCTTGTTGTACGTGAGCGGAGGCGCTACGTGCTCGGAGAGCGTGTAGAGCGTCCCGTGGCGGCGCCAGAGCAGGACGGCATGCCACGCGTCCATGTCCTGGTTCGGGCCCGAGTAGAGCTTCGCCGTGATCCCACCGGCGGTGACGGTGCCCTGGAGCCCGTCGAAGCACGGGACGTTCTTGCTGTCGACGCCGCCCGTCCGGCACGTCGGGATCTTCGTCCTGCCCGGGTAGCCGCGCAGCACGACGTGGAGCTCGCCGCCCGCGATGCCCGGTCCGGTCTCCTGCCAGACGAAGCTCTCGAGGTAGCTGCGGTCGGCCGACACGTCGTCCCCGTTGCTCCACTTACCGCCGATCTGGCTCGTCAGCGGGTCGGGGAGCCAGCCCGGGCAGTAGACCGGCGCGTCGATCTTGTTCGCCAGGCGCTGCCAGCCGGCCCGGTAGGCGCAGTGCGCCTTCGGCGCGGCGACCGGCGCCGCGGCGGCCTTCTTCGCCTCGCCGCAGCCGGACACCAGCAGCCCGCAAAGGCCCAGGAGGAGACACGTCGCGAGGAGCCCTCTCACGGCGCCATGGTAGCCGCGAAAGCGGGAAAACCGACCCGGTCCACCCGCGTCAGTTTCGGCGTTCAGACGTCGAACGGCTGGTGCCCGACGAGGTCGGCGACCCGCCGGTGCCGGACGAGCACCGCGTCGATGCCCGCGCGTTCGAGGGCGAGCACCTCGTCCCGGGTCTCGACGTCGACGTCGGCGATCGCGAGCTTGCCCGCCGGGACGTCGGGAAGCAGCTCGAGCACGGCGTCGAGCGGGTCGAGGCCCTCGTCGATCTCCCGGGCGCAGAGCAGGAAGATCTCCGGATCGAGGCGTTCGAGGGCGAGCTCCAGCTCCTCCTCGTCGCGCACGTCGACGACCGACTCGACGTGGAGGTGGTCGGGGTCGTCGTCCGGCCGGATCCGGACGGCGTCGACCTCGCCCGGGGCGCCCCTCCCGATCCAGAGGAGCGGGAGCGTCGTCGCCTCGCGGATCCCGTCGATCGACGCGGTGACCGCGACCGCCTTCGCACCCTGCGCCTCGGCATCGCGTGCGGCGGCCGCGTCGTCGACGCAGGCGATGATCGCGATCCCGTCGCCCTCCGAGATCCGTTGGCTGAGACGTCGTGAGCCGGGCACCTGCCGCTGCAGCGTATCCGCGGTTAGGAGGGATCGGCTAGAACCCCGGGGGCGGCCCGGGCTCGAGGCGCTCCAGCCCCTCCCAGTCGGCCCGCGGCGGGGCGAACAGCTCGACCAGGAATGCACCCTCGGGCCCCGCGACGACGTCGTGCGGGACGTTCGCCGGGATCACCCACGTCGCTCCGGGCACGAGCTCCTTCGTCTCGTCGCCGATCCGGAACCTGAGCGCGCCGCGGATCAGCATGCCGGTCTGCTCGTTGACGTGGCTGTGCTCCGGCACCGTCGTCCCGGGCTCGAGCGAGATCGCCGCGAGCGTCGCCTCGTCGCCGTTCACCGCGCGTCCGACGACGCCGTCCCAGATCTTCAGCGGGACGATCTCGTCCCAGTGGTGGAAAGCCGTCATACGCCGATCGGGTGCCAGACGGTCTTGAGCTCGAGGAACGCCGAGATCTCGTACAGCGACTGTGTATCGGGCCGTCCGACGACGACGCGCTTCACGTTCTCGGCGGCGGCCGCCTCCAGGTCGGCGCGCAGCCCGTCCGCGCCGGTGAGGTCGATCGCGTTCACGTCCATGTGCGAGGCGAGCCACGGCGCGAGCTCGGCGTGGTAGCCCGTGAGCAGGTTGACGACGCCGCCGGGGACGTCGCTCGTCGCGATCGCCTCGGCGAGCTCGATCGCGGCGAGCGGCTGCGTCTCCGAGGCGAGCGCGACGACGGCGTTACCGCCCGTGAGCGCCGGCGCGATCCGCGAGACGAGCCCAAGCAGCGGCGGGTCGTTCGGCGCGACCACCGCGACGACGCCGGTCGGCTCGGGCACGGTGAAGTTGAAGTACGGCCCCGCCACGGGGTTCGACGAGCCGAGCACCTGCGCCAGCTTGTCGGCGAAGCCGGCGTACCAGACCCAGCGGTCGATCGCGCGCTCGACCTCGTCGCGGCCGGAGCAGAGCTCCGCGAACTCGGGCACGCGCGCCTCCATCATCTCCG
>Ga0075425_100001723_pt1 | contig 21490 bp, 22 predicted proteins | sample SoiMethybrSBSTD4_FD_75300 | JGI IMG/M metagenome (GOLD analysis project Ga0075425, IMG submission 75300) | Bulk soil microbial communities from a Populus tree surrounding site in Tennessee, USA - Soil MetaG P. TD hybrid SBSTD4 | ecosystem: Environmental > Terrestrial > Soil > Tree plantation... | reverse complement strand
GAGCTGGCCGAGAGAGCTGGCCGAGAGAGCTGGCCGAGAAAGATTCCGTGGCGGCACCGCGGGCGCAGAGGGCGGAGCTTGGCGGCACGTCTGCATCCTGGCGGAGAGCTGCGCCTGGTGGGGGGCGGCTACCAATGGTGCAGGATTGGCACCTGGGCTATGGCGCGGCTAGCCGTCCCGAAACTACTTTGTGCCGCAATTCTGGGTAGGCTGGGGCCCATGTTCACTCGTGCGATCCAACATGACTAAGGGGTGCCAGCGGTTGAGTGCGGTATTGATCGCGCTCTCTGCGTGCGCCGACGCCTCCTTCGGCTTTCAAGAACGTGACGTGGGCGATCGGTCCGGCGGGCTCCCTAGCGCCCTCCAGGTGCCGGGATTGGACGCCCAGCAACCGCAGTCGGGACTTGGCGCCGGTGCGGGTACGGAGATCCGCGTTCCCGGCGTTGGGAGCGTGGGCACTCTTCCAAAGCTGGATTTCGGTTTGGAGCTGCTCTACGGCGCCAACGAGTTGCCTGGTCGCCCCGATGACCGTTCACAGCCATCGGACGTGCAGATCCGGGCCACCATCAAGCATCGTTTCTGACGGGCCAGGGGAGCTTCCCGGTCGAATTCCGCGGGAGGTCATCGGACGAGCGGGCGTGAGAGGCCTATTATCCCCCGGAAGCTAATTTGCACTCGTATCGAGGTAGTCGTCGATAAGAGCAAGCACATCGGCATGGGTGCCGCTGTCGTTGAGGCGGGAGATGCTGGGCGTCGTCCCGCGCAATGCTCGCGCGGCGCCGTCGGCTAGACGCACGCGCAGGTGTTCGTTCTCTGTCAACTCGCAGGCAGCACGGTTGAGTGCGCCCCAGATGCAGAACTGGGTTGCTTCCGGCGACCGCCAACTTACTGGCCGCCCGAAGCCGTCGCGCGCGAATTCGCCCTGCGTCCACATCTGCGGTGCGGCAATCAGCGCCCGCGCCCGCCCAACGATCTTGCGCTCCAACGGTTGTGCCATGGTGACCTGCTGCTCCCGGCTTGCTGACCTTGCTAGTCTTCCACTGGCCCCGGCGATGTGCAACGGCGGAAAAAGCGGCAAGCGGCTGCTGCTTGAAGCTGCTGCTACCGGTGCCCTTGGCACAAGGGGCCTGCTGGACCTCGCCGGCGTTGCAGGAATCTCGCCTCCAATTCACGAAGTGGCTTGGCGCGGTGGCCGCGGGTTGCTATGACCCCCTGCGGCGATACCTGGTTATTCCGCGGTAGCTCAGCGGTAGAGCAGCCGGCTGTTAACCGGCTGGTCGTAGGTTCGAATCCTACCCGCGGAGCCAGCGATTTCGGTGGGTGAATTGCATGGCCAGACACCCGCCGGGTGCGTAAGGGGGTGTCGGCGCGGCGAGCATCGCGCCAAGGCACCGTCTGCTTTGGGGAGACCGAATTGCTCAAGAGAGCAACAAGGGCAAGCGTTCCTCCCCGTCAGGTACCTGGAGGCGACTGATCGGTACCAAGGGCTGGTGCCCCCCAGTCCCGTGGCACGGTGGACGTCTCTACCGCGCCATCGCATGCGCCTTTTTCCCGCGGGAGCGGCGGACGACCCACTCAGTGAGATATCGGCACTTGCCGCACGTCCAAACCGGAGCGTTCGACAGTCGAAGGCGCGTCTGAGGTGTGCGCGAACGCGGTTCAGCCAACTCGGGCCTCAACTGGGGCAGTGACCGGTGGCCCCCCATTGTCGCTCCCGATGCCATGAACGAGGCCCTGCGCAATCCTCATCAACTCCGCAAGGAGTAACGGCGAGAGGTCAGGTCGGGCGCGTGCGCCGCCCGCATGTTGAGTTCCACGTGAGCTCTCTTGGGCTGCTCGACCGGCATATCGGCTGGCTTTGCACCCCTAAGGTTTCAGTCCGCTTAGGATGGGCCTCGCGCGCAGAGTGCCGGCTAGCTGGGAGAGAGAGACCAACCCCTCCCTGCTATTTGCGGGTTGCCCGACACTCAGGCCAACTTTCGGCTTTGGCCATCGCTGCGAACGCGTTCGGAGCTCATCGGGGCCGCTCATCAGCACCGGTTCGAGCCGCACATTGACCTCGGAGCCGCCGGCTGGAGGTCTGCCAGGAGTGAGGCAACTCCGCGAGATGGTCGCTGGGGTGGTTGCGCGAACCGCCACGCTGGTAAGACTTCGAGTGGGTTCGCGGCGCAAGCGGTTGCCTGGCAAGTCCTACTTCAGTTCAGGGCGTCGCCTCGCATTTTCGCGGGCGCTCGCAGCGTCCGCTTCGCACCGGGGGCCGGGCCATGAGGATGGTTGGGACGCTTTTCGCTGCCGCCAGGGCGCCCTGACCGTTCGTGAACACGAAGTGATGACCACATCGAAGCCCGGATCGACCAGGTCGGCACAAGCGCGGCGGCTTGAACGCGAAATTCTTCTCTGCGATAGCCGAGAGCTCACAGCCGCGACGGGAGGCATCCACTAAAGGGGAGGCGGGCCATCATGCATCGGGTTTTAAACTTCTCCACATGAGGGTTTTGCTGCAGTGGCGGGAGGGGGCGAACCCTGTAGGTTTGTGGAAACTCGTCGGAGTTTTAGTGATGATCCGGATCCTGATGGCAGACGACCACGATGTGGTCCGATCGGGTTTGCGCCATATCGTTGAGGCCCAGCCGAACTGGCAAGTTGTAGCCGAGGCCGCCGATGGGAAGGAGGCGGTCCAGAAAGCACTGGAGACGAAACCAGATGTCGCCGTGATCGACTACTCGCTGCCGCTCATCAACGGCGTCGAGGCGACCCGGCAGATACGCTCCGCACAACCGCGCACGGAAGTGCTAATCTTCACGATGCATGATAACGAAACCCTCATCCAGGAGCTGCTCAAGGCCGGCGCACGCGGTTATCTCCTCAAGACTGACGCGCGACGCCACCTGATCGGCGCTATCGAAGCACTTGCGGCTCACAAACCGTTCTTTACGGCCAAAGTTTCCGAAGCGCTCCTGGATTACTTCCTTTCACGTCCCGCACGGGAGGGATCGGCTCTGACCCACCGGGAACGTGGTGTCGTTCAGCTCGTCGCCGAGGGTTACACCAACAAGCAGATCGCCAATCTCTTGGACATCAGCCTCAAGACCGTTGAGACGCACCGCGCTGCCATCATGCGCAAGCTCAAGCTCTCTTCTCCCGCGGCGCTCGTTCGCTACGCGATACGCAATCAAATCGTGGAGCCATGACTTAGGGCGATTGCTAAGACGGTTCTAACTAACTTCGCGCCCCCCCGCGACTTCGACGTCACGTTCCCGGTCCTTCCGTGAGCGCTTCTTTGTTCGAGCGGGCGCACTCGATCGTGGTGTGGACCAACGATCGTGCGCGCGCGGGAGGATGAGCCCGATTTGGGTGCCGTGCGCTCACGTCAACTCTTGAATTTGCCGAGAGCTGCGACACGCAGCATCCATTTCCTGGATTTTAAAGACAATGCCCAGGGTTTCTACCGATTTGAAGGATGCGCCGTGGTAGGCAATGGTTGGTCGAGCCGATCCAGTGCAGATGTCGAGATAACAGCCATGTCGACCTTCCCTTTACGAACGCTTCAATCGATGCCGGCGAAGTTCTTCGATCAGGAGACCCGAGCCAACATTATCGATTATTCGATGGAAGTTGAAGGTCTACCCTCACCGGAGGAAGTATTGAATAGGTTGCATGACATCGTGTCAAAAAATACGCTCGTTCGTGTTCACGGCGCCAATCGATTTCCCACCAAGGTCGGGGATTGGCGTCGCGTCGAGCTTGGCAAAAATACCTTCGTTCATCACTCCGTTCCTCAAGGTTGGACGGAGGAGTGGAGCGCATTTATAAAGAGCGGTCATTGCATCGGGCTCATGACTGCAAGAATATGCCTTGCCCCTATTTCTTGGACGGAGATAACAAGAATGCTCGAGCCAGTGGGCATCGATCGCTGGCCCTTTGACTTGGCCATGAAGCACGGCATGCGCGACGGGTATCTATGTCCAGTGGGTGGCCGATGGGTTGTAGGGTTCTGGTCGCCGAAGGTTCTTGATTGCAGCTTCACACAGCAGGCCCGCGGGTTGCTCTATATGGCTGCCAGTGCGGCCGCCGTTCGTCTGGAGCGATTGGTCGGCTATGAGGGAAGACGCATCGATTCACGGGGACATCTGACACCGCGGGAACAGGCGGTACTGCGGCATGCTTCATTTGGCGAAACGTTGGAAGAGATTGCGAAGGCACTCAACCTGGGTGAAGAAACGGTTCGCAGCCACATGAAAAAAGCACAAGCAAAGCTCGGGACCCGCAATCGCACACACACCGTCGCCGAGGCGATGCGCGATCTACTGATTATTTGAGCCCGGGATGCACACCTTAATCGGTCTCAAGGCTTCCTCGCCGAGAGTTCGTGATCCTCAATATTCCGGTGGGAGCCCCCGTGAGAATATTGCTCCCAGGCCTGGTAAGGAACCACTGCTACTGCAGCGCCCGTGAGACGGCTGGCAATGATCCTCAGGCTGGGGTGGGTCCTTGACGCCCGGCAACCAGGTCTTATCCCAGACTTGTTTCTCCAGTTGCTCATCTATGTGCCGCCGGATCGAGGTCGTTGAAGGCAAACGTTACCTGCTCGTACTCTCGTTTGCAGTTGCGTGCCCGACCATTGGGCAAATACTCAATTGAGTCCTTCTCTACGAATTCGGCGAACAGAACCGGGTCTGCGCCATAGGCAAGGCAGAGCATATTGTAGAAGCGCTGCGCTGGGGCGGCGTGGACATCGGAGAACGCCACAAGTGCGGCATATACGCTCGAGTTTTGGACGTACTTTCTGTAACAGTAGGCAGCGCCCGTGATCAGACCTTTGGCCTGGTCGTTACCAAATTGCAGCATCATGTAGGCGGAGAAATGATCCGCGGCGTTTTCTGCGTCGCCGAAGATCGGGACGCGCAACACGTCGAACATTGCGTGACCCATCTCGTGACCAAAGACATAGAAGGTCTGGCCTAACACGGCGTCGCGAGGTGTAATACCCCCGGGCGTCGTCTCCTTGGGCACTGTCGGATATATTTAATTCAGGTATTCATAGCACACGTTTACGTTGGGCCGGTTATACCAAGCATTAGATATTCCATTGCATCCGACGGTCCTAAGCGTTAGATCGATAGGGAGTTTGAATGGAGCGAATACTTCTTGTAACTTCTCGAGGGTTCGATGTTGCTTGAGAAGTTCATAGAGCGGCGGTTTTCCCTCACTTGCTGAGCCCTTGCGCCTGTTTGTGACAGGATGAAGCCCACGGTACCAACGGAGAAGAGCACCCACCGCGTCGATCTCAGGAAGTTCATCGGAAGTCTCCTTACGGCGGCACAAGGGCGCTCAGTCGAGTGTTGTGTAAACCCAGGGGTCAGCATGTTGCGGGTTACGCGGTCGCCGCTGGCCGTCCACGATATTGTCAGGCCATGGGATGAGGAATCAGAAGATACCCTGGAGATTTGGGAGAAAATCCGCTGAGGCATAGGTGCATATTTCCCTCCAAGCATGGCCTGCTCGAGGTGTTATGAGCGGCTCGCGGAAACTGGCCACGTCAGCGATCTGGACGGGCTTCGAGAAACAATCAACAGTCACTGGCGAGGACCAAGGCAGACCAGGAAAGACGCTCTCAAGCGCTATGCTAAAACCGGCGCAACAAAGTCCAACAAGAGCACGCCCGCAGAGATTTCTGTTCTGCGGGCGTCCTGAGGCATGGGTCGGGACAGCAAAGGGCTGTCGCGATGGTTCTTGTTGCATATTTGCGAGGGTTATCCGTTCATCACAGCACGTCCGCAAATGTCCGCGAATGAGCGGCGTTATTTGGGAAGACAGCGCGTCGCTTTAAGGCGGGTACGGAGCCGCCAAAGTGTTTGCAGACCACAACACAGCGAGCATGCTTGCCCTCCTGCCCAGCATAAGGGGAAAGACGAGGAACGGGACCCACACCGGCCGCCCCTCATCAACCGGGGTAGGCTTCCAGCGGCTCGGACGCGTTATTGCGGCTCCCGTTTCTACGGCTCGATCGTGGTCTTGCCGGGTAGCGCTCTCCAGACCATCAGGCCATGAATAGGAACTCCACGAGTTTACACGGGATTAGCCACCCTGGGCCGCGGAAAACGCTTGTTGCGCCCAGCAAGGATAGCCAGGGTCGCCAGTGTCAAACTGCGGATCACAGGGCGCTCCCCCTCCATCGATGAACAGCGTGCTCTCGATGCCCGCTGCTGGAGGAGTGCCCTTCAGGATTCGCGCGTCATATTGGAAGTTATTGCCCGCAACGCGTGGATTGGTGAGCACGACTGTCACGCCGGTCGGCCGGCTTCCTTCATTGAAGACGGTCAAGAAGGCATTGGGCGGATCATTTTTGAAACTGTTCTTGCCCTCGGTCCATTGCTTCAGAAATAGATCGTTGCGAACTTGGCCCACAATTCTTTTGGGGCGGTCCGAGAAAAAGGCGGTGGCTGGTGAAACATCCTCCAGCGTCAAGGTACCATCTTTGAATGCCACCTTCTTTGCTGTTTGAACGAACAGGACCTCAGGTGAGTTGGGGGGCGCTTTGGGCTGCGCGACGAGAGTCACTGAGGCCGCACATAGGGATGCGGCGAACAGCGCCGCTGATATCTTGATTGCTTGCATTGTCCGGCTCCTAGTAGGTGTCTATGGCGTTATAAGCGCTCAGAACGCATGGGCGATTGAACTAATCAGCATTGTGGAACGGGCAAATTGGGGGAAACCCCGACCTGATTGAGGAAGAGCCCCTGAAGAGGACGTCGGAGACATATTGATCGATCACTGAGTGGAGCCTGGGCACTGCCCGTCGGGCCATCCCGAGTGAAGGAGACAAAGTGTGCAACGGCTTTGATGACCAAGCTGACGATCGTCTGACAAAGACCTCTCGTCGCCGTTACGTTAACGGTCGATGCGGCGACGGTCCTGAGATGCTGGTAGTGTTTGTTAGCGCTGCGACATCGGGTGTATCTGAGCGATGCGGGCGCAATTCGCTTCGGCAGGCGGGACAACCTACTGGCATTGCATCGCGATGCAGAAATCACCCAGGGCACGTGCAAGGTAATGCTGCGCACTCTCCGGGCACATGTTGCGATCGGAGCCGACGTCCGGCTAGCGTCTGACGATGAGCGAGGCCGCCGGTATCCTGATGCCCGTGGACTCCCTTTCTTCTGTCGGCAACACGTCCAAGCTGGGCCAAAGTCCTGTGATCCGTGCATAGGCGTTGGCGTGAGCCCATTTGCGCATGGCTGCAGCGGCGCTGTAGTGATCGTAACCCGACCGATGCGTTGAAAGCGCAATGTGGTCACCTCTCGTCTCGATTAGCCCATACCAGGTGTCCGGGGTGCCATCATTTGCCGGCATCCCAATGACACCCGGATTGAACCATACACGCTGTTCGATCTTTTCAATGAAGGGGATCCCGCAATGCCCGGCAATGACGACGTCGGCGTCGGCGCGCTCAAGTTCCGCGGCGATTTCCGGTCGCTGGGAGCGAAACACGAATCTGTTGATGATATCGATGCCGCCATGAACGACCAGAAACGCTAGGTCGCGGCCCGCGGAGAAGCTGAGTGTTTTCGGCAGGCTAGCCATCCATTGTCGGTCGAGGGAAGAAATCCGCTCGTTGGCGAACGCGAACCAACCTTTGGCGAGCCGATCCCACTCGGTGCCTTCCTCGAAGCCGCACCCGCAGTCGCCAGCGCCGGCTGCCAGCTGCTCTTCGCAGTTGCCCGCAATCACGTGACAGGCCCAATCGCGAATGGCTGCGATCGTCTCCTCCGGTTCAACGCAGTACGCCACTATGTCGCCGGTGCAGATACAGCTACTCGGAGCAATACCCAGCTCTGCTGCGCGTGCGCGCATTGCGAGAAGGTCGCAGGTTTGAGTAAGGTCCCCCAAAAACCAATAGCGGAAGTTCAAGGTGACCTGCGTGCATTCCGAAATGTCCAACCGGATTATCGTGCGATTGCGCCAAGGCGACACCATATGGTCGCGACGACACCGGGTCAAAGCTCTCTTGGTTCGTGCATTTCGGTTTCGGTTCGGCATGAGCCAGTGGAGAAGTGATGGGGGCAGCATTGTCCATGGCGACAGACCGTGGGTGTGGCGCAGCCAAAGGATCGATGCAGCGCGATCAATGCCAGTGCTGTCGATCGCGTTCTCGACAAAGGAATTGATGCGCTCAACATTCTCCGCGCGAGAGTTAGGCGGCCCGCTACCGAGATCCGCCAAGCCGATCCAGAATTGGCGACGATTGCGAGTGCTGACACAATGCCGAAGGGCCAATTCGAGGACGGAGACAGTGTCGGCACCGATCCCAGCAAAGGCTAACTTGCGACCTCCAACGCGATGCACCAGTCGATCGATTGGCGGAGGGTTGCGTGCAACGTGCGACCAGTCAGGTGGGTGGATACCCACGAGCGAGCGACCGCAGATCAAGAAACCGTGCGCCGGGAACGTCCGGGCATCGATGCCAGCCTGGTTGAGGGGCCTTATTCAGTAGGCGTCGATGACGACCCATGCGGGGTGATCTAATTCCGCGACAGAAAGGAGACATTGTCCCGGAAATCGTGTGTTTGCGGGGTTCAGGCGGTTTGCCCGCCGCACGAACTTCCCGCGCCAGCCGTGCAGCCGAAGCAATGGCGCGCGGTGACGATGGGCCGCGCGTGCCAGCTTGCTTCATCGAACTTTGAGATGTGTGACCCATCAGGCAACGCAATCTCAAGACCGAGCATCTGGTTAAAGTCGCAATCATAGAGGGAGCCGTCCCACCCGACGGAGAGCGTGTTGCGACACATGAGGCCGGAAACGGCTGCCGGGTTAAACGCCTGCACCAACTTCTGCATGTAGGCCTCTAGATTACCGCTGCGCTGCAGCCAATCCAGGAAGCGCGAGATCGGCATGTTGTTGAGCACGAACAGGCGGTCGAAGGTGACGCCATGCTCTCGGTCAAGCGACTGGCGCCATTCGCGCTCGGCGGTCGCTTGTGACGCTCCCAGAAATGCCCCTGCTGGGTTCGAAACCAGCGTCAAGCGACGCCCGGGGACGCCCCGGCCATAGCCTGCGGCGTTCAGCAACCGCATTGCTTCGATGGACCGATCGAATACGCCCTCCCCCCGCTGCGCATCAGTGTTTCGGCGCCGGTAGTGTGGTAGCGAGCCAACTACCTCGACCTTGTGTTCGGCAAACCAGTCGATGAGCCCCTTGTTGCGGGGCAGCAGTAGAACCGTCAGATTGCAACGGTCCATCACATGCTTGCCAGCGGCCACCGCGGCCTCGACGAGGTCGCGAAAACGGGGGTGCAGCTCCGGTGCTCCGCCTGTGATGTCGACGGTATGCGCACGCGTCCGACCGATTGCCGCGATTACCTGGTCGACGATCGCGTCCGACATGATGGCATCGACACGGTCGGGTCCCGCATCCACATGGCAGTGGCGGCAGGTCATATTGCACAACTTGCCGACGTTGACCTGGAAGATTTCCAGCTCTGCAGGTCCAAATTTCCCCGCCAACGTCTCGAACTCGACGCGCGCACTTTTCTGCTCAATCGGCACCGCAGCCAGAACTCGCAGCTGCTCTGCAGTAGAGGCCAGGGGCGAACAGCGCCGCCGCAGTGTCCTGTCGGCCCGCGGAGTTCTGCGGTCATTCGCCAAATCTTCAGTGATGTTTTGAAGCGTCGCGGTGGCCACACTCATTTACATCCCCAGTTTCTGTACCTGCTCGCGCATCTGCATGCCATGGACAAGAGATGCCCCGCCCCGGATCGCGACCGCTACGTGAAGGGCCTCGGTCATCTGTTCGAAGTCGGCACCTTTTTGCTGGCAATCCTGTGTGTAGGCATCGATGCAATAGGGACACTGCACGGCATGCGCAACGGCGAGGGCGATGAGGCTTTTCTCGCGTGCGGTCAGAGCGCCGTCTGCGAAGACACTCGCATAGTAGTCGAAGAACTTCTTACCAAGCTCGGGTTGCACATCAGCAATCTTGCCGAAATCGGCGAGATGTTGGGTATTGTAGTATCCAGGCATCGCTGAACTCCCGTCGGGGGACTAGGCACCCGGCTGTATAACTGAACATGGCTTGAAAGCGAACGTGGCGCGTTTGCCGCCGGACCAACGTGACGACGGTCGTCGGCGGGTAACACACCGGTAACATTCGCGTTACAGCGCCTTCGGCGCAGCCCTGCAGTCCTGAACCCCTTGGCGGTGCGGCGCCCCCATCAGGCCTTTGCAGGCGAGCCGCTATGGATTTGGCGAAAACGTCGACCTCCATGCCAACCCGCCGACCAAGTCCAACGATCTGGCGATGGCGTATTCGTTGTAGCCTTAGCTGCAGGGCGTACTCGCAATCACGGCCGTGGAAGGAGACGCTTTTCTTGAAACACCTGCAGATGCTTTTTAAACATGGTCTCAGTGTCAATCACATCATGGAAGCCCGCTTGCATGACCTTGATCGTCGATGAGAACGAGGGCGGCGAAGCCGTGGTGCGGCCGACACCCAACTGATAATCGGCATACTGGAACGAGAGGCCCACAAACGACTTTAGGTCCGGAGAGATGAGATTGTATTTAGCGCGAATGCGCGCCCAATCCGCTTCCCTGGGTCTAATCTCCTGCTCTAGACGGCATGGTACGTTGTCGCCCACCTGCATACCGACGGCCTCGGCAATCGCGGGCCAGATGTTGGGCCAGCAGTAAATGTCTCCATTCGCGACATTGAAAGTTTCGTTGCGCGCGGCGCTCGTCTCCCCCGCCCAATGCATGCATTTCGCAAGAAGCTCAGCATCGACCGCCTGGCCAATGCGTGCCGGACCGCCAGGATAGTGCAGCGGCAGCCCCGCGTCCTTCAACATGGCCGCGTACACACCTAACGCCGGCACAACGTTCATCGCGCTACCCTGCGAGTAGCCGACAATGAGGACGGGGCGAAAGATGGAGAAGAACCACTCCTTGCCGCTCTGCCTGGCCCGCAGGTAGTCCTCCTGGTTCCAGTAAAAGTTCGGCTGTTCGCGCATTTCCGACCGCCCCTCGCGCGCTGGCACCTTCATCGGCCGTATGTGTGAGCCGTAGGCCTTGGTTCCCTGCAGTAGTGAGACATGCTGCAAACCCCTCGCCGCGCTCTCCAACGGCTCAAGCAAGTTGCGCAGCATCCGGTCGTTTACCGCGATCTGTTCGGGATCGCACCAACCCCCCACCAGATCTGGCCGCTCGTAGAGCGCGGCATAGATGACATGCGTTACCTCCCTGAGACAGCCGAAAATATCGGCGCAGGCGCCCGTGTCGGTCAGGTCAGCGGCGATGAATCGGGCACCAAACGTCTCATCAGGCCTTCGACGTGAGACGGCTATCACGTCCCATTCCCGGTAGGCGGAAAAATGCTTCATCGCCGCATGGCCAACAAGGCCGGATGCGCCGGCGACCAGGACGGTCTTGCGCGACATTTCAGTTCACCTTGCGAATAGGCCTCTCATTGCAACGGCGCTGCCAAGGCTCCCTTGGCTGGTCATGCCGCGATCGCGATCGCCGCCTGCAGAAAGTGCTGATTCGGAGCGCTTTTTGGACGCATGGCCAGGCGTTCGTGTGCCAAAGAGAGAGCGATGTCGCGTTGCCCCGCACGCACAGCAGCCTCAAGCAGCGTCCAGTCGATTATGTCGCGCTGTGCTTTGCTTCCGCCCATCTTCCAAAGGTCGAAGCGCGCCGGCAGCAAGTGTTCAACCGTCCGAGCGTACGCGCCATGGTGGAAGGCGCTCAGCCCCTCCACGACGGGCAAGCCAATATCGCGATAGATCGCTCCCAACTCAGTGCCATTAGCCGCGGTCTCCCCCATCGCCTTGAGCCGCCGCTCGAACTGAGGGACATGGCCTGCTCGCAACTCTGACATGGCAGCGTGGATATCGGGGAAGACATAAAGCCTGCCATCGGCATGGCCCTCCCACCTCTCCGCGAGGTGTTGCCATCGGTCGCCAAGAGCACATCCGAGTGCGTCCAGGCGCCACAGCAGGGCTGCGCCGTTGCAGATGCTCATGCTGGCCGGACGCATCGTCGCAAGGATCGGCCCATCATAAATTTGAAGAGCGGGCTCGTACTGGCCGAGCTCAATGTGAAACAGTGATTTGTGCCACCAGATGTGCACACGATTGAGATTGTCCTTCGACGACCAGAAGGGTTCGCGTGCTTCCATCCAGGCAAGCCCATCCTTGGGGCGGCCCATCATCTCCATGACGTGAGAGACGCAATGGTGCGGCCAATAGCCGAACGGCTCCAATTCGGCGGCGGCACGTGCGGTGTCCTCGGCCCTCGCGTAGTCACCGGCTTCTTCCAATCCGAAGCTGTAAAAAGACTGCATGATCCCGTAGCTCTCCTGAGCCTTGGACCAAAGGGGCAGGGCGCGGGCCGATCGGTCGCGAGCCCAGTGGAAACGCCCGAGGTGTCCGTCCATCTGGAGTGCCGCCATATGGGCGACGAGATCGAAAGGATAGCTCATGAGGTGTCGGTCGAGGATCTTGACAGCCGAAGCTCGGTGCCCGATGGCCGCATGCGCCAGGGCGGATAGGTGGGCTCGCTCGCGGTCGTTCATCCGCAATTCGCGGGCCGCATTCAGCAAAGCGCGGGCCGAGATTGCCATCACCGGGTCGTTAGCCAGAACGAGCGGCCAGGCCTTCCCGAGATAGGCCATGACAAACTCGGGGGAAGCCTTTACGGCTGCATCATAAAGACCTGTTGCGTCACCGTAGATGAGTGTGAAGGCGCGCACGGCGCTGTTGAAATACCGGGCCCCTTCGGTCGTCGCTCCCGACAGCTCATGTCCTTGGGCATCCCGCATCGTGAACCGCTCCACGGCACTAACGCTACTGCTCGTGACAATTGCATATTTGCTGAGCCGTAACTAGGGAGCCGGTCATCCCATGTCGATGCCGCCCACTAGAACGCCATAACGGGTCCGTCGGTCTTGGTTGTTGTGGGGTCGTTGAGCATCTTCGACGACCAACCGGCAGTGCGCTTGGCGTTCTGCGCCGCGTCATTGCGCTTCATCGGCTGGCAGCTTGGCACGCACTGGTCCGATGGCGGACTGAGCTCATTGATGCGGGACTGCAGGCTGCGTGCGCCAACCACAGTTGGAGCTACTTTGTAGGGCCGCGATTTCGTGTGGCCCGACACGACCAGTTTTCGCACCCCTCAGCAGGGCAATCTGATTGGCGCTCGCAATCCTGCCGCGTATGTGGGGCGGAGCATCCCGCCGGGCATGGCCAGCCCGAGCAGGGGAAAATTCGCTGGCATTCACGATGCACGAGCCGGCGCCATCTGAGGCGTTGAACGAGTTGATGGAAGAGCCACGGCCTTGCCGCCACATGGTTTGCGCAATTGCTAAGCGATAGACACGCCGCCGCTGCGGCAGTTTGCGGGTATTTGTGGGCAACGCTGGCGTTAGGGGAGCTTGCGGGGATTTGATTGTGATTCTAAAGAGTTGATCAGTTCCTTGCGCTACGGAGAGCATCTCGATGTCTGATCGCTATGCCAAATATTCCAAGCTCAAGATCGACTATCCCTCAGACCGCGTCTTGAGGATTACGTTCGACCGCCCGGAAACCTATAATTCCGTCGACGCACAGACGCATACGCAACTCACCACCATCTGGCGCGACATCAATGATGATCCGGACATCAGCGCCGTGATCGTGACGGGAGCGGGCAAAGCGTTCTCCGCAGGAGGCGATTTTGAGCTGATCAAGAAGGTACTCGAGGATCCGGTAACGCGCATGGCGACATGGAAGGAGGCAAAAGATCTCGTCTACAATGTTATCAACTGCAACAAGCCGATCATCTCCGCCATCAACGGTGTTGCCGTGGGGGCTGGCCTCGTCGTCGGCATCTTGGCCGATATTTCTATTTGTGGAAGATCAGCTCGGATTGTTGACGGCCACACTCGTTTGGGAGTCGCCGCTGGCGACGTCGCCTGCATCATCTGGCCGTTGCTTTGTGGGCTGGCGAAGGCGAAGTACTATCTGCTTACGTGCAAGCCGTTGTCGGGCGAGGAGGCGGAACGGATCGGTCTTGTCTCTCTTTGCGTGGAGGATGCTGACCTGCAGAGGGTCGCGCTCGAAACCGCTCTAGATCTCGTCAACGGTGCCCAAAGCGCTATCCGCTGGACCAAGTATGCGCTCAACAACTGGCTTCGCGTTAACGGTCCGTTGTTCGACACCTCTACCGCATTGGAGATGCTCGGCTTCACGGGGACGGAGGCGCGAGAGGGGTTGGCATCTCACCTCGAGAAGCGAAAGCCGTTGTTCACAAAGGATTGTCCCATCTGACGGGACAGTTTTGGCGGTGTGGTCGAAGCAAGCCGGCGCTAGCCGATTGCATCCCAACCACAGCCTGCGTTGCGACATGGGCGTGTTGGTGATCACCAATCGCTTGCATGAAGCGAGCGCGCTCGGGAAGCACTCGGAACGAGGCGAAGCTTGCACCAAGACAGACCCGTCAGGTGATGGGATCGGTTGGCGTCCGCGACGGACTTGTCAAAGGAGCAAGGCGCTCGGCGATGTCGTACCACTGACAGTCGTGTCATTGCAGATAGGCAAAGACGCTACTTGCGCAATCACAAAGCGACCCACGACGATGGGGTCTAGACGTAACGTCAAAGGGGGCCCTGATGGCGGGTTGGCGTTGTTGAGCCGGACTGAGGATCGTAAAAGGGATGGTTGCGTACCCCCCACGGCCAGAACTGGGGTTTAGGACGCGGGGTGAGGGGGCGATTTGGCACCATGAGCAATTTCCCCTATTTGGTGCCGTTCTACGGTCTTGCCTCCGCGTTCCTCTTCGCGCTTTCAAACCATTTCTCGAACATGGGCCTTCAGCGCTCCGATGCTCGCTCGGGCACCCTTGTCTCGATTGCGACCTCGGCCGGTGCCTATTGGCTGTTGGCACCGTGCTTTGTGAAGAGTTCGTACTGGATGACCACTGCGGCATTCATCTTCGCCGTCGTCGGCATCATACGACCAGCACTCTCGACGACGCTCGCGATCTCGAGCATCAAGATGATGGGACCGACGCTCACGAGCACGCTCACGGCTGTGACGCCGATCTTTGGCGCGATCTTTGCCATCCTGCTGCTTGGCGAGCAGCTGTCGCTTGCATTGGCCATTGGGACCTCGGCCGTCGTGGCGGGCGCTGTTGTGTCGGCGTGGAACCCGCAGGGATTAGGGCGAACCTGGCCCCTGTGGGCCATTGGATTGCCACTTGGTGCCTCGTTGATCCGCGCCATCGGTCACATCGCCACGAAATACGGGCTCCTTGAGGTGGATAGTCCGTCGTTTGCCGTCCTCGTTGGCAATACGGTATCGCTCGGCACGTCGCTGCTCGTTTTCAAGCGGGAGGTGCGTCCATTGTTGGGCGTAGGTGGCACGAATCTATGGTTTGTGGCGGCCGGCATCGCCAACGCACTGTCGGTTCAATTCTTGAACAACGCGCTGGCCATCGGCGACGTGGTTGCGGTCATACCGATCGTCTCGGCCACGCCCCTCTTCACGCTCCTCATGACCTTTCTCTACTTCGGCCGCGAGACCATCACCTGGCGTACCATCGCCACCATCGTGTTGATCGTGCCGGGGGTAATTATGGTTGCACTGAGCGGGGGGCGATAGGAAAGCGGCGGACACACGTCCGCGCCATGAGCAATTGGGTCGGTACGCAAGGGTTCCCTCAACTGGCGGACAGAACGTTGCATCGCCGGCGTGTTTGCCCATGTCACGTTCAGAGGTGCCCCAGCGCAGCAGATGACCCACTCGGTGGACCGCGGCACGAAATGCGATCTCCACAGCCCGAGAGCTCAAGATCCGCGAGCGTGTGGCGCCGGGGCTCGTCCCAGTCTTGTGGTTTGTCGACTTGAGAGTCATAACCATCTGCGGGATTTTGACCCAATCAGCGGAAAGAGATTGCACAGCAATGAGCAGCAAGAACGACTACACCCCACCAAAGATCTGGAAATGGGAAGAGCCGACCGCGGAGTGGCGATACTCGCGTATCAATCGGCCGATCGCCGGGTCAACGCATGATGCGGAGCTGCCCATAGGCAAGCACCCCCTACAGCTATATTCGCGTGCAACGCCCAACGGCGTGAAGGTGACCGTGATGCTGGAAGAGCTGCTCGCACTAGGCCACAGCGGCGCCGAGTACGATGCCTGGCTCATCGATATCGGCAAGGGCGAGCAGTTTGGCACTGGCTTTGTGGCGATGAACCCGAACTCGAAGATACCGGCCTTGGTGGATCGGAGCGGTGTCAAGCCTCGTCGCGTGTTCGAATCCGGATCGATCTTGCTCTATCTCGCCGAGAAATTTGGTGCGTTCCTGCCGTCCGATCTAGACAGGCGCACCGAGGTGCTCAATTGGCTGTTCTGGCAGATGGGTAGTACGCCCTATATTGGCGGGGGTTTCGGACATTTCTATCATTACGCGCCTGTCAAGATTGAGTACGCGATCAACCGATTTGCGATGGAGGCGAAGCGCCAGTTGGATGTGCTCAATCGGCACCTCAAGGACAACGAGTATTTGGCTGGCGATGGGTATTCGATCGCCGATATGGCGATTTGGCCCTGGTATGGCGGCTTGGCGCTGGGCACACAGTACGATGCAGGCGAGTTCCTTCAGGGGCTGGAGTACGTGCACGTCGTCCGCTGGACAAGGGCGATCGCCGAGCGGCCCGCAGTCAAGCGCGGCCGGATGGTCAACCGGACCGCAGGCGATCCCGCTCAGCAGTTGCACGAGCGTCATGATGCAAGTGACTTTGACACGAAAACGCAAGATAAACTGGCCAAGTAAGGCTCGGCCATGTTCCCGTTGAGCAGGCATGAGCGACACCGGTTGGTGGCGCCGGTGCCCGCTCGACGAACCTAAACTCGTGTGTGTGTCTGGGCTGGAGCGAGCGTTATTATGGCCGCGACGCGTCCGCGCTGCAGCGGCACAACTATCAGGCAGCTCGGGGATACCGGTCAGTCGCACACATTTCCTCGACGATGGCCGCGATGTGTGCAGCGGCGCAATCGATCGCTGGGAAGCCAGCGTTAGCCTCGTTGAAGATGAGGTTCAAATCGGTCCCAGCCAGCACGATGGCTTCTACGCTGTCGCGGCGGCATAGCGTGGCCCCGATTTCACGCAGGCGTTCCGCATCCGCTGGTGAACACCGGCCCTTCTGCGCAAGTTCAAGGTAGATGCGGTGTACCTCCTCCACCTCGGTGTCCCGTGGAGGAACGATGTCCACACCATCAAGCGCGCCAAAGAGACTGCTGGCAATTGTGAATTTGGTGCCGAACAGAGCAATAGTGGTCAGCTTGAGTTTGCGAATATGCCGCGCCGTGACATCGAGGATGTCAATGAGCGGTAGATTGATCCGCGTTTTCAGCTCGGTCCGGCAGATGTGGGGTGTAATTGCTGGGATCGCGGCAAATGCTGCGCCCGCGGTCTGGAGTTCCCGCGCGAACCCGGCGAGGTAGTCCGCAAGGCCGTCAATGCTGCCGGTCTCTACAAGTCTGAGTGCCGTTGGAGCGTTGGCGTGCGCGATGGTCAACCGCGGGACTATATCCCTGGCGGCGCAGGCATTGGCGATGCCCTCATAGTAAAGGACGGTCGCACCGACACCAAGGCCGCCGATCAATCCAAAATGATGTGACTCTCGCATGTCTTCCACGAAGGCTTCCATTGGAGGTAGCGCACACTTTATGGGCTTTGCGGTTGACGGCAACCCTTTCGACGTGAAAGGGCTGGATCACGGGGATCGAAGTCCATGAATTTGCGCAGCTGCAATGCGGCTGATTGGGCGTCGAACTTGGCTCACTCTTGAGCACTTCCCTAGATCAATAAAAATTGCGCAAGATGCTGAACGGGAGAGTAGAGAGGGCTCGTGGCTCAGATGGGAAAGATCGGCATCGCAATTTCCGGTGGCCCCAGCCCGGCTGAAATCGTTGATCTCGTCGTGTTGGCTGAGAGCTTGGGTTACGACTCGGCCTGGATCGCAGAAGGCCATGGTGGCGACCAGTTCGCGATCCTGGCGGCCTGTGCGATGCGAACCTCGCGCCTTCGACTTGGAACCAGTATCAGCAGCGTCTTCGTTCGCACCGCTCCTACGATTGCGATGGCGGCTTCCTCGGTCGCCGACTTGTCCGGTGGGCGGTTCATTCTGGGGCTTGGTTCGAGTCACAGGGTACAGGTCGAGCCCGAACACGGCGTTGCCTATGGAAAACCGCTCGCGCGCACGCGCGAGACTGTAGCCATCGTCCGCGCTTTGATCCGCGATGGCCGCGTACGCTTTGATGGCGAGACCGTTCGCATCGAGAATTTCGACTTGTGGTACACGCCGCGGCATCGGGATGTGCCGGTCTATCTGGCGGCTGTGTTTGCAAGAGGCGTGGCATTGGCAGGTGAGGTCGCCGACGGCGTCATCTTGACCCGCAGCACGCTCGATACGGCGACCATTGTGCGCCAGCAACTTAGCGACGCCGCACACCAGGCGGGACGCGACCCGAGCGCCATTGAGATTACTACTCTGCTGCCGACGGCGGTCGCCGACGCGCGGGAAGCGGCCCTGGCGGCATTGCGGCCGGGCGTTGCGCTCTATGCCGGCTTCTTTCCCCGCTACAATCGTTTGATGGCCGAGCAAGGGTTCGTTTCGGAAGCTGCAGAAATCGCGGCAGCCTGGGCGCGTGGCGATCGTGAGACGGCCGAACAAGCGGTGAGCGACACCATGATTGAGGCGACCAGCATCGTTGGAACGCCGGAACAATGCCGCGCCCGGATTGATGCCTATCGACGATCGGGCGTGGATACACCTATTCTCAGTCCCTTTGCCCGCGGCCGCGACGCCAAAGCCCGTTTTGAAGCCGTGATCCGCGCTTGTGCACCGGGAGCTCTCTGACCATGGGTTGGTCCAGCACGGGCGGCCTAAGACGCTCTAGCCACTGCTCAGGCCGCCCGCGGCAGGCCGGCCGCACGGGCGAACGCCACCAATTCGCGGGGGACGTTGCCCATCGGCTGGAACGCGACCTCGGTGATGCCCTGAGTCGCAAGCCCAGCAAGGCGCTCCGGCAGCTCGTCCGGTCTGCACACCAGCGGTGCGATGTTCATGGCCTCGCTGGTGATCACCTGGCGGTCGATGGCGTTGAGCTCCGTCAGGTGGCCAGAATGCAGCGCCAAGTGGCGCTGTTGCGGATCAATGGCATTGGCGAGCTCGATGAACCGCTTCGCATTTGGGAAGCGGTCAAGGCGGGCATCGTGCTGCTCGAGAAAGGCATGGTAGGTGACCATCGCGCCCGGCCCGACTGTGTCGACCACGCGCGGCGAGGACAAGGTCTCGCCCTGGTCCAGGATCGTGCCGAAGCCGAGCAGGATGACGTCGCGGTTCGTGTCGTAGACCGCGTCCGGGCGTGGGCGCGAAGTGATCACGCCACAGCGCATGGCGGCTGCGGTCTCAAGGCCCTTCGGACCGTTAACGCCGAGCACGAACGGCACCTCGATGGGACGATTTGGAGCCTGGCCGGGCCAGTGGAGCATGCGGGTAGGTGCACCCTCCAACTCGACGGTGTCGCCGGCGAGGAGGCGGCGGATGTCACCAACCATTCTCGGCATGTCTTGCCAGCGCAGCGGCTTCTGACCCATGGCGCGCCGGCCGGTGAAGCCGGCACCGATGCCGACTACAACGCGGCACTTGCCGACGAGAGAGACCAGGGTGGCGATAGCCGAGGCTGTCACCATGGGGTGGCGCAGCGACGGGATCATGACGCCGGGCCCAAGGCGAATGCGGCGCGTGCGTGCGGCAGCGAGTGCCAGCGTCATCCAGCAGTCGAGCTGCAGGGCAGGCGTGTCATAGACCCAGGCGGTTGAGTAGCCGAGCATCTCGGCCAGCGCAATGTGCTCCGGCGTCGCCGGCACCGGCGGGAAGGCGGCAGAAAGTTTCATGTGGGCAGCTCCCGTAGCGGTGAAGGTGAAGGCTCCATCGCCGTTGGCGTCGGGCGTGTAGACGATAGAATAGAGCGGAGCAAACGCTGCGGCCACGGCCAAACCAACGAGGGACTAGCGGGCGCAAACGAGTTTGTATTCCCAACAGCTGCCGGGGATGAAGTCGGCAGCTTGCCCCACCAAGCGTAGAACTGCATCGCCCGCAACAGCGCAAGCCGTCTCCGGCGTGGGCAGCGCCATCAACGGCAGAAGCGCCGCCAGGTAGGGGAGATCACGGGCTCGGAGGGGGATGAGACTTGCTGACCCAAAGGGCGGCGCACATCATGCCCCTTGCCAGATTCCGCGAACAGTCAGATTGTCAGCCTCCTTAGCGTTGAGTGCGCATTCAACCTCGAAGGAGCGCGCCGTGCCGATATCAACACGCAAGGGCTCCGAGCGCACTGATCTGCCGCCCACCCGCGCCGCCGCGCTGAGGAAATGGCTGCAGGTGGCGAACTCGCGACTCCTGCTGCTCGAACACCACCGCCAGCAGCTTCTCGCGCTGGCAATGACGCTGGCGGATTCTCTCGGGCAGCGCAGCACCCGCCCCGCGCAGAAACGCGGCAAGCTTGCGGCCAGACTGGCCAGGGCCGGCTGAAGGCGATATGCGAAGCCGGCTCGAGGTGCGCCGGCACGGTGCCCGGGGGATGTCCCAACAGGAAAGGGCTTAACGCTTCAGTAACGGGTGTGGCTCCCGCATCCTCGATCCAACATCGTTTGGCAAGCGCGAATGAGGGCTGGCATCTGATGATGCGCTGGCGTGGCGAGGCGCCTGGATAGAAGCCGGCGTGACGCATTGGGCTAGGATGCGTTGCGTTGCCTCGTCCTTGGGCCTGTGGTCTGCCAGCATCCCTTGGGCGATCGTGCAGACGGGACTCGCGCCCCTTTGTCCGTTTTTGGTAATGCGGCTCACGCCGGCGGCATGGCTGCGGGCGGGCAATGGGGCTGGACTACTTGTCTCGCCGCCACACCACCTGGCAATGGGCCTCCAGACCGTCCAAGTCGAGCATAACATCGAAGGTGTTGGGCACGGTAATCGTGCCTTCGATGCGCGGGAGTGCGCCTGTCGAGGACAGATTGTGTACAACGCAAGGTACTGAGGAAAAGCGCTGATTGAAGGCCATGGTCGCGGACTTGAGGACACGCCGACGCTGGACGCTCCGCTCCTTCTGGGGGGGAACCAGCTGGGGTGCAACTGGGACCACAGCTGGGCCTGGGCTGGGCTCGTTGGTGATTACGGCACTTTGCTCGATGGCGCCTGTGGGCGGCCTCACAGTGTTCATGCATTGAGCCATGTGGCGAGTAAGACAAGGGTGTTCAGCGGAAGTCTTGAAAGGCTTGGTTCGCGGATCGTTGCTGTGCCTGGAGCTGGTAATGGAAGGGGCGGTCCGGCGTGAGCGGTCGGCTCGGCCATTAGCCCAGCCATTAACCGGGCCATTGACGGAGCGGCTGGGGCATTTACGTTTCTGTGTCGCAAGGTAGGAAGTGGAGGCTGGCGCTGAGGTGTTCGTGCCCGG
>Ga0075425_100001722_pt1 | contig 21491 bp, 11 predicted proteins | sample SoiMethybrSBSTD4_FD_75300 | JGI IMG/M metagenome (GOLD analysis project Ga0075425, IMG submission 75300) | Bulk soil microbial communities from a Populus tree surrounding site in Tennessee, USA - Soil MetaG P. TD hybrid SBSTD4 | ecosystem: Environmental > Terrestrial > Soil > Tree plantation... | reverse complement strand
TCGGCTCCTGCTTTGCTCGTGATGGTTGTCGGAGGCTCGTCTGAGCCAACGCAACTCCTAAGAGAGCCGCGAGGTTGCGCGTTGTGCACGCCTCTGTTTCGAGGAAGCCTGAAGCGCAGCCGATAACAGCGGCTCCACCTGCTTTCGCAGGTTCATTCGACCTCCCCACACGGCAAAGCGGGGCTTTTCTATTTACGCGCAGGTCCACCTGCGCGTAATGATCAGCCCGCCTTCTTCTCCCCTGGGTGGGTCCGGATTGCAGACGCCGACCGTTTCTGACGTCGGAGAGCGCGCGCTCATCGCCCGGATCCAGGCTCACGTCGCCTTGCCCTCCTGGGTCGTTCGCGGCCCGGGCGACGACGCCGCAGTCATCAAGCCGGATCGTGGCACGCTCGAGGTTGTCACGACCGACGCGCTGGTCGATGGCGTTCATGTCGATCAGCGATTCGTGCCGTTCGACGCGATCGGGTACCGGGCGCTGGCCGTCAACCTGAGCGACCTGGCCGCCATGGGCGCAAGGCCTCGCGCGGCGCTCTTGTCGTTGGCCTTGCCTCCGCGTCTGTCGCTCGACTCGTTCGATCGCTTGTTGGAGGGATTTCTGGCTCTCGCCGCAGATCAGCACGTGGCGCTCGTGGGCGGCAACATCACGAGCACACCGGGACCGTTGATGGTGGATGTGACCGCCATTGGCGCGGTGCGCCCACGGCGCGTGCTGACACGTGACGGCGCGCGGCCCGGCGACGAGGTCTACGTGACTGGACGGCTTGGCAGCGCCGCGATCGGACTGCAGCAATTGCGTCGGGCGTTCGAGGGCGGTGCGGCATCGCCCAGTGACGCCGAGGCAACGACCCGCTACTTGCGGCCGATGCCGCGCGTACGCTCTGGCATGTTGCTGGCCGGCAATCGCGCCGCGTCGAGCTGCATGGATTTGAGCGACGGCCTCGCTGATGGCGTGCGGCAGATCGCCGAGGCGTCCAATGTCGGCATCACCATCGATGCCGATGCCCTGCCGATCGCTTCGTACGTGCAGCGCTGGCAGGAATCGCTCGGACGCGATCCGCTCGAGCCGGCGCTGTGCGGCGGCGACGACTACGAGCTGATCTTCACAGTTCGTCCCAACCATCGCGGCCGGCTGCGCGGCGTCAAAGGCCATCTGGGCGATCTGCCGATAACCCGGATCGGCGTGGTCACCAAGGCTCGCCACAACCTGCTCAAGGACGCGCGCGGCACACGGGAGCTGCCGGCCGGCTACGAGCACCTCAGATGATGCCGCGCGTTCTCACACGTTCGATCTGGCTGAAGCTCGTCGTCCTGGTGGTCGCCATCGCCGGCTTCGTGTTGCTGTACGAAGCGCAAATGTTCGACTCGTTCAGCGTCGCGAGGATCGCGATGACGACGAGCGACGGATCTCCGCTGCCCGGTACACAGCTTCCCTTCAGCGCAACGGCGTACTGCAAAGGCACGACAACGGCGTCAGGCGTCGATGTGAGGACCGGTATTGCGGCCGCCGATCCGACTGTGCTGCCGGTGGGCAGCGTGCTGAATGTCGCCGCCGGCGATCAGCGCTACACCGGCGTCTACACCGTGATGGACACCGGCCCACAGGTCCAGGGACGCCATCTCGATCTCTACATGTGGAGCTGCCACGAAGCCTTGAAGTTCGGCCGCCGCGACGTGCAGGTCACGGTGCTGCGACTCGGATGGGATCCGCGTGCCAGCTCGCCAGGCCTGATCGATCGCTTGTTCCACGGACGAGCGACCGCACGCAAAGTGCCCGACCCCGACCAGCCGCCCGCAGCACGGTTCCCGCCGAAAGATGGCACCGCTCCCGAAGGAGAAGATTCTCCGGAGGACGCGCCCACATCGCCGTCAGGCGATCCGACGGCACCAGCGACAAGCAACCCGGCGCCGCCGCCGGTGGTCGCCTCAGCCCCCCCGTTGTAACACTTCCACTTCTTCCACTTTGAATTGAAGTTGGTACAGCCGGTGGTAGATCCCGCGCATCGCCAGCAGTTCCTGATGCGTGCCCGATTCCCGCAGCTCGCCGCGATGCATCACCAGAATGCGGTCCATGTCCTGGATCGTCGACAGCCGATGCGCAATCGCGATCGTCGTGCGGCCGCGCATCATGACTCTGAGGGCGTCGCGGATCAGTAACTCGGTCTCGGTGTCGACGCTCGATGTCGCTTCGTCGAGAATGAGCACCGTCGGATCGAAGGCCAGCGCCCGCGCGAACGAGAGGAGCTGCTTCTGTCCCGACGACAGCGTCGCGCCTCGTTCGGCAACGGGAGTGTCGAGCCCGCGCGGCATCTTGTCGACGAACGTCGACGCGTGTACGGCCTCGAGTGCGCGCGTGACGTCCTCGTCCGACATCGTTCCATCGCCAAGCCTGACATTGCTCGCGATCGTGCCCGAGAAGAGATATACGTCCTGCAGCACCAGCCCGAACAGGCTGCGCAGCGACGCCAGATCCATGTCGCGGATGTCGACGTCGTCGATCGTGATCCGCCCCTGCTGCACGTCGTAGAACCGAAGCAGCAGGCTCATGAGCGTCGTCTTGCCCGAACCGGTCGCGCCAACGATGCCGACGCGCTGCCCGGCGTGTACGGCAAACGACACGTTGCGAAGCACCGGCTCCCCGTCGACGTAAGCGAACGTCACGTTTTCGAAGCGGATGATCTCAGGCGCGTCTAAAGACGCGCCTCTACGTACGGTGTTCTCCGGATTCTTGATTTCGACCGGCGTGTCGAGGAGCGCGAAGATGCGCTCGGACGAGGCCATCGCACCCTGCAGCACGTTGAACTTCTCAGACAGATCGCTGATCGGCCTGAAGAAGCGCTGCGAGTACTGCAGGAACGCGACCAGCGCGCCGAGCGTGAGACCGCCATCAGACACCCAGCCGCCGCCGACCCACAGGATGAGCGCCGCTGCCAGCGCGCTGACCACCTCGATTGCTGGATAGAACACCGCGTAGTAGAAGATCGAGTCCATGTTGGCGTCGCGATGCTGCCGATCGATGGTCGCGAAATCTTCGTAGTCGCGTGCTTCTCGTCGAAACAGCTGCACGGTGGCCATGCCGGTGATCCGCTCCTGCAGGTAGGCATTGATGCGGGCGATCCACGTCCGCACGGTCCGATACGACTCGCGAACGTTGAGTCGGAACCACTGCGTGATCAGCGCGATCAACGGCAACACTGAAAACGCCACCAGCGCCAGCCGCCAATCCATCCACACCAGCACCACCATGATGCCGATGAGCGTGAACACGTCGCCGAAGACCGACACGACGCCCGACGTGAACAGATCGTTGAGCACGTCGACGTCGGTGGTCACGCGCGTCATCAGGCGGCCCACGGGGTTGCGATCGTAGAAGCGCAGATCCAGGCGATGCAGGTGCGTCATCATCTGCATCCGCAGGTCGAACATGATCCGCTGCCCAGTCACCTGCATCGTCCATGTCTGCAGGTACTCGAGCGCGAACGATCCGGCGAGCACCGCGATGTAGATGGTCGCAATGGTGCCGAGCCCAGCAACGTCGCGAGCCGGAATGTAGCGATCGATGACGACCTTGGTGAGATAGGGCGGCACCAGCTCGAAGCACGCGTGCCCGACAATGGCGGCAATGGCGAGCGCCACCTGCGACCGGTAGGGACGCAGGTAGGTCAACAGCCGGCGCATCAGCCGGCCGTCATACGCCTTCCCGAGTACGTCCTCCTCGTGCATTACGACGCCGCCAGTTCTTCCTCGAGCATCTGCTTGCGCGACAGCTCCGCGTAGAGACCGCCTCGCCGCACCAGTTCGTCGTGTGTGCCGACTTCCGCGATGCGGCCCTCGTCGAGGACAACGATCTGATCGGCGCCGCGCACAGTCGAGACCCGATGCGACACGATGATCGAGGTGCGTCGTCGAAGCACGCCCGATAGACGCTGCAGGATCTCCTCTTCCGTGTGGGTGTCGACGGCGGATAGCGCATCGTCCAGCATCAGGATCTTCGGGTCGATCACAATCGCGCGCGCGATCGCCGTACGCTGCTTCTGGCCGCCGGACAGCGTGATGCCGCGTTCGCCAACCATCGTGTCGTAGCCGCGCGGAAACGCGGCGATGTCCTTGTCCAGCCTCGCGGCAGCTGCCGCGTGCTCGATGCGCGACCGGCTCGACTCGTCGTGGCGCAAGCCAAACGCGATGTTGTCGGCAATCGTCGCGCTGAAGAGGAACGGCTCCTGCGCGACGAAACCGATGGCGCCGCGCAGCGTCCGCAGCGGGATACTGCGCACGTCGACGCCGTCGATGAACACCGTGCCGGGCGGCGCATCATGAAGCCGCGGCAGCAGGCTGAGCAGCGTCGACTTGCCCGAACCGGTGGCGCCAACGATGGCGGTCGTCGATCCCGCCGGAATGGTCAACGATACGTCGCGCAGCACCTCGCGATCGCCGTAAGCGAATGTGAGACGACGGAACTCGATCGCGCCCACTATCTCCACAGCCTCGACTCGCTGGTCGCCTGCCGGATCGACAACGGCCGGAGCGGCATCGAGCACGACGAGCATCCGCTTCCACGACGCCATCCCGCGCTGCAGCAGGTTCGTCACCCACCCGAACGCGATCATGGGCCAGCCGAGCATCATGAGATAGGCGTTGAATGCCACCAGCGCGCCGATCGTCATGCGTCCGGCGATGACCTCGCGGCTGCCGATCCACAACACCAGCAGCGCGCCGATGCCCATCAACAGACCCATGCTCGGGAAGTACATGCCTTGCAGCCTGATTAGCGTCCGATTGCGCTGGAGGTACTCTTCATTGGATCGGCGGAACCGCTCGATCTCGAACAGCTCCTGGGTGTAGGCGCGGACGACGCGGACGCCGGCGAGGGACTCTTGCGTCACCGCACTGACGTCGGACAACTGCTCCTGAATCTTCTCGAAGCGCGTGTGAATCGCCGCCCCGAAGTACTTCACGGCAAGCGTCACGAACGGTAGCGGGATCAACGCCACACCCGTGAGCCACGGGTGAATCGACCACATCAGCACCAGGGCAACGACGAACGTCAGACCGGTATTCGCCGAGTACATGACCGCCGGGCCGATCATCATGCGCACCGCGCTCAGATCGTTGGTCGCGCGCGACATCAAGTCGCCGGTGCGGGTGTGCTGGAAGTACGCGAGGTGCATGCGCTGCAACGCCGCGAAGAAGTCGTTGCGAAGGTCGAACTCGAACTCGCGCGACGCGCCGATGATGACGCGGCGCATGAGGAAACGAAACACACCGCCGACGATCGCCAGCGCGAGGATGGCGGCGCCGTACAAGCGCACCTTGGACAGCGTCACTCCAGCCTGGAGGTCGTCGATCGCATATCGCAGCACCCACGGACCGGTCAGGGCGATGGATGTGGTGACGACGACGCAGGCGAACCCCAGCACGAACGACCGTCGATATCGAGCCAGATATCGAAGCAACCGGCGACTTGGAGGAATGGCGGTCACATCTACAGCGTACCCGAGGCTCCGCCGATAGACGAGTCATGAGAAACCGCTTGGTGATCGCCGTGTTCGTCTGTCTGCTGATGGCAGCCCGCGCCGAGGCGCAGTTCAACGTCGTCGAACCCGCGGCTGGCGAAGACTTTCACGTCGAAGCCGGACTGATGTTCTGGACGCCGACCCCCACCCTGCTGGTGCAGACGGGATCGCTGGCCGCGCTCGGCCAGCCGGCGGTCGACTTCGTCGGCGAGTTCGGCATCCAGACGACGCGCTTCAATGAGTTCCGCGGCGTAATCAAGGCGGGGCGTAAGCACAAGCTGCGGTTCAGCCACATCTCCATGCAGTACAACGAGGCGGCCACATTGCAGCGGACGGTCACGTTTGGCGGCAGCACCTTCCCCGTCAACGTGCCGGCGACCGCTGATCTGAAGTGGGAGTTCTGGCGTCTCGGCTACGAGTACGACTTCGTCGCCGCGCCGCGAGGCGTCCTCGGCATGATCACCGAGCTGAAGGTAAACAAGGTGGCGGCAACGCTGGCGGCCAGCGGCTACGGAACGTCGGTCACCAACGTCGAAGCGCCGATTCCGGCGATCGGCTTCACGGCTCGCGTCTACCCGCATCGACTGGTTTCGATCTCCACTGAGTTCACCGGCTTCAAGCTGCCCGGCTTCATCGGCAAGAAGATCAACGACGCCGTCCAGGACGACTTCGACGCGAAGATGTACGACTTCGATCTGTACGGCACGGTCAGCTTCACGCGCTACATCGGCGTGCAGACCGGCTACCGCCGCGTGATTGCCGAGTACTTAATCGATCCGGACTCCGGGGATCTGAAGATGAGCGGGATGTACTTCGGGGCGCTGGTCCGATTCTAGACGTAATGCAGAAGGCTGACTGCAGATTGCAGATTCATTGCGGAAGGCTGAATGTAGAGTGCTGAATAGCGTTGAATTGAATCTGCATTCGACCCTATTCAGCACTCAACACTCAAATCAATCAGCACTGACTCTGCATTCTGCAATCCCCCTTCTGCAATTCATCTCTCCCCGATAGGCTTCCTTCCCACAACCAGCAACGAGCTTCCGATCGGCATCGCTACTCGCTTCGCGAGCGCGGCCTCGACGCTCACGAGTGCCGTGAGCACCGTGTTCACAGGAGCGCTGGGAACGACGATGTCCGTATCGGGCCTCAACGCGCGAAAGGGCCGCAGCATCCGCTGCCCCGTCCTCACCGCGAGCATGAGCGGAAACGTCGACGCAAACATGTACGACACGCGCTCGGGGTGGAGGCCGGCCCGCTCGATGAGACGCCGCGCGCTCGACGGCGTGTAGCGCCTCACCTCGTGCCACGCTTCGGCGTGGTCGCCGCGGAGCACGTCGAGCGCCGCCAGGGAGAGCACGACTGCCCCGCCGGGTTTGATGATGCGCGCCATCTCGCTCAGCGCGTCGCCGTCGGCCTCGATGCACTGCAGCACATCGAATGCGGTCGCAACATCGAAGACGCCCGACGCGAACGGGATGCGCGTGATGTCGGCTTGCGCGGCCGGACATCCCGACCGTCGCGTCGCGATGCTCCCGCCGTGCGTCACATCGAAACCGACGGCGCGCCCGTACGGTGTCAGCAGTCGAAGGTTGTTGCCGGTGCCGCACCCGCAGTCGATGAGTCGAAGATTGCGGCGACCGGCGGCGAGGTGTGCGATGAGGGGTGAGACGAACTGACGAAAACCGCGGAACCAGAAGTGGGTCGCTTCGGCGCGGCCCGTCAGTTCCAGCAGATCGTCCATCAATGAATCGGAATCGAGGCGAGCCGCGTCGGCGTCGGCGTCCGGCTGCCACCGTACAGACGGCGATAGTCATCGGCCGTGCCGAGAATCCTCTTCACGTAGTTCTGAGTTTCGGGGAACGGAATGTTGTCGATGAACTCGTCGGTGGGCAGCCCCGGCGCGCGCTCGATCCAGCGGGCGACGCGGCTCTCGCCGGCGTTGTAGCTGGCCAGCGCGAAGTGCGCGCCGCCGAATCGATCCATCAGCTCCTTGAAGTAATAGGCGCCGATCCGCACGTTGACTTCCGGCTGCGTGAGCAGCGCGGTCGTGAACGGCTTGATGCCAAGCTTGGTCGCGTAGCGCCGCGCCGTCGACGGCATCAGTTGCATCAGACCGCGCGCGTTGGCTGACGAGCGGATGTCAGCCGTGAACGTCGATTCCTGCGCCATGAGCGCGGCCAGCAGATACGGATCGAGCTGCAGCTGCTGCGAGTACTTTTCGATCAACGGCCAGTAGTCGAGGGGATAGATGATCCGCAGCACGTCGTCGGGAATCCCCTCGCCGCCGTAGGTGAGGAACTGCGGATACGCCCGACGCATCGTCGTGATCGCGCCACGCCAGGCGAGAAAGCGCTCCTGTGCCTTGAGCGTTGTGCCCTGCTGATGCCGCACCCAGGCCCACGTCGCCTGCAGCTGCGCCGAGTCGCCCCACACCTGCTGCGCGTACTGCACCTCGCGCAGTGCATCGTCATAGAGCTGCAGCGCGGTGAGCTCGCGCATCAGGCGCTCGGTGGACACCGGCTTGGACGGAGTCGCGATCGCAGGAACGGGACCGAAGGTCTCGACGGTCATCGGCTGCCGCCGCGACGCCAGGATGCCAGAGGACAGTCGACCGTAATAGGTGTTGGCGTAATCGGTGACGGCCAGACGATAGCGCGTGTTGGCCGTTGATTGATCGCCGATCTGATCGCGGGCGCGACCCGACCAATACAGCCACGCCGGGCGCGTATCGGCGCGAGGAAACGTCACTGCCGCGGATTCGAAGATCGCCGCGGCCTCGGCAAACCGACGTGCACGATAGTCGGTCCACCCGGCTTTCCATGCGGCGCGCTCGGCATAGCGATGCCGCGGAAACTTGACCAGAATCTCGCGGAACACCTGATCCGCCGCATCATCCTCGTCGGTCGTCAGGTAGTACTGGGCCAGATTATTGAGCGTCTCGGCGGACCATTCGCTCTCGGGGAAATCGGCGACAAGATCGCGGCTCAAAGAGACGTAGCCCGTTCGATCGCCGAGAGCCTTCGCCGCGCTCAGATAGAAGAACCGCGCTTCTGCCGCCAACGTCGAGCCACTGGTGAACGGCTTCACTCCGTCGCGTGCGGCGCGGTATCGATCGAGGCGGAAATCGCATTCCGCCAGACGCAGCGCCACGAGATCTTTGTTATCGCTCTGCACGCCACGGGCGATGTTCTCGTAGGCGGCGCGCGCATCCGACCAGCGCCGCGCGGCGTAGAGCTTCTCGGCCCGAGCCAGCGCACGCGACGGTAGATCGTCGGGGAGCGTTTCGATCGATTGCAGCCGTTCGATGCCAAGGCGGGCATCTTCGGCTTCGGCGCTCAGCGGATAGTCGTAGTAGAGACGGCGATACGTCTCGAGCGCGTGGTCACGATGACCGACGGATTCTTCGACTGCGCCCAGCTTCAGCAGCGCATCGTCGGGCGCGCTCACGTCCTCCCACTTGAGATCGCGCAGGATCTTCTCGGCGCGCGCGCCGTCCTGACGTGCCTGCGCGACCTCGGCGAGCCGCAACGGAACGCCTTCGCGCAGAAAGCCCACCAGCGAACGCTGCATCAGCGCCGAGAGAACGGTGTCGGCTTCCGGGTAGCGCGAGAGGCCGATCAGTGCGAGCGCGTTGTAGTACTTCGCGTAGTCGGCGAACGGCGTCTTCGCGAGTTCAGGATCGCTGACGAGCGGCAGGGCGGCCGAATAGCTCCCCGACGCGACAGCTTTCACGCCTCGCGCAAACCGAGCGAGCAGGGGGTCGATTGACGCCGCACCAGACGCTGTCTCCTGGATGAACCAGTACTGAGATCGTTCGGTTGGAAGCGCCGGATGGCGTGTGGCGGCAAGCGCCACACTCGTGGCATCGCGTGGAGACTCGTCTCCGGTCTGCTGCGCACCAACGAGGTGCAGCGCAACAACGACGAACGCGAGCGTGAGTGTGACCTGCTTCACTGAACACTCCCGGCAGGGGGACGACCAGACACGTGCGCCGACCCGGTCTTCAGAGGTCGCACCGCAGAGAGCCCTGCCGCCTGACGGATCGTGATCGACTCGAGCATCCGGCCGGCATATCGAGCGAGGACATCGAGCCTGGCGGCCCACGCCGGCTCAATGTCCTTATCGGCATCGGGACCGTCTGCATACAGGATAGCGACAACCGCCCCGCCCACCGTCACGGGCATCGTGACGGCGTATTTCGGGCCGGATCCGGCCGCAAACGGCGGCAGCTGTTCGCCCCGTGAAACGCCGCGATTGCCGCGAAGGGCGTCGGCGAACGGGCCCTCCTCGTCCGCAGCGATCTGGATCCTCTCCGTCGATGAATCGGCGAAGCCAACCGTCCTCCAGTCGCGGAGTCGATCGCGTCTGACCAGGAACACGGCGGCTCGCCCGGCCTCGCCAGCAGCAGCGCTGGCCAGAACATCCAACGTCTCGCCGAATGACGCGACCTCATCCAACGAGCGGATCGCTTCCGGAAGACGCGTGGCGTCAGACAGTGTTTCCTGGCCAGCAATTTCCCGGCTTGTCTCGACCTCTTCCAGCTCGACTTGACTTTGGCGGCGCGCGTCCTCGAGAGCCTGTCGAACCTCTTCGAGCGCTCGTTCCGTGGCCTGCTGCCGCGCTTCTGCCTCGCGGCGCTGCGAGTCCAATTCCCGCTCCCGCGCTTCGGCGTCGTGTTCCCGCGCTTCAGCTTGTCGCTCTCGTGCCTCGATGTCGCGGTCGCGCTCTTCGGCGTCTCGGGCCGCCGCCTCGCGCCATTCATTCAGCTGACGTTCGGCCGCGGCTGCGGCCTCGGCCCGTGCCGTATCTGCCTCAGCGGCCAGACGATTGCTCTCCTCGGCCGCGACGCGCACGAGCTCCTCGCGGCAGGCTGTGAGCGCGGTTTCGACGTGGCTCTTCAGCGCGTCGAGTGCTCGATTGAGCGCGTCGTGAACGTGATCGTCGAACGCAGACACCGCATCGGCATTATACGGCTTAGCCTAAGCGTCTGAGGTGGCGGTGTGTGAAGACGAGCTGGTGATCGGGGATCAGCGGAAGATCTGATTGAGCCGAGCCTCACTGACGAGTCGCACCTGCTTGACTCGCCATTGACCGCCGCTGAGGATCCACACCTGCGAGACAGGCGATATGCGCTGAGCACCAGCATCGCCCCGTTCGGTCATGACCGCGGTCAAGACGGCCGTATCCGCGGCGATCTGCACGCTCACTTTATCGAGACTGCGATTGACCTCGACACTGGCGGGGAATCGCTCGTCGGCGCGCCGCTCGTCGGCGAGCTGAAGATTGTCAGTCGACAATGCCGCCATCGTCGAACGCTCCTGACGATGGTAGGCATCGAGCCACTGACGTGCGGCCGCCACAACAGCCGTCGCAGGCGACACGTTCGATCCGGCCGTCACCGGCGCGGTCGCGGGCGCCGGCGCTGGTGGTGCCGAAGGTGAAGGCGCTCCACCAGGGGGAACGACGGGGAACGGCGGTGCGGTTGCCGATTCGGTTCGAGGCAACGCCGCCGGCGACGTGTCTCTTCGTGCGATCGACTGCGACGGATTCGAGTCGACGGCTGCCGCAGTTTGTGGCAGCGGCGACTGCACGAGCGGACCAGGGCCAGGCGCGGCGGGAGTGGCCGAAGCAGTGGGCACGGACGCTGGCGGCGCAGTTGGCTTCGGCACGGCCGACCCAGGTGCAGAGGGCGTCGGTGCCGCACTGGCCGTTGCGGGCCCTGGGCCGGCGACGAACTGCTTCGTCATGACCTCCCCGCTTTGACCAAGCGGCGCGGGCGTGCCTTTGTTCACCGACACGAACACCGCGCCGGCATCGCCCACGCGCAGTGAGATGCCATGGCGCGCGTTCAGTTGAAGCTTCTCGCCCGGCACGTAAGTGCGTCCAGGATCCGATTCGCCATCGACGGTCGTGCGGATCCACGACTGCCGTCTGGCTTCAACCACCATCGATAACGGAAGCAGTGACGTTTCCTTCGATGCAACTACCGAAGCAGATGGCGCTGGGCTCGATGGCGACGAGGCGGCTGATGCCGCAGCGGGAGTCGATGATGCAGTGGACCGTGCGTTCGCGTCGCCCGACGAGGTGCTGTGTCCGCGCATCCACCAGACGGAACCGCCCAAGACGACAACGCCGACCGCGACGAACAGTGCGACGAATGCTCGCAACGACCGGTTTGACGGTACAGGAACCGAGTCGCTTGGAAATGGCGAAGACAACAGCACTCGAGACGCGCCCGATGACATCGACGGGAGCGCCGCAATCGACTCGAACTGGAGTGAAGACTCGAACGGACGATGGTTCGCGTTCCGATCTGAATAGGTGATGCCGATCTCATTCGATTCGATCGGACTCGGCGCAGCGGCCTCAAAGGGGCGCGGCTGTGACATTTCGAAGAACGTGCTGGACGGAGGACTATCAACGGTCTGCGGCGCAGGCGGATCGAACACGGGCATTTTCGCCAGAATCGATGGTTGTTCGTCCACCGGCAACTGCGAGACGATCGTCGCCGCCTGAAATGGTACGGTCTTGGCGTCCTGGGCAAGCGCCTCCATGTCGGCGCGTGCTTCATCCAGCATCGACTTGACGGCAGCTTCAGGCACGAGGATGTCGGACGAGTGATCGGGCGTCGTGCCCGCTGTCAAGACGGCGGCTGCTGGCGTCGAGAACGAGTGTGCCTTCAGCAGTGTCGAGGGATCCGACTTGCCAGACACCTCGCCGAGCGCGGCCTGGACCTGGGCCGAGAGCACGAGGAGCTCTCGTCTCGCCTCCATGATCACCTGACGCACGTCGCGCCGGGCGGCAGTCACGATCTCCATGGCCTCGCGCTCGGCCGCACCGCGCACTTCGTCGCGCAGGCGCGCAAGCTCGTCCGCTTGCGCAATCCACGCGTCGCGGCGGACCCGATACTGTTCAATCAGATCGGGAACGTGCGTTCCAACCTGCATTCCACCCTGGTGTCCTGCTAGGCCGGGCGATCGAGAGTCGTTCTGGTCGGGCATTGCTCTCTTGTGTGACGTTCGAGAAAGGTTGTCGGACGTTCCTCGACGTAACTTTCCCGCACTCTCACGTTGAAACGGGTATTGTGCGCCCCCGGCCCTGGCAAAGTCGAGGACGAAGTGTCGGCTTTTCGTCCAGGCTGGAGAATCCCACGATTGCCTAGCAAATTGCCTGCCTCTTCACACTGCCGCGAAGGGATTCTGACTACCAGAGCCACATACGTCTTATCGAACGTTGGATGACGGTTGGGGATGTCACCTGTCGTCGTGGATGAACGCGGCGCGCGTGGGTCCCAACGGACGATCGCTCACCGAGCGCGATGTCACGGTCGACTACACACGTGCACTCGGCACATGGACGTTATCCGCCGGTTGGATCAAGTGCGCCTTCGGTGCTGTGTCGGTGGACCGATATTCGAACGAGTGATATGGGCGATGCGTCGACCTGTAGCAATGCGAACATCGGGTTGACGCTGAGCGTGCCGTTGATGCGCGATCGACTTCGGGTCGCACCGGCGATCAACGACAGCAAATCCCTTGACAGAACACTGTTCGATGATCACTTGTATTGGGCGGTGAATATTTCGGTGCACTGATATTCGGGCGTTCGGATCGACGGCGTGTTCGCGCTCACCGCGCGTTCAGAACGGCCGGACGATCCGAACGCTCCGAACCTTCCTGGGCCGCCTCAAGGCGGCCCCCACGCGCGGCTCACTCACTCCGAAACGCGACAACTGGATCGACACGCATGGCGCGAAGCGCCGGCGCCGCCACTGCCATGGCTGCGGTGATGACTAACACGATCGGGACGAGACTGAACGTCACCGGATCCAACGGTTGCACTGGGTAGACCAACGTCGTCAACCACCGACTCAGCACCGCCGCGAGCCCCAATCCGATCACGAGGCCCGCGATCGTCAGTCGCGCGGCGCTGCCGAATACCAGCCGCAGCACGTCGGCCGCGCCAGCGCCCATCGCGATGCGCACGCCGAATTCGCGCACGCGCTGCTGCACCGAGTACATCAGCACACCAAACACGCCGACCATCGCGAGCCCAAGTGCCAACGCGGCAAATGTGCCGACGATCACCGCACGAAAGCGCTGCCGCGACATCGCCTCGGAGGCAACGACGTCGATCGTCCTGACCCGTGTGAGCGAGCGCTCCTTGTCGACGCGCGCGAGGGCGGCGCGCACGGCCGGTGTCAACGCATCGGCCGGACCGCTGGTCGGCCGGACGTTGAGCGACGCCAGGTACCACGGGTTCTGCGCTCGCGGCACGTAGATCTGCCCGATTGGCATCGTCTCTGTCGGCCAGAGCTTGGTCTGCCGCGCCACGCCGACGATCTCGCGCAGCACCGGCTGCGACGAGGTGAACGACATCGCGGCCACGGCGATTCTCATCCCGATCGGATCGCGGCCGCCCAGGAAGTGCCGCACGAACGCCTCACTGACGATGCACACCTGCGGGGCATCGCGACGATCCGCATCCATGAAGTCGCGACCGCGCACGATCGGAATATCCAACGTGTGAAAGTACGTCGGACCGATCATGTGATACGCCGCCGTGTCGCGCATGGCCTCGGGCTTTGGCGGGTCGCCATCGACCGCGAACGGCTGAAAGATCCAGGCGCCATCGAGCGGCACCGCCCCGCCCCACGCGACACTCGCGACACCGGGCACCTGACTCACCTCGCGCTCGACCGCGTTGTAGAACTGATCGACGAGGTCGGGCGTCCCATAGCGACTCGGTGCGTTCGGACTTGGCATCGGCAGATTGACCGTCGCCGTCAGCACGTTCTTGGCCCGGTATCCGGGATCCATCGACTGCAGCGCGACCCACGTGCGCAGCAGCAGCCCGGCACCGGCCAGCACGATCACGGCCGCCGCCACTTCCGCCACGACGAGAACGCCTCGGAACGCGCCGCCGCCGGTCGTCGTCCGGCTGTCGATCGCGATCGCGTGCACCACGGACGCCCCCGTCGACTGCCATGCCGGCGCGAGCCCGAACAGCACGCCGACCATGAGCGACGTGAGCGCGCAGAAACTGAGCACGCGTCCGTCGAACGCGAGCATCACCACGCTCGGCAACAAGCCCGGCGGCACGACGGATGGTGCGGCTCGCAGGATCGCGTAGCCGACGCCAATGCCGACGAACCCGCCCACCGCAGCGAGCACGATGCTCTCGGTCAGCAGTTGCGCCACGACGCGACGGCGCGTGGCACCAAGCGCCGAACGAACCGCGATCTCGCGGGCCCTCGCCGACGTGCGCGCGAGCAGCAGGTTGGCCACGTTCGCGCAGCACATCACGAGCACGAAGCCGACCACGCCGAGCAGCAGCATCGACGTGAAGCGCATCTCCGATCCGACGAGTGATTCGCGAAGCGAATCGAGAACCACTGTGTGTCCCTTGTTGGTCGATGGATAGAGCTCTTCGTTCCGCGCGGCGATCGCCGCGATATCGCGCTGCGCGGTGTCCATCGACAGGCCGTCCTTGATTCGCCCGACGACGAACAGGTAATGCGCGCCGCGCATCCATGGGCCCTGCGCGCGTGTCGGGTTGAAGAGCGTCCACATCGCAGGCAAAGTGACGGCCGAGTTCTGGGTGACGCTCGCGGGCACGACCTGGAACCGACTGGGCACGACGCCGATCACCGTCTGCGGCCGGCCGCCGAGTGTGATCGAACGGCCGATGACCGTCGGATCGGCACCAAACCGATCCCTCCAAAAGCCCTCGCTGAGCACGACGACGTTCGCGCCGTCATCGGATGACAGGAACGTACGTCCGGCCACGGTCGGAACGCCGAGCACCTCGAAGAATCGCGCCGTCACCGATTGCGACGACACCAGCTCCATCGTTCCGCCGGCGCCAGTCATCGGCACTGGACCGGGATATGAGAATGCGGCCATCGCGTCGAACGTGCGATTCTGCTCTGCCCAATCCTTGTAATCGAGCGGCGTCGTCTGGATGCGAACGCCGTTGCTTGGTTCCCAGAGCATCACCAGTCGATTCGCCGGCGATGTGAACGGGAGCGGACGCAGGAGTGTGGCATCTGCCAGGGCGAAGATGGCGCTGTTGGCACCGATGCCGAGCGCCAGCGTGAGCACCGCCACAACCGCGAATCCAGGCGACGCGCGCATCTGGCGGAACGCTCCCGCCACATCGTCTCTGAGCTCCTCGAACACCTGTGTGATTCGCATCTCACGATCTCGCTTTCTGCCAAGGTCGATGCACGTACGTCTCAAGCGCGTGACATCGCCGACGCGGGCCAGCACGATCTCGCGCGCCGTCTTGGCATCGACGCCGCGTTCCACGAGCTCGCGCGTCCGCATCTCGATGTGGAAGGCAATCTCTTCGTCCACCTCCTGGTGGATGCTCACACGCCACAGCCATGACCGAAGAGATTGCTTCATTCGTGTCAATCTTTGATTGGTGATCGTCGATTGACGACGCGCCTGGCGAGGTCGACACCGCTGGTTGCGTTTTCAATCAACGATCGCCAATCCTCAATCAACAACCAATCGATAATCACAGATCACCAATCACCAATGCTCTATTCACTTCGAAACGCCACGACCGGATCGACTCGCGCCGCGCGCAGCGCCGGCACCGCGGTCGCGACAATGGCGGTGACGATCGAGACGAGCGTTGCCGCACCAAACGTCAACGGATCGACCGGCCGCACGCCGAAGAGAAACGAGCCGACGGTCTGACCGAGTGCGGCCGCCAACACGAGCCCGATGACGACGCCGGCGGCAATGACCCGCGCCGCACCGTTCAAAACCAGGCCCAGCACATTGGTCGGGCTCGCGCCGAGCGCGATGCGAACGCCGAACTCGCGGCGGCGCTGCTCGACGGAATAGGCCAACACGCCGAAGACACCCACCATCGCGAGCAGCAGCGCCAAGCCGGCAAACGTCACCACCATGACCGCGCGAAACCGAGGGCGCGCGGTCGCATCTCTCGCCACCTCGTCGAGCGTTCTGACCTGCGTCAACGGAACGCCGCGATCGACGCGCGCAACTGCGGCCCTCACTGCGGTCGCGAGCGCTTCGGCGCGACCACCGGTAGGCCGCACCACGAAGGCGGCAAAGCTCCACGCGTTCTGCGCAATCGGCACGTACACTTGCGGCGCGTCGTCGCCCTCCGTCGGCTGCGCCTTTATCTGCCGGACCACGCCGACGATCTCTCGCACGATCGGTGTCGCCGCCCCGATCTGGATCGGGTTGATCGCGATGCGCATCCCGATCGGATTCGTATTGGAGAAGTAGCGGCGCACCAGCGCTTCGCTGACCAGGCACACTGGTACGCTCGTGGCCGAGTCCAGGTTCGTGAAGCCGCGGCCGGCGGTCACCGGGATATCGAGTGTCTGAAAGTACGTGGGGCTGACCAATTGATATTGGGCGAACGGACGATTCGATGGCACGGCCGCTTCGTTGCCCACGACATCGAACGCAAAACCGCCAAGGGAGACCCCGTCGAGCGGCAGGCCGCTGGTCCAGCCAACGCTCCGTACTCCGGGAACGGCCTGCACCTCGCGTTCGACGGCATCGAAGAAGCGACGCAGCGCATCCTCATTGGCGAAACGCGACGTGGAGGCCCCGTACTCCAGTTGGACCCGGAACGTGAGCACGTTGTTCTCGCGGTAACCCGCGTCGACGCTGTCGAGCGACATGAGCGTGCGCAGCAGCAGTCCCGCGCCGCAGAGCAGCAACACCGCGGCGGCGATCTCGGCGGCGACGAGCACGCGTCGAAGTCGTCCTCCTCCTTTTGTGGTGCCGCGACTTTCCGACGCCGTCGCCTGCACCAGGGAGGTCCCGCTGGCCTGCCACGCCGGCGCCAGCCCGAAGATCAATCCGATCGCAAACGTCGTGACCGCGCAAAACACGACGACGCGCGCATCGAACGACAGCGTCACGGCAGGCGGCAGCACACCTAGGGGAATCAGACCCGGCGCCGTCTTCAGAATGAGCGCGCCGACGCCGAGCCCGAGCGAGCCTCCGATCGCCGCGAGCACGAGGCTCTCGGTAAGAATCTGCGTCACGATGCGCCTCCGTCCGGCGCCGAGCGCCGAACGGACGGCGATCTCACGCGTGCGTCCGTTCGCTCGCGCGAGCAGCAGGTTCGCGACGTTCGCGCAGCACATCATCAGCACGAACCCGACCACGCCGACGAAGAGCAATGAGGTGAGGCGCATTTCAGACGGAATCAAGCCGGTGCGCAGCGGCTCCACGGTGATCCCGCGGCCCTTGTTGGTGGCCGGCAGCTCGCGCGCCAGCCCCTCGGCAATCGTCGTCATGTCACTTTGCGCCGCTTCGATCGTGATGCCGCGCTTCATCCGTCCGACGACCGCGAGGAAATGCAAGCCTCGGGCGTCCATCCCTGGCAGCTCGGCCCACAGCGTCCACAAGCCGGCGCGCTGCACGACCTGCGCGTCAGCGGGGACGATGCCGAGCACCGTGACCGGACCGCCATCGACTTGAATCGTGCGGCCGACGAGCGATGGGTCGGCACCAAATCGCGTCCGCCACAACCCTTCGCTGATGACCATCGTGTTGGGCGGGAACGCGACGTCGCTCGGCAGGAACGTCCGGCCGGCGATCGGCTTGATGCCGAGCACCTCGAAATAGCGTGTCGTGACCTGCATGGCGGGAACTTGTTCGATGGTGCCGTCGGGAGCGGTAATCCGGCGTGGGTATCCGAAATAGCCGGCCATCGACTCGAACGTCTGGTTGCGCTCGCTCCAGTCGCGGAAATTCAGCCACGAGACGCCGGTTCGCGGGAACGACTGGAATCGCTCCCAGACACTGGTGAGTCGATCGGACTCGGGGAATGGGAACGGACGCAGCAACGTCGCATCGGCGAGCGCGAACATCGCGCTGTTGGCGCCGATGCCGAGCGCGAGCGTGATCGCGGCGACGACCGTGAAGCCTGGGGCCGCCCGCAACTGACGCAGGGCAAACTTCACATCGTCACGGAGCTCACCGAGCCACTGGGTGATGCGCATCTCTCGATCTCGCTTTCTGCCAAGGTCGACGCACGTGCGCTTCACGCGACGTACGTCGCCAACCCGCGCCAGCACGATCTCGCGGGCGGTCTTCGGATCCACGCCGCGCTCGATCAACTCGCGCGTCCGCATCTCGATGTGGAAGGCAATCTCTTCGTCCACCTCCTGGTGGATGCTCACACGCCAGAGCCATGAGCGAAGGGAGCGGCGCATAATCATCAATTGGTGATCTTTGATTTGTGAGGTGTGATTCGTTGTTGATCGATGATTCGTGAATGGGCGATTGAAAGACGCGCACAGAGTCGCGGCTCAACACGGGGACCTCCGCTGCTCGTCTTTCAATCACCAAATCACCAATCGCCAATCAACAACGATTCAAAGATCACCAATCGCCAATCACAAATCCTCCTGCTATTCACTCCTAAACGCTTCGATAGGATCAACGCGTGCCGCGCGCAGCGCGGGCACGATGGCCGCAATACCGGCCACCATTCCCAGCACCACGAGGACGAGGCCGAAGGTCACGGGATCGATCGGCCGGACGCCGACCAGGAACGAGGTGATCGATTGCGACAGGAGCGCAGCCAGTGCGAGGCCAATCACCGCACCAGCACCGATGACGCGAGCGGCACTGCTCAACACCATCTTCAGCACCATGCCGGCCGTCGCGCCAAGCGCAATGCGGACGCCGAACTCGCGGGTGCGCTGCTCGACCGAATACGCGAGCACGCCGAAGACGCCGACCATCGCCAGCACGAGCGCCAGCATCCCGAACACGACCACGAGCACCGCACGGAAACGCTGACGCGATGTCGCCTGCCAGGCGATGTCTTCCATCGAGCGCAGGCGGGTCACGGGAACGCCTTTATCCACACGCGCGATCGCCGCGCGGACGATCGGCGCGAGCGCGTCGGCGCTGCCGCTCGCCGGCCGCACGACGAGCGAGGCGCTGGCGCTGACGTCCTGTCCGAGCGGTACGTAGATGTGGACCGGCTCTTCCAGTTCGACCGGTTGTCCCTTCACTTGCCGGACGACGCCGACGATTTCACGAACGATCGGCTCGCGGCTCTCGAACGCGCCGACACGTCGCAACGCGACTCGCATACCGACCGCGTCGCGCCCGTTCAGCACGCTCCGCACGAACGCTTCGTTCACGATGCACACCGGCTCGCTGCTGGCCGTGTCGCGATCGGTGAAGCTGCGTCCGCGCACCATCTGGATCTCGAGCGCCGGGAAGAACGTCGGGCTGATGATCTGTGGGTCGGCGGTCGGGCGGTTATTGAGCTCGCGCGGCGGGTCGCCCACGACCTCGAAGGTCATCTCGTGAATGAACTGATGATCCAGCGGCAGCGCCCGTCCCCAGGCGACGCTCTTGACGGCGGGTGACATCGCCAGCTGCTGCTCGACCGCGGTGTAGAACCGCTGCATCGAATCGCGGGTCGCGTACGACGAGCCCGGAACGCCGCCCGGGAGATTCAGCAGAGCGGTCAGCGCGTTATCCGCGGCATATCCCGCATCCAGCCGCTCGACTGCGATGAGCGTGCGCAGCAGCAGACCGGCGCCACACAGCAGCAGTACCGCGGTTGCAACTTCCCCTGCCACGAGCAGGCTGCGGACTCTCCCGTCGCGACCGGTGGCGCTGCGGCTTTCCGAACCGATCACGTGCATCAGCGATCGACCGGTCGCCTGAATTGCGGGAGCGACTCCAAACAGGATGCCGATCGCCAACGCGCTCACCGCGCAGAAGCCGACCACGCGCCCATCGAAACTGAACTGAATGGCAGCCGGGAGCAGCCCCGGTGGAATGGCGGCTGGAGCCACCCTGAGGATCGCTGCGCCAAGTGCCAGTCCGATCGCACCGCCGAGGACGGCGAGCACCAGGCTCTCCGTCAGAATCTGAGAGACGATACGACGGCGCCCCGCGCCAAGCGCGGAGCGCACCGCGAGCTCACGTGCGCGAACGGTGGTTCGCGCCAGCAGCAGGTTCGCGATGTTGGCGCAGCACATCAGCAGCACGACGCCGACAACGCCGAGCAGCAGCGCCGAGGTCAAACGCACGTCGGAGCGAATCACCCACTCGCGCAGCGGATCGATCCGGACGCCGCGCCCCTTGTTCGTGGCCGGGTACTCGCGTGCGAGCTGATCGACAATCGTCGTCAGATCGTCGCGCGCCGCCTGCTCGCTGACGCCGGGCTTGAGACGCCCGACCACGCGCATGAAGTGCAGCGCCCGTTCGTTGAGCCCTGGCACCGATACGTACGGTGTCCAGAAGGCGCTGGACCCGAGCACCTGCGCCCCTTCCGGCACGACCCCGATGACGGTGAACGGGCGTCCGTCGATCTGAAACTCGCGACCGACGATCCCACGGTCGCCGCCGAAGCGCGCGCGCCAGAAGGCCTCATTGAGCACGACCACATCCGCATTCGCGGTCACGTCGTCTGCGACGAACACGCGACCGACGATGGGCGACACCCCAAGCACTTGAAAGAATGGCGCAGTCACTCGAAAGCCGTTCACCTGCTCCACCGCCCCGTCGGCGCCGGTGATCGTGCGCGCACTTCCTCCATACGACATCCCGGCCATGCCCTCGAACGTCCGGTTCCGTTCGTTCCAGTCGCGAAGATTCAACGGCGCAACCGCGGCGCAGCACTCGGTCATCGCCGCGAATCGCTCGGACACGAGCAGGACGCGATCGGGATCGCGGAGCGGCAACGGACGAAGGAGGATGCCGTCGGCGAGGGCGAAGATGGCGCTGTTGGCGCCGATCCCGAGCGCGAGTGTCGCTATGGCAATCACCGCGAACGACGGCGAGCGCCGCAACTGCCGCAGCGCAAACTTCGCGTCGTCTCGGCATTCGTGAAGCCACTGAATCAGCCGCATATCGCGATCTCGCTTTCTGCCCAAGTCCACACAGGTGCGCTTCAGACGCCGCACGTCACCGATGCGCGCGAGCACGATGTCGCGCGCGGTCG
>Ga0075425_100001720_pt1 | contig 21498 bp, 23 predicted proteins | sample SoiMethybrSBSTD4_FD_75300 | JGI IMG/M metagenome (GOLD analysis project Ga0075425, IMG submission 75300) | Bulk soil microbial communities from a Populus tree surrounding site in Tennessee, USA - Soil MetaG P. TD hybrid SBSTD4 | ecosystem: Environmental > Terrestrial > Soil > Tree plantation... | reverse complement strand
ACGCCGCACGGCCACGGCCACCCACAAGGCGCCGACCAGCAGAACGTTCAGCGCGAGGATGCCCAGGACGGCCCAAACCGCACCCCTCACGTCGTAGACCATATCCTCTCTCGACGAACCGAGGCCCCCGAGGAGGGCCCGAGGAGGCCCGACGGAGGCCAAGGAGCGCCAAGGAGGGCCGAGGAGGGATGGTGGGAGAGCGCCCGATCGGCGTGCTGGTCATGGCGTACGGGACCGCGGCCGGTCCCGATGACATCGAGCGGTACTACACGGACATCCGCGGCGGACGTCCGCCCTCGGCCGAACACCTGGACGAGCTGCGTGCCCGGTACGCGGCGATCGGGAACCGCTTCCCGCTGCTCGACATCACGAAGGCACAGGCCGACGGGCTCGAGCGAGCGCTCGGCCGGGAGCACCCCGGTGCGTTCCGCTGCTACGTCGGCATGAAGCACTCGCGGCCCTGGATCGCCGACGCCGTATCGGAGATGCGCCACGACGGCATCGAGCGCGCCGTCGGGATCGTCATGGCGCCGCACTGGTCCGGGATGTCGATCCCGACCTACGAAGACCGCGTCCGGGAGGCGGTCGAGGACGGCGGTCCTGCCTTTACGTTCGTGCAGTCGTTCGATGCGCACCCGGCGTTCATCGGGATGTTGGTGGAACGGGTGCGCGACGCGCTCGGCACGCTCCCGGAAGGGGTTCGCGAGGGAGCCGAGGTGATCTTCTCGGCGCACAGCCTGCCGGTGCGCGACGCGGGGGACGGGACGTTCCGCTGCCTGCGGTGCGAGGCCGAATCCTGCCGGGCGGCGTGCCGCTACGACGCCGGCTTGCGGACCACCGCGGAGCTCGTGGGGCGGGCGCTGGGGCTCCCACGGTTCACGACGGCGTGGCAGAGCGCTGGCAGGACCGCCGACCCATGGTGGGGTCCGGCGATCGAGGACGTGGTCCGCGAACGCGGCGAGGCCGGTGACCCCGCGATCGTCGTGTGCTCCGCAGGGTTCGCCGCCGATCACCTCGAGATCCTGTACGACCTCGACATCGAGGTCCGCGCGATCGCCGAGGCCGAAGGCATGGCGTTCGCGCGGACCGAGATGCCGAACGCCGACCCGGCGTTCACTTCGATGCTCGCCGACGTCGTCCGCGTGCATCTCGCGGAGCACGAAGCGCCGATCCCGTGACCCGTCGCGTCGTCGTCATCGGGGCCGGGATCACCGGCCTCACGGTCGCGTTGCGGCTGCGCCGACACCCCGATCCCTTCGACGTGGTCGTGCTCGAGGCCTCGGATGTCACCGGCGGCGTGATCCGATCCGCCCGTGTCGGCGACCTCGAGGTCGAGGCCGGACCGGATTCCTTCCTCGCCCGGAAGCCGTGGGCGGTCGAGCTGTGCGAGGACCTCGGGCTGGGCGGTGAGCTCGTCGGTCAGGGCGCGACCGCGGCACAGATCCTCACGCCGGCCGGGCTCCGTGCGATCCCCCCGGGGAGGCTGGGCATCGTCGCCTCGGCAGGTGACCTCTGGCGGTGGGACGGGATGTCGGTGGCGTCGCGGCTCCGCGCGATCGCGGAGCCGCTCGTTCCGGCGCGACGGGTCGAGGGCGACGAGTCGATCGGGTCGCTGGCGCGACGCCGCCTCGGTCGCGGCGCGACCGAGGCGATCGTCGCGCCGCTCCTCGGCGGGCTCTCCGCCGGCGACGTCGACCGACTGAGCGTGCGGGCGACGTCTCCGGAGCTGGCGCGGTGGGAGCGCGAGGACGGGAGCCTGCGGCGTGGCGTCCGGCGGGCGATGCCGGCCCCCGCGGAGCGCGACCGCGGGACGCCGTTCGTGACCGTCCGCGGTGGGCTGTACCGGCTCGTGGACGCGCTCGTCGAGCGGATCGGTCCGGACCGTGTGCGGACGGGCGTCGCGGTGCGCGGCGTCGGTCGAGACGGCGACGGCTTCGCCGTCTCGACCGACGCCGCCCCCGAGCGTGCGGACGTTGTCGTCGTGACGACGCCCGCCCCCGCGGCCGCGGCGACGCTGCGCGACGTCGCCCCGGATGCCGCCGAGATCCTCGGCGGCATCCGGACCACCTCGACCGCGGTCGCGTTCTTCGTCTACCCGGAGGGAACGGGGCGGCTCCTGCCCGATGCCTCGGGGTTCGTCGCCCAGCGGCGCCTCGGGCTCCCGATCACCGCGGCGACGGCGATCTCGAGGAAATGGCCGGACCCGGCCTTCGGGTCGCGCGCCGTGGTCCGGGCCTTCGAGGGCGGCGACGGGCTCGAGGACGAGGTGGACCGTCCCGACCACGAAGTGATGGGTCGGGCCGCGGCGGCGCTCTCAGGCGTCTACGGTCTCCCCGGACCGGAGCACGCCTCCCTTGTTCGATGGCCGGACGCGATGCCGCAATACGACGTCGGGCACCTCGATCGGATTCGGGACCTTCGAGCCTCCCTCCCCGAGGGCCTGCACGTCGCCGGCTCCGCCATCGGCGGCGTGGGCATCCCCGACCGGATCCGCGAGGCCACGGACCTCGTCGAGCGGATCACCGTGTCTGGCTATCCTGACGAGACGTGAGACTCGTCACCTGGAACGTCAACTCGATCAAGCAGCGCCTGCCTCGGCTCCTCGCCATGATCGAACGTCACCAGCCCGATGTCGTCCTGTTGCAGGAGACGAAGGTCGAGGACATCGCGTTCCCGACGATGGAGCTCGTCGCCGCCGGATACGAATGCGCGCCCTTCGGCCAGCGCTCGTACAACGGCGTCGCGATCGTGTCCCGGGTCGGGCTGAAGGACGTCCGGTTCGGCTTCGACGGGAACCCCGCACCCGAACAGGCTCGGGTGATCTCCGCGATGGCCGGGGACCTTCGGGTGATGGGCGTCTACGTGATCAACGGCAAGGCCGTGGGGGACCCCGCGTACGACCTCAAGCTCGCCTGGCTCGATGCGTTCACCGCGTCCGTCCGCGCCTCCTTCGACCCAGACGACCCGCTCATGATCGCCGGCGACTTCAACATCGCCCCCGACGACCGGGACGTCTGGGACCCGGACCTGTGGCGGGGGAGCAACCTCGCGAGCGAGCCCGAGCGCGAGCGCCTTGCCGAGATGGAGGCCTGGGGTCTCACCGACCTCGGCCGTCGCGCCGCCGGGGATGTGCCGGGGCCGTTCACCTATTGGGACTACACGGCCGGCGCATTCCACAAGGGATGGGGGCTCCGGATCGACCTCGCGCTCGGGACGGCGCCGATCGCCGAACGCCTCGAGTCCGTCGCCGTCGAGCGCGACGAGCGCAAGCCGACCTTCGGCGAGGGGAAGCCGTCGGATCACGCGCCGGTGATCGTGACGTTGGCCTGACCGACCGATCTCGCGCGTGGCCGCTTACATCGGTGGCGCGGTCAGCCAGTAGCCGCCGCCCGCGCGACACCGATCGGGGATCAGTTCGCCGATCAGGCGCTCCGCCTGGTCAACGGCGCCCTTCGATTCACCGAGGAGGCCGCCCCCGAGTTGGACCTCGTCTCCGGTCTGCCCGACGAGGTCGCCCCCGACCGTGATGCGGAGCGCACCGAGATCCGTTCGTTCGACGCTCGCCTCGTGCGGCCATATCAAGAGCATGTCGCCGGGCACCAGGAACACGCATCCATCCTTCTCGGCCAGCGTCCCCGACGCCAACGCGGCGGGCCAGGTGTCGGAATGCTCCGTCAACCTCGGGAAGAAGACGCCCTGCGCTTCCGAGCCCGAGCGCGTTGCTGAACCCGCCTGCTCGCCGCACGCGGACGGGGCGAGCGCGAAGATCATGATCGACGCGAACACCGTGCCCCTCATGCCGATGGGACGCTCGAGGGCGCGGGCCGGTTCCACCTGAGTGTCAGACCATCTTCTCGGGGACGACCGCCTCGTCGAACTCAGCCTCGGTGAGGTAGCCGAGCGCCAGCGCGGCTTCCTTCAAGGTCGTCCCCTCATGGTGCGCCTTCTTCGCGATCTCGGCGGACTTGTCGTAACCGATCTTCGGCGTGAGCGCGGTCACGAGCATCAACGACCGCTGGACCAGCTCTTCGATCCGCTCGCGGTCCGCCTCGAGCCCCTCGACGCAGAATTCGCGGAAGGTCCGACACGCGTCGGCGAGCAGGACGGTCGAGTGCAGGAGGTTCCGGATCATCACCGGGTTGTAGACGTTCAGCTCGAAGTTGCCCTGCGAGCCGGCGAACTTGATCGCCGAATCGTTCCCGAGCACCTGGACGGCGACCATCGTCATCGCCTCGGACTGCGTCGGGTTCACCTTACCCGGCATGATCGACGAGCCGGGCTCGTTCTCGGGCAGCCGGAGCTCGCCGATGCCGGCGCGAGGTCCCGAGCCGAGCCACCGGATGTCGTTCGCGATCTTCATCAGCGAATCCGCGAGCGTCGCGAGCGCGCCGGACATGAACACGATCGCATCGTGCGCAGCGAGCGCGGCGAACGCGTTCCGCGCCCGTACGAAGGGCAGGTCGGTCATGTCCGCGATCTTCGCCGCGCAGAGCTCACCGAAGCTGTCCGGCGCGTTCAGGCCGGTCCCGACGGCGGTCCCGCCGATCGCGAGCTCGTACAGGCCCGGCAGCGCCGCATCGATCCGCGCGAGGTCGGCGTCGAGCTGCGCGACGTACCCGGAGAACTCCTGGCCCAGCGTGAGCGGGACCGCGTCCTGCAGGTGCGTCCGACCGATCTTCACGAGGTCCGCGAACGATGCCGCCTTCACATCGAGTGCATCGCGGAGCGCACGCACGCTGGGGAGGAGGCGCTGCACGATCGCGACCGCTCCCGCGACGTGCATCGCGGTCGGGAACGTGTCGTTCGACGACTGCGACATGTTGACGTGGTCGTTCGCGTGGACCGGTGTCTTCGATCCGAGCTCGCCGCCCAGGAGCTCGATCGCGCGGTTCGCGATCACCTCGTTCGCGTTCATGTTCGTCTGCGTCCCGGAGCCCGTCTGCCAGACGTAGAGCGGGAACTGCTCGTCCAGCCGCCCTTCCGCCACCTCTTCCGCGGCTGTGACGATCGCGGATCCGATCGCCGGGTCGAGGACGCCGAGCTCCATGTTCGCCTTCGCCGCCGCGGCCTTGAGTAGGCCCATCGCGTGCACGACCTCGCGGGGCATCCGATCGGCGTCCGGCCAGCCGATCGAGAAGTGGTGGAGCGAGCGTTGCGTCTGGGCTCCCCAGTACCGCGACGACTCGACCTCGATCGGGCCGAACGAGTCGGTCTCGGTGCGGAACTCCGCCATGCCAGGCAACCTCCGGTGTTCGCCTGCATCCATCGTAGCCGGAGCGGGAGGCGCGACCGTCGAGCCGATCCCGGCAACTGCGACGCGCTAGGGTGCGATGCATGGAGATCGCACCGGCCGCCGGAGGGGCGTACGAGCACGGGGACGACGGCCGGTTCACGGGTGAGGTCTGGCTGCGCGGCACGATCACGGCCGAGGACGGCACGAACATCGGGATCGTGCACTTCTCGCCCGGCGCGCGGACGCATTGGCACCGACATCCGGGGGGCCAGTTCCTCTACGGCGTGAGCGGGCGCGGCCGGGTCCGCACCAGGGGCGAGGCGGGCCACGTCCTCGAGCCCGGCGACGTGATCCATGTCGGTCCGGGCGAGTGGCACTTCCACGGCGGAACGACGGCGACGCCACTGATCCACGTCGCCGTGAACGGCGGCGGCGCGCCGGAGTGGGGCGAGCCGGTAACCGACGACGAGTTCGAGGAGACGTTCTGAGCGACACCGACGTTCGAGACCTCTACGGGGTCGAGCCCGACCGGTTCATCGAGGCCCGCGACCGTCTCGCCAAGGAGCTCCGCGCCGCCGGCCAAGACGACGACGCGGCGGCGGTCAAGAAGCTCCGCAAGCCGAGCGTGGTCGCATGGTCCTTGAACTCCGCCGCCCGCGAGGCGCCGGACGAGGTGAGCGCGTTGCTCGAGTCGGGGGAGGAGCTCCGGCGGGCGCAGCGGAAGGCCCTTTCGAACGCCGGTACCGACGATCTGTTCACCGCGACCGAGGCTCGGAAACGAGCGGTCCGAACGGTGGCCGATCGTGCGATCGCGGCGCTCGGCGCTCGCGGCGAAGCGCATCGCGACCGGATCGTGTCCACGCTCGAAGCCGCCTCGCTCGATCGAGAGCTGGGGCAGCGACTGCGCGAGGGCACGCTCGATCGCGACGCGCAGCCGACGACGGGTTTCGGAGCGATCGAAGGTTTCGAGCTGCTGCAGGGAGGCGCGGCGGCCCCCGCATCGCCTCGCGAGTCGGTCGAGGAACGCCATGAGCGCGCCCGCGAGGCGAAGGAAGCCGAGCGCGAGGCGCTCAGAGCGGAGCGCGCCGCCGAGCAGGCTTCGACACGCGCCCATGAACTCCGCGCGAGGGCCGCGACTGCTGACTCGGCCGCTCGTGAAGCCGAGGCGGAGGCAAAACGCCTCGCGGACGAGGCGAAAACGGCGCGGAAGCGCGCGGATCGCGCGTCGAGGGCCTGACCACGACAGACGCCGTAGGCTTCCGCGGGAAGAGCGGCGACGCCACAGGACGAATGCCTGGTGCGCCCAGACTCGCGCTCGATCCGTTCCGCGACCATCGAGGAACCCTGCGCTTCAGGCGGATGCCCTGCTGCCTACGCTCAGACCTTGAGTACGACGATCTGTCCGTCGCGAGAGCCCGGATGCAGGCTGTCGTCGCGGCCGCAGTCCGCGATGTAGATGCGATGCTGCCCCCCGTAAGGCCCAGGAGCGAACGTGATCCCCGAGGCGTTGAGGATGCCGGTTCGGGAAAGGTCGATCCGTCGCACGACGCGCCCACGCAACGTCGTCTGTAGGATGACGTTCTCCATCGGGCCGACGATGAACAGGTTGTGCGTGCGTCGGTCGAAGGCCACGTCGGTCGGGTAGCGGAATCCGCGCGCTTTCGTCGAGAACCGCAACACGACGTCATCGGGGGAGCCGAACTGCCCGTCCTTGCCCGGACGCAGTTCGTAGACCCGCCCGCCCACGGAGTCCGTCACGATCAGCATCCGAGGGTGCCTCACGAAGTCGAGACCCTGCGGTTGGTACGAACCGAACCGTCGCGTCCGAACGACCGTCGAGACGAAGTCGTCAGCCGTACCGAGGCGTCGGTCAGCGCCAGCACGGAACCGGTACACCCGACGGGTGTCGTCGTCGACGACGTAGAGCGACTTCGTCCACCCGTCCCACGCAACATCCTCGGGCTCGACGGTCGCTTTCGCGAGGCTCCGAGCCGCCACGAGACGTCCGACACGGGTCGAGATGAACAGGTTCTTGTGGTTCCACGATGCCCCCGCGGCTTCGTCGGCCTCGGAGTCCGAGACGAGGAGCCGATGAGCGCGGCGGTCGTACGCGATCCCTCTGGGATCGTTGCTTGGGGTTGGCCACGAGCTCGTCTTCGTGATGTGGACGACCTTGGCTGTCGCCGCGAGGACGGGGGGCGAAGGCAAGAGCGTGCTAGCCGCGAGCAGCGCAGACGCGACGAATACGGAGCGAGCGAACATCTCGATCCTCTCGGGGGGTGAACTTCGGCGTTGCCGTTCCCGAGGCAGCCGGCATCCAAACCCAGCCACAGCAAGACCTGCTGTCGTTCGTCGAACGGACTGCATGAACCTCAGATGTCGGGCGGATGGGATCGTCTGCGAACGGAGAACTCGGTCATCGCCAGGGCCATCGGCCGGTGCTGTCATATTTGATCCCGAACGCGAGCAGGACCGCGGACAACAGCACGACCCCGATCACGAACGGGACGCGTACCCACCCCATCGATCCGCCCGACCCGGCGGGGTCGCCGGTCGGAGTCGCGACGGGCTCGGCAGCGACTGAGACCGCCACGGGTGATGTGGAGACGCCGGCTGCCGACGTCGTCTCGACCGTCCTGGGAGGCCGGACCGAGGCACTCGTACTGGCCACGGGGCTGAACACGAATCCGATCGAGTTGTCGGTCGGCAAGAACGGCGGCCCATGGCTGCCCCGGGATATAGGGGAGGGAGCCGATGTGGGCGGTGGAGACGAGCTCCGCGGGGGAGGACTGCTTCGCGTCGGGGTTGGCGATGGCGGAGGGGTGGCCGACGGACTCGGTGAGGGGGTCGGAGTCGGTGAGGGGCTCGGACTCTCTGAGGGAGTCGGGGTTTCGGTAGGACTCGGATCATCTGACGGTTTCGGATCTGCCACCGTTCGACGCGGAGTCGAGTCCTTCGGAGACTCCGACGCCACCCGACGCTGCGCGGCAGCGTACACAACGCTTCCGGCCGGAATGAACGTGCAGACACCCACGATCAAGACAACAACCGCCAGCCCTCTCCGCATCGGCTCCCTCTGGATTCCTATCGCTTCGGGAGAACGAGCCCAACGCAGCTCGAAGCGCGCGCTCCGCTCCCGTCAGCTGAAGGTGCGTGCCTCCGCCCGCGAACGAGCGCACCGGTTCCCGCATCCGCGAACATCGTCACGATGATCCACGGGATGGCGAGACCGCTCCCGCCCGGATCTTGGTTGCGAACTGGATCTCTATCTGCTGCTCCTTGTCAGTCCCTGCCACCCTCTACCCATGTCTGCGCCGGTTGAGTCACCATAGTAGGTCCTGTCGATCATCTCAGATCTTCCCTCTCCGCACGGCCGATTCGGTTCGCGTCTGCGTCGGCCGGATCGCGGATGGACCGCGTACGGCACGCGATCAAGGGCATGCAATACGAACAGGCGTCCGTGCGCTTGGCGCCCAGATGAACGACGAGCCTGAACCCAATCGTGACGGGCGAGGATGACAGCAACCTCGCGGCCCGGCGCTGTAGCCCTCGCGGACGCACCTGATGACGCACTCGGAAGAGAGTCCCTCTCGCGATGTCGGCTCGACCGGTACGTGCACGCAGGGCAAAGCCTCGGCAGCTGGGCCACGACAACGATCGTGCGGGACGCATCACGGCGGTCTGCCCAAGGCGATATTTCGCGAGCCCCGTGTTCATCGACGGGGCGCAATGGGTAGCCCTGACCGCATGAAACGGCTCATCGCGATCGTGGCACTCGTCCTAGCCGTGCTGGCCTTCTTCTCCGTTCACATCTGGAAGTTCACGAGCCTCAGGGAACTCGCGATCGCCGTCGGTCTTCTCGCCGTAACTGTCCTGTTGTAGCTGCGCGGCCCCGATTCCGGTGAGGGGAACGGTAATGGTTGCGCTGACCGTCTTCAAAGGAGACGGACGCGATCTCCTCCGCCCTGTACCGAGCCGTGTTGTCGCCTTGTCGGCCCCAGCGGCTTTCCGGGCTCTCAGGGCTCGAACGCGCATCGCCCGAGCAGTAGACGGCGTCCTTCCGTATCTTCGGAAGCTCCCGATCGCCCTTCCGGCAGTGAGCTTCGGATTACGTCTTGTTGAGCGGGGGTATCCCTTCTCTTTCTCGACATCGACCGATCGGAGGGACTTCATGGTGGAGAAAGGCAGATTCGTCGCCCGTTTGGGGGTCGCGACGGTTATGGCAGTACTCGCTACGACGGGTGCGGTATCGACCGTGACGGCGCAGGCCGCAGCTCCCGCGATGTGCAAGGGGCACGTCGCAACGCTCGTCGGCACATCCGGCGGTGACCAGATCGTCGGAACACCGGCAAGAGACGTGATCCAGGCCCGCGGCGGAGCGGATGAGATCAGGGCACGCGGAGGCAACGATCTCGTGTGTGCAGGCGGCGGCAACGACGACATCAGGGGCGGACGTGGGGGCGACCACGTGTACGCCGGTCTCGGTGCCGACGAACTGCGAGGGAGCGCCGGGCGGGACCGCCTCCACGGTGGTCGTGGCAACGACGAGCTCTTTGGTGGGCATGGACGAGACGGCCTGTATGGAGACGCCGGCATCGATCACGGCGACGGCGGTCCCGGCACCGACCTCTGTAGGTCCGTCGAGGTCAGTTCGAGCTGCTAGAAGCGCATCGAAGACAGGTTGGGTCGGCGGCGGCGGCGCCGTAGCGACCGCCGCTCGCCGACCGGGCCCTTCTATGCCAGTTGGACCGGTGGCTCCAGCGTTGGCCCGGAATGTCACTGGACCGAACTTCATAGAACCGCACAGGGCGAGAATTGCGCCTACGCCCGAGTCGTCGTGAGCTGAGGGGCTGAGTCCGGAGGAGGTCGCGGAGTTCTTGGTCAGCCGTCATCCCCTGCTTTACCGGCCAATGGGCAAGCGTCCTGGCGATTGTGTGGCGGCCATTGCCGAGGGGCCATTGCTCGTGCTCCCATCTGGTGATGACCGCGTGGCCGATGGTCTCCACTCCTCAGGACGTCCTGGTTTCGTGGGTGCTCGGCTGCCTAGTTCTGGGCTGGGTCCTGATCATGGGCGGGGCTCGCCCTGCGGGGGTAGCCCTGCTCGGCTCCGCGGTTGCTTGCCTTCTGGCGTATTCGCTCTTCGCACACAACCACCTCGAAACCCTCGTACACGGGGCGGTCATCCTGGGGACCGTCGGCTTGATCGTTGGTGGCCTCGGCGGGCTCGTGTGGGGAGCCGAGGCCCCTCTCGATCGATACGGCAAGGCATTTGCGTTGGCCACCGTCGTCGGCGGAGCGCTGGCGATCATCCTCATCCACGGCGAAGCGAGTCAGACGTGCGGCAAAGCGTCAGTGTCATGCTTCCGGGGATTCCAGGATCCGTGGGTGCAGGCGATGCTGGCGCTTAACGTTGTGCTATTCGCCCTGCTGTTCTTGCTGCAGACGGCGCGGTGGTCGCGAGGGAACCCCGATCCCGACCGAGGAGGATCCGAGGGATGAGGACCTGACGATGGTCCGCTACGCGCCCATGAACGTCTGCTGCCATCCAGACGTCTTCGCCGACCGGATCGCGGTCGCGAACGTCTCTGCCGCCGACCGCGCCATGCCGGGCAGCAGGTCCTGATACTGGCGAGCAGTGGACGCCGGGTCGTGGTGGCCCAACCCCTCGATCCGTCGCTTCCGGGAGGCTGCCCGGTTGCAGGGCTCGACTGACTGCGCTGGTACGGAAGCGGCCCGGTAGCACGGAGTCTGTTCGAGGTGACGGAGCCGCCGCGTAGACTCGCGCTACCAGCAGTGATGCAACGAGGGGGCGGTAGCTCAGTCGGTCAGAGCAGGGGACTCATAATCCTCCGGTCGCAGGTTCGAGTCCTGCCCGCCCCACCCCCTGACCGTCGACGATGTCCGACCGCGGGCAGGGGCCACGACGTGACTGTGGTCAAGTTCGCTGACATGTGTACTCGGTGGCGGCCGGCGGGTACTGGGTCGTGATGTATGCGCGAGAGAGGTCGGTCGCGAGGGAGGTCGGTGATGTGGTTGACCCGGATCGTTCGTATCGGTGCCGCGATCGGGACGGTCGTCGCAGCCCTCAGCGTTCCCTCACACAACGCTTCAGCTTCCCCTTCCGTGGTCGGCTTGTGGCACCTTGACGAGACGAGCGGCTCGACCGCCTTCGACAGCAGCGGGAACGGCAACGACGGTGCGATCAGCGGCCCGGTCACGCTCGGGGTTCCGGGTCACCTCAACACCGCCTACAGCTTCGTCCCCAAGGGCACGGTGATCGTCCCGAACGCTTCCGACCTCATCCCGGGGACGGCGAAGATCACGATCTCGTACTGGCTGAAGACGACGACGCCCCCTCGCGACGTGATCGACTACGACATATTCACGAAGGGAGCGAGCGGGACCAGCGGCGGCCAGATCAAGATCGAGGTCCAGGCGAACGGTCAGGCATCGTGCATGTTCCGCGGCTCGCTCGGCAAGAAGCAGTTGCAGGCGGGACCGAACGTGGTCGACGGGCAATGGCACCACGTGACCTGCGTCCGCGACGGCACTCGGATCATGGAGATGGTCGACGGCAAGAGCTTCTCGGTGACGAAGGCAACCGGCTCGATCACGGTGAAAGACCCCATCCGCCTCGGCTCGCACAAAGGTGGTGGTGACTGGTACAACGGCGTCCTCGACGAAGTGACCTATTCGATCGGCTAGCGTCGGCAGAGCCAGTCGGAAGGCTTCGTAGGCAGGATCCCGACCTTGCGCGCAACCATCACTTCGCGCCGGCGCGTCGAGCCGCCGGGGGCCGGAGCGATCGCTCGACCATTCGCGACCGGCGTGAAGGCGGCCGCCGGTTTGAACAGGAGATGCGGTCGGGTAGACGGGAGCAGTCGGGACCGAAGGAGAGAGATCCAGTGACACGCTTCGCACGCATCGTTCTGTGCGCGATCGTCCTCGCCTCGCTCGCCGCGCAGTCACCCGCCGAGGCCACCACCGCGACGGTCGTCCGCATCACGCATACGTCGAAGTGGAAGGTACCGAGCCCGGATCCGTCCGGGATCACGTACTACCCCAAGATCCATCGCCTCCTCATCTCGGACTCCGGTGTCGACAACACCCACGTGTGGCATCACAGGAACCTCTTCTATGTGGGCCTCAAAGGCCGTCTTCGGTCCACAGGATCTCTCACGAAGGCGACGTTCAACCCCGTGGGGATCGCGTGGAACTGGAAGGCTCGCTGCCTCTACGTGGTCGACGACAACGCCGACGCGGTCTATCGGTTCGGACGCGGGCGCGACGGTCGGCTCGGGACGAAGGACGATCCGGCGAAGCGGATCATCTACACCGAACACTTCGGGTTCACCCAACCACACGGGGTCGCGTGGAGGCCGAAGAAGGACACGCTGATCATCGTCGACTCCGCCTCACGGCGCGTCTACAAGTTCCACCGGGGCAAGGACCGGCGGTTCGGTACGAAGGATGACATCGTGTCCAGCTTCGGGGTCGGGAAGTACGGGCTGACGCACCCCGAGGGCATCGCCTACGACGGAGTGACCGATCACCTCTTCATCGTGAGCGATAGCCAGAACTTCATCCTCGTCACGACGATGAAAGGTCGACTCGTCAAGAAGATCGACCTGACGGCCACCGGCATCAACCGTCCGTCGGCGCTCACGTTCGCCCCCGGATCGGGCGGCCAACGCCATCACCTATACGTCACGGATCGCGGCGTGAACTACACGGTCGATCCGAACGAGAACGACGGGCGACTGTTCGAACTCCGGCTCGGATAGTCCGCCTCCGTCAGAACGTCTGCGGCCACCCGTACAGCTCCGAGATCCGTCGGTACATCTCCAGGCTCAGCTGGCGCGGCCCAACGCCCGGGAGATCAATCCAAAGCCTTGATCCGTGACCGTTCGTCCGCCGCTCTCCGAACGCGTTGGGAGGATCTCACGTGAAGAGGCAGAAGGGATGACCGGCCGGGTCGAACATGACTCGGACAGCCTCCTGGGGCTGGAAGTCGGCGAGGGAGGCTCCTGCATGAAGGGCATGCGCCACGGCCGCCTCGAGGTCCGACACGTAGATGTCGAGATGTTGCGTCGCGTTCTGCCCGCCGGACTCTGCCGGCCAGACCGGCTGAGTCCACTGCTCCTCATATTCGAAGTTCAGGGTCGGCTCGGAGGTCCCCTCGGCCGGACGGATCTGCGCCCAGCCGTCCTCCGGCGGATGGCCGGGTCGCGGTCCCTCCGCCGTCGTCACCGGGCGTCCGAGCAACCGCGAGTAGAACTCAGCGAGCGCCCTCGGATCCGGCGCCGTGATCGTCACCGACGTCACTTGCAAGCTTGGGCCGTTCACTCGCCGCACGCTACCAACAGCAGCGGTGGCCATACTGAGCTCGCCCGCGAGACCGACAGAAACATCAGCGTCCCGAAGCGCCTGGCGGAGCGCCGAACGCTCCCATCCGCGCGCACCCGATTCCCAAGTACAGCTGATCGCAGCTAGCCCTGAAAGAGAATGGGCGGCCCCACCTTTGCCGAAGGCTCTGGGGCCGCCCCTGCGGGCAACACCTTCGACCACCCCGTTCGAGGATCCTCAAACGGCGAAGACGGAGATCTTTCCCGCGGTCTACCGACGATGCACCTACACGTACGGCTCGGGATCTCCCGGTCGCTCCTCGAGCTCCGACCGAAGAGCGGAATGCGCGATCGATCCTCTGGCTGCTTCCAAGAAGCCCTGGACGTGGTCGACGTGTTCCCGGACCTGGACGACGTGCGCTCGGCGCGAGGAGACGGTCCCTTCTCGAACCGCCGCCTTCCACCCGTATGCGCGAGAGACGTTCCCAGTCAGAGATGTGGCCGCGGGCTTCGGACGGACGGGCCGTGTGAACGTGCTTCGTCACATTCGACACAGCATCTCGCCCTGGAGTATCCGCCCGCCGGCACCGGGTGAGCCAGTTGCCTCGAGGGTCATCGGATCGAGCCTCTGCTCGATCGCGGGATACCCACTTCCGTCGGCAGGGTTTGAGAACCGCTCGGCCGGGAACGCGTCGGACGCCGACCCCCCCGAGATCGGCCCGGCTTGCGCTCCAACCTCTCCGAGAGCGCCGGCGTCCACGGGATGGTCAGGCGTGATCCATCGGGGTGACCCTGAGGGCTCGCAGGGTCCTCCTTTCATCCACGTCGCGACCCGTCCGGAGGGTGCGCGCTCGGGCAGACGACTCGCGGCGCAACGGACTACAGTGCCGGCCGTGACCGACCGTGAAGAACGTTTGGCCCTCAACGAGGCGGCCAACCGGGCGATCAACGAGGTACGCGAGCCCTCGGCCCCTGTCACGGCGGGCGTCTCGTTCAAGATCGTGTGCGAGTGCTCCCAGCCGGACTGCAACCGGACGTTCGAGGTCACGGTGGCGGAGTACGAATCGGTCCGGAACGACCCGCGCCGCTTCATGGTCGTCCCGGAGCACGTCGTGTTGGACATCGAAGACATCGTGGAGCGGTTCGAGGGCTTCGTCGTCGTCCTGAAGCGAGAGGGCCCGGTCGCGGATATCGCGATCCAGGAAGACCCCCGCGTCTGATCCACCCCTGAACGACGGCGGCGAGCTGCCCGGACCGGTGCTTCACCAACGGCGGCAGTGGGTATGGCACTCCCGACCCTGTTCGAAGGAGAGGGAAGGCATGGAAGCACTGCTGGCAGCCAACGGGTGCAGCGGGGCCGTGTCGTTGATCCTGTGGATCATCGCCGCGATCCTCGTGATCTGGGGGATCGTCACGATCATCCGTGGTGGCGTCCTGGTGGGCATCGCATTGATCGTGGTCGGCCTGCTGATCGGACCGGGAGGCGTCAGCATCTTCTGCTGATCCGGGAGGCCGGCGCCGCCGGTCTCCGTGGTTCGTCGAGCAGGACTACGCTGCTCGCATGGCCACCTCCCGGGATCTCACGGAATTGGCCCTCGCGCTGGCGAACGAGGGGTTCGAGACCCGCGTCGGCATGATGGTCGACGCCGCCGCGGGCGATGCTCGGGCGCTGTCGGATGCCGCCATGTCCTTGACGAGCCGGTCGACGAAGGCGGGAACGCCCGAGCACGTCGCGTTCACATACCTGAGCGCGGCGTTCCATCGGACCGTCCCCGGCGAACGGGGCGGACCTCCGCCCGCCTGACGGGCTTCGCGGAGCCGGTCGGAGCTCAACGTCCGACGGCGGTCTCCACGTCGCCCTGACACGCCGTCGGGCCGCGTCCCTCGACGGCGTCCCGCCACGTCACGAGGAACGGGTCGAGGAAGCTCCCGAGCAGGCCCTCCTGACCGGTGGTCGGATGGACACCGTCGCTGCCCAGCAGATCGGGAGGCACTAGCCGGTTCCAATCCAGGATCGCGCCGTTCCCGAGGCCGCCGAGCTTCGTGACGATCGTCCGGTCGATCTGATCGGTGACGGGCTCGGGGCCGTGCGCGGTGACCCAGACGACGAGGTCGGCGTCCTGCGCCGCGGCGAGGATGCGATCCGCACTCGCCGCGAAGGTCGTATCGCTGACATCGTTCACGCCGAGCTCGACGACGATCACGTTGGGCGTCTCGGTGAGCGACTCGACCGGGGTGATACCGCCCTCTGAGCCGCGCCCGATCAGCGCGTCGATCGTGACGTCCCACCCCTGCAGGCCGTTGACGACCGCATCCTGGCCGCCGTCGAGGATGGAGTCGCCGACCATGAACGCGGTCGGGGACGAGACGGTCGCGCGGCTCGGCAGGGCCAGCCACCGCTCGACCTGACCGCCGGCCTCCACGTAGAGGGCGCGATCGTCCGACGTGGTCCAGATCCGCCCGCTCCCCGTCACGCCGACCGGACGAGCGTCCGGGGGGACGCCGTCAACCGGCACGGCGTACGTGCCGCCGAGGAACCGCTTCGACGACCGTTGGATGTCGACGGCGGCGACCTGCGGCTGGCCCGGGTCGCATCGGTAGACGACGAGGCCGTCGGGAGGCACGCAGGTGCCGTCGGCGGCGGTGATCGTCTCGATCGTGACGGAAGGGCTCGGGTTCACGACGTCGCACGTGGAGGCGGCGCGGGCGTCCGCGTGCGGCGCGGGCGTGAGGCTCGCGCCGGGCGGCGCGGACGCCCGCGCCGCCGCGAAGTGGTCGCAGGCCGTCGCGAGGAGCGCGAACGCCAGCAGGATGGGGGAGAGGCGACGCCATCGCATGGCTCACAGGCATCGTAACGGCGCGGACCCTCTTGCCCCGCGGCGATCCATGGACCGACGGCCGATCGACCGCGCGGCACCGATCGGCGTATGATCCGCGCCCTCGGGCTGGCCGGAGCGGAGAGGAGAGGGAGGGTTCATGGCACCGACGAGCGGCACACGACCCGAGCCCGAGCATCAGGCCGTCCTGTCCAACCTCTTCGACCTCCAGGCGAGGTTGCGAGGCGACCCGGCGTCGTTGGTGCCGCCACGGAGCCGTGCTCGCATCGATGGGCCGAAGGTGTCGCAGCCCACGGAGCTCGTTCGGGCCGCCGAGGCGCGGGTCGCGGCGCTCCGAGCGCGGCTCGATCAGCTCGAGGCCGAGCTCCAGAGCATCGCCGCATCGTTGCCGCCTCACGGCCGGGCCTGAGACATCCGGCCGGCCGCGGGGCCGGTGATACCGTCGATCGGTGGAAGTCCCGCTGCACGCCGACCTGTCGAACCTCACGTTCCTGCTCGGGTCGTGGGAGGGTGGCGGGCGCGGCGAGTACCCCACGATCGACCCGTTCGACTACGACGAGGAGATCGAGATCGAGCACGTCGGTGACTCGTTCCTCCTCTACGACCAGTCGAGCTGGCTCTCGACCGATCGCTCACCGCTGCACTTCGAGCGCGGGTTCATCCGGCCCGGCCCCGATCCGAACGAGGTCGAGCTCTGTCTCGCCCATCCGCTCGGACTCACCGAGATCGCGCACGGCGTCCTCGATGGGACCACGATCGAGATCTCGACCGATCGTGACGGCGTCGTGGGCCGGACGAGATCGGGCTCCGCCGTGAAGCACCTCAGCAGGCGATACGAGGTCGAACGCGACATCCTGACCTACGAGCTGTTCATGGAGACCGACGGGACACCGATGACGCTCCACCTGCGGGGGACGCTCCGGAGACGCCCGTGAAACCCTCGCGCTTCGATCTGAACCGCGTCTGGCTCGTCGGCGCCCTCATCGGGATCACGCTCGGCGGGATCTTCTGGTTGGCGGGCGCGCACACGGCCGCCGACGCCGCGTGGGCCGTGACAACCCTGCTCGGCTCGATCCCCCTCGCGGTCGACGTCGTCCGGACGCTCCGCGCGCACGAACCCGGCGTCGACCTGATCGCCGTGCTCGCGATCGTGGGCTCCCTCGCCCTCGGCGAGTTCCTCGCCGGCGCCGTGATCGCGCTCATGCTCGCGACGGGTCAGGCCCTGGAGTCGTACGCCGACCGTCGGGCGCACCGGGAGCTGTCCGCGCTGCTGGAGCGCGCGCCGCAGCAGGTCCATCGCTACGAGGCGGGCGCCCTCGTGACGCGTCCGATCGACGAGGTGCACCTCGCCGACCGGCTCTTCGTGAAGAGCGGCGAGGTCGTGCCGGTGGACGGGCTGCTCGAGACCGACGCCGTGCTCGACGAGTCTGCGCTCACGGGAGAGTCGCTGCCCGTCGAACGCCCGAGGGGCGACCTGGTCCGGTCCGGAGCCGTGAACGCCGGAGCCGGCTTCGACCTCCACGCGACATCGACGGCGGCCGACAGCACGTACTCGGGGATCGTTCGGCTCGTCGAGGAGGCCGAGCGACAGAAGGCGCCGGCGGTCCGGCTCGCCGACCGGTACGCGCTCATCTTCGTCCCCGTCACGCTCGTGATCGCCGGCGCCGCGTGGGCGATCAGCGGCGACGCCGTGCGCGCACTGTCGGTCCTCGTCGTCGCGACGCCGTGCCCGCTGATCCTCGCGGTGCCGATCGCGGTGGTGGGCGGCATCTCGCGCGCCGCCAAGCGGGGGATCATCGTGAAGGGCGGAGGCGCGCTCGAGACCCTCGCGCGAGGCCGAACGCTCCTGTTCGACAAGACGGGAACCCTCACGTCGGGGATCCCGCAGGTCGCCGACGTCGAGACGTTCGGCGATGTGGACCCCGGGGAGTTGCTGCGACTCGCCGCGTCGGTCGACCAGGTCTCCGTCCACGTGCTCGCGACGGCGATCGTCCGGGCCGCCCGCGAGCGCGGGCTCGAGCTCTCGTTCCCCGAGGACGTCGACGAACGCTACGGGGCGGGGATCGCGGGGACGGTCTCGGGCAGGAAGGTCGCCCTCGGCACGACCGAGTTCGTGACCGGCGGCGCGCAGCTGCCGCGTCGTGCCCGCGAGGTCCGGCGTCGCTCGATGCTGGATGGGACGTCGTGCGTCTTCGTGGCGGTCGACGGAGAGGTCGCGGGCGCGCTCGTGATCGATGACCCGATCCGTCCCGATACGCCGCGCGTGATCCGCGCGCTCCGGCGCGCGGGGATCACGCGCGTCGTCATGGTCACGGGCGACCACCCAGATGTCGCCGAGTCGGTCGGCGCCGCGCTCGGCGTCGACCGGATCCTGTCGGAGCGCGATCCGGAGGAGAAGGTCGAGGCCGTGAAGACCGAGCGGGAGCACGGCGTCGTCGTGATGGTCGGCGACGGGCTGAACGACGCCCCCGCCCTCGCGGCCGCCGACGTCGGGGTGGCGATGGGAGCGCGCGGCGCCACGGCCTCCTCGGAGGCCGCCGACGTCGTGCTCGTCGTGGACCGTCTCGATCGGCTCGTGGACGCGATGGCGATCTCTCGGCGGTCGAGCCGGATCGCGACGCAAAGCGTCGTGATGGGGATGGGGCTCGCGTTCCTGTTCATGTTCGGCGGCGCGTTCGGGTGGTTCGGCCCGATCGCCGGCGCGCTGATCCAGGAGGGCATCGACGTGCTGTCGATCCTCAACTCGCTGCGCGCGATCGGCGACGGCGGTCGGCCGGGCCCCGCGGGCCCGGCCACCGACGTCGCCGATCGCTTCCGCCGCGAGCATCGCGAGTTCGCGCCGGAGCTCCAGCGGATCCGCTCGATCGCGGACCGGCTCGAGGACCTGCCGCCGGATCAGGCCGCCCGCGAGCTCGAGGCCGTCCGGGTCTTCATCGCCGAGCGGCTCCCGCAGCACGAGGAGGAAGAGGAGGAGGCGGTCTATCCGGTCGTCGCGGGACTCATGGGCGGCGAGGATCCGATGTCGAGCATGGCGCGAGCGCACGTGGAGATCGCGCACCTCGGCCGGATGTACCAGCAGCTGCTCGAGGACCTGCCCGCCGACGGTCCCACACCGGACGACGTGATGGACCTCCGCCGGGTCCTGTACGGCCTCTACGCGATCCTGCGCCTGCACTTCGCGCAGGAGGAGGAGGCCTACGCCTGGTTGTCGTCCGGCGAGCCCGTGCCGGTCGGCTGACCGGTCGGCGGATCGGCCGGCTGCTCGGCCTGGGCGTCGGTCAGGTCGACCTCACGGATCCGGATCCTCGGCTCCGAGGCGAGCGTCACCCGGAACGACGCGCCGCCGCCGACCCGGTCCTGGACCCAGGCCCGACCGTCGTGGAGCTCCGCGAACTTCGCCACGAGTGCGAGACCGACGCCCGAGCCGGATCCCGCGCCCGCGCCCTGGCGGAACGGTTCGAAGATCCGCTCACGGTCCTCGGGCGCGACGCCGGGCCCGTCGTCCTCGACGATCAGCAACGCACCGTCGTCGATCCGCTCGAGGCGGACCCAGATCCGTGAGTCACCGGGCGCGTGTTTCACCGTGTTCCCGAGCAGGTTCTCGACGATCCGCGCCACCATCGCCGCGTCGGCACGGACGGTGATCGGCGCGACGTCGATCGCGAGCCGGCGCTCCGCGACCAGGGCGGAATCGGCCACGATCTCGCGGAGCAGCGCCCCGAGGTCGATCGGCTCCAGGTGGATGTCCGCGAGGCCGCGGTTGAGTCGTTCCAGGTCGAGGAAGTCCGTCACGATCGCATCGAGCTTCCGCGCGTTCGAGGCGATCCTCCGGGCCATGTCCCGATGCTCCTCGTCGGTGATCTCGACGTCGTCGCGCTCCATCGTGACCGCGAGGCCGAGGATCGCGGCGAGCGGCGTCCGCAAGTCGTGCGAGACGGCCTGCAGGAACGTCGTCTTCAGCTCGTCCTCGAGCCGGAGCCGTTCGGCTTCGAGGCGCTCGCGCTCCAGGTCGCGTTCGAGCTCGCGGGTGCGTCGCTCCTCCGTGACGTCGACGAGCACTCCCTGCCAGTACACCGGCCGGCCGTCCGGGTCGAGGACGAGCCGTGCTTGGTCCTGCACCCACACCTCGTGTCCGTCGCGCGCGATGAGGCGGTAGGTCGCGGCGTGGGGCTCGCGTTGGACGCCGCGGCCCTCCATCGCGTCCCGGTCGTCGGGGTGCACGATCTTCGACCAGAGCCCGGGGTCGGCGTACCAGTCCTCGGGTTCGTAGCCGAGGATCGAGCCGACCTGCGGGCTGATGTACACGGTCGGCCCGTCCTCGACGGGGTCGATGTACGCGATCGCGGGGATCTGCTCGACGAGCGTCCGGTACCGCGCCTCCGCCTCCGAGAGCTGTCCGGTGGCCTCCTTGAGCGGCGTGATGTCCATCATCAAGCCCTGCCAGTAGCCCGGTGCTCCATCGGAACCCGGAACGAGGACGGCGTGGTCGCGGAACCACACCACGCGACCGTCGCGCGCGAACATCCGGTATTGGATCAAGAAGGGCTCGCCGGTGAGCTCCGTGCGGCGGTTCTCCTGCTCGACGAGCTCTCGATCGTCCGGGTGGATCGACCGGAGCCAGATGCCGGGGTCGTCGACCCACTCCTGCGGCGTGATCCCGAGCAGCTGCTCGACCCGGGAGTTGATGTAGACGACCTGGAGGCCATCGCCGGTCACGTCCTCGCGGTACACGATCGCGGGGATCTGTTCGACGAGCGTGCGATAGCGCTCCTCCGACGCGCGCGCTCGCTCCTCGCTCTCCCGCTCGGCGGTGACGTCGAACATGATGCCCTGCCAGTAGGCGAGGGCGCCCTCCTCGTCGCGGACGAGCACGGCCTCGTCCCGGAACCACCGGATCTCGCCGGTGCGCGTGTACATCCGGTAGTCGGCGTGGAACGGTCCGCCCGTCTGCTCGATCCGGTCGTACTCCTCGCGGATCCGCGCGCGGTCGTCCGGGTGGAACTGGCGTGCCCACGCGATCGGGTCGGAGAGCCACTCGTCGGGCGAGAACCCGAGGATCTCCTGGACCTGCGGGCTGACGTAC
>Ga0075425_100001718_pt1 | contig 21509 bp, 14 predicted proteins | sample SoiMethybrSBSTD4_FD_75300 | JGI IMG/M metagenome (GOLD analysis project Ga0075425, IMG submission 75300) | Bulk soil microbial communities from a Populus tree surrounding site in Tennessee, USA - Soil MetaG P. TD hybrid SBSTD4 | ecosystem: Environmental > Terrestrial > Soil > Tree plantation... | reverse complement strand
GGTGATCAAAGTCGGCACCAGCCTGATCGCTCCGGGAGGGCGCATCGATACGCAGCAACTGCGCTCACTGGTCGACCAATTCGATCTCCCGAAAGATGACTTCCTGATAGTCAGCTCGGGGGCGATCGCATCGGGTATGGCGCAGTTGGGTTTGAAGCAACGTCCCGCGGGCGTGCCATTGATGCAGGCGTGCGCCGCCGTCGGACAAAGCGCACTGATGCACACTTACGAGCGGCTTTTCTTCGGAAAGAAAACGGTTGCCCAACTGCTGCTCTCGAGTGACGACTTCACTTCTCCCGCGCGATACAAAAACCTGCAAAACACGTTGCGCCAGCTTCTGCGATTGGGCGTAGTGCCGATTGTGAATGAGAACGACAGCGTTTCCGTCCGCGAACTGGTGGGCGCTTTCGGCGACAACGATGAGTTGAGCGCGCTGCTTGCGGCCGCAGTGGGCGCCGATTGGCTGCTGCTGCTTACGGATGTGGACGGCTTCTACGCGCCAAATGGCCGGGGATCGCGCCTGGTCCGCACGATTCGAAAGCTCACTCCGGCAATGGAATCGTTGTGCAATGGGCATGGCAAGCTCGGCCGCGGCGGTATGCGCTCGAAACTGAAGGCCGCGCAGATGGCGAGCCGGGCTGGAGTGAACGTCGCAATCGTGAATGGGCGCGATCCGCAGGCCATCGCGAAGGCGCTGGCACGAAAGATCGGAACCTATTTTCCTCCACAAAAGGCGAGGCAGTAACGTGGCCGGAATTGCAACAATTGCGTCTGCAACTCGCGAGAAGCTGGAGCGGGCACGCGCTGCAGCGGCTCGACTAGCGCAGCTTTCAACTGAGCAGAAGAATCATCTTCTGCTGCAGATGGCAGACGCTCTTGAAGCGGAGACGCCGCTGGTCCTCGCGGCCAATGAAGAGGACATAGCGCGTGCGCATTTCTCCGGCGCCATGCGCGATCGGCTACTGCTCACCCCGGAGCGCATGAAGGAAATGGCGGCAGCAGTTCGCGAGGTCTCTGCTCTTCCCGATCCAGTGGGCGAAGTGATAGAGCAATGGGAGCGACCCAACGGTCTGCACATCCGAAAAGTGCGCGTGCCGCTGGGCGTCGTCGGGATCGTTTACGAGTCGCGACCCAACGTCACAGTAGATGCCGCGGCACTGGCCTTCAAGTCCGGCAATGCTGTAGTTCTTCGCGGCGGCAAAGAAGCTGCGCGGAGTAATCGCGCGCTCGCGGAAACCTTAGCGTCAGTGCCTGTCGTACCCGCCGGGGCAATCGAGTTGCTGGATTCAAGCACTCGAGACACGGTGCAAGAGCTCATCACCGCGCGCGGCCTGGTGGATGTTGTCATCCCAAGGGGCGGGACCGCGCTTATTTCCCACGTAATCGAGAATGCTACAGTCCCGGTAATCGAGACCGGCGCCGGGAATTGTCATATTTTTGTAGACGAGTCCGCGGACCTCGACATGGCCAGCCGCATCGTGCTGAACGCGAAAACTCAGCGCCCCTCAGTTTGCAATGCGGCCGAGAAGCTGCTGGTGCACGCATCTGTGGCCTCAGTCTTCATCCCTAGAATGGTTCGCGAATTGACGAACGCGGGCGTCGAAGTGCGCGGTGATGACGCTACATTGCAGCTTGCGCCGGAGGTAAAGCCTGCGAGTGAAGAAGACTGGAGCGAGGAATATCTGCGTTTGTGCATGGCTATTCGCGTAGTATCGGGCGTTGAACATGCCATCGAGCACATCAACCGGTATTCGACCAAGCACTCTGAGGCGATCATTACAGCCAACGAAGACCATGCGCGCAGGTTTCTTCGCCTGGTAGATTCCGCGACGGTTTACTGGAACGCATCTACGCGGTTCACCGACGGCGCGCAGTTTGGCTTTGGCGCGGAAATGGGCGTCAGCACACAGAAGTTGCACTGCCGCGGCCCGTTCGCATTGCGGGAGCTGACTTCCTCGAAATACCAGATTATCGGCAACGGACAAGTGCGTGGCTGATTTACTGGACAGTTTTCTCAATAGTCAATCACTTCTATGCTAAGACGGATTTCGGTGGTTCTTCTCCTTTTTCCCGCTTTACTTTTTAGCGGCGATTCACAAACCAGTTCATCCGCCTCAGCCGGACTGAGCGGCTTTGCTCATGCGGATGAGGAACGAGCGCTCGAGTCACGATTCCTGGCGGTTCCCGATCGCAAGCTGGCGCAAGAGCACCTGCGCATCCTCACCCAAGCTCCACACATGGCAGGAACTCCCGAAGACAAGGCAACGGCAGATTATGTCGCGCAAAAATTCCGCGATGCAGGACTGAGTACGGAGATTGTGGAATACAAAGTCTGGATGAATTATCCAGCAGAGATTTCTGTTGACGTGACTGCGCCGGCAGACGTCCACATGCACGGGCCAACCCGCGAACACGTTGAGGGCAGCGACCCGTATCAGGAAGATCCCAGAGTAGTCACTCCGGTCAGCGAAATGTCTCCTTCAGGAGACGTCGAAGCCGATGTGGTTTACGCAAATTATGGAACGCCGGCGGACTTCCAGAGACTCGCGGACCTGAAGATCGACCTGCACGGAAAAATTGTTATCGCCCGTTACGGGCAAAATTATCGCGGCGTCAAAGCAGACCTCGCACACCAGCATGGCGCGGCAGGACTGATCCTCTATTCTGATCCCGCTGACGATGGCGACAAGCGCGGCCCGGTTTATCCAGCTGGCCCGTGGCGTCCCGAAACCAGCGTGCAGCGCGGGTCAATCAGCGCAATATGGCAGTTTTCGGGCGACGTGACCACGCCTGGCATCGCTTCCGTTCCGTCGCTCGATCCGTCCCAACGTATCAAGGCAGAAAATTCAGCAGCTATGGCCAAGATTCCGACGACACCAATCTCCGCGGCCGATGCGGCTCCGATACTGCAGCATCTCGCAGGCGAGGCCGTTCCCGACGACTGGAAGGGCGGACTGCCGTTTCAGTATCACACTGGCCCGGGTCCGGTTCGGATCAAGTTGCACCTCAAACAGGATTTTCAACTGCGGACTATTTGGGACGTCATCGGCTCTATTCGCGGGAGCACATGGCCGGACTCGCTGGTAATCGCGGGCAATCATCGCGATGCCTGGGTCTTCGGCGCGGTTGATCCGAACAGTGGCACGGCAGCAATGCTCGAAGCCGCGCACGCTTTCGCTGACTTGTTGAAATCGGGTTGGAAACCCAAACGCACCATCGTGCTCGGCAGTTGGGACGCGGAAGAAGAGGGACTGATCGGATCAACCGAGTGGGGCGAGCAGCATCCGGACCTGCAGAAGACTGCCGTCGCGTATTTCAACACCGACATGGCTGTGTCAGGACCAAAGTTTGGAGCGGCAGCCGTGCCCAGCCTGAAACAATTCGTGCGAGACATTACAAAGGCGGTGTCCGATCCGGATGGTGGGACCGTTTACGAGCGATGGAAGGCGCTCAGCAGCGGGAGTGCAGCGAAGACTGACTCGCGCGAAACCAGCACCAGCACCTATCGACCTCCGCTCGCTTCCAGCACGGACGTTCCTGTGAGCGACTTGGGAAGCGGCTCCGATTTCACTGTCTTCCTGCAGCATCTCGGCATCGCTTCAACCGATATTGGTTCCGTCGGCGACTACGGCGTCTATCATTCCGCATTCGACAACTTCTCATGGTTCACGAAATTCGGTGACCCCACGTTCGCTCACGAGCAGAAGATGGCCAGGATTTTCGGCCTGGAAATCCTTCGCATGGCGGATTGCGACGTGCTGCCCTACGATTTCGAACAGTACGGAAAAGAAGTTGGGGAATATATCGCCGCGGCTGAAAAGCGTGCTGCGGCTTTACCTTCAGGGAACTCGCTGGAATTCGGACGCGCCTCCGAAGCCGCAAAGCGCCTGGCCGAAGCTGGCGCAAAGATGGCTGCGGTGCAGAAGAACTCTTCCGGCGACGTCACCGGCCTGAACGCAAAGCTGGTCGAAGCCGACCGCGCCTTGCTGCTCAAGAGCGGACTTCCGGGCCGTCCCTGGTTTCGTCATGCAATTTTTGCTCCCGGCAAACATGCTGGATACGCAGCCGCAGTAATCCCCGGTGTGAACGATTCGATCGACGAAAAAGATTTTTCTGAACTCTCAAAGCAGTTGCGTGCTCTGACATCATCCCTCGACCGTGCTGCGTCGATTCTGGAAGAAGCGGTGGCAAAACATTAACGCTGTTTGCGTAGAACCAAGCCCGCCGCGCGGGTTGCGCCACGTATTCGCGCGCTGAGGCCTGCGGCAAACTGGAAGTCGAGAAATCCTTCAACTGCAGCCGACAACCTGGGTCCGTATCCATACCACCACGGCTTCTTGATTCCGGGCAACATGTCTGAATCGATGTACTTCACTCGCACCATTTCTTCCAAACCGAAACGTCCGTGAGTGCGTCCGATGCCGCTGGCCTTTATGCCTCCGTGGGGAGCTTCGCTGATGCCGAAGCAGGAAACCGCGTCATTGATCATGACCGTTCCGGCTTGGATCTGACGGGCAATTTTTTCGCCGCGAGCGCGATTGCGCGTCCACACGCTGGCCGCCAGGCCGTACTCGGAGTCGTTAGCCAGGCGCACCGCTTCCACGACAGAGTTGAAAGCCATGACTGGCAGCACCGGACCGAACGTCTCTTCGCGCATGATGCTCATTTGGTGATTCACATCGGCCAGCACCGTGGGTGCATAAAAGTTCGGGCCCAGGGACGTCAGCCTCTCTCCGCCAATAAGCAGCCGCGCGCCTTGCGAGACGGCGTTCTGGACGTGCTGCTCGACGATATGAAGCTGGCGCTCATGGATCAGCGGTCCGAGGTCAGTTCCGTCATGCATGCCGTTACCTACTCGAAGCTGCGCGGTTTTCTCGACGCATGCGGACAGGAACTTCGCATAAATATCTTTGTGAACATAGCAGCGCTCGACGGACAGGCATGCCTGGCCCGCATTCACAAACGCTCCCCACACCGCGCCGCTGGAGGCAACATCGATGTCGGCATCTTCCAGCACGATCATGGGGTCCTTGCCTCCCAGTTCCAACACAACGGGAAGGAGCCGGGCGGCTGCGTTTTGAGCTATTCGCTTGCCGGTGGCGACACTGCCGGTAAAAACCAGCTTATCAATTCCGGATTCGACCAGCGCTGCGCCGGTTGCTCCGTCGCCGATCACAACTTGAAATACATGCTCGGGAATGCCGGCGTCGCTCAGCAAGGAACTGAGTTCTAGCGCCGAGAGTGAAGTGAGTTCAGAAGGCTTCAAGACCACAGCATTGCCCGTCACCAGGGCCGCCAGCACCTCGGTCGCGGGGATGGAAAATGGATAGTTCCACGGAGAGATGATTCCGATCACGCCATGTGGTTCACGTAGCAGCCGGCCTCTTTTTGTTTTGGTGGCAAGGCTGCCGTGCGGCACCGGCTGCTGCTGCAAAAAATCGTACGCTGAATTCTGCAGGAACCGCGAACCGTCGAGCACAACCAGCACTTCCGTTAGCAGCGCCTCGGCGACGGGCTTACCTGTTTCCGAGGTGATCGTCTGCGCGATGCGCAGCTTACGGTCGTTCAGCAGGTTCTGAACATTCTTAACAATCGCAAGCCGCTGCTTGACCGAAGTTGCCTGCCACTCCGGTTGTGCTGCACGAGCGAGGGCGACACAATCGTGGACCTGGGCAGAGTCCGCGCACTCCAGTTCGCGCAGAACTTCGCCCGTCGCCGGATTCACCGCCTGAATGCGTCGAATGCGAATTTCAGTTCCCACGCTGATGCTTCGGAAAGCAACGCCTCAATATTCAACATTTACAAGATACAGACCGCTTGCGGGTGAAGTTGCTCCAGCAGCAGAACGGTCTTTGGCCTGCAGAATTCTACTCATATCCGAACTGTTTAGAGTGCCTTTTCCGACCAGCAAGAAAGTGCCGACCAAGTTTCGCACCATATGGTGAAGGAAACCATTGCCGCGAACTTCGTAAACGAACTCGCCCTGCTCCTGCCGCCATCTCGAAGAAAAAATTGTTCGCACATTGGCTTGCCTTCCTGTACCTTCGTGTCCTTCGCGATCTTTTTCCGGATCCACCGCCGCAAATGAAGTGAAGTCGTGCTCGCCCTCGATCACTGGTGCGGCCTGCTCCATAGCCTCGAAATCCAGAGGGTAAGGGTAGTGCCACACATGCCTGGCGAGAAAGGGCGGGCAGATTGCGGCACGATAGATTCGATAGCGGTAGGTCTTGGCCTTGGCAGACTTGCGCGCATGAAAATCCTCTGGAACTTCGTCGGCTTCCAGAACCCGAATTGAGACCGGAAGAATATCGTTCAACGCGATTACCAGGTTGGCCGCGGGAATTACCGACTCGGTCTGAAAACTTGCAACCTGCCGCAGCGCATGCACTCCAGCATCGGTGCGTCCCGAACCTTGAGGCAGTACTTTTTCACCGGTAATCCGTCCAATAGCTGACGCGAGAGTGCCCTGAATCGATGGAGCGTCCGGCTGAACTTGCCAGCCGCAAAAATCGGTCCCGTCGTATGCCAGTACCAGCTTCAAGTTGCGCATCGAGAAATCGAATCCTCGGAGTTGCGGGAGCATCCAAGATTACATTGTCGCGCGTGTGTTTAGTGTGCGTCGGCTATACTGTTGCATTCTTTTTCACATAACTTCGAAGTTGGCCGGCATCGCTTGCGCGCCAAAGGGAACTACGCGGCACACTTTTGCGTAGTGCAGTCTTGGACGCGGAATCTCTTGCCCCGAGGGCTAGAGTCAATCCAGCATCGTTTACGGAGAGAATAGAAATGCTTTCTTGTTCCTTACGGAATAGCCTTCGACAACTGGTCGCGCTTGCCTTAATGTGGGTTTTTCCGGCGGGCCTGATGGCGCAAGATTCGCAGACACAGAATCAGGCGAGCACGCCATCTGCTTCGCCTAGCAGCCTTCCCCCAGCGCCAGCCACAACTTCCCGACACCAATTTGTAGTAACCGATTATTCGAAACCCCAGCGGCCATTCCCGAATGTGATAGCGCCGTATACGCCGCGCCACGTCCCGGCGCCTGAACTGAGCAATACTCCGCGGATCGAGCAACTGCTGCGTGATGGCAAGCTGTACCTTTCCATGGACGATGCCGTCGCCCTGGCACTCGAGAACAATCTCGATATTGGGATTTCACGTTACAACTTCGGGATTGCAGATACGGAAATCCTGCGGGCGAAGGGCGGCGCTAATAATTTCTTCGGCGTTCCAACCGGCATCGTGCAAAATACACCGGGCGGAGGTGTGGGGGGCTTGAGCGGAACCGTCGGTTCCGGCCCAGGAGGCACGACGGCAGCACCCGGCGGAATTGGCGCCGGTACCAATGGACTGGTGAGCACCACGGTGGGCCTAGGTCCGATTATTACCAGCTTTGATCCGGTGGTGAGCGCGACCCTGCAAAGTGATCACTCACGGTTCGATTGCACCTCGATTTTTTGCGGTTCGGTGCAAAACACAACCACAGCGAATTTCAACTACACACAGGGATTTCAATCGGGCACCAACCTTGGAGTGGGGTTTACGAATTCGCGCGTAACCAGCAACAATCCATTTAACTTTTTGAGCCCGAGCTTAACTTCCGGATTCAAGTTCCAGCTGACCCAACACCTGTTGCAAGGCTTCGGGTTTCAGCCAAACAACCGTCTGATTCGGATTACAAAGAACAATCGCGAGATCACTGACGTCGCCTTCCGCCTGCAAATCATTACCACAGTTGACCAGATCGAGAATCTTTATTGGAACCTGGTATTTGCATACGAGAACGTCAGAGTACAGCAGGAGGCGATTGCGTTCGCTCAGAAGACGCTTTCCGACAACCAAAAACAGGTTGAAATCGGCAGTCTTGCGCCCATCGAGATCGTGCGCGCGCAAAATACAGTAGCCGCTGACCAGGAGAATCTGATCCAAGCACAAACCAACCTGGATCTGCAGCAGCTGCTGATGAAAAATGCTTTGAGCCGGAACCTTCAGGATCCGATACTCGCCAACGCCGAAGTGATCCCTACCAGCACCATGGCCCTGCCACAGCAGGAGTCGGTTGTTCCCACCGAGGATTTGATCAACGAGGCTCTGCAGCACCGGGCGGAACTGGCCGAGTCGCGCATAGATCTGAGTAATCGCGAGATCAGTGAAAAGGCGTTGAAAAATGCGCTGCTTCCCAGCCTGGACTTTTTTGCATACTACGGAGGATCAGGCGCGGGAGGCAATCAAAGTCCATTCAGCGAGTGCGGCAGCCCTTTCGCAAACCAGCAGTTCGGTTGCAACCCGCCTGGATCATTCCCGCCGACCAGTATCGGCACCACGCTGAGTAAACTGGTTGACTCGACCGCTCCGGACAAAGGCGCCGGTTTCACTCTCAACATCCCCATCCGCAACCGTCAGGCACAAGCATTGCAAGTTCGCTCGGAACTGGAATATCGCCAGGCGCAGATGCGCCTGCAGCAGATAGAAAACCAGGTGAGGATCGAAGTCCGCAACGCGCAATTTGCGGTCACGCAAAATAATGCCGCGCTCAAGGCTGCTCAAGCCGCGGTAGCGTTAGGCAAGCAATCTCTAGACGCGGAGCAGAAGAAATTCAGGCTCGGAGCGTCTACTTCCACCCTGGTTTTGCAGAATCAGTCGGCACTTGCGACAGCAGAGTCGACCCTGGTTTCAGCAGAGGCTGCTTACGAGAAAGCGCAAATCGAACTCGACCGTGCCACGGGACTGCTGCTCGAGCATGCCGGCATCTCGATGTCTGATGCCGAGAAGGGCGAGGTCACGCACATGCCGAAGGTGCCCTTCGTCGCTCCTCGCGCAGACGCGAGCTCGAGTATGCCGGCCCAGTCCGCACCCCAGCCTGAATCTCAGCCACAGCCTGCGCCACAACCGCAGTAAGCGTTCTGCTTCATAGAGCCATAACTTTCCTCGGACCTTCGGGTCCGAGGAAGCTGCACTTGCCGCCAGCCGAGCAGACTTACCTATCGCGCAAAATAACCGTCGCCTCTTTATAAATCTTTACGCTCCGCATCGACTGCGGAGTGAATCTACACTGGAGCGTCCGAAGTCTGGACGTGCCCATAGTTTTCGCATCCAATTCTGGTTCAAAAACTCTGAACATCTGCTAATGAGAGGAAGAAAAATGTCAGGATTGAAAGCTCTCTCCCCAGTGGCCTTTCTTTGCATGCTTGTGCTTGCGATTCAGGGTTGGTCACAGCAACCGGCCGCCTCATCCCCGCCGCCAACTAACACATCATTGCCTGCGGCTCCGCAGACTCAGCAAGCGCGACCCCAGCATTTGATTCATGACTATTCGAAATCGGCCAGTCCGTTCCCTGACGTGTTCGCTCCTTATAAGCCGCGTCATGCGCCTGATCCGAACCTGACCAACACGCCGCGCATCGATCAACTCATGCGCAACGGAAAGATTTACATTTCCATGGACGACGCCATCGCACTGACGCTGGAAAACAATCTTGACCTGGAGCTCGCGCGCTACAACCTGAACATCGCGGATACCGATATTCTGCGGGCCCGCGCGGGATCGAGCATTCTTGGCGTCAACACCGGCATCGTTCAAAACACACCGGGCGGCGGGGTTGGCGGCCTGAGCGGCACAGTAGGATCTGGGACAGGCGGAACCAGTGTAGCTGCCGGCGGAGCGGGCACGGGGACAAACGGCCTGGTGACTTCAACTTTGGGAATTGGTTCGCCCATTACCAGTTTCGACCCAACAATTACGGGGACTTTGCAAATGGACCGTGATTACGTGCTCTCAAGCAGTGCCCTCAGCGGACGCGCAATCACAAACAACAACACCGGCACCGCCGACTTTGCCTATCAGCAGGGATTCCACACAGGAACAAATCTTTCGCTGGGCTTCAACAACAGCCACCTCACCACCGACAATCCACTAAGCGCGCTCAGTCCGACCGTGAGCTCGGCGCTGCAGTTCAGGGTCACTCAGGAACTTCTTCAGGGCTTCGGATTTCTGCCCAACACACGCTTCATTCGCATCGCCAAAAATAACCGTGAGATTTCCGATGTTGCGTTTCGGCTGCAGGTAATTACAACTGTCGACCAGATCGAAAATCTCTACTGGAACCTGGTTTACGCGGCTGAAAACGTGCGCGTGCAGCAGGAGGCCCTGGCGTTCGCGCAAAAAACTCTGTCGGACAACGAAAAAGCTGTGCAGGTTGGCACATTGCCTCCCATCCAGGTGGTGAGTGCGCGGAGTACGGTCGCAAGCAATCAGCAGGCGCTCACCGTCGCCCAGACGAATCTGGAGCTGCAAGAACTGCTGATGAAGAATGCACTCAGCCGCAACTTGCACGATCCCGCACTGGCCGGCGCGGTCGTCGTCGCCACGTCGACCATGCAATTGCCAGCGCAAGAGCCAATTATCCCCACGGAAGATCTGATCAACGATGGCTTGCAGCACCGGGCGGAACTGGCGGAGTCGCGCATCGACCTTACGAGCCGCGATATCAATATCAAAGCTGTCCGCAATGCCATGCTGCCGTCGCTCAACCTCTATGCGTATTACGGCGGGAGCGGATTAGGCGGCGACCTCAATTCCGGCGCGAACTTTTGCGGTCCCACCACTTCCGGTGTTTGCATCAGCCGCAACCGCATCCCCGCCCGCTTTCTGGCAGGACCTGTGGGTTATAGCGACACTCTCAGCCAGTTGGTCAACTCGACCGCCCCGGACAGAGGCATGGGAGTGAGCTTGACGATTCCCCTGCTCAACCGCACGGCACAAGCCAACCAGTTGCGCGCGGAACTGGAATTTCGCCAGGCACAAGTTCGCCTGCAGCAACTGGAAAATCAGATCCGCATTGAAGTGCGAAACGCGCAGTTTGACGTTCAGCAGAACCGGGCCAGCGTTGATGCCGCGCAAGCCGCGGTCACATTAGCGCGCCAGACGCTGGATGCTGAGCAGAAAAAGCTCGAGGCCGGAGTTTCGAATCCGACCGCGGTCTTGCAGATGGAAGCCTCGCTGACCACGACGGAATCGACTCTGGTCTCGGCCATGGCGGCTTACGCAAAGGCCCGCGTCGAACTCGACCGCGCCACCGGGCTGCTACTGGACAATGCCGGAATCGTAATGTCGGACGCAGAGAAGGGCGAAGTCACACATATGCCGAAGACCCCGTTTGTGGAGCCAAGGGCGGAGGTGCAGCAGACGGCGCCGTAGCCTTGTCCGAGCGTGGAAGAGCGGCGCTTTAGCGCCGCGTCAGTCGAGGCGGGATGGGATACGCGGCGCTAAAGCGCCGCTCTTCCACAGTTGCGCAAACGACACAATCGGACGCAGACCAATTGTGTTGAGCTTGCTCGCACGTTTATGCTCGTTGCGTGCGCATCTCGATTGCCTTGATCACGCTCAACGAGGAAGCAAACCTTCCGCGTACCCTCGAAAGCGTGATGCCGCTTGTCGGCAATAGCAACGGCGAAATCATCGTGGTTGATTCAGGCTCAACCGACCGCACGCTTGAAATAGCGCGCTCGTTCGGCGCGAAAGTCTTCATCGAGCCATGGAAAGGCTTTGCTGGGCAGAAGAACTCGGCGATGGAGAAGGCGTCGGGCGATTGGGTATTGCAATTGGACGCGGATGAGGCGCTTGAGCCGGGACTAGTCGAGGAGTTGCGACTTTTGGTGGAGTTCCCCGGAAAGATGGACAGAAGGGAACGTGATGCCAGAATTCGAGAGCTAGCGTATGTCTACAACTCGCGCTCTTACCGCGGGGTTCGGGATACTGCGAACCGGGAAGGAGTGCCGTCTCGAGAGTACGGTTCCTTCTACAAACTCTCCGGCTTCTGGATTCCCCGCAAGAACTTCTTTCTCGGCCGCTGGATCAGGCACGGCGGGTTCTACCCCGACCGCAAGTTACGCCTCATTCGCCGCGGTGCAGGAAAATTTGAAGAATACGGCGCGCATCCCACGATCAAAGTGAATGGGCCGACCGGGCAGTTGAAGCACGCGCTTATTCATAACGCCTATCCCACCTTGCGCGGCTACATCGATCATATGAACAGCTATTCGTCTTCAGGTGCGGAGGTCGCGGTGGTGAAAGGCCATCGCGGCTTCAATCTGATCAACATCGTTCTTCGTCCCAAGCTGACGTTTCTGTACAACTACATTTTTCGTCTGGGATTTCTCGATGGGCGGGAAGGTTTTTTGCTGCATGCCTATCACGCGGTTTACGTTTCGTGGAAGTATGCGAAGGCGTGGGAGTTGGGAAAACAATTAACCGCGAAGGACACGAAGGAACACGAAGGAAATCCATAGACCAAGACAACATAGACCAACACAAATGGGACGGCTTGCCCGCTGCGATGCTCGGGCAGGTTTCAAATCATATTTTGCATTGTTGTTGCGCTGCTTTCCTTCGTGTTCCTTCGTGTCCTTCGCGGTTAATTCGTTTTAGTTCCCTTCGTGGCAACTGACTTCCCGACCGCTCGGTCGTTTGCTGCGCTTGCTCACAGTGAGCCCGTCTCCTATCATCCAATCAGTATCTATGGCAAAGAAAAACGCGCCTGGAGTGCCGGAAAGCCCGATTTCAGAGATCAACGAAACCCGCCACCCTTCGGACTCCGAAAAGCGTTGGGCTGAGAAGGCGCTGCTCCCTTCTCTGGAGAAGGCCCCGGAAAAGCCGATTGGCGCGCCCACCGGCGTGAATGTCGACGAGCACGGTCGCGCGCGCTTCACTACGATTTCCGGTGTTCCAATCCGCCGGCTGTATACCGAAGCTGATCTCCCCGAAGATTGGGATTACGAGAAATATCTCGGCTATCCCGGGCAGCCGCCTTTTACGCGCGGCATTCACGCCACTGGATATCGCGGCAAGCTTTACACCATGCGTCAGTTTTCCGGCTTCGCGTCGCCGGAGGAAACCAATCAGCGCTACAAATATCTGCTGGAACATGGTGGCAGCGGCCTTTCGGTGGCTTTCGATCTGCCCACGTTAATGGGCTACGACTCTGATCATCCTGCCAGCGAAGGCGAAGTCGGCAAGTGCGGCGTGGCTATCGATTCGCTCGAAGACATGGAGATTCTGTTTAACGGCATTGATCTTGAGAAGACGACGGTGTCGATGACCATCAACTCGCCGGCTTCGGTGCTGTGGGCGATGTACCTGGTGGTTGCAGAGAAGCAAGGTGCGGACTGGACAAAAATTTCCGGCACCATTCAGAACGACATTCTGAAGGAATACATCGCGCAAAAGGAATACATATATCCACCCGCGCCATCGATGCGCCTGGTTATCGACACATTTGAGTTTGGATCGAAATTCACGCCGCGCTTCAACACAATTTCGATAAGCGGATATCACATTCGCGAGGCCGGATCAACCGCGCTGCAGGAGCTGGCTTTCACTCTCTACGACGGCGTCGAATACGTTGAGTGGGCACAGCGGCGCGGACTGGATGTCGACGAATTCGGACCGCGTCTCAGTTTCTTTTTCAACGCCCACAACGACTTCTTTGAAGAGATCGCCAAGTATCGAGCCGCGCGAAAAATCTGGTATCGGGTGATGAAAGACCGCTTCGGCGCGAAAAATCAGCGGACCTGGCTGATGCGGTTCCACACCCAGACTGCCGGCGTTTCTTTGCCTGCGCAGCAGCCGATGAACAATATTGCCAGGGTGGGAATTCAGGCCTTGGCCGCGGTGCTGGGCGGAACACAATCGCTTCACACCGACGCCTACGATGAAGCCCTGGCGCTTCCCACGGAAGAGGCTGCCCGCATCGCACTTCGCACGCAGCAGATCATCGCCTACGAATCCGGAGTGACCCACACCGTGGATCCGCTCGGCGGATCGTACTTCCTCGAAAATCTGACTCTGCAAATGGAGAATGGCGCATTCGACTACTTCGGAAAGCTCGACGCTATGGGCGGAATGGTCAAGGCAATCGAGCGCGGATATCCGCAGAAAGAGATTGCCGAAGCCTCGTACCAATTCCAGCGCGCGGCAGAGGCCAAGGAAAAAATCATTGTTGGGGTGAATGAATTCGTGGTCAAAGAAGTGCCGCCGAACACTCTCTACATCGACGAGACAGTTGGGCGACACCAATCCGAAAAATTGAAGACCTTGCGCAACCGGCGCTCGAATGACGAGGTGCAACGCCGGCTCGATGCCCTGAGGAAAGCGGCTTCGCAGAATCCACGCGCCGAATCAAATGGGAATGTTTCCTCCGAAAACACTATGCCTTACATCATCGAGGCGGTTCGCGCTTATGCGACCATCGGCGAGATCTGCGACGCCTTGCGCCAAACCTACGGGACTTACACCGAAGTCAGCGTGACCTAACCGGAAGTACAGGCACTACTCCCGCCTGTAACTATGCAACCCTCGACCGTCAGTTCATAATCGCGCTATGTCAATAGCCGATCAGGGCGCAGCCCTCGCGCCCATCTCCGCTGCAGCATCGCTTGAACCTGAAACACCCGTAAGTCGACTCCAGCGCCTGGCGGGCTTGCTGATTGTGGTGACCATTGCGCTCTTGCCGTTAATCGTAGCGTCGGTGTTTGCAGCGATCGGGATCGATGTCAAACCATCAGATAGCTCTATTCGCTACCGATACTTGAACCTTCTATTGATGGAGCTGACCTCGCTCGCCCTGCTGGCGTATGTGGTCCGCCAAAATCATCAGAATTTGGCAGACTTTGGACTCGTGTTTCGATGGAGAGATATCGCTTACGGCATGCTGCTTTGGGCTATCGCGCTGTGCGGTTACCGGCTGGCATATCCCAGTATTCTGTCCGCGTGTGAACTCCTGGGCTGGCATCGCGCCGCACCGTATTTGCCCAGCCTGAAGTTAGGGTTAGGGCTGCTTACTTATTTCTTTGTGGTGGTCAATCCGGTCTTCGAAGAAATGATTGTGCGCGCATTTCTCATGACTGAAACCGTCGCCCTAACTGGCAGCTCTATTTTGGCGGTGATCGTGAGTGTGTCGCTTCAGACTTCGTATCATCTGTATCAGGGACTCCCGTACGCGCTGTCTGCTGGAGTGATTTTTCTGATCTTCTCGGTGTACTACGCACGCACCCGGCGTATTGGCGCCATAATAGTTGCACACTTCATCTGGGACCTGTCCGCCCATCTTTCCTACGCATTGCAGGCGCGGACAGTACACTCGTAACTTTTCATTCAGACGGGGGAATCTTAGACTTGGTGTATGGATTCCGGCCAGTCTAGATCCGCAGTTCCTCGCCTATTGTTGTGCTGGCTCGCCGTTCTATTATTTATCCTGTTCTACACGCTGGTTAACGCCGATCGTTCTCGCGCCGAGCAATCCGAGCAACCATCACAGCAAGGTGTACCGCAAAGCGATGAACCGATTGCCCTACCGGGAAAGCCGGTTGCGCCCGATCATTCCAAGCTCTCCGAGCACAACATCCTCTGGCTGAAGACACAGCCGGCGCAGGAGCAGATGGAATTTCTATTTGGCGCTGCCATCAATCACGACCAGGGCGCGACGGACTTGATCGCGGAATATTCGGAGTCATGGAGCGGGAAGCTGAAACGAACTCAGCGCTGGCAAGATTTGGAAACTACCGCACTCTACTCGAATGATCTGCGGGTAAGGGCCGCAGCCATTGAAATCAATCTGGCCGTCAATAATTTTGAAAAAACCGACGAGACTGCTTCGCGACTGATGGAAGCGGCAGAGCAGCAGCCGAACAGCCGTCCGTGGTACGAGTGGGAACTTGGAATGCTCGCCAGCCGGGGAGTGCAGCCTGATCGCATTCACGAATGGCTTGCCGCATCCCTGCATGATAAAGATCAGCAGATACGCTTCTGGGCGGTCGAAGGACTGGCGCACATCGGGACCGAAGACACCATCAAGAATTTTCTCGACGTTCTGCGCAACGACCCCTCGATGGAGGTACGTGAGCGCGCCGGATGCAGCCTGGCAAAATCCGGAATGCTTACCCGCGAGCAGCGCATGAAGGCAGTCCCTGGTCTTCTGGAACTGACCGACGATCCCGCTCTTAACGCAACCACTCGGTCGTGGGTGTACCAGGCTCTTCGTGAAATTACGGACGAGAGTCTCCCCAATGATCCCGCCACCTGGCGCAACTGGTACTCAAGCAGCGGGACGAAAAAGATCGAGCAGTTCCGTCAGGGCGAGTCCTGGGCGCTACTCGGGAACAACTAATGTGAACGGATGCTGCGGCGCTCCTCCATATCAGCACCCCACAGACTGAAACACACAAAAGAATTTCTCACTAACGGCGCTGCTGGTAATACTGCTCGCCTTCCTCAATCTGCCGCATTGCCTGGTCTATTAGTTGCATCGCCTTCTCGCGATGGCCGCCTTTGTTCGGAGCAGCTCTCTCCAGCTCTGACTTGGCCTGCTGCAGGTGCCCGAAGGCGGCGCTCATGTGAGGCTCGTGAATGGCCATCTGCCGGTCTTGCGCGTGCACAACGGAATAAATGCTCAATCCCGCCAGAACCACCAAGGCGCTGCACGTCGCAGTAAATTTCTTACGCATAGATATTCCTCCTGGATTCTCAAACAAAAACGGCATTCTGAGACGCCGCGGCGTCGGGTCGGGTTGCTCACTCAGCGAGAGTTATCGACAACGGCGACTCTGCTAAACTGGCCCGCTCGCACCCAGGCTGATTTGTCTCATGGATTACGTTCTCGGAATTGACGTTGGAACCGGTGGCACTCGCGCAGTTTTGGTTGACCGCGACGGAGCAATCGCAAGCTCCGCTACCTGCGAGCATGTTCCCTTCGCCTCTCCGCACACGGGATGGGCGGAGCAAGACCCTCACGACTGGTGGCAAGCTGCTGGGTCAGCAATCCGCGCGGTACTCTCGAATGTATCCGGCGCAAAAGTGAGCTGCGTCGGACTCGCCGGCCAGATGCACGGCGCGGTCCTTCTCGACGAGAAAGATGAGGTGCTCCGCCCCGCGCTCATCTGGTGCGATCAGCGCACGCAAGCCCAATGCGACTGGCTAAATTCGAGACTGGGCGCACAGCGGATTATCGAACTCACCTGCAATCCCGCCTTGGCGAATTTCACACTGACGAAACTCCTCTGGGTGCGCGACAGCGAACCGCAGATATGGGAGCGTTTCCGCCGTGTGCTGTTGCCGAAGGACTACGTTCGCCTTCGCATGACGGGCGCGCACGCCATGGATGTGGCGGATGCTTCGGGCACGCTGATGCTCGACGTCGCCCAGCGCCGCTGGTCTGAAGAAATGATGGCAGCCGCGGGGCTGCCGCTGAGCTGTCTGCCAAAGCTCTACGAATCGCCGGAAATTTGCGCGCGAGTTTCCGAAGCAGGCGCGGCCCACACAGGTCTGAAACCTGGCACTCCCGTGGTGGCTGGCGCCGGAGATCAGGCTGGCGGCGCGGTGGGAATGGGAATCGTCCGCGCAGGAGCTGTGAGTGCAACCATCGGGACCTCCGGCGTAGTATTCGCCGCCACTGATTCACCTGCGATGGACGTGAAAGGCCGCGTGCACACTTTCTGTCACGCGGTACCCGGCCGCTGGCATGTGATGGGGGTCACGCAGGCAGCGGGCTTGTCGTTACATTGGCTGCGTGACCTGCTGAAAAATTCCGGCGATCTCTCCTATGATGAGCTCACGCGTGAAGCAGCGGCCGTGGCCGCGGGTTCCGACGGTGTTCTTTGGGCGCCGTATCTCATGGGCGAGCGCACTCCGCACCTGGATCCAAATGCGCGCGGCACGCTCACCGGACTTGTCGCCAACCATACGCGTGGCCACGTCGTGCGGGCTGTGCTCGAAGGCGTGGCGTTCAGCCTGAAAGACACGTTTTCACTATTTGCCGAGATGCACGTCCCGGTGGGAAACGTGCGCCTCGGGGGCGGGGGGGCGCGTTCCAGCTTATGGCGGCAGATTCAAGCCGATGTGTACGGACGTGAAGTCGAAATTCTTGCGGCAGAAGAAGGCGCTGCTTACGGCGCTGCGCTGCTCGCAGGAGCGGGTGCGAAATTCTGGAGTTCGGTCGAGCAGGCTTGCGATGCCGTGGTGAAAGTCCAAACGCGGGTGCAGCCAAATAGCGCCTCCTCCTTAACCATGCAGAAGCAGTATGAGAATTACCGGCTGTTGTATCCCGCTATGAAACCGCTGTTCGCAAGAATGGGCTAGCGGCCTGAAGCGAGACGAATCCCGCGCGGCCGCCGAATGCTGTGTCCCCACTTCGCCTGTTATTGTTAATTCATGGTCGAAATTTCCTGCGATGGCTTGCTCTTCGATCTGGACGGAGTTCTGGTCGACTCCACCCCAGCCGTGACTCGCGTCTGGGCAAAATGGGCGCTGGCCCACGGGTTGGATCCCAATGAGACGGTCCGTGTAGCACATGGACGCCCAAGCATCGATACCGTGCGCGACTTGCTGCCCGATGCTGATTTCGAAGCAGAAGACAAGGTCATCCTACGCGCCGAGATCGCAGATACTGACGGAGTCGTGGCGTTGCCGGGCGTGCGCGAACTTCTGGATTCCCTTCCTGCGAATCGGTGGGCCATCGTGACCTCTTGTAGCCGCCCGCTGGCGGAAGTCCGACTGAGGACCGCCGGCCTGCCAATTCCACCTCGGCTGCAGACTTCAGATGACATCCGGCGAGGCAAGCCTGATCCGGAGCCGTATCTGAAGGGCGCTGCCCTGCTTGGGATTCCCGCCAGCAAATGCCTTGTGTTCGAGGACGCACCCGCCGGAATTCGCTCCGCCAAGAGAGCCAGCGCCTCCGTAGTTGCTTTGCTGACCACTTCGCCCGAATCTGAACTCCAGGAAGCAGGCGCCGATTGGATCATTTCCGGATATGGCGACCTAACTTTGCTTCGGTCGAACGGCTCGGGCCCCCTCAAACTGCAAATTAATCATTGATTTCGCCTCTCCACACCCTCCAGTTGTAAAAAGATTGTCAAGGAATGGGAATAAACCGGTTCTTTTGGGGGTCGGTAGTAATCTGATTTATCAGTACTTCTGCCACCGAAGGTAGATTAAAGAGGGGAATTATGCTGCGCTTTGCTGAGGACGTGCCGTCGCCTGGGTTCCAAAGCCTTCCACAGAAGCTTGGTTACCGAGTAAGCGCTCCATCTGTGGACACAATCCTGGTGGTCGAGGATGACCGCGCGGTTCAGCGCGCGTTAAAGCGTTTGTTTGAAGCCGAAGGCTACGCGGTGAACGCGGTCTCGGACGGTATCGCGGCCGTCGAACTGTTCCGCGGTTCGCCGTCATCGGCGGTGGTACTGGACTTGCGATTGCCGGGCATTCCCGGCAGGGAAGTTTGCAGTGAATTGAAAAAGCATGCCCCGAGCGTGCCTATCATTGTGCTGAGCGCCGCGAGCGACGTTTCTGATAAGGTCCTGCTACTGGAACTCGGTGCCGACGATTACGTCACCAAGCCATTCAGCCCTCGCGAACTGCTGGCGCGGGTCCGCGCAGCTTTGCGCCGGACCACCCGTCCCACGACTACGGAAAAGTTTACCTTCGCCGGCATTCACATCGATTTCACCAAGATGGAAGTCATCCGCGAGGGCAAGCCAGTGACCCTGACCGCGCAAGAGTTTAAAACCCTCAAATTCATGGTCCAGAATGCCGAACGCGTTATCACCCGCGACGAGTTGCTCAATGAAGTCTGGGGCTACCACAACTATCCTTCCACCCGGACCGTGGACAATCACATTCTGAAGCTGCGGCAAAAAATCGAGAAGGATCCCGCCAATCCAGTGCATTTCCGGACCGTGCACGGTGTAGGCTATAAGTTTGTAGGCTGACGCCACACACAGGGGAGCCGCATGGTGAGAGCGCGATTACGAACAAAATTCCTGCTCTCGATGGTCCTTATCACCGCCGGGCTCACCTCATTGAGCCTTCTGCTGGTGCGGCACAGTGTTCAATCCCAGATCACTCGGGAAATGTTTTCTGACCTGCGAAATTCAGTCAGCACATTCCAGAGTTTTCAGCGGGAAAAGGAAATCACCCTCAGCCATTCCGCGGATCTGCTGGCTGACCTGCCCATTCTTCGCGCGCTAATGACGGCGCCCGATGATGCGACTATTCAGGACGGATCGGTCCCCCTTTGGCACCTGGCCGGCAGCGATCTGCTGGTCCTGGCGAACAGCGCAGGCAAGATCGTTGCGATCAATACCAACACTCCTGGGTTCACACCAGAAATGGCGCAGGTCTCTTTCAACGCCTCGCTCGAGAAACAGCAGCGCTGGTGGTTTGGATCAAAACATCTATATGAAGTCTTCTTAAAGCCGATCTATTTTGGCCCGGCAGCTGAGAATCATCTGCTTGGCTTTCTGGTGATCGGCTATGAAATTGACCAGGCAGTAGCGTCGCAGATCAGCCGCATTGCCGACAGCAAAGTCGTGTTTTATTACGGCGATACTGTTGTCACCAGCACCCTAGGTCCGGCCTTGGACGCCCTGGCCCGGCAAAAGTTGCCCGCTGACGGTATCTCGCAACCAACACCCATCCAAATCGGCGATGAACGCTTCCTGGAAAGCACGCTGCAACTGGCTCCCCATGCCATTCCTACAGTGCAGCTCACGGTCTTGAGGTCCTATGACGAGGCAGACGCGCTCTTGGAGAAGCTGAATCGCCTGCTGCTGGCATTGGGCCTGCTCGCAGTCCTGCTGGGAAGCGGGCTGGTTTTCGTCATCTCACACACCTTCACACGCCCTCTCTCCAACCTGCTGGCTGGAGTATCCGCACTGGAGAAAGGCGATTTTAACTACGTCCTCGATCTCCACAGCCATGATGAAGTCGGCTCGCTCGCCCGCGCGTTCGACCGTATGCGAGAAAGTCTTTTGAGAACTCAGCAGAACCTGATCGAGTCGGAGCGCCTGGCCACGATTGGGCGGATGGCCAGCTCTATTTCTCACGATTTGCGTCACTCGCTTGCTGCCATTGTCGCGAATGCGGAATTTCTTTGCGAATTGAACCTTTCAGGTGACCAGCGCGAAGAGCTTTATCAGGAAGTGCAGTCGGCCGTGCACCGAATGACTGAGTTGATCGATTCCCTGCTCGAGTTCTCGCGTACCAGCAATTCCCTTCGTCCGACTTACGGAAACATTCGGACTGCCGTCGACAACGCGATTCGCGCGCTGCATGCGAACCCCGAGTTTCATACCGTGAACGTTCAAGTTCGTCAGTCTGGCAGCACTGAAGGCTGGTTCGACCATCGGAAACTCGAGCGTGTCTTCTTCAACCTGATGCTGAACGCTTGTGAATCTCTGCCCGATCGCTCGGGCCAGATCGAGCTTGAATTGCGTGGTCACGAGCAAGGAGTTGAAATCCTGGTCACCGATCGCGGGCGTGGCATTCCGGCCTCCATCCGGAATACACTGTTTGAACCCTTCGTTAGCCTGGGAAAAGAGAACGGGACCGGGCTAGGCTTGACCGTCGTACAAAAGATCGTTCAGGACCACGGCGGTGAGGTCGCGGTCGAGAGCAGTTCTTCGCAGGGGACGGTGTTTCGAATTGCGCTGCCTTTCCCGGCGCCACGTGTGAGCGATAC
>Ga0075425_100001717_pt1 | contig 21510 bp, 17 predicted proteins | sample SoiMethybrSBSTD4_FD_75300 | JGI IMG/M metagenome (GOLD analysis project Ga0075425, IMG submission 75300) | Bulk soil microbial communities from a Populus tree surrounding site in Tennessee, USA - Soil MetaG P. TD hybrid SBSTD4 | ecosystem: Environmental > Terrestrial > Soil > Tree plantation... | reverse complement strand
CCGGAGCCGGCGTGACCTTTGCGCCGACCGCGGTGAGCGGCAACGGGGCTACCGTACAGATCACCATGAATAATGGGCCGGTCTGCACTGCGGCGAACCCGAGTGTTACCTTGTCGCCTTCTCAAAGCCTGAGCGCGATTTCTGGAACCGTGGTCAGTTTCACTGCTACAGTAACCGACCACGACAGCTCTGGATGTCCTGCAGCGACATTTAACTTAGGCGCCACGTTGCCCTCCGGCTGGACTGGCGTCTGGAGCGCTGCGGGATTGTCGCTATCGCCGGGCAAGAGTGGTTCTGCGACGTTGAACGTCACTTCACCGGCAGGAACGGCCGATGGCTCTTACAACCTGGGTGTGAGCGCGACGAACGCTTCATCAAGCTCCTACAGCGGATCAGCAGCGGCGAGCTACGTGATTTCCACGCCAGGGGCGTTGAGTGTCAGCTTGTGGACAGACCAATCCACCTATCTGCCGGGCCAAACGGTCACGATCCGCGTTGGCTTACTCTCTGGCACCTCGCCGGACGTTGGCGCAAGGGTAACGGTCAATGTAATGTCTCCGGCTATCAAGACGACTGCTCTGAGCGGAACAACCGGCAGCAACGGCGTCGCCTCACTCAGCTACAAGTTGTCAAGGCACGCGGTTCCCGGAACTTATCAGGCACAGTTCGGCACAAGCGTGACTGGTGCAGCTTCCGTTGCGGGTGCAAGCGCCAGTTTTACGGTCCAATAAGTACTATCTGAAGGCTAGGGGCATCGCGAGCGCAGTGCCCTTTCTGGTTTGGGAAATTGTAGAGAGCCGTTTCTTCTACGTGATCTCCACATCCCGGTGAAAGAAAAAGGCCGGTCAGGTTCGGCCGGCCTACTAATCAACGAATCAAGAGTTCATCAAGCTTAGGAGTCGCACGCGAAGCGTCCGACTCCAAGCTCAGGTTAATTTGATACCGAATGCGCGTCGATACATTCGTCCACCGTCAGCTGATGATCGGTCTCGGTGACTGGATCGCTTATGCCTTCGTCACCGTGGAGCGAGTTCGCCGACACCGTGTTCTTGTGTTGGATGCCCTGGCATGAGCCGCCGCCGGGCAGGCTAATTGTTCCCGGCGCACCACAGAACGATGCGTCGAACTGGCATTGATAGTCGGAGCCACCAACTGTCAGCGTCGCCGGCAGCGCGCCTCCGTTGGTAGCGCTGGCGGTCACTCCCGAGAGCGATCCCAGACCGGGGCTGCCCACGGCCACGCCGCAGGTAGTTCCCAGCACCGATGTATTTGCAGCGCCTGACTTCGTGATGTCACCAAATCCACTATCTTGGAGACCCGTAAGTGTCAGGTTCTCGTCGAATCCGCTCGTGTTGGCAACGTCCACGCTATACCTTACATTCACGCAGACATTAAGGGTGGAAACAAACCCCTTGGTTATAGTCGCCGAACTCGGCGCGTCCGTCGACGTGACCGTTACCGTGTTAGACGTGTCTGGGCCGAAAAGCGATGTGCTGACGAGAGCCGAGTGGCCCTGGATCGTCACCTTGTCCGTCACCGAAGCAAGCTCACCCTGAACTGCGGTGAAGTCACACGTTGACGTAGCGCCTTTCGCAATAGGTACGGGCGGGCAGTTAACGTTGGATGCGGTGCCAACAAGTCCCACAGGACATGCGGAGCCCTGGAACCCGGCCGCTGTGAAGACGTTGCCGTACTGGTCGTCACAGATCTGGTCAACCGCGATGCCACCAAAATCCGATGTGTTGGTTATGGAGACATGGTAGGTCACTGTGCTGCCCTCAGGGCCGGCGTTGCAGGCGGTGAGGTTTGCACCCTGGCTGAGCGCGGTGTTGCAACTCTTCGCCACCGAAGCGGTTGGTGTTATCGGTTGAACGGGAATCGAGAGAGTCCCGCAGCTGCACTTCGAAGGAGACCCCGGTACCGCCGAGGTCTGATAGGGAAAACTCGTCGGCGGCGAGAAGCAGTTAAGCTGCTTGCCAGGTACTTGCCAACTCGTGCACTCTGGCAACGACAGCGAAGTCCCGGTTAGAGGGCAGGTGACATTGTCGACTTCGATTACGACATCCTCGGTCCCAGCTCCAAAAGCCGGGCTGCTGTCCGTGCTGCTGGTGTCTCCGCAGTTGTCCACCGCCGTGTTGCCGTCGAGCTCGGCATATTGGGCCGTCCCGCACGTAACGTTGCTGCCCGGCGAGCAGGGATGCTGGGGAGCGATAATACTGTCCGTGCAGGTGCCGGACAACGCGCCATTCTGGTTTGCGCCGGTACCCGTACCAAAGTAGAGGCCGACGTTCGATCGCGAACTCTTCGAAGTCGTCAGGATTTCGAAATCCGCGATAAAACTGAACGGCTGCCCTGCGAGGCATTTATTCCCTATACCGCCGATGACTTGAACGTTCTTGACCGCCGCGATGCTCACATCGTTCGCTGTACACTGCACTTTGCCGCCGCCGCTCGCGGTGTATTCATCCTGTAAACAATTCTGTGCGAATGCCGGCGCGGCCAGGATGGCCAACGCGAGCAACGCGAAAAGAAATGAAAACGTCTTACAACACGTTTGCAGACTCATAACTTTTTTCCTCCTCAGAACTCTGGTTGACGAAATGGTGTCGGCAGAGGCACTGCTACCCATGGGCTAGATCAGTGCGAGAGCTGCCGGGCGTCGCGTCAGCTTCGGAGTGTGGCCGGACGCGTGGTGATTCACGAGCAGCGGGAGGAACGTCTCGGTCGGGGAAGGCTGCCCCAATGGCACTGTTGCGAGTGTCAAATTAGGGTTGCCAGTGGCGTGGACCCCTCGCGAACTTCGGAGCACACTTCCGAAGTACGCGCGGAGCTTACCTCGCGCCGTGATAGCTGTCAATCTCTAATAAGTTAAAGTTTAACTTTTACAACTTTAGTTGTAGTCAACTGCCGGTCTTTTGCCTACAGCCCTGCCTCAATCCTCGATCTCGGATCAAGCAAGTCGCGAAGGGCGTCGCCGATGAAGTTGAATGAGAGGACTGCAAGCATTACCGCGAGGGCGGGAAAGATCACCAGATGCGGCGCGTCGAAAAGATGGGCACGGCCGTCGTTGAGCATGGCTCCCCAGGAGGCAGTTGGAGGGGGAACACCCAATCCCAGAAAACTCATCGTGGCTTCCGCCAGAATTGCGCCCGCCATTCCAATTGCAGCCTGCACAATCACCGGCTGAACGATGTTCGGCAGAATGTGCCGCACAATGATTCGCACGTCAGTCGCGCCCAGCGCCCGCGCGGCTTCCACATATTCTTTCTCGCGCGCGGCCAGGACTTGCGCCCGCACTAGGCGCGCATAGCCGACCCATCCGCCGATTGACAGCGCCAGAACCAGATTGAAAATTCCCGGGCCACGAAACGCCACAAACGCAATTGCAATCAGAATGCCCGGAAAAGACAAAAAGGCATTCATTACCACGATGTTCACAAAGCGATCGATGCGTCCGCCGTAGTACCCGGCAATTGCGCCGACGATCAACCCAATCCCAAGCGAAGCCGCGACCACGCAACTGCCCACCAGCATGGAAATTCGTGAACCGTAAATCAGGCGCGAAAGAATATCTCGCCCTAATTCATCCGACCCGCAAATCTGCTTCAGCGAAGGAGCGGCAAGCCGCGTAGCTAAATCAATGTGCGAGGGATCATAAGGCGCGAGCCAGGGCGCGAAGATAGCGCAAATGGTGAAGAAGACGACAAAAACTATGCCAATCGCAGCCAGAGGATTGCGTTGCGCGAGCCGTGGAAGCGAAATGGCGGTGGCGGAAAAGTATTTTCTCCAGAGGTGATTTCTCTATATTGTCATCCTGAGAAGCCTTTAGGCTGCGAAGGATCTATGCACTTCTGAACTGCATAGATCCTTCGCTGCGCTCAGGATGACATGCGCCCACTTTTGCAGGCGCTCACTGCACGCCGGCTGCAGTCGATGGAGTCGCCTCGAACTCTTCCCCCATCCACTTCTGGAACGCCTTCATGTTTTGTTCGCGGCCGAGGAAATTTCGGACGAGGTCATTCGCCGACATCGAACCGCCGGGTTCGAGCACGGTGTGTCGATATCGCATCGGCGCCGGGCCCGCCAGCAGATTTGAATGATCAAACTGATCGAAAAAATCCTCGGCAATGACTTTGTCCCACAGATAGGTGTAGTAAGCCGAAGAGTAGCCACCCAGATGTCCAAATGCGGTGTACATGTGCGTCCCCGGAGAAACCGCATACAACGTGTACTTCTTCTGGTCAGCCGTCGCTACTGCATCAGGGTCCACATTCTCCGGCTTAGTTTTGTACATGTCGAAAGAGATCGCGGTGTACGAGTCTTGCTGGACCGCCCAGCCGCCGCGCCCATACGCAGACGCACGATCCATACGCGCGACCAGGTCAGCCGGGATCGGCTCGCCGGTCTTGTAATGACGGGCAAACGTCGCCAGCACCTGCGGGCTGCGCATCCATTCTTCCAGCATCTGCGATGGGGCTTCTCCAAAATCAGCCTCCATACTTATGCCACTGATTCCTGCCCACTGCTGCTGGCCGCCGAGGATCCAGTGCATCAAGTGCCCAAACTCATGGAAAAATGTCACCACGTCCCCGTACTCCATCAGGCCGGGATCGTCCGCCGTCGGATTGGGGAAATTGCACACTAGCACGGCTTCCGGAAGCTGCTTGCCGCGAACTCCATCGAGCACCGGCGCCATTTCCGCATGACTGAACTTTCCCGGGCGGGGATGCATGTCCAGGTAGAAGCGTCCCATGATCTTTTCACCATCGAGCAGGTCCCAGGTTTCTACGCTCGGATCCCATGCGGGAACATTTTGCTCCTGGCGAAAAGTGACGTGAAACAGCGTCGCCGCCGTGTCCAGAATTCCTTGACGAACTTCATTGAAAGGCAAATACGGCCTGACCTGCTGCGAATCGAAGTTGAATTGCGACCTGCGAACCGACTCGCTCAAATATGATCCCTCATAATCCCAAAGCTCTTTTGCCTCCGGATCGGCCTTCCGCTTCTCGGTCATTGCCATTGCGTATTCGCGCTGGGCGATCGGCCGTGCCGCGGAATCCACCTTCTGAATAAAATCGCCAATGTTATTACCGGTCTTGATCATCTTGTCAGCAGCGTTGTAGTCCGCCCATGAGGCATAGCCTAGCGTGGTCGCGATCTCGTAACGGGTCTTCATCATGCTTTCCAGCACGTCTTTGTTCTTGGGATAAGCGCGCGTCAGGAATGCCTGATAAACACGGCGGCGGAATTCATCGCTCTTGCTGAATTTCAGCGCCGGCAATGCGTCCGGATAATTTGTAGTAACGTAAATCTTGCCATCCGCACCGGGTTTGTGACGGTCGATATAGTCCTGCGGCAGACCATCAAGCTCTTTAGGATCGGTGACCTCGACCTTTTTCTGGTCGTCTGCGATGTTGCGATCGAAGTTGGCCTGTTCCTCCGTAAGCTGATCATTCAGTTTTTTCAGGCGCTCGCGCGTGGCATCGTCTTTATCCACGCCGGAAAGGCTAAATTCGAGAAGTTGCCTGTGCACGTAGTAACGGGTCGCAGCATCAGCCTTCCCGACGTCCAAGCCTGAGAGCGCGTGGTATACATCACGATTCAAGGACAAGGCAGTCTGCGCGGCGCTCGCTTTGCGCAACATTTCGGTCGCATGATCGCGGAAGGCTGCATCGGGATGGACCTGCTCCATCAAGCTCGAGAGGTAAGCAGCCGCGTTGATCTGCCGCACTGCTTCGTCGTATGGCGTGAGGGTGTTCTCGATGGTCCTGCTGCCCTTCGCAGCGGTTATCTCTGCGATCGCCTTGTCAGCTGATGACAACCTGTCATTGACCATCTTTTCAAAAGCCGAGGCATCGGGCTTGGACGCCCAGATGGTAGGTTGGGGTGCGGTTTGAGCAACCGCTGCGGCACTGAATACCACAGCGATAACAGACATCTTTATTTTACGTAATGACATACGGGAGAGCCTCGCAAGAAGAGCTTTAGGACTAAGACGGCCACGGTTGAGAATGGTCAACCGAAGATTCTGTTGGAGAGCGCAGCCAAAAGTCAAGTATTCCCAGCTTGTAGACGCCTAACCTCAATGTGTTCCGTGCCTGCGGTCATACTTCTCTCCGGCGGCGATCGCCACTGACAAACGATTTTCCTTCGGCGCAAGCGGGCAAGTGGCGTAGGGAGTCACCGCACAGGGCGGGTTGTAGGCGCGGTTGAAATCAAGCACCACTTTGCCGTTAACAACCGGATCAGAGTCCAGAAATCTTCCGCCGGGGTAAGTTTCGCTCTTGCTGGTCAGATCGCTCATGACGAAACTCAGGCCCTTCGATGGCTCGCCGCTGAGAGCAGTGAGTACCAGCTCGCGTCCGTTCAGCGTGAACCGGACTTCGCCGGGAACTGGAGTTGGAGTTGTATCTCCGAGCACGTTGGGAACATCGACGGTTTTCTTTCCGTCGGAAGCTACGAACGATCCGGTCACGCGGTATCCCATATCCAGAGGAAAGAATACTGGGCCGGCATACTTCTGGACCGCCGCGCTGTTCAGGTCCTTAACGCGAATTCCGAGCCGCTCGCCGCGTTTGATTACGTGCATCCGCAGGCTTCCGAGTTCGATCACCGTGGGGTGACCAGTGATGTCAGCCTGCAGTTTCGCGCTGTTCACGATCTTGCCTTCAATCTTTGCTTCAACTCCCGGCGCGAACTCCACAGAGACATCATCTCCGTTGCGGATGAAGTGGCCTGCCTTCGCGGATCCAGAAGGCAGCACGATCGGGTTATCGTCAGCGCTCCCGAAGGCGTTGTCACCCGGCTTCAACCAGAAAAGTCCTGCAAGTGGAAGCCAACGCTGCTTCAGGTCGTCAACCAATTCGGCCTTCCATTTTTCAAAATCTTTCAGATATGCGCCATCGGGCGGCTGAACCGCAGCAGCAAATGTCGCCAGGGATGCGGCCATAAGCCACGCGAGCATGTTTCGCCAGGAACGGAAAACCGAGAACCGGCGACGGGCTCTCTGCTCACTGCAATCGACCAACCAAGGACTACTGTTTTTTCGCATATTCCCTCGGGTCGGGTAGCGGCTCCAGACCGCGCCCGGCGAAAATCTGCTGAAACTCATTCAGGAGCAAGTCATGGATCGTGCCATTTGAGGCCAGGGTTTCGCGGCTGTTCAGCTGAAAAGCTCCACCCTGAAAGTCGCTGACTCGCCCGCCCGCTTCCTCCACCATCAAGACGCCCGCGGCTGTGTCCCAGGGGTTCAGATTGAACTCCCAAAAGCCGTCGAAGCGTCCGCAGGCGACGGAGCATAAATCCAGAGCTGCCGATCCGGCGCGCCGGACGCCATGGGTTCGCAAGGTGATCTGGTGATAGAAGTGGATATTCGGATTCTTATGTCGCTTATGACTGGGGAAGCCCGTAGACAACAGCGATTCGGCAAGCCTGGCAATCTTCGAAACACGGATGGGAGAGCCGTTTAAGAATGCTCCTTTACCTTTCTCTGCTGTGAACATCTCGTTCCGCGTCGGGTCGAAGCACAGGCCGGCGATCATTACGTTCTTGTGCTGCAGCCCCATGGAGACACAGAACACAGGATATCCATGCGCAAAGTTCGTAGTGCCATCGAGCGGATCGACATACCAGCGGTACTCGCTCCCCGTGTCGCGCAGACCTTGTTCTTCGCCGAGAATGTCGTGATCAGGCCACAGGCTGCGAATCCGCTCACGGATCAGCGCCTCTGAATTGCGGTCGGCAGCCGTCACTAAATCGGCATCGCCCTTGTACTCAATTTTGATGTGCCGGTCGAAGTGTTCCATCAGCAGAGCGCCGGCTTCACGAGCGATGGATTGCATCGCGGGAAGGAATTCATGCGTGTTACTGGCAAGATCGGAAGTTACGGCCGGTGAGTTTGACACTACGCCAGTTTCGCAGATACCGGCGCTACAGGCAAAACGAACCAGCGTATCAGCTGGAGCCGCGTTTGACTTGCCTCGTGACACGCGTCAGAATTCGTTTCCTTCATATTAAGGACCTATCTATGGCAATTCGTCGCATGCTGCTGGTCGTTTTCCTGATTTCCCAGATCTCCGTCGCCCAGGGCCGCCACACCGCACGATCTATGGTGGTCAGCAAATTCGGAATTGTAGCCACCACTCACGTGCAAGCCTCGCAAGCAGGTGCAGAAGTATTGCGCAAGGGCGGCTCAGCCGTGGATGCAGCCATCGCGGCGAACGCCGTGCTTGGCGTGACTGAGCCCATGATGAACGGCATTGGAGGCGATCTCTTTGCTATTTACTGGGACGCAAAGTCTGGCAAGCTCTACGGACTTAACTCCAGCGGCTGGGCTCCCCAAGGACTCACCCTTGAGCACATGAAGTCCAAAGGCGCGACCAAGATGCCGCTGCGCACCATAGATTCAGTCACGGTGCCTGGCGCGGTCGCAGGTTGGAATGCGCTACACGAGCGCTTCGGCAAGTCGCCCTGGAAAGACTTATTCCAATCCGCCATCTTTTACGCCGACCACGGCTATCCCGTTCCTGAACTGATTCACGGGTTCTGGGCCGAGGCCCCGCAGGTTTTCGCCAATGATCCCGAGGGCCAACGCGTTTACTTGCCTAACGGCCACCCGCCTGACATCGGAGAGATCTTTCACAATCCCGACCTCGCAAAGACCCTGCGCCTGATCGCAAACAGCGGAGCTGACGCGTATTACAAAGGCGAAATCGCACAGGCGATCTTAAGCACGTCAAAGGCGCTGGGCGGGACCATGTCCGCCGCTGACCTCGCCGACTTCAAGCCTGAATGGGTTGAGCCCATTTCAACCACATATCGCGACTGGACGGTATACGAACTGCCTCCGAATGGCCAGGGCATGGCTGCCCTCGAGATGCTGAACATCATGGAAACCGCTCCCGCCTCGCCCGATGGTCCACTCAGCGTCGCGGAGTTGCACAAGAAGATTGAGGCCATGAAGCTGGCCTACGCCGATCTTGAACACTACAACGCCGATCCTCGCTTCGCAAAAATTCCGGTCAAAGGTCTTCTCTCGAAGGAGTACGCCAAAGAACGCGCGAAACTCATCGATCCCGATCGCGCCAATTGCGACGTCTCTTATGGCGCGCCGCGCAGTGACACCACTTATCTCACCGCCGTAGATCGCGACGGCAACATCGTTTCCCTTATTCAGAGCAACTACGAGGGCTTCGGCTCCGGCATCACCGTTCGCGGGGCGGGATTCGTATTGCAGGATCGCGGGGCTTTGTTTTCGCTCGATCCCGATTCGCCCAACGTGCTCGCGCCGCGCAAGCGTCCGTTCCACACCATCATTCCTGCCTTCATGCAACGCGGGGAGCAGCACATCGGCTTCGGCATTATGGGAGGCGCAAATCAGCCGCTGGCCCACGCCCAGTTCGTCTCGAACATCGCCGACTATGGAATGAATGTTCAACAGGCGCTGGAGAACGCGCGTTTCACAGTTCATCCCCAGCGCGGATGCAACATCGTGATTGAGTCACGGGTAAAGCCCGATGTGCGTGAGAAACTTGCAGCTATGGGCCATAAATTTCGCGTAGACGAGGAATACTCGACTTCCATGGGACGCGGCAACGCCGTCGTACATGACTCACGCACTAACGTGAATTACGGCGGCTCGGATGCGCGTGCCGACGGTTCTGCAGAGCCGGAGCCTCCGCCACTGCCGCATTGAGGTGTCGGGAGAAATCGGTTCGGAGCACTTAGAACTTCACCTCGACTTGCGAGGTCGTTTCTTTGGCGCCTAATTCATATCTCCAGTTTTTTACTGCAATTATGGCAGCTTGCGCCAGCAAGGGGTGGCCTCCGATATATTCCACACGTCGAACACTGCCATCACTGTTAATCCACACCTTCACCTTAACTGTGCCGTGAAGATTCATCCCTGCTGCAACTGCGGGATAGTCCGGGTTCTCGTGATACACGACTTTTCGCTCAGCAGGCCCGGCGGCCCAGAGGGCCACACTGAGTACAAGAGGACACGCCAGAGATGTGGCCAGTCTTTTCATAATTCAACATCAAAAGGTCAATCGAAGCGCCAGTTGCATCAGTCGAGGATCTCGAGCGCGACTCACCGTACCGAAACTCGCGCCGTCGGTAATGTTGCCGTCGGGATTCAGGAACTGCGTATGATTCAGCACATTGAAGAGCTCGGTCCGGAATTCCGCATTCGTCCCCTCAGTTATCTGAAAGGACTTGTGCACGCCTAAATCCAGATTGGCAATTCCCGGCCCGCAGCACAGATTTCTTGGCGTGTTCCCAATTTGTCCCAGAGGCGACTCGGTGAATGATGCAGGGTCGAAGTAGTAACCGCCAGAAACTTGCGGTTGGAGACGATGGAACGGGGCGATTTGTTGCGGCTCGCCGAAGGGCTCGAAGTTCAGGCTATTCATCAATTCCTGGTCGCTGGCTGAACTCATGCGAATTGGGAATCCCGACTGCACGGTGAGGATGCTCGACACCGCCCAACTGCCAAGCAGGTGGCGCGTCCACCCGTGGTGGTTCGGCCTGGGCATCTGCCAGTATTCGCTGAATACCAGGCGGTGCCGGGCGTCGTACAGCGACAGTGAGCGAGAACGGCGTGGGTCGAGGGGATTGACCGCAGTCTCGAAACTCGATGCATTGTCAGTAGATTTACTCCATGTGTAAGAAACAAGAAATTGAAGTCCGTGCGAGAAGCGGTGACTCACCAGGCTTTGAAAAGAATTGTAGGAGGAATTCGCGATTGGCGGGTTCGCAAAGATGCTGGCAAAAACCGGCACCCCGTCCGGTGGGCATCCCATTCCAGTCGTCGGCTCGCACAATGGTGACGAGTAACGCCGCAACCCGACCAGGGTAATAGGATTCGCATTCGGGCCGGTAACACTTGGGACCGATCCGTATGGCAAGCGCACGGTTACGCCCGCCGGAATAGCGTTCGCGGGAATGATGTAGTCGCCATCGGCGCCGAACGGTCCACATGTCATTCCGGGAATCCTTCTCATATCCAGGCAGGTCTGCGCGATTCCGTAATTTTGGTCGAGGGTGGCGGGCAGGCGGTGTCCCTGGCTGCCCACGTATCCTAACTGCAACAACGTGCTACTTGAAAGTTCGCGTTGTATGGTGACGTGGTAATGCGTCGAGTACGGAATTCGAAAACTCTGGAGAAGATTTCCATACAGCGTAATTGGGCGGAACGAGGCAAAGTCAACCGGCAAGCCTGGTTTGGGATCTAGAAACCCATTAAACGGGTTGGGAGTAATCGATCCGTCCTGGTCGAGAAATGGCGTGTTGAAAAATGAATTGGATACACTGGTCGAGCCACCGAACGGCGGTTGTGCGGTGAGATTCTCGCCGAACATCATTTCTTCTTGGGTGTCGTAGAACATTCCCCAGCCCATTCGAAAGCTGGTGTGCCCCGGCCCGCCGGTTAAGCTCGACAACCAGCCGCCGTTCCAACCCGGAGACCAGGCGAGACCCAGCCTGGGAGCAAATGCGCGAAGGTAGTTCTGGGTCAAACCATTCGGCACTCCTCGATCGCCGGGAAATACCATCCCCAGTGGAAACAACGAAGCGCCTGGCCCGGCAGGCGAGCAGTCCGTGCTGCCAACGACCGCGACTAAAGGATCAGTAGAGCTCAATTGACATGGATAAACCGTGGTGGCTTGGCCAGGCCGAAAGGCTTGGATTCGCTTGCCCGCATCTTCATATGGCGTGTTGAATTCCCAACGCAGGCCATAGCTCACCGTAAGGTTCTGGCGCACCATCCACGCATCCTGCGCGAATACATTAGTTTGTGTAGTCCGTGCATCCACCGCGTTTGCCGAGCCCTGAGAGAAATTGTCAGGCAAGCCCAATAAATAATTGGGAACCAGGTTGCTATAACCGGTGTCATTCGGGCCACCGCCAAAGAACTCGAAACCTCCGTTGAGATCGTAAAGAAAGAGCTGATGCAGCCGTTCATTTCGGGCCACAGCCCCAAACTTCAACGTATGAGAGCCGATTATGCGCGTGTAAGTTTCCTGCGCCTCGTAAACGTCCCCGATCTGAGAAAAACTACCGTTGGAGTTGTTGCCCAAGGCGAAGCCCCCGCCCAGCGAGACCAACGGCACGCCTTCATATTTCGCGCCGTATCCGGGCACGATTCCGAGGCGGGGATTGGTGGGATCTTGGAAGCACTGGCTTGCAGGGACTTGCCGGCAAGAGTCCTGCACCAGGCTAGTGTGTGCGGGACGAAGCAACGCGCCTTCGCCTTCGCGGTAATAAACCAGACGAGCTTCATTGATGGTTGTCGCGGTAACTGTCCAGGCGTGAGACAAGTTCAACTGCTGATATCGCGTGCGAGTCAGCGTTCCAAAGCCCGGCAGGTTCGCACCCAGCCCCAGAAAATATGAAAACGGCTGACTATCGGTCACATCCGACCCGTAGTAGTACGCAGTCACCTGTTGCTGGCTGGTGAGATTATGATCGACCCGAAAGGTAATCTGGTCATTGCGCACCATCGCGCGCGGCGCCGAAGCGAAGGTTAAGCTCCGATTCGCCAGCGGCACAAACCGCTGCATCAGGTCGGCGGCGGTCGCATCGAAACAGGAGGAAGGGATAATATTTCCCGGGAAAATCGCCGAATACGCAGTGCCGGCGGAAATCGCAGCTCCCCCGCCATTGCTCACAGCGGCCACGCACCCGGGACGATTAATCAAGGCCTGAGCCACCGTCCCATCATTCAATACGCCTGAGAATGTCGGACCGGCAGAAAAATCTCCGCTTCGCTCGGCCAGCGTCGGCACTGCCACCGGACTTGAAGTTATGCCGCGCAGCTGCCGCCGGCCCTCATAGGACATGAAAAAGAAGGTCTTGTCCCGGCGTAGTGGTCCTCCGAACGTGCCTCCAAATTCGTTTTGCTTGAATTCTGGAACGGCGGCATCGAAATACCCGCGTGCATTGAGCGCATCATTGCGCAGGAATTCGTAGACGCTTCCGTGAAATGCGCTGCTTCCAGATTTCGTGATCACATTCAGAACTGAACCCGAATTCCGCCCTAGCGAAGCGTCATAATTGTGCGAAATTACCCTGAACTCGCTCACCGAATCCGGCGACGGCTGCACCGATGGCGAATTCACCAGTTGCTCGGCCGAGTAACCGCCATTCACGTTGTAGTTGTTCGAGCGGGTGCGTCCGCCATTCACTGAAACTACTCCCGGCCGGTCACTCCCAAGAAACACGTCCGTTCCCACTGTGCTCTGGACGCCGGGCTGAAGTTGCAGCAGTTCAAACGTGTCGCGCGACTTCAGCGGCAGCTCGGTGACTTCATCCTCACTCATTACTACGCCGATCTGGGCGTTGCCGCTTTCGACCAGAGAAGCTGCCGCCGTAGGGCCTTTGCGGCTCCCGCTGCCCACCGGTCCCATAAGGACGTCTAATTGCGTGACCTGTCCAATGCTCGCGCGGACGTCTTTCGCATCGAAGCTCACCAATCCTTCGGCACTGGCCTGCACTCGATATGTACCCACTGGAAGCGCAGGAAAAGCGAATTCACCCGCATCGTCGGTAGTGGCCGCGCGCATTAATGAAGTGTCTTCGGCCGTCAGCAGGACAAATGCACTCACCACCGGGCCGTGAGCTTCGTCCTGCACCCGTCCGCGAATCTCCGCAGTGCTCTGCGGCCACGAAAGCATGGATGAGAACAGCACGAAACAAAAAAGCTGACAGGGATTTGTAGATCGGCCTTCCACGGTGTTTCCTCGCTTTGACCTTAAACAAACGGCAATTACGAGGAAAGGTGACGGCAGTCCAGTCGATTACTCTTAGCACCTGCGATTTGCAGAAATGGGATTACGCCCGAATTGGAACACCGCGACGAACTCTTAACTCAGGCGAGTTCTTAACCAAAGAGTTCGGATCTTCTAGCCTCGGGCAGAATGTCGCGCAGCGATTCAGGCGAGAAATGGCTGGCAAGTTGCCTCGCAACCTCAAGCGGCGTTTTTTCACTGCGCAACAACGCAATTTGTACTTCGCGACGCTGAGACCATTTCTCATGGCGGCTCACCATGTCAAAGAGTAATGGCTTCGCGCCAGCCGCCATCAGCGCCTTCACAACCGACACTTCGACGAGCCGCGAATTCTCCAGCGCCACCGCCACCACCCGGACGTCTTTGTCATTCAGCAATGCCGCAGCCAGGCGACCAGGGCCGCGTCGCGCCAGCGAAGTTTTTTCTCCAGCCGAGAGAGACTCGATTCGCAGCAGAATCTGCTCCTCCGCGGCCCGCTTAATGTCAGCGGCTACTACGGGCGTAAGCGCTACCTGCATTAAATCAAATGTGAACAAACGACGAAGCAGGGGAATCGCAACATGGCGCGGCGTCCGCGGGTGCGTAACCAGAGCCAAGGCTAGCTTGCGGCTCTTCAGGGTTGCCGCACTTCTTCCAATTTCCACCAGGGTGTTGGTGCTGATATCAGCCGCCTTCAGGAGCGAGAGAGCCTGATCCTCGCTCATCTCTGACGAGGAAATTCGAATGTCAGGACTCGAAGTCTGCTCACCCGCCGGCCGCGCAGCGGTGGAATTCGAATTGGAATTCGAATTGGAATCGGCGCTCAATACCGCTCCACCAGAACTGATCGGCACGGGTATCCCAACCGGATCGTCTGCAGAATCATTTGTCCGTCCCGGGCCGGTGCCATACGCCAAATTCTCGGCGTGCCCGCTCCAGCGCACCCATGGCCGGATTGATTTCTCTGTCTACGAAACTTGCACTCCGCCACAACTTGCCCAACTCCTGCTCAAAAGAGCGCTTTACCTGATTGCTACTTGCGAAAACACCGCCGTGAGTTGCGACCGCAACCTCTTCCCCGGCCCCGAACAAGCGCTGTATCAGAGTCTCTGCCAGGCTCGCGAGCTCGCAACCGGCGCTCTCGAGGACTTCGATTCCCTGTTTGTCGCCAGCCTTTGCGCACGCCAGCACCACTGGAAATAGCGACGCATAATCTCGGATCGGGTCTTCATTGATGCGAATCACCAAGTCTTCGGCACTAGAGATGTCCAGCGCTCTCATCAGTTCCTTTAGTAAATCAGAATGATTTTCCCGATCGCGGGCCCGTAGTCCGGCGGAAAGCGCCTTGGCCGCGATCCAATGTCCCGAGCCTTCATCGGAAACTACGCGGCCCCATCCCCCAGCTCTGCCCTTCTCTCCACGCGAATTGCGGCCGTACGCAATCGAACCCGTCCCTGCAATCACGATAACTCCTGGGCCACCCCCGAACGCGCTTTCGAGCGCGACTTCCATATCGCCGAGCACTTCGATCGCGCCACCCACAATTTCGATCAGAAGCCGCTGCACCAGGCTGGCAATGCCGTCATCGGCTGCGCCCGAAATTCCCGCGCAGGTGCGAGCAATCTGTCGCGGCGAAACATTGGCTGCGACACAAGCTTCATGGATGGCGCCAGCCAGCGACTCCTGCGCACAGGCCTCTCCTACGCGCAGCACGTTGCAGCCGGAGCCGGTGCCCTTAGCCAGCACGGACGTTTCATCGCCGAGAATGCAGCGGGTCTGAGTACCGCCGCCATCGATTCCAAGAAAAAGAGGCACGGAAGGATTTTAAATCCAGATGAGAACTCTCACTGGCCCGGATCGGGAATGGGACAATTCACAAGCTCAAACTCGCCCCCAGCTATCGGAGCTTGCACGACTTTCACGGTTTAGGGGTTTAGGATTCCTTGGGAATCGCCGATTAGAATATGTGACTCGCCGGTCAATGATGTGGGCTGGTGCGAATCTTGGTTCAGAATCGAAACTAAAGTAGGAACTTGTGATCTCAATCACTTTCCTTGTTTGGTGACTCCGGTTAGAATGCTCAGTTCCTGGCCGCTGTATTCCAGAAACGGGGCGGCACGGCGGCAATTCAAGAAGTCTGCTAGTCAGGTCCAAGGAGACCGCGGTTCGTGATCGTTGGAGTTCCCAAAGAAATCTATCCTGGTGAACGGCGGGTGGCATTGACGCCTGTCGTAGTGCCCATGCTCGCGAAAGCAGGGTTGGAAGTCGTTATTGAAGCCGGCGCCGGCACATCAGCGGGATATCTAGACTCACAGTATCAAGAGAAGGGCGCGAAGGTGCTCGCAGATCGCGCCACTGTCTTCGGACAATCGGACATCGTGGTGCAGGTGCTTGGCCACGGCGCAAATGACAAAAACGGAGCCACTGACCTTGCTCTCATGCGGCGCGGGCAACTGTTAGTTGCCTTCTTGCGTCCGCTGGCTGCCCCAGATGCAGTGCAGCAGATTGCGCACACAGGCGTCATGGCCTTTTCCGTGGAATTGATGCCGCGCACTACCCGTGCCCAGAGCATGGATGCGTTGTCATCGATGGCCTCAATCGCTGGATACAAGGCTGTGGTCGTGGTAGCGGACGCACTACCTCGGATCTTCCCCATGATGACGACCGCTGCAGGAACGATCACACCCTCACGCGTTCTGGTGATTGGCGCAGGTGTAGCAGGGCTGCAGGCGATTGCCAGTGCCAAGCGACTGGGCGCGGTGGTATCTGCGTACGACGTGCGCCCCGCGGTCAAGGAGCAGGTGCAGAGCTTGGGTGGAAGGTTTGTCGAACTCGCCCTTGAAACTACCGACGCTCAGGACGCACGCGGGTACGCAAAGGCTCAGGATGACGCTTTTTATGCCAAGCAGCGGGAGTTGCTGGGCAAGGTGATTGCCGAAAGCGATGCGGTTATAACCACGGCAGTCGTGCCGGGAAAGAAAGCTCCCATTCTGGTTACCGAAGCGATGGTCAAGGGAATGGCTCCAGGATCGGTGATTCTCGATCTTGCGGCAGAGCGCGGTGGCAATTGCGAACTCACGCGCCCGGGAGAAACTGTGGTTGCGCACGCGGTCACTATCATTGGACCAATTAATCTGGCCAGCAGCGCGCCATATCATGCCAGCCAGGTGTACGCACGTAACCTGACTTCGTTCCTGACCAACCTGGTAAAGGACGGCAAGGTGCGCCCGCCGGAAGACGACGAAATTATTCGTGAGACACTTCTGACGCGGGACGGCGAAGTGGTAAACGCTCGGGTGAGAGAAATGTTGGGACTGCCGGCAGCGGTAGCGCAGTGATTGGATTTGAACTCTGAGGTTGCCCCGCCTTTTTCTCTCCGGTTCTTTGGAGAGACAGGCGGGAATGCTTGAGTCAGGTGGTGCTGATGGGCACAGCTTTAATCGACGGTCTCTTCGTATTCATGTTGGCGGGGTTCATTGGGTTTGAAGTCATCAAACGCATCTCGCCTCTTCTTCACACCCCATTGATGTCGATCACCAACGCGCTCGATGCGATCGCCGTAGTCGGCGCCATAGTGCTGGTGGGGAGAAACGAAAGCCCACTGGCCCATGTCCTCGGAATCCTGGCGGTGATTGCCGCCACCAGCAACATCGTCGGCGGATTTCTGATCACCGACCGCATGCTAAAGATGTTCAAGAGCAGCCGTCCTACAAAATCATGACAACCTTTGCAGGCAGTCAGGCGTTTATCGGAATCATTTACTTGATCGCGAGCGCGCTCTTTATTCTGGCGCTCAAGTGGATGAACGCGCCGCCGACCGCCCGCCGCGGCATCCTGTCCGGCGAAATTGGCATGGTGCTGGCCATCGGGGGCACTCTGCTCCAACTTGGCGTCGACGGCAAACTCGAGCACATCAGCATCGACTACACCTGGATTTTCATTGCGCTGGGTATCGGCACCGCTATCGGTGTTCCGCTGGGCTTAGTGCAGATGACGGCGGTTCCCCAGCGGACAGCGCTCAGCCACGCCTTTGGCGCATTCTGCGTGACATTGGTCGGAACCTCAGAGTTTTATCTGGGAACACCGCATATTCCCGCGTTCAAAATGGCGGTCTTGTGCTGCGAAGTTATCCTTGGCGGACTGACGGTCACCGGCAGCCTGATGGCGGCCGGAAAGCTGCAGGAAGTTCTCCCTCAGCGTCCGATCACATTTAAAGGACAGAACTTCGTCAATCTGACGATGCTGGCGGTCGCCATCGTCCTTGCCGTCTACCTGGTGCACGATCCCGGTGCAACCCATCTCTATCCCGTCATGGTCGGGATCGCACTTATGTTTGGCGTGATGCTGGTCATCCCGATTGGCGGCGCTGACATGCCGACCGTCATTTCGCTGTTGAACTCATATGCCGGACTTTCGGCGGCAGCTATGGGCTTCGTCTTGAACAACAAGCTGCTGATTATCGCCGGCGCGCTCGATGGCTCCTCGGGCCTCATCCTTTCCGTAATCATGTCGAAGGCGATGAACCGTTCATTTACCAACGTTCTATTCGGGGCGTTCGGGCAGGTTGCAGCTGCTGCTGCGGGCGGGCAGGAAGCGCGTCCGGTGAAAAGCGCGTCTCCCGAAGAAGCCGCCGGAATTCTGGCGGCGGCAAGCAGAGTGGTAGTCGTTCCTGGATACGGAATGGCGGTTGCGCAAGCCCAGCACAAAGTCCGCGAACTCTATGATGCACTCACCAAGCGTGGAATCGACGTGCGCTTCGCCATCCATCCAGTCGCAGGCCGGATGCCCGGTCACATGAATGTGCTGCTCGCTGAAGCCGACGTCCCTTACGACCGGCTGATGGAAATGGATGATATCAACGGCGACTTTCCCCAAGTCGACGTTTCATTGATTATCGGCGCCAATGACGTTACTAATCCCGCGGCCAAGACCGACAAGGCCAGCCCGATTTATGGCATGCCAGTGCTTGACGTCGAAAGGTCGCATACCGTCATGGTGATCAAGCGCAGCATGAATCCCGGATTTGCCGGGATCGATAATCCTCTTTATTACATGGATCAGACGTTAATGTTGTTCGGCGACGCCAAGGTGTTCGTCAGCAATATCGTTAAAGAACTCGCTCACTGACGTTCAGGTGTGCAAGCCTTGTCGCCGACCACTAACCTGGCAGTTCCCTATCGCGGTTCATTCCATATATACAGAAAGGTAGTATCGGTCGCAGTGGCCACGTTGCGGCCGGCTTTGCGGGTGGCGCGATTCAAGGCTGAGCGCACCTTTTCCTTGCTTTCGGCCAGGTCCGCGAGCGGGACCTTCAAAGCAATGCCGTCATCAATCTGATTCAGGTCCGCGAGAATCCTGGTCACGATCTCTTTGTGCTTTCCGTTCCGCCCCTGGGGAACATCGGTTTGCATCATGGTTGTGAAGTTCATCAGTGCTTTCTTACTGGCGCTCATGGCCCCTCCAAATTTTGCTTGACCTGTCATTAACGTAAAATTATCATATCGCTAAATAGATTGCAAACTAAAATATCGATACGTTAACGTCACAGGATGCACTGCCCTTTAGCCGTTATTGTTCGCCACGAGGTTCAAAGGATCTCCAACGATGTTCAAAATAAATGCAGCGAGGTTCAAACGATTTGACCCGTACGAATCTGGGTCTGCTACGGTGGAAGTGGATTGGAATGGAAACCTAATGAGAAAAGCCAAAACACATTTCCAGCAGATTCCGATAGCAGTCGTGGAAAAACTGGTGGAGCGGCAGGAAACAGGAGAGGGCAAGAAAAAGAAAATCGCCCCAGCCAACGTGATTCTGAAAAGGCCGGTACTCAAAACCGAACAATACATGTTGCGCACGACTCTTTAAAATTCTGCCGTGAAAGGGGGGGAAGTGGACGACCAGACTAGGCAAGCGGACGACCAGACCGCAATGCCGTGGCAGGACCTCTGCCAGCAGGCAGCGGAGGAAAAGGATTCGGAGCGTCTCATGTCTCTGGTGAAAGAGATCAGCCGATTACTCGACGAGCAGCTGAAACAGAAGGAACGCCCGCAAAGCGCAGCCTGAAGACTGTCGCAGCCTTGCGGCAGTCACGCCTGGCTGCTGCTCCAATCGCCCTGCATCGACAGCATCACTTGACTCCCAGAGCGAGCACCACGCCGGTGGAAAAACGGAAGTCATTCTGATGTCCCGAATTACCTCCTGACGCGTTTACAAACTGGTAGTCGAATTCGCCGGCACGCACCCAGACATGGCGAGTCACTTTGACGTCCACTCCTCCCCCGAGTACGAAAGCGAAATAGTCATGCGACGGTGGAGTGGGAGAAGTACCTAGCCCGAGGGGCAATTGAATAGTGCCGAAGCTCACGTGTTCGTCTCCCAGCAGTGCGTGTACGAAGGGCGTGTATCGCGGCCGCCGGTATGACAGTGCGGGGCCGAAGAGAAAGTCATAGGTGTGCTGGCGGGGCCCGGAGAAGTTGAGATTGAAAGTGCCCAATGGGCTCGCGGAGGCGAAGTTTACCGAGACCGGCGTGTTGTAGTGGCCGGCAACGTCCGCTTTAATTCCAAACCAGGAGTTGAGATTGAACTGCCCCGAGGCGTCCCACCCGTTCGCGCCGGAGTGGACGCGAACCGGGCAGGGAACAATTGCGAACTGAAGGCATATCTGATTTGAGGTCGCCGACAAACCTTGAGTGTCGATGTGCAAATAGGAATAGCCGCCGAAGATTTCGGCTTTCGGAAACTCCTGAGCGAAGGTCAACGCGGGAGCGGCAAGAAGAAAAAGATACAGCAGTAAGTTCGAGAGTCGCATGCAGCCACCTTTCATTTCTGCGAATAGTACGCGACAAAGGGGCAAGTTTTGTCACGGCGTCAGATTGACTCATCGCTGTCGCGCGCATAATACTTTCCAATAGATATTGAAGTAGTGCGCCTTCCCTGATCGCCGTCTCGGTTATATTGGCGTTGAAGGTTTATCGTTGAACTGAATGTGACGCTTTTGCAAGTGTCACAAAGCAACTGCTGAATCAGATTTTCATAAATGATTAGTTTGCTTTCCATTGTCGCGCTGGGGTTTTTTCTTGGCATGCGACATGCTACCGACCCTGATCATGTCATTGCGGTGACCACCATCGTCAGTCGCGAACGCCAGATCTCAAAATCCGCCTGGATTGGGGCATTCTGGGGTATCGGGCATACGCTGACGATTTTCGTTGTCGGTGCGGGCATTATTCTTTTTGATCTGGTCATTCCGCCGCGCATCGGCTTGAGCATGGAACTGGCGGTTGGGATAATGCTCATCGTTCTTGGGGCAGCAAATGTAAAGAGCTTCTTCACTTCAGTTCCTGGCAGCGAATGTGTGGCTCATTCTCACCCGCACCGTCATGGAGATTACGTCCACAGCCATGTTCACACCCACCAGCCAGAGCATCATCAGCACACACCCGATCAGACTCCGCTGGCAAGGCTCGATCGCGTGTTAGGAAAGTTCAAATCCTATAAGCTGGTTCGCCCTTTGGTAATCGGGGTTGTTCACGGCCTGGCCGGATCGGCGGCCATTGCACTGCTGGTGCTCGCCACCATCCCCAACACCAGATGGGCGCTGGCTTATTTGCTGGTGTTCGGAGCTGGAACTGTGGCCGGCATGATGGTGATCACCATGAGCATCGCTTCTACGTTTCGCCTGGTCCAAGGCGGGGAGCGTTTCTCCCGACGCCTGTCGCTGGCATCGGGCCTGCTCAGCCTGGGC
>Ga0075425_100001716_pt1 | contig 21520 bp, 16 predicted proteins | sample SoiMethybrSBSTD4_FD_75300 | JGI IMG/M metagenome (GOLD analysis project Ga0075425, IMG submission 75300) | Bulk soil microbial communities from a Populus tree surrounding site in Tennessee, USA - Soil MetaG P. TD hybrid SBSTD4 | ecosystem: Environmental > Terrestrial > Soil > Tree plantation... | reverse complement strand
GGGCTGGACCAAGACCCTCATCTTCATCGTCGTGGCGCCGATGATCGGACTCGTCGTCGGTCTCACGTTGATGGCGGCGAGCCACTGGGTGTTCCAGGGCAGCACGCCGCGCAAGGTCGACGCGCTGTTCCGCCGCATGCAGCTGCTCTCGGCGGCGGCCTTCAGCCTGATGCACGGCGCGAACGACGCGCAGAAGACGATGGGGATCATCGCGGGCGCGTTGTTCACAGGCGGATTCCTGCAGAAGGATGCGCTGGGCAAGCTGCCGATTCCGTTCTGGGTGGAGATCCTCGCCTACACCGCGATCGGTCTCGGGACGTTGTCGGGCGGCTGGCGCATCATCCACACGATGGGATCGAAGATCACGAAGCTGACGCCGATGGGCGGCTTCGCCGCAGAAACCGGCGCCGCGCTCGCGATCTACACCGCCACCGCGATGGGCACCGGCATTTCCACCACGCACACGATCACCGGCGCGATCGTCGGCGTCGGGGCGACGAAACGATTGTCGGCGGTTCGATGGGGCATCGCCAGACAGATCGTCTGGGCGTGGCTGCTGACAATTCCCGCCGCTGGCGCGATCGGCGCGCTTTCGTACGCGCTCATTCGTCTTATTTCTGGCGTGCGCTAATTGTGAGGGCGCGGGCGCGTCGCGCCCGCGTGGGGCCAGTCTGCCTTCGTCTTCGGCTTCGGCAGGACTGGTGGGGCGGGCCTTCGGCCCGTCGGGCCGCCGCTTTGCGGCGGTGTTCTTAACCATCCCGGCGCGAAGCGCCGGCCCATTCCGTCACGGCCCCACGGGCGCGAAGCGCTCGCCTATAGAATGCAATCGTGTCCTCCGAGCCCGCCATCCGTATCGTCGTCGCTGAAGACGATCGCGACATCGCCGATCTGATCGCGCATTATCTCCAGAAGGCGGGATGGGCGGTGCACGTGTCTGCGACCGGTGACGCGGCCCTTGCCCACATTCGGAAGCAGCCGGTCGATCTCGTCATCCTCGACGTCATGTTGCCGGGACTGAGCGGACTCGAAGTGTGCCGGGCGCTGCGCGCCGATGCGGCCACGGCCGCGCTGCCGATCATCATGGTGACCGCGCGCGCCGAAGAGACCGATCGCATCGTCGGCCTCGAGATCGGCGCCGATGACTACATCTCCAAGCCCTTCAGCCCCAACGAGCTGGTGGCGCGCGTCCGTGCGCTGATGCGCCGATCGAAGCGGGCCGAGCCTGGCCGATCGACGCTCGAATTTGGAAACCTGGTCATGGATCTCGCCCGCCATACCGTCGAGGATCGCGGCCGCGAGGTGAAGCTCACCGCGAAGGAGTTCATGCTGCTGCAATACCTGCTCGAGCACCGCGGGCGCGTGCTCTCGCGCGACCTGCTGCTCGGCGACGTGTGGGGCTACACGTACACGGGCGGCACGAGAACGGTCGACGTCCACGTACGCCGTCTTCGCGAGAAGCTCCCGGCTCTGGTCGACGGCCTCGTGACAGTGAAACAATTTGGCTACAAGCTGGTGGAAGAATCTGCGTAGTACGTAGTGTCCGGCTTTAGCCGGACCTTTATCGATGAGAACCAGCTTTCGCACCCGGGTCTTCATCGGCTCCTTCGCAGCGGCGGTCGTGTCGCTGTTCATGGTCGCCGTCGTCCTCGCCTGGCGGATCGATCGGCAACAAGAGGCCACGATCGAGCGGCATCTGACCGACGAAGCCCGCCTGATCGCGGCGCTGTTGGCGTCGAACACCGATCGCGACGTGAGCGGACTCGATGCCGAAGCCGATCGCCTCGGTCAGCTCACCGCCAGCCGGGTCACGCTGGTGGCCGACGACGGCCGCGTCGTCGGCGACTCGACGCAATCGATCGAGCAACTGGCCACGCTCGAGAATCACGCCACGCGCCCCGAGATCGTCGCCGCCGGCACCAACACCGTCGGTACGAGTCGTCGCCACAGCACCACCGTCAACACCGACATGCTCTACGTGGCCACGCGCACCTCGCATCCCGTGGTGCGATACGTCCGCGTGTCGCTGCCGCTGAGCGACGTCGACGCGCAGATCGCCGTGATCCGCACCACCGCGTTTGCGGTCGCCGTCGCATCGGTGCCGCTCGCCCTGCTGGTGTCGTGGTTCTTCTCCGCGCCGCTCGGCCGCCGCGTGCAGGCGATTGCCGGCGTCGCCGAACGCTATTCGAGCGGCGATCTCAGTCGATCGACGTACGACTACGGCGAAGACGAGCTCGGTCTCGTCGCACGCGTGATGGACGATTCGGTGCACGAGCTCGGTCGACGGCTCGACGAGCTGTCACGCGATCGCGCGCGCATGGAAGCGATCCTCTCGGGCATGGTCGAAGGCGTGCTCGTAGTCGACGCCCAGGGACGCCTGCAGCTCGTGAACCAGGCGGCGCAATCGATGCTCCGTGTCGCGCCCTCGGCGACCGGGCGGTTGTATCTCGAAGTCATTCGTCATCCCGACATCGCGGCGCAATTGACCGCGGCGCTCCGCGGCGACGCGGTCGGCAGCCACGAGGTGGCGTTGTCGCGCGATCCCGGCCGCACGTTCGTGGCCCGCGCGGCGCCGGTGCAGGCGCCTGGCGCCGGCGGCGCCGTGCTCGTGCTGCACGACATCACCGACCTGCGGCGCGCGGATCAGATCCGCCGCGACTTCGTGGCCAACGTCTCGCACGAGCTGCGCACGCCGCTGACGGCGATTCGCGGCTACGTCGAGGCGCTGCTCGACGAACCGGGCGACGCCGACAACACCCGCCGCTTCCTGGAGATCATCGCCCGCCATTCCACGCGGATGGAGCGGCTCGTACAGGATCTGCTGCGTCTGGCGCGGCTCGATGCGAAACAGGAAATGCTCGACATGACGCGCTGCGACGTGCAGCAGCTGTTCAGCGGCGTCATCGCCGATCTCGCTCCGGCGATCGAAGCCAAACAGCAGCAGGTCACGGTCAGCGTGCCTCCCGACGCCAGCCACGTCGACGGCGATCCCGCCAAGCTTCACGACATCGTCCGCAATCTCGTCGAGAACGCCGTCAACTACTCGCCCGATGGCGCCGATCTCCGCGTGACGTCCGGCCTCGATGGCGGGACGTTCGTGATCACGGTGGCCGACTCGGGGCCAGGCATTCCTCCCGACGATCTGGCGCGCGTGTTCGAACGGTTCTATCGCGTCGACAAATCACGATCGCGTCCGGGCGGGACTGGACTGGGTCTCGCCATCGTCAAGCATCTCGTCGAACTGCATGGCGGTGAGGCACGCGCGGAGAACTCACCGCGCGGCGGTGCCATCTTCACGATCCGGCTGCCACTCTCACACCGAGCGGCTCAATTCGCCGTCGGAGGCTCGATGTGATCGATCACCCGCACCTCGACTCGCCCTCTCGCAGACTTCAGCCTGAGACCGAGTTGCTCCTGAAGCGCTTGAAGGAACGTCGGTTCAGGAACCTCGACTGACGTGCCAGGCCCCGGGACCGAGTCGGGAGGCAGCGCCCACTCCACATCGAAATCAAACGTACCAGCAAGGTCAGTACGGTCGAGAACCGGACGATCGATCCCGGTGAACGGACTCGTGAACAAGACCGCCAGTCGCGCCACGCTCACGTCGCGGCCAGCAAAACGGCCATGACCGGCGACGCTCGCGGCAACCGGACCGGCGCGGCCACAAGGAATCGACGACGGGCCAGACCCGATCAAGGTACACGCATCCGCGCTCGAATGCGGCCGCAACTGCGCTCCGATTCTTCCGCGCCTCGCGCGTATCAGCTCGAACACCGGGCGCATCTGGCCTTCGATGTGCGCCCGCATCTTGAAGCGATCGGCGAGGAGAGACTGCATCATCAGCCGCATCTGATCCTTGGTCGCATTCACATTCGAGCGCGCCTCGATGTCGAACCGATCGTCGTAGATCCAGGACGGGAGTCCAGACAGGTCGCTCTGACCGAGCTTGAACGCAAACCGCAAGTAGGCAATCAGCGGCTGATTGATCGCCGAGAACACATCGCCAGGGACGAACGCATCACCAGCACCGAGCGCGAAGCGTGAGGCCGCGTCGCCACCTGACGCACTCGGCTTCACGGATGCCACATCGAAGGCCATCCTGATTCCGGTGGCCTCCATTTCCGCCAGTGACTGTGGAAGGCTGACGGTCGACTGCGATCGGGGCGCCTCACCACGCGCTGACGTGATCTCAAACGCCCCCGCGAACCAGCACAGCACCGCTCCGCAGCAAACACACCCACGAGTCAGACGCGCCCCACAGCACCCGACCGCCATGACGAACACGATACCGCGACCGGCGTTCCCGTTCCTGTAACGAATTTAACGTCCTCGTAACACCCCCGTCGTCCACCGATCACACCCCCTCGTTAGCGTGAGGTGTCTTCCAAGCAGAGCAAGCCCGGCCTCGGACGTGCGGAGCGCTTGATAAAAGGAGCGGTGAACGACATGACGATGTGGAAAGGATGCAAGCGGATTGGCGCCGCCTTCGGGGTCGCGCTGATGTTGACGCTGCCTTCACTCGCCTTTGCGCAGGGCGATGCGCGGTTTTCCGGAACCGTGCTCGATCAAACGGGGGCCATCCTCCCGGGCGCGACGGTCACGGTGAAGAACGAGAGAACCGGTGAAGAGCGCACGGCGACCAGCAACGCCGAGGGGCGCTATACGGTCACCAGCCTCAAACCGTCCACCTACACGTTGCGCGTGAAGTTCGGACAGTTGGCTCCGCTCGAATACACGGGGCTCGAGCTCGTCGCCACCCAGAGCTTCGAGCTCGATCTGCAGCTCAAGGCCGGCGGTGTGAGCGAAACGATCGTCGTCACCGCACAGACGAACGTCATCGATCTCAGCTCGGCGCGACAAGGCGTCAACGTCAACGAAGCCGAAGTGCAGGCGCTGCCGGTCAACGGCCGTCAGATGTCGCAGCTGATGCTGCAGGCACCCGGCGCGCAGAATTCCGGCACCGGCACGTGGCAGGAGATCCGGTTCTCGGGCCGCGCGGTTGAACAGAATGTCATCCGCTACGACGGCATCGAAGGCTCCGCGATCATCGACGCCGCACCTGGCAATCTGAACGGAGAAGTGCCGTCGCCGTTCAAGCTGCAGGCCAGTCTCGAGAACGTCCAGGAGTTCCGCGTCGAGTCGAGCAACTTCCCCGCCGAGTTCGGCACCGGCACCGGCGGACAGGTGAACGTGATCACCAAGTCCGGCAGCAATCGCTTCAAGGGATCGGTGTTCGAATACGTCCGCAACGACGCGCTGGATTCACGCAACTACTTCGACTCGACCCGGCGCGACAACGGCGATGTCATCGACACACTGCCGAAATCAGCGCTGTCGCAGCACCAGTTCGGCGGATCGCTCGGCGGCGCCATCGTCAAGGACAAGGCGTTCTTCTTCGGCAGCTACGAGGGCTATCGCCTCACCGCGGGCACCAACTCGATTGAAGCCGTGCCAAGCGACCTGGCATGGTCGCAGGCCGTGCCGGCGATCGCGGCCCTGCGCGGCGGCTTTACCGCCCCGGGCGCGGTCATCCTGCAGGGCAAATCGCAGGACCCGCTCTTCGACATCGCGCAGCTGCAGGCGCAGCAGAAGGTGCAGGAGCACTCCTTCAGCGCGCGCGTTGATCTGAAGATGACCAACAACTGGTCCTCCTACGTGCGCGTGTTCCACGATCAGGGCAAGAGCGATCAGTTCGAAGGCGTCAGCGGTCGGCAGGTGCACATCACCGACAACCCGAGCAACGCCGTCTTCAATCTGCAGGGCATTCTCGGCAACGGCGGCACCTTGAACGAGTTCAAGGCCGGCTACAACGCCGCGCCGACGAGGATCGTCGGCAACGCGCCGGTGGTCAATGGCATCGACTTCGGCCTGCTCGCGATCAACCTCACCGGATCGATCGCCAACACGGGCATCGCTGGACAGGGCGCGTCGACGGGCGTCACGATTCCCGGCGGGCTGGTCCGCGCCAACAGCGCCACCAACGGCCACGCGTCTCCCTACGACCCGTACTCGATCACCATCGCCGACACGCTCAGCAAAGTCTCCGGCAACCACGTCCTCAAGGCGGGGGCCGACGTCCGGATGATCCGCATGGAGACCGATCGCGTCGGCGGAACGACGTACAGCTTCGCCAACGTGAACGCGTTCCTGCAGAACAACCCGAGCAACGTCCAGTACGTCGGCAACCTGAGCGACCCGAGCGTCTTCAACGCCGGTGCCAGCGGTCCGCGCCACATCGAGCAGCAGTACTACGTCGGTTTCGCGCAGGACGAGTGGCGCATGGGCCAGAGGGTGACGTTGAACGCCGGCCTTCGCTACGACTACTACTCGGTGCTCAGGGAGCGCGACGACCACATCATCAAGTGGAACATCGACACCGGCATCATCGATCCGCCGACGACGCCGGAGTACACGTCGAAGAAGAACAACTTCCAACCGAGGGTGTCTTTGAGCTACGCGCCGACCGACAAGACGGCGATCAAGGGCGGCTTCGGCATCTTCGTCGGCCCCGGCCAGACCGAGGATCAGATTCAGCCGATCGAGTCCGACGTCATCCGCACCACGCTCACTGGCGTCACGTTCCCGGTCAACATCGACCAGCTCCGGGCGAATTTCGTCAGCAACCCGAACAACCGCGCCTTCCAGCCGCGCGCCTACGCGAACGAGTACACGATTCCCGAGCGCATTTACCAGTACACGACGTCGCTCCAGCAAGAGCTCCCGGGCAACATGGTCGCGACCGCCGCTTACGTGGGAAGCCAGGGGCGCAATCTGTTCCTGCGCAGCGTTGCCAACAACATCGTCGGGATTTTCCAGTCGAACCCGACCGTCACCGCGACGCCGATTCGCGAGTTCTCGATTCTGACTCGCGACGTCAATGGCAACGTCACCGGCGTGCAGAACCCGTTTGCGGAGGTCGATTACAAGACGAGCGGCGGACACGACAGCTACAACGCGATGCAGCTGTCGCTGACGCGTCGCTCGGCCAACGGTCTGATGCTGAACGGCCAGTACACCCTCGGCTACAGCAAGGGCAACACCGCCGGCTCGAATGAAGCGCTCACCGCGGCCAACAACGCGCGCACGATCGACGAGTTCGACTACGACAACGGCTACAACAACTTCGACGTGCGGCACACCTTCAACCTGAGCGCGATCTACACCTTGCCCGGCAAGGGCGCATTCACCGGTGGCTGGAGCGTCGGCGGCATTCTCAACGCGCGCACCGGTCTGCCGGTGAACGTGCTGATCACCCGCAACGACATCGTTTACGTCGATGGCGCGGGCAACGTGTTCAACAACGCGGCCGCGGATCGCACAGCGGTCATCAACACGCCACGAGGCGGCAGCTCACGCAACGTGCGACGCCCCAATCTGGTGCCGGGCGTCGATCCGTTCGTGAAGGACGGAGGCTTGGTGTTCCTGAACCCCGCAGCGTTCTCGACGCCGGCGCCGGGCACGTTCGGAAATCTCGAGCGCAATTCGATTCATGGACCGAGCTTCCGGCAGGTGGACTTCGTCACCTCCAAGCGCATCAACATGGGCGGACCCAATCTCGAGCTTCGTGCGGAAGTGTTCAACATCTTCAACACGAACAATTTCCTCAACCCGGCCGGAACGCTGCCGAATGCCTTGCCCAACAGCAGCCTCACCGAGTCCAACAAAGTGCAGCCCGGTCAGCCGTACACGGGAGCGGCCGCCGGCACGTTCGGCAAGATCAACAGCACGCTGGCGCGCACGGTCGGCCTGGGCACCAATCGTCAGGTCCAGTTCGCCCTGCGCGTCAACTTCTAACGAGACGTTCGCGTTCGACCTGTGGGAGCGGGGGCCGTCCCCCGCTTCCACGTTCCGCTTTCCCGCGCTCGCCCGCGCCTACAACGAACAGCCGGTCACGTTGATCCGCGCCGTCTCGAACGGCTCTCTCTGAGGACCAAGGACCACAGGACGGACCAAGCACCAAGAACCAAGGACGAAGGACTAAACTGAAGCCGATGCAGCTCATCGCGATCGGTGTCGGAGGCGCCATCGGCGCGCTGGCGAGATACCTGCTCGGTGGTGCCGTGCATCGGCTGATGCCCGGCTTCTTCCCATACGGCACGTTCATCGTCAACCTGCTCGGGTGCGTCGTCTTTGGCGTGATCGTCGGCCTCGCGGAGTCGCGATTCGTGATCGGCCCGATCGGACGCGCGTTCGTTTTGATCGGCGTACTGGGCGGGTTCACCACGTTCTCGAGCTTCACGTACGAGACCTTTGAGTTGATGAGGAGCGGACAACTGGGGCCCGCGGCCATCAACGTCGTGGGTCAGGTCGGCCTTGGCTTTCTTGGTCTCTGGGCTGGCTTCGGTTTGGGCCGCGCCGCGTAGGAGTGGCCATGAGAATTCCAACCGAGGGGAAACTCCTTCGCATCTTCGTCGGCGAGGCCGATCGCTGGCACGGCAGGCCGCTGTATCAGGCGATCGTCGAAGAGGCGCGCACGCGAGGGCTCGCGGGCGCAACCGTCCTCAAAGGCTTCATCGGCTTCGGCGCGCACAGCCGTCTTCACACGTCGACGATTCTGCGTTTGTCGACCGATCTGCCGGTGGTGGTCGAAATCGTCGACGCCGCCGAGAAGATCGAAGCGTTTCTGCCGACGCTCGACGAGATGGTGCAAGAAGGACTCGTCACGCTCGAACGCGCTGAAGTGATCCTCTACCGCGGCCCGGCCACGCCGCGTACGTAGTGTCCGGCTTAGGCCGGACCGGGCTTACCGAGGCCGTGAGGTACACTCGCACGCATGCACCCCTGGCATGACAGCTACGTCGACGATGCCGTCGTCGCCACCGCGTTTCCGGTGGTCATCGAGATCCCTAAAGGCAGCAAGAACAAGTACGAACTCGACAAGGAAACAGGACTGCTCAAGCTCGATCGCGTGCTCTACAGCGCGGTGCACTATCCTGCCGACTACGGCTTCATCCCGCGCACGTATTGCGACGACGGCGATCCACTCGATGCACTGGTTCTGAGCCAGGAGCCGGTGTATCCGCTGACGCTGGTCGAGGCCCGCGCGATCGGCGTCATGCGCATGCGCGACGAGAAGGGTATCGACGACAAGATCGTGGCGGTGAGCGTGAACGATCCCGCATACGCCCACTTCCTCGACAAGGCGGAGCTCCCCGCCCACGTGCTCCTCGAGTTGAGGCGATTCTTCGAGGACTACAAATCGCTCGAGCACAAGCAGGTCGTCGTCGAGGATCTGCTCGGTCCAGACGAGGCCGTCGCGATCATCCGCGACGCGCTCGAACTGTACAGACGACTGCGTCGAGGCGAGCTGGCGAAAGCCTGACCGAAAGATCTGGCTCGGCGTTTTCTGCGTCAGTGCCGAATCACGGCCGCCGCCGCTCGGAGCGCTCCCGAGCCGTTTTACTTCTATCGCGTGTCGCGGTGCTCACAAGTCGCGTCGCCGCAGCCACACCGGCGTCGCTCGATTGGAGCGATGCGCGTGCGCGCTGGAGGGTGTCGGCACGGTGGGCGACACTGGCCGCCAGCGACTTGTGAGCGCCGTGATCGGCGACAGAAGTAAATCAGGTCCGGAGGCGCAGCGAGCGCCGGCGGACCTCGTGAGTCCAGCGCGGAGGACCTGATTTTCCACGGCGTCGAACAGGAGCCGCGGGCAGGGTCGACCACCGTGCCGACACGAAGTCGTCGCTGCAGCGATTCGATAACGGCTCTAGAGCCGGACACTACGTACGATGAATCAGCGAGGCTGGCACTCGTAGCTGCCCGGGTTCTCAGTGTCGCCCGATCCCTTGTAGCGCGCGATCTGTGGGTACTGACACACGAGCCGTTTGCCAACCTCTTTGCCATCGGCGAAATGCGTCACGATCAGCTGATCCGGCGCGACGCCTTTCTCTTTCCACTCTTCAATCAACGTCAACGCGTCGAAATTGAAGTTGTGGACGCCGGTCGTGCCAGGTCCGTGGCCCATGCCTGGCACCATGAAGAAGCGCATGCTCTCTCGCACCGCGCGTTCACCCACAGTCGCGACGACGCGGTTGTAGTAGTTGATCGCGACCTTCGGCGGCACGGCGGAGTCGGCCCAACCGCCGATCAGCAGCAGCTTGCCGCCTCGTCCGAAGAACTTCCGGAGATCCGGATCGACTGCGTTCACCGGTTGAATCGCCGCACGATCCGACGCCTCGACGTCGCTGGCGAAGTTGATCGGACGCGTCTTGTAGTCCCAGTTCGGATCGCGGAGTACGTAGTACTTGAAGAACTCCACGGGAATGCCCAGCGGCTCCGCGCCGCCGGCCAGCTGGCCCCATCCCAGTTCGCTGCCTGGATAGAGTGGCGAATAGAGCTCGGCGCCGGTCTTCGCGTGACGCGGTCCCAGATAGATCTTCCGCGCCGCTTCCACTTGCGGCGCAGTAAGGCAATTCGACCCGACCGTCTCCTTGCACTGCACGGAACCGGGATCGAACCGGCAGCTTTCTACATCGCCGATGATTCCGTCCTTCACCCCGTCTGCAGCATCACACGCCGCGAGCGCGCCCTGCGCCAGCACTGGATACTTGTCGGGTGGGATGAAGCTCGCCTCGTCTTTGTGCGTCGCCATCCAGACCCACATCTGGCCGAAGGTGTGCCGCGTCAGATACGACGACATCGCGACCACGGCGAGGCCGTCGTAGTCGCCTGGGAAGCGTTGTGCGGCGCTGAGCGCGGCGATTGTTCCGCCGCCAGCTTCGGACATGATCGAGAGCTTCGTCGTGCTGCCGTAGAAGGCGCGAATGAGCGTCTTGGCGGCCACGGTCATCTCGTGCGCCGCGCGGTAGCCGAAGTCCTTGATCTGCTCGGGATGATCGAGTGCGTAGCTCGAATTGCCTTCGTGCCCGGTGTTGCTGCCGACGGCTGCATATCCACGCCTCACGCCGATGGCGAGTGCGTTTGCGTTGGCGCCGGTGCCACCGCCGAGACCGCCATTGCCGGTGCCGCGCAGCTTGCCGTTCCAACCGCTGGCCGGCATCCACACTTCGATCTTGATGTTCGAGTCGGCGCTCGGCCGCATGGTCGCCGCCACCTGACACACGGCGGGAAGATCGGCGAATGGGTTGCCGCGTCCGCCGCCAGCCGCTGGACCGCCGCCTCGCGCCGGCGGCGCCGGCATCGCGCCGGCCGCCACGAATTTCGCGCTGGTGACCGTGCCGCCTTCGAGCTTCATCGTCGCCAGCTTGTCGCACGATGCGTGTCCGGGAGTCGCTGTCTGCGCGTGCGGCGCGGCGACGATCACAATGGCGAGCGCGAGCGTGAAGAGTGGTGCGAGCGAGGATCTCATGCGGCGGATTATAGGAGATGCCGCTCGGAACGTACGTGGTGGCTCGAACGAGCTTACACCGCGCGCGCTAGGCCCGGGCGAACGTCTGGTGTCTCGTTCGCACCAGAAAACGTTTTTCGACCAGCGTCGAGAGCACGTCGGTGCACAACGCCGAATCGAAGCACCACAGCCTCGACGCCTGCGCGACGGTCAGCGTGAGGCCAGGCATTTCGAGGAACTCGGCCTGGGCGCGTCGTAGGGCGTCGGCAAATTCTTCCGCCAGGTGGCGGTGGTTGCGGTCATCGGGGTCCATTGGTCTTACTCCGCCGGAAGCAGGTGCTCTCACGACGAACTGTATCGTCAAGTCGTGACCCGCGCATGACATCGACATCACATTCTTGGCAGCGGTGATCGCTACGCGGCCCAGGAGCCGTTGCGGAACAGGGTCAGCGCAATGTCGACGTTCGCGCGCAGCGCATGGCGGACGGCCGGCCAGTTCTTCTCCGCGCGAACCAGCGTCTTCCACGAGTAGAGGTGCTTGGGTTTGTGGAAGTCGCTGTTGGCCACATATGGAAAGTGCTTGAGGCTGGTCACCGAGAACAGATCGTCGCGATTGCCGGCTTCCCACACGTCGACGAGATCGGCCAGCTCGTCGCGATGGTCCCAGAGATAGCAGGTGCTGATCTCGATGCGCCGCGTGGTGCGGTGATGCGGGTGACAGGCGATGCTGAGCGCGCCCTGGCGGCGGATTTCGCGCAGGATGTCGTCGGCGCGTTGATCGGCGCTGACATAACGCTTCACGTCGAGGGCGATGATGTGCGAGTTCTTCTTGCTGCGAATGCGGTTCTGCGTCACCTCGGCGCCGGGCACGACGATCATTCCGTACTTCTTCCGCGCCCGCTCGCCCTGCTCGCGGATGTCGTCCAGATAGGCCTCGAAGTCGGGCTCGCGCACGCCGAACGCGCGCCGTCCAAGAGTCGCCAGGCGTCCGGCACGGGCCAGCAGATCCTTCTTCATCAGAATGTGATCGGTGATCGCGATCACGTCGAACTTCCCCGTCGCGCCGTAGAGATCGACCACTTCCGCCACCGACAGCTTGCCGTCGCTCCAGGTGGTGTGGACGTGAAAGTCACAGAGGAGAAAGGGTTCGTATCCGGGCATGTCATTAAGTGGAAAAGTGGAAGAAGTGGAAGAAGTGGAAGAAGTGGAAGAAGTGAAAGTAGTCAAGTGAACAAGTCGAGAAGCAGCTCGAGCTGATAGAGCGATCGGCGAAGTACCGGGAATCTGGGCTCGGTACGACGTGAACCGTCGCACACTCCCCACCACATCGTTGTACTTTCCGACGTGAGTTCTTAATCACTTCCACCTCTTCCACTTGTTCCACTTTTCCACTTCTTCCACTTACGTCCGGACATCCACATGCGTGGTGTCCTTCGGGCGGTGATGCAGCACCTCCGACGTGAAGTTGCGGACATAGAGTCGGAACACTGCGCCCTTCCCCATAGAGTTGTATCGCCGCGCCGACGTGTAGAGATAACAGTCGCGGACGAGGCGCACTCGGCCGATCGCGAACAGCCGGCGGCCAAGATTCGTGTCTTCGCCGTGAAACTCGATCGACGTGTCGAACCCGCCGATGCTGGCGAGCGCGTCACGACGTACCGCGAAGTTGCCGCCGTAGAAGATCGTGCCGATGCGCAGGATGCGCTTCACCAGCAGTTGTGTCAGCGGCGCGACCGTGAAATCGTAGGCGCGAATCAGCAGCCGTCCACACCAGTCCCAGTCGTAGAAGCGATACGGCGCCGACAAGGCGATCAAGTCGCGGTCGCGCTCGAAGTGACGCTCGATACGCTCCAGCCACGTGAGCGGCGCTCGGCAGTCGGCATCCAGATAAACGAGCACGTCGCCGATCGCCTCACGACGGCCGGTCTCGCGCGCGACCACCAGCCCCTTTCGCGGCTCATCCACCACGCGTACGAACGGATACCGCTGCGCCACGGCGCGCGTCTCATCGGTGCTGGCATTGTTGATGACCAGGATTTCGTCCGGCTCCCGGCTCTGCGTCAGGAGGGAGTGCAGGCAAGGACCCAAGTACTGCGCCTCATTGTGGGCGCAGACGATGACGCTCATCAGCGCCACGTCCACGCCCCGTTGGCATCGTGCCGTGGTATACCCACGTGCATGACTCCCAAGGTACGGGAGCGGTATGACGACGCGATCACCGCGTGATCACGACTGTGTTAAAAGAGGCGGCATTGGGCGTGAGATTGCACAGTTCGGCGGTGCCATCACGTCAATTCGGACGGTTGACGTATGAACAAAGACACGCTGGCAATCATCCTCGGCGGTGGAGCGGGCTCGCGGCTCTTTCCGCTCACCGCAACGCGATCGAAGCCGGCGGTGCCGATCGGCGGCAAATACCGGCTGATCGACGTGCCGATCAGCGGCTGCCTGCACGCCGACATCGAGCGCATCTTCGTGCTGACGCAGTTCAATTCGGCGTCGCTCAACCGCCACATCTCGAATACCTACCGACTTGATCGCTTCAGCCGAGGCTTCTGCGAAATCCTCGCCGCCGAGCAGACGCCCGACAACCCCAACTGGTACCAAGGCACCGCCGACGCCGTGCGACAGGCGGCTCGGCACTTCTCGCAGCACGACGCCAATTACGATGTGATCCTCGCCGGCGACCACCTGTATCGCATGGACTACGCGGCGCTCGTCGACGAGCACCGACAGCAGCAGGCCGACATCACGATCGCAGCCCAGCCAGTCGATCCGGACACGGCCACACAGATGGGCATCTTCCGCTTCGATCAGAGCGGCGGCATCGTGGCCTTCGAGGAGAAGCCGAAGGCGGCGCGGCTGGCTGAGATCGGGCGCAGCATTCCTCCCGGGGCGAGCTTCGCCGAGCACACCGACGAGCGTCCGTTCATGGCCTCGATGGGTGTGTACGTCTTCTCGCGTCGGGTGCTGCTCGACATCCTCGAGCGCGAGCCCGGGCACGACTTCGGTCGTGAGCTCATTCCGAATGCGCTGGGCAAATACCGCGTGCGGTCGTATCTGTTTCGCGGCTACTGGGCCGACGTCGGGACGATCGAATCGTTCTACGAAAACAACGTGATGCTCGGCCGTCTCGACTCACCCTTTCACTTCTGGGACGCGGAGCGCCCGATCTACACGCACCTTCGACATCTGCCGGGCTCGCTCGTACCGGATTCGCGCGTGCGCGACTCGATTGTCTCGGAGGGCTGCTATCTCGCCGGGTGCGACATCCACACCTCGGTTGTCGGGGTGCGGTCGGCCGTTCGCGAAGGGTCGTCGGTTCGCCGCTCGGTGCTGCTCGGCGCCGACTTCTACGAATATGGCCCACCGCCTGCGGGCCTGCCCGCGCTCGGTATTGGGAAGAACGTCGTGGTCGAGCACGCGATCATCGACAAGAACGCCCGCATCGGCGACGGCGCGTGCCTCACCAACGAGAAGAATGTCGAGCATGCCGACGGCGACGGCTACTACATCCGTGGCGGCATCATCGTCGTGCCGAAGTTCGGGGTGGTGGCGCCGGGATTGGTGGTCTGAAAGTGAGTACCGGAGGCGACGGGGGTAACATCCCTCCATGAAATCTCTGAGCGCGCTGCTCGTCCTCATCCTGCTCGCCCAAAACGCGACGCGCCCGCAACCCGCGGTCGCGGCGAATCCGCTCGACCCGCTGTCGGCCGCCGAAATCGCTGCCGTCACGGATGCGCTGACCAAAGCGGGGCGCCTGTCCGGCTCGACCAGGGTTGTCATGTTCGAGTTGTCCGAACCCGAGAAGGCGCAGCGATCTCGGCCGCGTGCCGCGCGGGCGGTGCTGTACGACTGGTCGTCCGGCGTCACCAGCGAGCTCACCGTCGATCTGCAGAGTCGCGCGGTTGGTGCACCGTCGGTGATCGCCATGGGCGATCCGCCGATCCGGCGCGTCGTGATCGACCGCGCCACTGAGATCGCGCTCGGCGACAAGCGCGTGCTGGCAGCGCTGGCGCGACACGGCGTGAAGGCCACCGATCGCGTGACATTCCTTGGCGGCCTGGGTGAAGGCACGCGCCTGCCGCATCGCGGATCGACCATTCCGATTACCGCCTCGCCGTTCGTGTGGGACCCGATCGGCGAGGATGTCGTGCTCGAAGAGCTCGGCGTCCGCGTCGATCTCGCCGGCGGCACGGTTGAAGACATTTTCGAGGCGCCACTGCGACCGGCTAGAAGCGGCGCACCGCAGACGCGTACGGCATCCGCGGCGCGACCGCTGAAGCCGCTCGTCGCCACGCAGCCCAACGGTCCGAGCTTCAGCATCAACGGCAGCGAGATTCTGTGGGATCGATGGCGTCTGCATTTCGGCGTCCATCCCAGGCGCGGTCTGGAAGTCTTCGACGTCTCCATCGTCGACGGATCGCAGACGCGTCAGGTGCTGTATCGCGCCGGGCTGTCGGAGCTGATCACGCCGTACGGCGATCCGGAGTACACGTCGTGGTACCCGCGCGATGCCGGTGACTACGGGATGACGATCTACAGTGCCTCGCGCGCCAACGCGATCGTCGGCGCCGACGCCCCTGCGAACGCGATATTCGCGCCCGCGTCATTCGCCGACTCTCGTGGCCGCGTCGTCACCATTCCACGCGCGGTGGCCATCTACGAGCGCGACGGCGGCGTGCTGTGGCGCCATGCCGAACGCGGAAGCCGCGCGCGTCAGCTGGTGCTCAGCGGATATGCGACGGTCGACAACTACGATTACCTCTTTCATTGGATCTTCAGCCAGGATGGCGTGATCGACGTGCAGGTGCAGCTGACCGGCGTGATGAACGTGAGGAGAGGGCCGGCGCAGGAGGCCTCGCATGGCGACGACGACACGATGTATGCGCATCTGGTCGCCCCGCGTGTGGCGGCACCGAACCACCAGCACTTCTTCAACTACCGGATCGATGTCGACGTCGACGGCACGAACAACCGCGTGCTCGAGATGAACACCGCCAACGCACAGGCGAAGCTGCGCGATACCACCGGCGAGTGGTTCGGCATGCAGCAGACGACGCTGAAGAGCGAGCTGAACGCGCGGCGCGACCTCGATCTGACGACGTCGCGGCGATGGCTCATCACCAGCAGCATGAAAACGAACGCGCTCGGCCAGGCAACCGGATACGCGCTCGTACCGGGCGAAAATGCCCCGTCATTCCAGGCGCCGAACTCGGGGCCGCGCCGAAAAGCCGCGTTCCTCGAGCACCCGCTGTGGGTCACGCTGTCCGATCCGCGCCAGATGTACGCCTCCGGCGAGTGGGTAAACCTGGGCCGCGATCGCGAGGGCGTGTCGATGTGGAGCGCCGGCGATCGCTCGATCGTCGACAAAGACGTGGTGCTCTGGTACACGCTGTCGGTGCTGCACCTGCCACGGCCCGAGGACTGGCCGGTGATGCCGTCCCACACGGCGGGATTCAGATTGGTGCCGCTCGGATTCTTCGCCTCGAACCCGAACGCGCCGCCCGAATAACGTCACGCCGGACCCGAAGAGGTCTCAACTTCGTGGCCTTCGTGTCCTTCGTGGCCTAGAAGGACGGGGATCCTCCGAGCGACGAATTGATCTTGCTTCTCAGCGAGGCCAGCGTCTCCGGCGTGCCATCGAACAGATCGTCGGGATACTTCGAGTCCTTGATCATTGCCTTGTAGATAGCGTCGCTCTGATACAAGTTCAGCCCGAGTCCCGCCAGATACTGCAGCTTCAGATTCGAGTCGGTGTTGATCTGCGCGTCGCTCAGCCAATTCTTCATGTCCGATCGACGGCCCGCATACGTGCCGAAGAGCTCGACCGCGGAGTTGATGCCCACTTCGCCGAGCGACTTGGCCACGGCCGCGTTCGCGGGATCCGCCAGTCGCGCCTGCACGGTGTCGATGTTGATCTTGCGCGCCTCCACCTGCCCGAACAGCACCAGGTCATAGCCCTGGCCATTGATGGTGTTGGCAAACACCGCGCCGTTGGGGAACGCCTCGAGGAACGTGGCGATCTCGCTCTTCACCGCTGCCTCGTTGCTCTCATAGAGCTGCACGAACAACGTGACCACACCGCCCGGATTGAGATGCTCCTTGACGACGTTGAAGAACTCGCGCGTGTAGAGCGTGGCCGCGCCCTTCACCCACGGGTCGAGCGGGTCCGACGTGACGGCGTCGAACTTCTCGTGCGTCGTGAGCAGGTAGTGCCGCGCGTCATCGAGGTGCACGTGCACCTTCGGGTTGGCGACGACGTTGAAGTTGTGCTCGGCGAAATGCGTGGAGACGACGCGCGGCACCAGCGGCTCGATCTCGGCGATCGTCTGATCCTTGACCATCGGATCGATCGACACCGCGCCTGCGGTGACTCCGGCGCCGCAGCCGATCACGAGCACTTTCGTCGGCGTCTTCGGCACGAGCGTGGTGATGTGCCCGAGCATCCGCTGCAGCCGCATGTCCTGCGGCTCGCTCGAGGCCTGCACCTTCCCGGCGTTGTGGTAGTTGAGCACTCCGGACGGCGTCCGCGTGACGGCCACCGAGGCGGTGACGCCCTCGCCGACGTAGACCATCTCGTTCTGCCCCACCCACGTCGCCGAGTAGCGCCCGTAGGCGACGAGCAGCCACGGGATCGGCGGCACCATTCGCGCCAGCAGTCCCGCCAGCAACGCGATGCCGATCACGACCACGGGAGTCGACGTCAGCGCCCGCCGCCGTTCGCCGACGGCCGGCATCAGCATCAGCAGCGACGACATCGCCGCCACTCCGATCAGCACCTGCTGCGTCCGCTGGCTGCCCACCGTGCCGACGAGCACAAGGCTCGTGACCAGTGCGCCGACGATCGCGCCAACCGTATTCGCGGCGTACACGCCGCCGACGAGCCGCGCCGAGTCCTGTCCAGGAGCGGCGACTGACGCAAGCGCCAGCGGGAAACTCGCGCCCCACAGAATGGCGCCCGGTAGCATCACCCACACGCCGCGCATGAGATCGAGCTGAAAGTTGATCCAATTGACGTCGGCCTGCGCACCAACCGTCGCGTTGATCGACGGGTTGATCGGCCAGTACGGCATCGATGCGCTGGTCGTGTAGCCCGCCCATGCGATTGCAGCGCAGAGACCGAGTTGACACCAGCCAAGCGCGGTGCGCGCGCTGACGGTGCGTGCGAGTGCGGAGCCAAGACTGCTGCCGATGCCAAGGCCGACGAGAAACACCGCCAGGATCAGCGAGAACGTGTACGTCGTCGCGCCAAAGAGCAGCGACAGCTGACGCGTCCACACCACTTCCGATCCAAGCGCCGTCAACCCTGACAGCGCGATAGCGATATGGACGATCGACACCGTGTCGCTCGGCAGCGGCGGCGCAACCGCGGCGCCTTCGTCGGCAGTGATGACAGTGTGCGGAGTGCGCCGCGCCACCAGCACCGCAAGTGTCGCCACGATCACGTTGAGACCAACGGCCACGAACGTGGCGGTGGACATGTCGAACAGGCGAAGCAGGTAGTACCCGGCGAGCAGACTGCCGGCCACCGCACCCGCAAGGTTGCCGCCGTAGAAGTAGCCCAGCCACGACACGCCGCGCGGCGTCGTCTCGACCCATCGCGCGATCGCCGGCAGCGTGGCACCCATCAGCAGCGTCGGAGGAATCAGACAAATGCCAGCCACGATGGCCCGCAGCACGAGGTTCACCTGACCGGTGCCAGCGATGCTCGTATAGAGGCGTCCGACGACGGGCACGCCGTAGAGCACGAGAATGCCGAAGATTCCGATCCCGATCTCGATCGCGGCGTAGACCTTGAGGGGATGGAGTCGACGGTCTAGGTACTTCGGGAGGAGCAGGCTGCCGAGGCACATCCCGCCCATGAAGATGCCCAGCAGCACGCCAAGCGAGACGGCTGATGAGCCGATCGACAGTTGCAGGAGCTGGAACCAGACAACTTCGTAAATAAGGGCTGCGCAGCCGGACCCGATGAAGAGCAGAAGAAGCGCTGGAAGCCAACGCTGGCCGGCGTCATGGCCGGGTTCGGGGCTGGCCGCGGGCCCCAGGGTCTCGTCTAGGTTGGTCACCGGGGGATAGTACCCCAAGGAATCAGGAAGCAGGAATCAGGATGCAGCCGTGGGCTAGGGCTGGAACCTGGCCCAGGCCTGCTTCCTGATTCCTGCTTCCGGATTCCTTGCTGTTGTGTAACTCAGAATTAACTCCCCCGTCATGCACCAGAAACCCCCGTTTTCTACCGTGAAGACTGTAACGCCATGGAAACGGAGTCACGGTGCAACAGACATCCGACACAAGCCGCCTCAGTCACAACGGCCGCGCCATCGAGCATGGCATGACCTCGCGTGGTGCGGTCCGCACTCACGTCCTCGTCGTGGACGATGAGCAGGACATTGCAGGTCTGATCAAGCACACGCTCGAGAAGGGCGGCGAGATCGAGGTCGAGCTGGTGACCACCGGCGACGCCGCGCTGAAGGCCGTGAATGAACGGACGCCGGATCTGATCGTGCTCGATCTCAACCTGCCCGTGTTGAGCGGTCTCGAGGTGTGCCGCATTCTGCGGTCGCGCCCGGCGACGGCGCGCGTGCCGATCATCATGCTGACGGCACGGACCAGCGAGAGCGATCGCGTGACCGGGCTCGATGTCGGCGCCGACGACTACATGACCAAGCCGTTCTCGCTGCGCGAGCTCGCAGCGCGAGTACGTGCGGTGCTCCGGCGTGGTCTTCCGAAAGGCGCAAACGGAGCGGAGGGTGCCGAAGCCTTCGTCTATCGAGGCAAGCATCTGACGGCCGATTTCGATGCCGTGGCGGTGAGCGTCGACGGTGCGTCGGTGCGGCTCACCCGACGCGAGTTCGAACTGCTGCGGTATCTCGTCGAGAACCGCAATCGCGTGCTCTCACGCGATCGGCTGCTCGAGCGCGTGTGGGGATACGACCGCCTCGTCGAGACCCGATCCGTCGACGTGCACGTCGGGCGTCTGAGAGGCAAGCTCGGTGTGGCCGGTCGTCAGATTGAGACGGTTGTGGGATTGGGCTACCGCTTCGTCGAGTAGCTCAGGATTCTTTCCACCCTTCGCTCGTCAACGCGAGCGCTTGCGTCGCAAAGCTCATGCGGGCACGTTCCACGCGATGCCAATCGGTGTAGCGCCGCTTCCAGACCACGCGACTGCCTTGCTCTTCGCGCACTTCCCAACCGAGTTCGCCGGCATTGGTAATCGTGAAGCGACGTTCCTCACCGGCCTTCTTGAAGACTCTCGCGTACATAGGGATCTCGATCTATACCCCTTGGAAAAGGCCCCGTGTGTAAACGTTGTGTAAACCTTTTCAGTCGTAGTGTCCGGCTTTAGCCGGACGTTATCGGGCAGGAACCCGAACTCGAAGCGCAGCAGGGCGTACGCGCGCGTGCACCGACGTTCCCGCGAGCGCGGGTTCACCGTCGACGTGATAGACCATCTGATGTGTTGAACGGATCTCGACGTGTGCGGTCGGAATGATCGTCACGCCAGGAAGCCGATCGACTTTCCCAGCGAAGAGCAACGGCATCTGCGCGATCGCCGACCACGGTGAGCGCTCGCCCACGATCACGACATCCAGCAGGCCATCGTCGATGCGCGCGCCGGGCGCGATCGTGGCGCCGTTGCCGTACTGCCGCGAGTTGGCGATGGCAACAAAGAGTGCGCGGATCTCCATCGACGTTCCGTTTGCGGCAATCGTATAGGTATCGGGTACGAAGCGGATCAGTTCGCGCACGGCGATGGTGATGTAGCGGGCAAAGCCGCGACGCGCGTGCCCGCCCGCCGCGAACTCGTGCGCGACGCGCGCATCGAATCCCAGGCCGGCGATGTTGAAGAACAAACGACCTTCGATCTCGCCGGCGTCGATCGGCTGCTCGCGGCCGTTCAGCGCGACATCGAAGGCGGCACCGGGCTGCAGTGGAATCGCCAGCTCGCGCGCGAGCCCGTTCCCCGATCCACTCGGCACGATCGCCAGCGTGACCGGACTGAACGCGAGCGCCGACGCCACTTCGTTGATCGTACCGTCGCCGCCCCAGGCGACGCACAACGACGCGCCGCGCGCCACCGCGGCTCGCGCCAGATCGTAGGCATGCCTCGATCGCTCGGTGACGAACACTTCGGCGTCGAGCCCGCGCGCGTCGAGCAACGTTGCGGCAAGCTCTGCGCGGCGCCGTGCTTCGTCAGGCCGACGGCCTGTGCCCGAGATGGGGTTGATGATGACG
>Ga0075425_100001715_pt1 | contig 21524 bp, 20 predicted proteins | sample SoiMethybrSBSTD4_FD_75300 | JGI IMG/M metagenome (GOLD analysis project Ga0075425, IMG submission 75300) | Bulk soil microbial communities from a Populus tree surrounding site in Tennessee, USA - Soil MetaG P. TD hybrid SBSTD4 | ecosystem: Environmental > Terrestrial > Soil > Tree plantation... | reverse complement strand
CTCGTAATTAAAGAAAACTTTCGCCCCCGCCTGAACGAACATCCGCACGCACGCCGCGCCGATTCCTCGTGATCCTCCGGTGACCAGGGCGACTTTACCTTCCAAAGACAAGGCAACAGGCATAGTGGGATAGTTTCGGGCCTGCGGTGTTAGTTTGGCAAATGGATGGGATGCTGGCCTGGTTGGGGGCGCCTAATTAGGGGCGCCTAAGTGCCCAAGCCTGGCAGGCTGCGCTCGGATTTCAACTCACGAGTGAGAATACGCACTAACATGCCGTCAAATTTGACGCCGCTGGCTTTCTCGAGCTCGGTGATTGCCTGTTCGCTGGTCTTGCCGGGAGCAAGGGAGCGGTCACTGGTGAGATTTACGTAGGCATCTGCAACCGCGATGATGCGCGCCCACAATGGAATATCTTCTCCGCACAGACCAGCGGGATAGCCGCTGCCGTCTACCCGCTCGTGATGGCTTTCGACGGCTTTTTGGACGCGCTCGGCTTTAGGAAGAGTACCGACAATTTCGCCGCCGAGACGACTGTGCATCTTCACCTGGTGGAACTCATCGTCGGACAGCGAAGCCTGGTGGTTCAGCACGCTCTCGGGAACGAATATTTTCCCCACGTCGTGCACGCGTCCGGCAAAAGCCAGCTCGCGGACGTCCTCTGGAGAGAATCCCAGTGCGCGGCCGATCATGGCCGAATACTGCGCCACGGCCTCTCCATGTCCGGGGGCGTTCAACTCACGCGACTCCGCCGCCCGTGCCAACGCCTCAATTGAATCGCGTAATAACGGAAGATTTTTTTCCTGGCCTCCGGCGGACAGCTTGCGCAAACTTCCAACCAGTTCTTCAACCTGCTCCGGCCCAGTGCGCTCGCGCTGCAGGAAGCCTTCGATGTAGCCGGAGACGAGTTGCCGCTGAACGATCGAGTCCTGGTCCTGGTCGTAATTTTCAGCAGTTGAAACCCGGTCTCCTCCCGCTTTTTTGGACACGTACATGCCGGCGTCGGCGACCCGAATGATGTCTTCAGCTGAGAATCCGTGCAGAGGAAAACTGGCGACCCCGAAACTCCCCGTGATTTTGTGCTCGCTGAGCATAGGATCGGTGGCCAGCCACAGGCGCAAGCGTTCTGCGAGAATTTGCGCCTGCTCAACCCCGGTCTCGGGCATCAGAATGACGAATTCGTCTCCGCCGTATCTGGCAACCACGTTCGACTGTCGGCACTTCTGCTCAAGCAGCCGCCCCACTCGCGCGAGCACCAGGTCGCCTTCCATGTGGCCGAAGGTGTCGTTGACTTCCTTGAACTTGTCCAGATCGATGAGTACGACCGAAAAGGGCCGGCCAGAGCGGGAGGCGCGTTTCCACTCCCCGGTAAGCGCTTCCCAGAAAAACCGCCGGGTCTTGATACTGGTCAGCCCGTCAGTGATTGACTGCTGCTGCAGCTTTTGGAATACGAAGGAATTGTGCAGCGCGGTAGCGAGCAGGTCGGCCAAAGTATTCATGACCAGCCGGTCTTCCTCGGCGAAAGCGCGCTCCTGTTCGCTCTCAACATTCAACACGCCGAGCAAGGTGTCGCCGTAAGCAATGGGAATGCACAGCGCGCTACGCGAGCTCGGCAGGAGGGCCTGGAACTGCCCAGGATCGCCGGCGTTAATGCAGACGGCCTCTCCCGTCCGCGCGACTTTGCCCATGATCCCCACGGTTACTGGGATCCTCTTCCCGGTCTCACGCGCGGTGGTGCCTGCCTCGGCTTTGATTTCGATTTCCTTGGTGGCGTAGTCGAGAATGGCGATACCGATGTGGTCGAAGCGGAAGTTCTTCTGAATATGCCCCACAATTTCGGCCAGCATCTGCTCGGCATCTTCGCTCGAGATTGCAGTTTTAGAAACGTTGTTCAGGAAAGCAAACTGCCGCGAGCGAAGCTGCTCCTCGGCAAAAAGACGCGCGTTCTCGATGGCGACGGAGACCTGGCCCGCGGCAGTCTTGAGCACGTCCAAATCGCGCTGCTCGAAGACGTACTCGCGGGTGGTGCTCATGGCAGCCATTACTCCCGTAGCTTTGCCGTTGACCAGAATGGGAGCGCCGCAATAAGACTTTGCCGGACGCTTGGGAACGAAGCTGACTCCCAACCTTTCGCGGGCGCGATCAATGTCGGATCGAATCAGAATAGGTTGGCCGGTACGCAACATGTACTCCGTTAAACCGTTATCCATTTTGCGCTGGCGACGTGTCAGAAACTGCCCGTCTTCAACCTCGATATGAAAAACAATTGCGTCGCCTTCCTGAAAGGCTACATAGAAGTTGGAGGTGTCGCAGATTTGTCCCAGCTCCTTGTGCACAGTACGCAAGACTTCCTGCTGGTTTAAGCGGGAACTGATTGCCTGGCCGATCTGAGTAAGCAGTTGGTATTCCTTGGTCCGACGCTGGGCGTCGTGCATGACGACGTAATTTTCAAGGGTGAGCCCGATCTGCAGGGCCAGCCCGATCAGCAGCCGCAGGTTGGAGTCGCCAAACAGCCTCCGTTCCGCATGAGGAAACAATACGACGCCGAAGTTGTGCTCGCGAGTTTGCAGGCTGACGGCGGTCACGTTGCGGATGTTTTCGGCAGCCAGCGCGCGACGAAACTGCTCAAAGCGTCCGCCGGGAAACGCCGGCAAAGGCTCAGACATTTCAGGAATGTTGCGGAACGTTACAAACCCTCCGCGCCGGTACGCAAGTTCACAGACATACTCGCCGGCGCCGCTGGCATCGAGATTGGCGGCAAAGTCCGGTGAAAATCCCAACTGCACGGATGGAAGCACCGCACGCCAACGCTCGGAAATACAGATCACCGCACGGTTGGTGGGAAGCGGCGCTACCAGCCGATCCAAAATGCTCTGCATGCTGGGCGCGAGTCCTTTAGCGGATAGCAAGCGCATGGGATCGACGTCTAGCTTGGAAAACGCCAGCGCGTTTTCCTGCACCGCATTGCGCTCGCTCTCAAACAACACCATGACCATAGCGATGCCGAGCAGCATTTGCGGCAGCGGGCCCAACTGGCCTGAGACGCCAAACATTTCCGAAAGCACCGGGCGAAATTGCCCAACCATCATCAGCACAGCCCAGAACGCGAGTGAAATAAAGAGCAGATAAAAAGCCGGCGAACTGCGGCGCTGGGCGGCGAGGTAGAAATGGAATGAGCTATAGGCGAGCACCGCGGCGACCCCGATCCCAAGGTAAAAATGTGGATTGGGCAGGACTCCGGCTTCGGCACCCGGTTTCAAATCCCACAACGCGAGCGCAATGCAAACTGCTGCTACCAGAAGTTCGTACCACCGCAGGCGGAAAGCTTCCATGCGCTCAGAAGTGGTGAGCCGCCGCGTAAGTCGCGTGGATACGAGAATGCAAATCGCCATTGCCACTAGCAGCACTGACGCGACCAACTGCAGCAGGGTGTTAGTACCAAGCGCTCTCGCCCAGGAATCCAGTCCGAAATGCAGGGTGTAGGCAGCCCATGCAAGTTGCCAGGCGCGGAAGTACGGCTGCCGGCTCTGTTCGTGCAGATAGGTGAATACCAGGAAGAGCAGTAGCGGAACTACGCCCGGCAGCACGACGGCGCTGATGACGACACTATTCATGAGGCGATGGCTTACCGTCTCTCAGGTTTTCTTATGGGGGAAGAACATGATTATGGTTTCATACGTTTGGGCGTAAAACAACTGTTTTGGAGCGCGGAAGTAACGCCTTTCGTTGCAGTTATAGGTAAGCCATTGGCTTGCTTGACGCTCCCAGGCACGGGCCGTAACATCCAGTTTGGTTACCCAAATGACTGCTGGCCCAGCCCTCAATTCCGCTGAAACACCTCGCGTCCGTTTCGCCCCGTCGCCCACGGGCTACCTGCATGTTGGAGGAGCGCGCACGGCGCTTTTCAATTGGCTTTTCGCCCGGCATTTTGACGGAACTTTGGTTCTGAGGATCGAAGACACCGATCTGGAGCGCTCCACCTCTGAGATGGTTGACGGCATCCTGCAAGGGCTACAGTGGCTGGGAATTCACTGGGACGAAGGACCGTATTACCAAACCAAACGTGTGGAACTGTATCGCTCGGCAGCGGAGCGGCTGATCGATTCGGGGGCGGCCTACTACTGCTTTTGCAGCAAAGCAAGCTTGGAGGAGCGGCGAAGCAAGGCTGCGGCAGAGGGGCGTCCGCCGCGCTATGAAGGCACTTGTCGCAAGATCGATCGCGCAGATGCGGTGAAGCGGAAGGGTGCGGGCGAGGCCGCAGCGGTGCGCTTTGCGGTGCCGGAATCCGGCAGCACGGTTTTCGAAGATGCAGTCTTTGGCAAGGTTGAGTTCGCAAATATTGAGCTTGAAGACTTTGTCCTGCTGCGTTCTGATGGCAGCCCGACTTACCACTTGAGCGTGGTTGCAGACGATGTGGATTTGCGCATCACGCACATCATCCGCGGAGCAGACCACATTTCGAATACGCCCAAACAGGTTTTGCTCTATCAGGCGCTCGGCGCGCTCATACCGGTGTTTGCGCATGTTCCGCTTATTCTTGGGGCTGACAAAACCCGACTCAGCAAGCGGCACGGCGCGACCAGTGTTATGGCATATCGCGATGAGGGCATCGTGCCTGAGGCGTTCCGCAATTTTCTAGCTTTGCTGGGATGGACTCCTCCCGAGGGATCTCCGGAAATTCTGGGTGATCAGGAATTGATTCGCCTGTTCAATCTGGATGCGATCTCCCGCTCCAACGCCGTTTTCGACCGCGCCAAGCTGGACTGGTTCAACACCGAATACATTCGGAGATATCCCGCCGAGAAGCTGCTGCCCTTGATCGAAGAGGAATGGAAAAAAGTTGGATTGAATGTTGCTGCGACAGATAAAAGCTGGTTAATCGCGACCATTGATCTTTTGAAGCCGCGGGCCCGCAGCTTGAAAGATTTTGCCGGATCGTTCCGCGCGTTCTTCAGCGATGAGTTCGAACCCGATCCCGCGGCAATCGAGAAATTTCTGAAAGATGCCGACGTCCGCAAATTGCTGGTGGAACTCTCCCAGCGCTACGCGGCCTTACCGCAATTTACCGAGCAGGAAACCGAGCAGGCTCTCCGCGACTTCGCTGCAGAAAAAGGCGTGAAGGCTGGAGCGCTAATCAACGGGGCCCGGGTCGCGCTGACTGGACAAGGTGTAGCTCCGAGCTTGTTTGCGGTGATGTGCGCGATTGGGAAAACGCAGACGGTGTCGCGCCTGGAAAATGTAGAGGATCTTGCGAACCGAGTCGCCGTGGCGAAAACGTGAGCGTTTGAGGCCTAGGTGTGGCTGTGCGGGCTCTGGGGTGGGATCCGCCGTCTATGCTCGTTTAAGCCTTTCACGACCTTCACTTCAAAACTCACCGGCAATTGCCTTGGCGGATAGCACGCTGCGTTATCGCAAGCCTGGTATTTGAGTGTCGCGTGGACTGCGTACCTTGCCGCCATCACCGTCTTGAGCGGCCGAACAACAACTCCAATTGCAATGTCTCCCGTATAGACGTTCAGCTTTTCGTCTGGGGCGAAGGGAAAGCTGCGGTCTTCGCCTTGCGGATAAGTGACCTTTTCAATAGCGATGTCGGTCGGCGGATCCATCTTCAGCTCAGTCTTTTTCAGGTACTCCTGCCTGGGCTGATTTGAGTTGATATGAAACCCGCCGGGGATGCGGAAATTCAATTGCACCGTACTCGGATGTCCGCGAACAATCGTAGTGACTGCCGGGGCATGGTAGGTGATGGTCGGCTGCCTGCTTCCGGCAAAATCCTGCGCGAATGCCAGACCGCTAAGGGACAAGATCAACAGAATTGGCGTAAGCCTCACTTGGTCGCCACCTGCGATCCGAGAGCCTTCTGAATATCAGCCTCGATTTCCGAACGGCTCACCAAGCCATAAATGCGGTCCACCACTTTGCCTTCGCGATCAATATAAAACGTGGAAGGAAGGTAAGGAAGGCCACCGTATTGATCGCCGACAGCTTCTTTCCCAAGCACGATGGGATAATTTACTCCCAGCTTTTTGGCGAACTCACCGATCTCTTTGGCTCCGGCATCGTCCATGGCAACGCCCAGGATTTGAAGACCTTGCGGTCCGTACTTCTTTTGCATGTCTACGAACCAGGGCATCTCGATCTTGCAAGGTTCGCACCAAGTGGCCCAGAAGTTGAGCAGGACAGCTTTTCCGCGATAATCGGAAAGTTTCAGTGTGGGCCCGTCAACCGAGGCCAAAGAAAAATCAGGGGCCAGTTGGCCCTGCAGTTTACCCGCACCACCCGGCTGGAACGCGGAGTGGCGGGTCTTCTGGATTCCGAAGACCAGCATCAGCGAGATGACAACCGCCACCACAATCAGAATGACAGGATCTCGTTTCACGGAACTCCTTTACAAAGCGAAGCGGTTCAAGAACGAAAAATAGTGTGAAAGCAAAGTGAACTTGCCAAAAACCAAAAGCACTCCGAGCGCGATGAGCAGGCCTCCACTGGCGACTTCGAGCGCGTGCATGTGCCGGCGAAAGCCGCCATAGAACTTTAGAAAGCGCTCAATTCCAAACGCGGTCAGGAGAAACGGGACCGCAAGCCCCAGGGAATAGAGGGTCAGCAGCAGAATTCCCTTGCTCACCGAATTTTGCGCTGCGGCGAAGCCAAGAATCACAGCCAGTATCGGTCCCACGCAGGGCGTCCATCCGAAGGCAAAAGCAAAGCCGATCAGGAATGCGCCCCAGGGCGTACTGCCGCCCTTTACGCTGTGCAAACGCTTGTCCGCGTACAAGGCGTTTATGCGGAGAATGCCGGTGAGATGCAGGCCAAAAACGATGATCACCACACCCGCGACTTCCGCCAGCGTGGATTTATAACGTGCCGCGAGTTGTCCGACCTCGGTCGAAATCGCGCCCAGCGTAATAAAAACAATGCTGAAACCAGCGATGAAGGCAACCGAGTTCAACATCAGTTTCCGGAAGATGCCGGTTTCCTGAACTTTCAGTTCCTCAACTCCCACCCCTGAGATCAGCGACACATAACCGGGCACCAGCGGCAACACACATGGTGAGAGGAACGAAACCAGGCCGGCCAAGAAGGCGGCGATTGGAAGCGGAAGATTGCCCATTCTCGATCATTGTACGCGAACTCAGGTACGCGTTTGTCATCAACAAATGACAACTGAAGGTTGGCTCCGGGGAGGCTGCAGGAGGTACCTCTTGAGCCTATTGAGCCTATCTTATTGACCTAATCTTACGGCTTCTTGGGCGATAACTCTGCCGGCGCTTCAGAAACAATCTTGCGGATCAACTCTGACGGCAGGGTAGCCGTGAGCACGGCCCGCTCCTTGTTGTGCTCGATCTTGATGCTATCCATGGCACGTTTGAAATCGGCGTCGGTGGTATGACCGGCCACCGAAACGTCCGCGGCCCGAAAAACTGTTAGAAAGCTGCTGGCCTGCGAAGCAAGTTGCTCGGCAGTTGGTTCGTCTTTGGTAAAAACTTCAGCCCGAAAATGCACGGCTCCGAGATACCGCACGGAAGCGACCACTGTTAGCGGAGTTGCCACCGTTGGCGGCAAACTAGCCGGGTCAACCTTGAAAATCGCCCAGCCCAGGCTCGGAAGCGGCAATTGCGGCACGTATTTATAGAATTGCCGCAGCAGCGCAGGCCCGCCAAAAGGAGATGCCAGCTTGCGCGAGCGGTCAATTATGCCGCGAATTACCCCGGCATCGTTGTGGTTCGACGCAGCCACGGTGTCGACGCCAAGAATTGCAACTCGAACGGTGCGATCTTGAACCGGAATATTGAAGATATCGACGGCCCGATAATTTTCAGTCGACCTGGCGAGGGTTTTCAAATACGACCGCAGCTTGTCTCCATCAAAGTGTGCAATGAATATCTCCGAGAAGCGCCTTTCACCGCCTGTCTCCGGGCTCGGATAATGCATGGCAAAGGCCACCTGTTTCAAGTCGCGTTCAAATTGAAATCCAGTGGCTTGTACGAATTGTTCGTAGTCCGGGTCGTGAGGCACAGGCGGGAGCTTGTTGGCCATTTCGGCAACCCGCATCCACTTGAGATTCATGTAGAGAAAGGCGTCGGCGCTGGGAAGCAGGCGCGCGGGTTCAGGCGGAGCATGCTTGCGCAGCTGGACGGCAATGGTGACTGCCGCGATAAGCAGCAGCAAACCAATCAGAACCGGGAACCTTCGACGGAGCCGCATGCAGGATGGAAAGAAATGATAGCACCCAACGGGGACGGGCGTTGCTCATGGAGCTTGCGCTCCCCCAGCGGCTCTCTTGTGGAGAATTTTGGATCAGGCGCTAGATGTGAATGCCGCGCAGGTCTTGCGCGGCACTCAATTGCATGCTCAGGTGTACCCACAACCACAAATGAATAGGGCTTCGCCGAGTGCTTATCGCTTCTTCCCAAACTCCTGATATCGGCGGTTGATCTCTTCCCAGTTCACCACATTCCACCAGGCCGCGAGATACTCGGGGCGGCGGTTGTTGTACTTCAGGTAGTACGCGTGCTCCCAGACGTCATTGCCGAAGATCGGGAACATGCCTTGCGACAATGGGTTGTCCTGGTTGGGGGTAGAGATAATCTGCACATCGCCGCCCGGTTTGCCTGCCAACCACACCCATCCGCTGCCGAATTGTTTGACGCCGGTGTCGTTAAACTTGGTCTTGAAGTCATTGAAAGTTCCGAAAGTTTTCTTGATCACGTCTGCAATCGCGCCTTGCGGATCACCGCCACCACCCGGCTTCATGATCTTCCAGAACATGCTGTGGTTCACGTGTCCACCGCCATTGTTGCGGACGGCGGTGCGAATGTCTTCGGGGACTGCGTTTAGATCGCGGACGAGGTCTTCGGCGCTTTTCGACTGCAGATCGGGATGTTTCTCGAGCGCGGCGTTCAGGTTTTTGACATACGCGCCGTGGTGCATGTCGTGATGCAGCTTCATGGTTTGAGCGTCAATTGTGGGATCGAGGGCAGAATAGTCATACGGCAAAGCGGGCAGTTCGTGCGCCATGGTTCTTCCTCCGAATTTGAAAGATGATTACTAACCTGGAAAGATTCAGCTGCCTCTCAGTGGGCCTGCCAGTTCGGCAGTTCTGACTCGCGGGCAACTAACTATTGTGCACAAATCCGAGCGGCTTTGCACGTAGCAGCTCGCTGGGAAGAAAGCAGAGCTGTTCTCAGTAGCTGCCGGATGCTAACCGCAAACTATGGATTACGAGCTTGGCCCAGACCTGAAACGGGCGCTCGAATCTGATAACCTGCAGAAACACGAATCTAAAACAGGAGGCAGTTATGGCAGTAAAACCTATTCCTGAAGGCTATCGCTCAGTCACTCCATACCTGATTGTGAAAGGCGCGGTCCGCGCAATTGATTTCTATAAACAGGCGTTCGGCGCAACGGAGATCATGCGCTTCCCCGGGCCGAACAACACAATCGTTCATGCCGAAATCAAGATAGGCGATTCGGTCGTGATGCTGTCGGACTCGCCGGTCGGAGGCGAGTTCCGTGACCCGCAAGCTCTCGGTGGAAGCCCCATCGGCCTTATGATCTATGTGCCTGAAGTGGACAAGACGTTTAAGAACGCCGTGTCGTTGGGTGCAAAACAGAGCCGCCCGGTAGTAGACCAGTTCTACGGAGACCGCAGCGGCACTCTTGTAGATCCTTTCGGACATGTCTGGACCGTCGCGACGCACGTCGAGGATGTCTCTCCTCAACAAATGCAGGAGCGCATGGCAAACATGCAGAAATCAGCGTAGAAGTACAGACTCTTACGGGAGGCCCCGTGCGCATGTGGACCGTTCTTCTCGTGCTAGTGGTTGTTGGGTTCTCTGGGTTCGCAGCCTCCCGTTTCTTTTCTTCCCGAACCATACCGCAGGCGGGCTCGGCCGCCCCGGAGTTTTCGCTTCCCTCACAGGATGGGACCGTCATCAGGCTGAAGGATTACGCCGGCAAGTGGGTGGTGCTGTACTTCTATCCCAAGGATTTCACCAGCGGCTGCACCGTAGAGGCGCACAATTTCCAGCGGGACCAGGCTGAATTTGCCAAGCGAAATGCAGTAATCCTGGGCGTGAGCGTTGACACCGCAGATTCGCACCGGAAGTTCTGCGCCAAAGAGGGCCTCAATTTCAAGCTGCTGGCCGACACCTCGCATCAGGTCTCGAAGCAATATGGTTCATTGATCAACTTAGGCGTGGCCCAAATTTCTGCAAGAAACACTTTCTTGATCGATCCTCAAGGCAGGATAGCGCGAGCGTTCGCCAGCGTGAATCCCGCGAGGCACAGCGCAGAAGTGCTGTCGGCCATTGATGCGTTGCAGTCGCAGCAGACGAGGTGAACCGCAAGCTCACGAAGTCGGACCTCTAAAGTTTTTGCTAGCAGGAGGTAAGCCATGGTTGTGTTGAGAATCCTCTTGTCGCTCTTCCTGGCCTTGGTCGCAACCGGTGCGACCGCGGCCGATAACAACGAGAAAGCCAGTCCAGCGACAGTCTCAAATGAGGCAAAGCTTTCTGGCGGAGTCTATTCCGGCCTTGATCTGACCACTGAAACTGAATCTCGCACGCAAACCAATGACGATGTTTGCTACACCATGCGGACTTACAAGGTGAAGCGGACTGAACGTCTGACCGACCGGCAACGCAGTCTGCGGGGTTACGCAACCTGTGAGATGGCCGGCAACTATCGTCTTCGCTCGGCGGACGCCAGCGTCTTGCAACCAGAGCGGAAGTAACTGCTACCTGGGTACTGTTACTCGGGTGAGGTACAGTGGTCAGCGACTTTCGCGATATCTTCCACGTCGAGGGTCTTGGGAGGTTTCTGCGGCTCTCCTCCGCTGACGCTCTTCTCGCCCGATGACGCATCAGGCGGGTTCATTAACGTCGCTGTTATGCGGACTTCTTGGCCGACGTAGCTGTCGAGCGAACCCACGCTGCTCACCAGTTTGAAGTTGGTGTTAGACGGATCCGCCAGCAAGATGTTCCCGTTCTCTCTGATCACGCATCCCTGATATGCCGACGGCGTAGTGTTTTTCGAGTTCGGATCGCGGTCAGGAGTCCGGTTGGGACTCTCTTGAGCAACCGAGCAGCAGGTTGAAGCCAGAATCAATAAAGCCAGTGAGGTACGCATTGGAGTTCTCCGCCTTTCCGACGGCAGAACCTGGACTCGGGTTGCCACAGTGCTGCGAGGGATCGGCAGAACCGACCAGGGCAGTTTTGATTAATTTTTCCGTGAGCTCGACCAATCGCCGCACAAACGGGGTTTCCTTTATAATGTCTGTACATTTTTGTTGGAGGCGATAATTTGGCTGAAGTTCGATTGCAGGAAGGCGAGTCGATAGAAAACGCACTGCGGCGGTTCAAGCGCAAAGTGCAGACGGAAGACATCATCAAGGAAGTAAAGCGCCACTCCTTCTACCTGAAGCCGGGGGCGAAGCGCCGAGTGAAGCAAGCCTTGGCGCGAAAGCGCGCGCGCAAAAAGATTCGCAGAGAACCCGAATAAGTAGCAACGCAAGAACGGAGGGTCACGATCTCGCCGGGCTCAACCCCGAAAAGCGAAAGAAGCGTGACCCCTCGCCGAAGCTCTAGGCAACCACCACGGAAACTAATTCCGGAATGCAGCGGGAAGTTTGAATGGATTTGACCGCATCTTCAGCGGTGAACCTTCCCATCAGGAGCGCCTGCTCACGACGGGTAGTCATTTCTATCGGGGCCCGATCAATCCGGCGCACATATTCCGGGATGCGAATACCGCCACGATTAACTTTCACGAGAAACTTGATTTTCTTCATAGCCACTGTCGAGATAGTCATTGTCGAGCCTCCGGAACTAAACGCCTTTAGCGTTGGAATGCCATCTTGCACACGACGGACAGGCTAACGGGCCTGGTCGTCCGCAGGCACAGTATGGTTTGCAGAATCTGAGGAATTATCAACTTCAAGGCCCGCAGCTTTCCCGTAGATTTGGTGAATGCTGTGGCGCAAAGCAATCATGTTGCTGCGATTGGATTCGGTAGCAGGGCTAGAGGGGTCTTTAGCGAATTCCGCCTCGTACTTTTTTCTGAGTAGTCCGCTCTGTTCTTCCAAGCGTTCGATTGTTTCTGCGTCGAAGTGGGCTTCAGTCAGGATATTTCTCTCTTAATTCATTGTACATTGTTCTCTGTAGTGGAGTAGTGCCCTTTTAGTCGCTAAGCTGCGGTAACCTCATCCTCCCGGCTTCCATTGCCGACTAAATCTATTCTAAGTCGTTCCATTTCTGTCGCTGCTTCTTTCATCTGCTCAGCATATTCGTGCCCTTGTCGCGGAAGGAACCCGCCATAATTTTCCAGCAGCAGCCGCGAATTGGTATTCAAGGCGGTAAGGCTGAAACGCGCCTGGCCGGAAAGGGCAGAAGTTAACTTCGCTAGCTGTGAATCGCGGACGGCCAGCTCTTGTCTGCTCTGAGCGACTTCTTCTGCCAGCACCCGACCGTCATAGCGGATCAGTGCGAACAGACCTATCGCCAGCAAAAGCAGCCCACAATTAGCAACAATGGTTGCTGACAGTATTTTCTTCAACGCGACCGCATTCTCTTGGTCGAATCTCGTGAAATTCGTGCTCTCGGCTGACGAGAGCGACGCTGAAACGCCGCGGAACCCGTCCATATAGCCCTTGCCTTCGTCCGTATTCACCAGCATGAATGAACGATGGCGATAGCCTTTTTGGCGCAAATCGATGGTGCGCTCCATCTCAACCTGCTTCACCTTAGCCAATGATTCGAGTTGCGACTCGAGTGATCGTTCGTCCTGCGGCCGACCAGCCAACTTCCCCCGGAGCGCGGTAAAGTCGGTCGCGATTTTGTCCTTTGCGGTGGTATAGGGCTGCAGGTAAGACCGGTCGCCGGTGAGAAGATACCCGCGCTGGCCGGTTTCCATATCGGTCAGATCCTTTTGAACACCAGAGATACTTGCCTGCATCACTGAGCTTTCGAGCGTGAGCGCCTCCATCTTCTGCATCTGTCGCAAGTGATCGACAGCCAGGTAGGCATTCAACGCCATGCAGACGAGTAGCGCGGGGACTCCGATTTGCAGCAAAGCCTTTCGCATCATTTGTGTTTGCCCCTTCTGTTTCTGCCCATTCTGTTGCTACCCTTCAAGTGATCTTCAGACCACCCTGGGTAGTTATCCGGCTGGCTTTCGAAATCTCCACGGCCATCCTGACTCCGGCGTCCCTGCCGAGGAGCGTCCCTTCAGTTGACATGATTGAACTCGCAGCCACCGTGAAGAGCAGAGCATCTTCCTGCTCGTCAAAGTAAAGCACTACCTGATTCATGGAAGCTCCTACCAGATCGTTTAGAAATGATAGGCCGATTCAGCACCGGAACGAGGTTATCGATATTGGTGCACTTAACGGGCGCAGGTGTAAACTCCAGCGTCTCACTGAAGCGAGCTTGAGGAGGTCGACTATGGGATTCTTTGTGTGGATCGTGGTTGGTCTGATCGCTGGTTGGCTGGCCGGCCAAGTCATGAAGGGTGGCGGCTACGGGGTCCTCGTTGACATCATTCTCGGCATCCTCGGTGGCGTCGTGGGCGGCTGGGTCTTTGGACTTTTAGGAATCTGGCCTGGTGGCGGGATGATTGGAGCGATCATTGTCGCCTTTGTTGGTGCGGTGATCTTGGTCGGACTTACGCGCTTACTGAAAAGAACCTGATTGTTGCCGATAGGACCGATCGCACTTATTTTCGCGTCGCCATGCTGGCAAGTTCCCGCCACGTGATCAGCTTTACGTTCTCTTGAACCAGAATCTGGCGAAATTGATTGCTGTTAAAAAAATCGAAATCGCGCTGCCTCCAAGCCGAGCCCCACGTTGACCGCTCCCTGGTGGCCGCGCGCAGTTCCTCATCGTCAAAACCGGGATGAATGACAAATTCGGTCACTCCGGGTTTCAAGTTCTTCAGCGCCGAAATGTAAAAGTCGGCCCATTTTTCCGGCAGTACCTCGGGTCCGATCGTCACCGTATGGTCAAGAACTATGTCGTCAGGACCAAGGCTCTCCTGCAGATAAGGATGATCCGCGAACCAATCTCTGTTTACGAACACCGGCAACTTGTACTCATGAGCCACTCTCAGCATCACGTCGAATAGTTCCTTACCATTCATAATCAGCCGGTACTGATGCGAATCGAGGTGTGTAGGGCGAACACCCATCGCCAGCGCACGTTCAATCTGGGCGCGCAATTCGATTTCGACCTCCTTCGCGTTGATCTGCTGGTTATGTTCCCAGTCATGATGGAGGTATCCGTTTTCGTCCACGAGGCTCGGCACTTTGTCGGCGGGAGCTACCGGACCCCAACGGTAATAAACTCGCTCACTTGTCACCGCAAGATGCAGTCCGAAGTCTCCGCTGGGATGGGATTTGGCGTAGTCGGCAATCTCGGGGAACCACGGGCAGGGCACCATCAGGCTCGCGGAGTTGACCGAGCCAGCCTCCAGAGATTTAATAGCCGCGGCATTCACCGCATGAGTTTCGCCAAGATCGTCGGCATGAACGATGATCAGTTTGGTGCCCGGAGGATATCCCAGACGGTCCGCCAGGGTTTGCGCAGAGATTGTCCCCGGATAAAAAGATAGAAAGGAACCAACGATCAACAGGGCGAATGCGAACTTGCCGTTCTTCTCAAGCCGATTGCGATTTGACATACGACATTACTCTACTGCGGGAGTCGGGGGCTTTCCAGATCGCTGTTGATTACAGCCGTCATCATTCATTGAGGTGAGCAAATCGGGTCAATGAGTGAAATCGCGATTTATCACCAGTTGAGATATTTCGTCGGTTATGAGGACTTTGGATTCCACGGTTGGTGTTTCAACGTTGGCTAAGTCTTGAGTCGTCCACGTTTCAGGTTCCCGGAGCGGAGACTGGGGCAACATCACGATCCTCTTTCGCCTCGCCCTGCATCAGCTCAACGATAACCGCGAACAGACGATTGCGGGTCTCAACTCTTACTCCTGCACGAGTGATATAGCGAATCAATATGTCGATACCGGATCCCGCCGGCCTGAGATTCACCGACGGCATGGCGCTGAACTGTGGCGATCCTTCTTCGTGGGTCACCCTCTTCCATTCCGCTTCGGCCATTATTGCGTCCGCTTCGGTTATCTTCACCGTCGATTCGTAAATCGACTTGAGAAGCGGATGGATACTTTTATCCGGAGGAACGCTGATCTTAATCTCGTCCCACATCCACTGCCCTACAGTTGAGAAGTTGAAATACTTGCCACGTATGGCATAGCCGTTCAGGAACGAGACTCTTCTCCCTGTAGGATGGCCGTGGGCAGTCCAGTTTCCCGTCTCCAGCAGCCAGGTTCGGAACAGCCCAAGCTGTACCACCTCGCCGCCGACACCATCAATCTCTACCCAGTCCCTGACCCTCACGCCGTTTGGTCCCATCAAAACGAACCAACCGCAGAAAGCCAGGATGAAATCCTGGAACACCACCGTCAGTCCTGCGGTCACCAGACCCAGGATCGTCGGCATCTGCTGTGGTGCACCAAAGATGATCAGCAGGATTAGAAACAGGCCGACCAGTTGGGTTCCCAGGTTTAGAACTGTTTTCAACGTCTGTTTCTGCCGAGAATCGTGAACGATCTTCTCCAGTGCCAGTTGGAGACCCCAGCCCGCCAGGATCACCACAAGGCAGATCGCAGCAATGAATGCCAGTGACTGCAATATCAGGTGAATCACGATCTTTTGCTGTAACTCGGCCTGCTGTCCCCATCGCCCGTAAAGGGTCACAAGCTGTTGTTGCGCTCCCAGACGATCAGTCAGGATGCTCAGGATGTTTTGCTGAACGCTTACCCTTTGCAGCCGATCGATTCGTTCGGGACCTGATTCTTCAACGGGTTTGGCAGTAGGACTAGCAGCTTCCGCCTTCAGTGTCTCCCGATCGCCTGTGAGCGCCGCCACGTCGTCCTTCGCCAACTGCTCAGCCTGCGCAATCAATTGCCTCCGGTTGCGAAGAGAGCGCCATGTTGATAGCTGCTGAGCTAAGGTGCGGTACTGTTCCGCTGAGGCGACAGCAGTCTGCCCGTCGTCCTCAGAGGCGCGATCCTTGTACTGCTTCATCGCGGCTTGGCGCGCCGCTAGTTCCTGTTGAAGTTTGGGTCTCTGATCTCCGCTTTCGCGGGCGAGGTCCTCGATCGAATCGGCCAGCTCGGTTTGGTCGAGGCCAAGTTGCGCCTTCGCAATCTCCAGGTCACTGCTGGAAATTGTGCCCGGCGATTTCGCGCCGGCAGATGCACCGAGCGCCGCGATCCGAGTCTCATCGTTTTTCACAGTCTGTTGAAGCTCGCTGACCCTTTTCTGCAATGCGAGCGCCTTGTCGCTGAGCTTTGGTTGCGCAAGGCTTGCCTGCCTTAGTGATTGCGAGAAGGCCTGGTCGACTTCGTGGTCCGCAAGACGCTCGGCGTCCCTGGCAAGCTTTTTTTCCTCTGCCGACTGTGCCAGGGCCGCCAGAGTCGCCGCGGTTTGCCAAGGCCGTTGATCCACAATTCCGAGAGGTACATATGCTCCCGTCCAACTCCCCTTCCTGGCTTGCAGGAATGGAAGATCCGCCATAACCCCACGGGTCAGAAACGCACCTATGACAGTGACGGCTAACACAATCAACATCACCAGCACGGTCACCGTGCGGGATCTATTCATACGCACACCTTTTCGTCTGAACCTCTGGTTGCTTGTATCTTAAACGGATAAAGGACTCTTATTTCCCTGAACAGCTCCCGGTATTCTGAACGTATCACGGGCAATTCGGAAGTCAACTCTTGCAATCAGGGATGGAGCTTAATTGACCCTCAAGGATGAGTTTGCGAGATCAATTTGCTACCCTCATCCATTTCCAGCGCGGGACACCGTTGCGGAAGCATTTTCCCGCACCTATACACGACATCAGCACTAATTTGACTGCTTTGTTCGGCCAGCCTAAGATGGCCGCGATTCATGATTGGGCAAAACATTTCGCACTACCGCGTCATCGAGAAACTAGGTGGCGGCGGCATGGGCGTGGTGTACAAAGCAGAAGACATTAAGCTCGGACGTTTGGTCGCGCTGAAATTCCTGCCGGACGAACTGGCGCGCGACCGCCAGGCATTGGAACGGCTGCAACGCGAGGCACGCGCGGCGTCCGCACTCAACCATCCGAATATTTGCACTATCTACGATATTGACGAGCAGGATGGGCGCCCCTTCATTGTCATGGAGTATCTGGAAGGGGTAACTCTGAAGCATCGCATCGGGGGCAAGCCCATCCGGACCGATGAACTTCTCGAGCTTGCAGCTCACATTGCCGACGCCCTTGATGCCGCGCATGCGAAGGGCATTGTTCATCGCGACATCAAGCCGGCCAACATCTTTATCACGGCTCGCGGTCAGGGAAAAATTCTGGATTTTGGGCTTGCCAAGCGCGCGGCAGAACCGCTGCGCGTGGGCGAGGCGGTAGGTGCTGCCGCGACGATTGGCACCACCGAAGAACTGCTCACTTCGCCGGGAACAGCGATTGGCACGGTCGCTTACATGTCCCCTGAGCAGGCGCGCGGCGAAGAGTTGGACGCACGCACCGATCTTTTTTCATTCGGTGTTGTGCTGTATGAAATGGCCACTGCCCGCCAGGCGTTCTCCGGTGGCACTTCGGCGGTGGTGTTCGACGCCATCCTGCACAAGGCGCCGATTTCACCAATTCGGCTGAACCCTGAGTTGCCGACGGAATTCGAGCGAATTATCAACAAAGCCCTGGAAAAGGATCGCGATCTACGTTATCAGTCCGCGTCTGAGCTGCGCAGCGATCTTAAGCGATTGAAGCGGGACACGGAGTCAGGACGTTCACTTTCTTCGCTCTCGGGAGCAATGCCTGTCGCGGCGGCCGATTCAAGCAGCGGCAGAGTGGGCGTGAGCGGTGTGGCGGTGCCTGCGCGCTCCTTGCGCAAATGGTACGTGGCTGCTGGAATAGGCGCGGTGGTTCTGGTTGTTGCTGCGGTCGCTTATTTCCGCACGCCAGCAACCGGCCCCGCGACCGTCAGGCAAATCAGCCACTGGAACAAGCCCATGAATCATGCGACGCTCTCGCAGGACGGTCGCACGATAGCGTTCACTGCTCCGGTCGGCGATGTAGACCAAGTGTTCGTTATGCTGGCGTCGGGTGGCGATCCGCTGCAGCTCACGAACGACTCTGAAAATAAAATTGTGGACAACTTCGCTCTCGATGGGACACAAATCTTCTACGAAACCTTCGGCGACGAGATCTGGTCGGTTCCGACGCTTGGAGGGACGGTCACGCGGATTACATCCGGGCAAGGCCTGGTGCCTTCAGCGGATGGCTATTCGTTGTTTTTTCTCAAATCTGATAGTCATACGATTTACCGCAAGCAGGGAGCAGGTCTTCAAGAGGACCTCATTTACAGCCCGGGTGGCACTTTCCTGCCAGAGAGAATTCTGCCTTTTCCCGATAAGGAAAACCTACTCGTCATTGGCGGGAGAACCGGCGAATTTGCCATGGCTTCATCCAGTCCAGGCCTTTATAAACTGAACGCAACTACACGACACATCGAAAAATTAGACGAGATATCTGGCAGACCGGAGGGTATGGTCTGGGATGCACCCGGGAAGACACTGCTCTTCGGCCGCACCGTCAATGAAGTTACCAACATTTGGGAATACGAACTGAGTACTCACACCTACCGACAGGTGACATCAGGCGCTGGACCGGATATCTCCCCCATGCCCGATCCGGCCGGAAAAGGCATTTACTTTGTGAATGGACGCCACTCCGGAGCTCTCACCGTCTACCACCCGCGCACAAAACAGTCGTTCGATCTGGTCACGGAGGACGTCATTCAGCCTGGACTCTCCAAGGACGGCCGACGGGTTGCCTACTTGATGCCGGCTGGGAACGGATCGCAGCAGGAACTATGGGTATCAGAGGTCGACGGAAAAGAGAAGGTCAAACTTGGGTCCCCTGGGATCCTCCTGACGTTGTCGTGGTCGCGCGACAGCTCTCAATTCGCGTTTGCGGATGTCGCCGCCGGAGCAGCGAAACTCTATGTCGTCAAAATAGACGACGGCAGCCTGCGGCAAATACCCAACTCGGCTACTTTCATAGGCCAGGCAGCTTGGGGCCTGGACGCCAGGACTTTGTATTTCAGCGGTTATGAAAAGGACCCAGCGAAGGTGATTACGTGGCAAGCAGCTGCCGATGGCTCTAAGACAGAAACCCTGGCCAGCGATTGCGGCTACGTCCAGGACATTTCCTCCGACGGCCGGTATCTTTTGTCAGAAGGGCCTAGTGAGTCGGGGCGCGGCGTCAATATATATCGAATATCTGTGGCCGACCGAAGTTGCAGTCTGCTGACGTCCGTGCCCCCGGTTTTTATTATTCAGTTTTCCTCCGACAACAAAGCTGTTCTGTACGCGATTGGCTCCCACGGAGAGATGGTTATCTATCGCCAGTCGTGGGACAACGGAAAACTCGTAGGATCTCCCCAGACCGCAATGAAACTTCCTTTCGCCTTCCGGCAAGGCTACTCGGGGAATGCGTATGACTTCTCCAAAGACCTTTCCACCGTCGTTTACACCCGGCCCAGCGGACATGCTGATCTCTACTACATGAGCCAGCGGTGATTCGGACTGAGGCAAACTCACCTGGGAAGAACGGCAGCGCGGTTGGGAGTACCTAACTCGCAGCTTCAGCTTCGTTCAGGCAAGCCTGCGACGTCGTGCTCTTTGTGGTTCTCAAATCCAACTCCACGGAAAACCATCGTCATTTCCCTTGACAGCGAACTTTATGGAGAACAGAATTCTTTCCTGTGGGGCTGCACTACTCTGTAAGACCTACGGTTATCCCTGTCGACTTGTGCACGACCCAGCATTTAATCGGAAGAGAGGACGTATGCATCGCAAACAGTCTGTCTTCGCGTTAGTCACACTGCTTTTGACCGTCGTGAGTCTGTCTTACTTTCAGCCTGCCTATGCGGCTGACGAACCGGCAGCCGCAAAGGTCGTCTTGAAGGAGGGCAGCGAAGTGAAGCTCAAATTCGCTGATGATCTGAGCTCTAAAACAGCGAACGAGGGTGATCCTGTGAATCTAATCCTCGATGAAGATATCAAAGTCGGCGATGTGATCGTGGCCAAGGCCGGTTGCAAGGCCGTGGGCACCATCACAAACTCAAAAAAGGCTGGCATGATGGGCAGAGCCGGCGAGTTGAACATGCGGCTCGAACATCTCAAGGTTGGAGACGACCGAGTGAAGTTACGCGGTTCCAAAGGGAAAGAAGGACAAGGCAAGGAGGGCACAGCAGTCGCTTTGACAGTACTTTTCGGGCCGCTTGGTCTGATCAAACACGGCAAGAACGTCGAGGTTAAAGCTGGTACCCAATTGAATGCTTTTGTAGATGACGATGTAACCCTGTCGCCGATTAAGTAGGTTCTCCGACCGGTCTTCGCAGCCCCGTCCTCTCGGGCGGGGCTTTTTCTTGGTTTAAGATCTGTCCTTACCGGGATCTGTCCTAATCGGCCGCTTGCGTTACTGCCGTGCAAGCCTTAAAATCAAACCATACCAATTTAGTCCTATATTGGACTGCGGTTCGGAAAACCGCCGAAAATATGATTCGACTTAGCAAACTTACGGATTATGGCCTGGTGCTGATGGGCCATGTCGCCCGCAGCAAGAAGCGCAACCTGCACACGGCGCGAGACTTAGCCGTGGAATCGGGCTTGCCGGTACCGACTGTCAGCAAGTTGTTGCGGATTTTGCAGCAGGGTGGCTTCCTGGTTTCGACACGGGGAATAAAGGGCGGATACAGCCTGGCTCGTGATCCGCAGGAGATTTCGGTTTCCGAGATCATCGCGGTGATCGAAGGGCCGGTTGCTTTGACGGATTGCAGTACCGACGTGATCTGCGACTTCGAGCGTGGCTGCCCGATCAAACACAATCAGCAGATCATCAATCGGGTCGTGAAAGGCGCGCTGGAAAAGCTGACGCTGCACGATATGGTGCATCCATTGGAGGTGACTGCCATCAAAACTTCTAACGGCAATTTCATACCAACTCTCAGCCTTATATCTGGACGAACGCAATGAGCACAAACGTTGACACAATTCGTGATCTCGCACAGCGCGAGTACAAATGGGGATTCATCACCGACATCTCGGAAGACCGTATTTCGAAAGGTCTGAACGAAGATGTCATCCGCGTGATCTCGGCCAAGAAGCAGGAGCCGGAGTTCATGCTGGAGTGGCGATTGAAGGCGTACCGCCACTGGGCCGCGCTCGAAAAAGCTGAAGCCGAGCCCAAGTGGGCGAATGTGAAGTACCCGCCCATCAATTACCAGGACATGGTTTATTACTCGGCGCCCAAGCAGAAGCCGAAGCTCGACAGCCTGGACCAACTTGATCCGGAAATTCTGAGCACGTACGAGAAGCTTGGCATTCCGCTGCAGGAGCAAAAAATGCTGGCGGGCGTGGCTGTGGACGCGGTATTCGACAGCGTTTCAGTCGCGAC
>Ga0075425_100001714_pt1 | contig 21533 bp, 20 predicted proteins | sample SoiMethybrSBSTD4_FD_75300 | JGI IMG/M metagenome (GOLD analysis project Ga0075425, IMG submission 75300) | Bulk soil microbial communities from a Populus tree surrounding site in Tennessee, USA - Soil MetaG P. TD hybrid SBSTD4 | ecosystem: Environmental > Terrestrial > Soil > Tree plantation... | reverse complement strand
ACCTTGTGCCAGGTGTCCAGCGGGCCGTCGGTGGGCAGGTTGTCCGAGCTCCACAGCCGCGGGATCGTGAGGAACGTGCGCGCCGCCACCGTGATGCCGACGATCACCAGCACGATGCCGATCAGGTTCAGCAGCACGCTGTTCACGTCGATGCCGATGCGGGGGAAGATCTCGTAGAGGGTGAACACGCCCAGGATGGCGGCGGGAACGCTGCCTGCGCCCATCCACAGGCCCAGCTCGGTGTTCACGTTCTTGAGCTGGTGGTGGCGGGCTGCACCGAAGGTCTTGGTGATCGCGGCGTAGATCAGGTCGCTGCCGACGGCGGTCGTCGGCGGGATGCCGAACACGGTGATCAGGATCGGCGTCATCAGCGAGCCGGCGCCCATGCCCGTCGCCCCGACCAGCATGCCGACGGCGAGCCCCGCTGCGATCATTCCGGTGTTGATGTCCATCTGGTTGTGCCCCCGCGTTGGTTGACCGTTGCCCAGTTGCTCCACAAGTCTAAGCGGTTTAGTGGGGAATGCAAGTGCGCTGACGGAGGATTTGCACACGGGAGGCCTGGAACCTCCCATATGGTGCCCTGAACAAGCCTGCTGGCGAAGAACGCAAGCGAGGGCCGGGAGCCTCGCGGCGCCCGGCCCCCGCCGGTCGGATCAGGCTACTGGCCGCGGTAGGCGGCGATCAGCACCTCGGCCACCTCGGGACGCGTGAACTCGACCGGCGGAACCTCGCCGTTGCCGAGCATCTCGCGCACCTTCGTGCCCGAGAGGAACACGTGGTGGTCGGAGGGGTGCGGGCAGGTCTTGTTGGAGGCCATGTTCCCGCAGGTCTTGCAGAAGAACGTGTGGTCGAAGAACATCGGCTCGATGTCCAGCTCGTGCGGCTGGAACTCATCGAAGATGTGGTGCGCGTCGTAGGTGCCGTAGTAGCTGCCCACGCCGGCGTGGTCGCGGCCGACGATGAAATGCGAGCAGCCGTAGTTCTTGCGGCAGAGGGCGTGCCACACGGCCTCGCGCGGCCCGGCGTAGCGCATCGCCGCGGGGAACACCCCCAGCACGGTGCGGTCGGCCGGGTAGTAGCCCTCCAGCAGCGTCTCGTAGCACTGCATGCGCACGTCGGCCGGGATGTCGTCGCCCTTGGTCTTTCCGACCAGGGGGTGCAGCAGCAGCCCGTCGACGGTCTCCAGCGCGCACTTCTGGATGTACTCGTGCGCGCGGTGCACCGGGTTCCGCGTCTGGAAGCCGACCACGCGGCTCCAGCCCCGCTCGGCGAAGACCGCGCGGGTGTCCTTCGGATCGAGCTGGTACGTGGGAAATGCCGGGTCGGGCCGCTTGAAGACCGTCACAGCACCGCCCACCAGGGTCGGGCCCTCGGCGTAGATCTGCGCGACGCCCGGATGCTCCTGCTCGGTGGTGCGGTAGGTCTTGGCCGCCTCGTTCTCGCGGTCGACGCTGAACACCTCCTCCACGTCGAGCACGGCCAGCAGCTCCCCTTCGGCGCTCTCCAGCGCCAGCCGGTCAGCGGCCGGAGCATCGGACACCGACAGCGTCACCGGCATCGCCCACGGCAGCCCGTTGGCGAGGTGCATGTCCTCGACCGAGGCGTCGTAGTCGGCCCTGGTCATGAACCCGGTCAACGGCGACAGCGCCCCCGAGGCGATCATGTCCAGGTCGGCCGTCTGCTTGTCGCTCATCCGCACCCGCGGCAGCGACTCGGCCTCGGCCGCAAGGGCCGCGGCCTCATCACCGCTGACGGTGCGGTCGATCAGCTCGCCGCCGTGCGGCGCGATCACGTTCGACTTCGTCGATGCGGTCGCCTCTGGCATCAGGCGACGGCCTCCTCTTTCTCGCGTGCGATGAAGCCGAGCTGCTCGAGCTGCGTGATCACATGCTGCGCCGACTGATCGGGCGTGCGGCCCTCGGTCTCGACCACGATCTCGGCGTGCTCGGGAGCCTCGTAGGGATCGGAGACGCCGGTGAACTCCTTGATCTCACCGGAGAAGGCCTTCGCGTACAGGCCCTTCACGTCGCGGCGGGCGCACTCGTCGAGCGACGTCGCCACGAACACCTCGACGAACCGGTCGCCGATCATCTCGCGCACGGCGTCGCGGGTCTCGGCGTAGGGCGAGATGGCCGCCACGATCACGCCGGCACCGTGCCGGGTCAGCAGCTTCGCGACGAAGCCGATGCGCAGGATGTTGGCGTCGCGGTCCTCGCGTGAGAAGCCGAGGCCCTTGCTGAGGTTGGTGCGGACGACGTCGCCGTCCAGGTGGTCGACCAGGATGCCGCGCCGCTCCAGCTCCGGGCCGACGATCTCAGCGATGGTGCTCTTTCCGGCCCCGGACAGTCCGGTGAACCAGAGCGTGAATCCGTTGGTTTCATTCCCCACGAGTAATCGTTCCTTTCGTCGTATCGTCTGACGCGTTGTAGCCGTTAGTCGCCGTGTAGGCCGCACTCGACCTTGCCCGTGCCCTTCCAGCGGCCCGTGCGCTCGTCGGCGCCGCTGTCCACCGATGCGGTGCAGGGGACGCAGCCGATCGACGGGTAACCGTGGTCGTGCAGCGGGTTGTACGGGATGCCATGCCTCCAGATGTAGCGCCAGACATCGCGGTTGGTCCAATCGGCCAGCGGCTGCACCTTCACAACGCCGCGACGCTCATCTATCTCGATTTTGCGGGCACTTTCCCTGGTTGTCGACTGGTCGCGCCGAATTCCCGTGATCCAGGCGTCCATGCCGTCCAGCGCCTGGCGCAGCGGCGCAACCTTGCGCATCCCGCAGCAGGCATCGGGATCCCGCTCCCACAGCCGGTCCCCGTGCTTGGCTGCCTGCTCGGCGACCGACAGCTCCGGCTCGATCCGCTCGAACCGCACCGGGTAGCGCTCGATCAGCTTCCGGCGGGTCTCGTAGGTCTCGCGGAACAGCAGACCGGTGTCAAACTCGACCACCCGCACGTCCGGCTGGATCTCCGACAGCATGTGCACCAGCACCGAGCTCTGCTTCTGCCACGAGCAGGTCAGCACCAGCCGCGGGTGGAACAGCTCCACGGCCACGCGCAACACGTCCTCGGCGCTGCGCGACTCGAGATCGTCGGCCAGGCGCGCTGCCTCGGCCGGGCTGATGGGAAGGGTGGTGCTCATGTGGCGGTGGGGATGTCCCGCAGCAGCAGGTCAGGCAGCGTGTCGGAGCGCAGCCCCAGCCGCAGCGTCTCCAGCGGGATCACCTCGTCGTGTGGGATGTTGCCGAGGTTGCACTCGGGGCCGAGGTGCCGGATGAACCAGGCCTGCTGCTCCTTCTGGGGTGCCTCGAACAGCAGGCTGTCGGCCGGGATCTCGTGCACGATCTCGTCGATCAACCCGCTGCGCACCTCGCCGGTGCCGCGGAAGATGCCGGCGGTGCCGGTCTCGCGGGCCTCGGTGATCACCTTCCAGGCGCCGGCCTCCAGCTCCTCCTTGATCCAGGCCACCCACTGGTAGGGCGCGAAGATCGAGTCCTGGTCCTTCGAGCCGACCTCGGACAGCACAACGAACTCCTCGGCCAGGGAGCTGATCAGCTCCTGCTTGCTCTCCCGCTCCATCTGGAGGGTGCCGTCGGACACCTCCACGTGGGTGAAGCCGTGGCTGCGCGTCCAGCGCCGGAACTCGTCCACGCGGCCGCGCGCGACCGCCGCCTCCAGCAGGGTGCCGCCGCACATGACGGGCGTCTCGTAGGAGTGGTAGAGCTTCACCTTCGCCGACAGGTTCTGTGTCACGTAGGACGTGCCCCAGCCCAGCTTGACCATGTCCACGTACTCGCCGGAGGTCTCGAACATGCCGTCCACCTCGGCCAGGGTCATGCCCTTGTCGATCACGTGGGTGAGCCCGCGCTCGCGCGGTTTGGACGGGCGCATCGGTAGGCCCAGGAACTCTTCGACCATGGCTTATAACCTCGAGTAGATGGTTTCCTCGAGCCGCTTGCGCGCCTCGACCTGGACGTTCTCGTAGAGCGATTCGCCGTGCGTGTCCATGCCCACGATCAGCGGGCCGAAGTCCTTGACGCGGAACCTCCAGAGGCACTCCGGCATCAGGTCCTCCCACTCGACCTGCTCGATCTCCTCGATCTGGGTGGTCTCGAGCGCGGCCGCGCCGCCGACGATCGCCAGGTAGACGCCGCCGTGGTCGCGCAGCGGCACCAGCGCCTCCGGCAGCAGCCCGCCCTTGCCGATGATGGCGCGGGCGCCGTGGTCGCGCACCAGCCCCTCGGTGAAGCGGCTCATGCGGGCGCTGGTGGTGGTGCCGATGCACATCGGCTCGTAGCGGCCCTCGCCCAGCTTGCGCACATTGGGCGCGGTGTGCAGCAGCGCCGCGCCGCGAAGCGACATCGGCGGCTCGACGCCCTTGTCGAAGATGCGGATCTGGGTGGCGTCGCGGATGCCGATGATATGCCCCTGGATGGTGACGGTGTCGCCGGCGCGAAACTCGCGGACGGCCGCCTCGTCGGTGGGGAAGGTGATCTCGTGATGTGCCACTAGTGCTCCAGTCGGTAGCGTCGGTGGAGGGCCGGCGAGCGAAAAGCGAGCCAGCCAAGGACGAAGACCGGTGACAGTGCTTCGCACGGCGCCGGTCGAGGACGCCGGATGGCGACGCTTTGCAGCCGCCGGATGCCGCCAGATGTCGCCGACTGGAGCACTTAAGCCTCCCGGTCGTAGTCGACGGTGCCGTCCGAGAAGATGTGGGCGCTGGCGCGGCGGGCCGCCCAGCACTGGTAGTTCACGGCCACCGGGTTCAACGTGATGTGGGTGTGGGCCTGCTCGACGTGCACCGACAGCACGGTGGTGTCGCCGCCCAGCCCCATCGGGCCGATGCCGGTCTCGTTCAGTAGCTCGAACAGCTCGCGCTCAAGCGCCGCCACGTCCGGATCCGGGTTGACGTCGTCGACCGGCCGCGCGATCGCCTCCTTGGCCAGGTGCATGGCCAGGTCGGCGGAGCCGCCGATGCCGACGCCGACGATGCCGGGCGGGCAGGGCTTGCCGCCGGCGCCGACGATCGAGTCGAGCACGAACCGCTTGATCGCCGAGACGCCGTCGGCCGGCACCAGCATCTTCAGGAAGCTCATGTTCTCGGAACCCGACCCCTTGGGGATGCACTTCACGTCCAGGCCGTCCCAGTCCGGCACGAACTCCCAGTGGATGTGGGGGATCTTGTGGCCGGTGTTGTCGCCGGTCGGCACCCGGGTGAGGGTGTGGACGGTGTTCGAGCGCAGCGGGTGCTCCAGCGTGGCGCGGCGAGTGCCCTCGCGCAGGGCCTGCTCGATGCGGGCCGGGTGCAGCGGGAAGCGCTCGCCCAGCCGCACGTAGTAGACGGCCAGGCCGGTGTCCTGGCAGACCAGGTTCTTGCGCTCGTCGGCCACCGAGACGTTGGTGTTGATCGTCTCCAGGATGCGCTTGCCGACCTTGTGGGTCTCGCTCTCCATGGCGTTTCGGAGGGCGTCGCGCAGGTCCTGGGGGATGTCCTTCAGCGACCACACGTAGAGGTGCGCGGCGGCGTCCTCGACGGTCTGCTGCAGGTCTGTGGTGGTGTCGATGGCCAAGGTGATCCTTTCAGCGGGCATCCGCGGCGGCGGCACGGCCGGCACGGCGTCCGAACACGGTGCAGTCGAGCAGGGAGTTCCCCATCATGCGGTTGCGGCCGTGCACGCCGCCGGTGATCTCACCTGCGGCGAACAGACCCTCGACGGTGGTGCGGCCGTCCCGGTCGATCACCAGCCCGCCGTTCTGGTAGTGAAGCACGGGATAGGTCAGGATCGGCTCGGTCAGCGGGTCGATCCCGGCGTGGCGGTATCGCCGCATCATGTAGGGCAGCACCTGGTCGGCCACCTCCGCCTCGATCCGGGTGGTGTCGAGCAGCACTGCCGGGCGGCCGTCCGGCGTGGTCAGGCCGCGGCCCTCGTCGCACTCCTTCACGATCGCCTCCGCCACCGTGTCGCGCGGCCCCAGCTCGTCGACGAACCGCTCTCCCTGACCGTTCACCAGCAGCGCCCCGTAGCTGCGCGTGGTCTCCGGGATCGAGTAGCCCTGGAGCGGCGGGGGCCATGCGCCACCGTTGGGGTGGTGCTGCAGCGAATCCTCGTCGCGGGCCGCTGCTCCCAGCTCGCGCGCCAGCGCCGCCACCTCCCCGGTGGCGCCGGGCTGGTTGGTGGTGAGAACGCCGCGGCGCCTGGCCTCCGCATAGCAGCGGCCGCCGGCCGCCAGCACGACGGTGCCGGCCTCGATCGTGGCCGTCTCCCCCTCGCTGTCGACCGTCGCCGTGAAGTGCCCGTTGGGCTTCGCCAGCGCGGTCAGCGCGGCGTGGCCGTGGATCTCGACGCCCGCGGCGGCCAGCGCCCCGCGCAGGGCGTGGGCGATGGCGTGGCCGGTGCGGTCGCCCACCTGCAGCAGGCGCTTGGTGGACGCGCCGCCGCAGCGGGCCAGCCGGTAGCCGTCGCCCTCGCGTGAGAACTCGACGCCCAGCTGCTCCAGCCAGGCGATCGCCTCCGGCGCCTCGCCTGTCAGCACCGACACCAGCTCCATGTCGGCCGTGTCGTGCGACGAGCGGTAGACGTCGGCGGCGTGCTGCTCGGGCGAGTCGTCCGCGCCGATGGCGGCCTGGATGCCGCCCTGGGCCTTGCCGGTGTTGCAGGAAGCGGGCGAGCCCTTGGTGATCAGCACCGTCTGCGCGCCATCGCGGGACGCCGCCCATGCCGCGGCCAGGCCGGCGCCGCCGCTGCCGACCACGAGCACGTCCGCGCGTGTCGGAAGTGAGCTCACGGGCCGCATTCTACAGAAGAAACGCTAATCTTGAAAATAAGCGGAGCTTATATCTTTGATCTCCGCGAGGTCACCGGGAGCCGGGCGCCACGGCAGCACCAGCGGGTCGCCGTCGTAGCGTGGGATCACGTGCACGTGGTAGTGGAAGACCGTCTGCCAGGCGGCGGCACCGTTGGACTGCATGATCGTGACGCCGTCGGCGCCGAGCGCCGACAGCGCCCGGCCGGCGATGTTGCGCGAGACCAGCGCGCAGTGCGCCAGGTCCTGGTCGGCGATGTCCTGGATGTCGCGGGCGTGGGCCCGCGGGATCACCAGCGCGTGGCCGCGGGTGGCCGGGTTGATGTCCATGATCACGATCGCCCGCTCGTCCTCGTGGATGCGGATCGAGGGCAGTTCGCCGGCCACGATCCGGCAGAAGATGCAGTCGTCCATGGGCCGGATGCTACCGGTGTCCGGCGCTAGGATCGCGGCATGGAGACGGACCAGCGCACGCCGTTCGTGCCGCAGGGCTTCGTCGCGCCGGCGGGTCTGGCCGCGGCCGGCTTCGTGCTGGAGCCGCTGGGCCCGCACCACAACGACTCCGACTACGAGGCCTGGACATCCAGCATGGAGCACATCCGGTCGACGCCCGGCTACCCCGACGGCAGCTGGCCGCACCCGATGACGCTCGAGCAGAACCGCGGCGACCTTGAGCGCCACCGGCGTGACTTCGAACAGCGCAAGGGCTTCACCTACACCGTGCTCGACCCCGGCTCGCGGTCGGTGATCGGCTGCGTCTACATCTATCCGTCCAAGCGGCCACTCCACGATGCCGAGGTGCTGCTGTGGGTGCGGGCCACGCACGCCCAGCTCGACCAGCCGCTGTGGCAGGCGGTCTGGGAGTGGCTCGAGCGAGACTGGCCGTTTCGCTCGGTCAGTGCGCCCGGTCGCTTGGAGGTGGTGGCCACCACCGAGCGCTTCCGGCTGCAGCTGCTGCGGCCGCAGGATGCCGAGCCGCTGCAGCGGCTGTACGGCGATCCGGAGGCGATGCGGTACGTCGGCGCCGCGGGCTCGGTGCGCACGCCCGAGCAGACGGCGGCGGGCGTCGGCCGGTTGATCGACCACCAGCGGGAGCATGGGTTCTCGCTGTGGGCGGTGGCCGACCGCGACCACGGCGAGGTGATCGGCGTGGCCGGCCTGGTGCTGGTGGAGATGGCCGGCCCCGAAGTGGAGGTGGTGTACGAGCTGGTACCTGACGCCTGGGGCCGCGGCATCGCCACCGAGGTCGGCCGCGCCTGCCTGGACGTCGCCTTTGGCCCGCTCGGGCTGGAGCAGGTGGTGGCGCTGTCCTACCCCCAGAACGCTCCCTCGGTGCGGGTGATGCAGAAGATCGGCATGCGGGACGACGGCGAGTTCGAGGCATACGGACGCCGGATGGTGCGCTATCTGGCGGAGCCGGGTTAACTCGGACTGAACGCCCGCTGAATGTGAGGTCGGTAACATCCGGCCTCATGCGAGTCCTGATCACGGGTGGCGCCGGTTTCATCGGATCGCACCTGGCCGACGCCCTGCTGGCGCGTGGCCACGAGGTGCGGGCGCTCGACAACCTCGACCCCCAGGTGCACCCGGCGGGCGAGCGGCCCGCCTACCTCGATCCCCAGATCGACCTGCGCGTCGGCGATGTCCGCGACCACGAGGCGGTGGCGGCCGCGCTCAAGGGCATCGACCACGTCGTGCACTTCGCGGCGGCCGTGGGTGTCGGCCAGTCGATGTACGAGATCGAGCGCTACACGTCCATCAACTCGATCGGCGCGGCCGTGATGCTGGAGGAGATCTCGAAGCGCCGCGACCAGCTGGCACGGGTGCTGGTGGCCTCGTCGATGTCGATCTACGGCGAGGGCCGCTACCGCTGCTCCGAGCACGGACTGCTGGCGCCGCAGGTGCGCAGCGACGAGCAGCTGGACGCGCGTCGGTGGGAGCTGGCCTGCCCGGACTGCGGCCGGCCGCTGGAGCCGCTGGCCACAGGCGAGGACAAGCCGGTGCAGCCGATGTCGATCTACGCCGTCAACAAGCGCGACCACGAGGAGATGTTCCTGGCGATCGGCCGCGCCCACCGCCTGCCCACCGTCGCCATGCGCTTCTTCAACGTCTACGGCGACCGGCAGGCTCTGTCCAACCCCTACACCGGTGTGGCCGCGATCTTCGGCGGCAGGCTGCTGAACGACAACGCGCCGCTGGTGTTCGAGGATGGCCTCCAGAGCCGCGACTTCGTGCACGTCTCCGACATCGCCTCCGGTTGCGTGGCGGCACTCGAGGGCGGCGGCGCCGATCACCGTGCCGTCAACCTGGGCACCGGCGTGTCGACCTCGGTGCTCGATGTCGCCCGTGAGCTGGCCCGCGGCCTGGGCAAGGAGCACCTGCAGCCCGAGGTCGTGAACAAGTTCCGCGCCGGTGACATCCGGCACTGCTTCTCGGACATCTCGCTGGCGCGGGAGACCCTTGGCTACGCGCCACGGGTCGAGTTCGCCGATGGCATGCGGGAGCTGCTGGGCTGGGTCGCGACGCAGCAGGCCACCGACTCGGTGGACGCCGCGGCCGACCGGCTGGCTGCCGCCGGCCTGACCCGGTGAGCGGCACCCCCGACATCACGATCTCCCTGGTCAACACCAACAACCGGGAGCTGCTGCTGGGCTGCCTGGCCTCGCTCGAGCGTGCCGCGCGCGACACGGCCCTGCAGACGATCGTGATCGACAACGCCTCCGCCGACGGCAGCGCGGCCGCGGTGCGCGAGGCGTACCCGGACGTCGAGGTGGTGGAGCGGGAGCGGCGCCACGGCTTCGGCGCCAACCACAACGAGGCGATCCGAAGGGCGCAGGGCCGCTACGTGCTGATCCTGAACGAGGACACCGTCCTGCACGAGGGCATGCTCGACCGCATGTGCCGGTTCATGGACCAGAACCGCGAGGTGGGCGCCTGTGGGCCGAAGATCCTGAACCCGGACGGCTCACAGCAGCCGTCCGCCTTCCACTTCCCCACGCCCGGCCGGGTGGCGCTGACGGCCGTGATGTTGCAGCGGCGCGGCTGGATCCAGTCGGGCGGCGACCGCATCGCCCGCGTCGACTGGGTGTGCGGCGCCGCCATCCTGGCCCGGCGGGCGGCGTTGGCCGCCGTCGGCGGCTTCGACGAGCAGCTGTTCATCTACTCCGAGGATCCCGACCTGTGCCTGCGACTGCGCGACGCCGGCTACGCGACCGCGTACTTCCCGCAGGCCTCGCTGGTGCACCTCGAGAACGCCAGCAGCGGCGGGGTGCCGGAGCGGCGGATCGCCGAGATGGAGCGCAGCCGCGCTGTCTACGCCCGCAAGCACCACGGTGCCGCGGGCGAGCTGGCGGTGCGCGGCCTGACCGCGGCCACCTTCATGGCGCGGGCGGCGGCGGCAAAGACGCTCCTGACCGTGCCCGGCGGCGAGCGGGTGAAGCGGGTTGATCCCGATGCGCCGGCCCGGTTCATGGCGCATGTGCGGGGCGCCATCCGGCCGCACCGCGGCGACGGCATCGCCGAGGCTGCGGCCGAGTTCAACGCTGAGCGCGCCGCCGGCTGAGTCAGCCGGCCCCGTCGCGCACGAACACGACGCCGTCCGCATCGCCGTAGATGCGGTGCCAGCCGGGCAGCGTGCGCATGCGGTCGATCACGTTCTGCCGGTAGGCGGTCGAGAGCAGCACCTCGTCGTAGCCGTCCAGCACCCGCGACCACTGCGACCGCGAGCCGTTGCCCGCGACCCAGTCGGTGTAGGCAAGCAGCTGGCGCTGGGAGTAGATCTCGTAGCGCGAGTCGAACCCGACGCGACCGGTCAGCTCCGGATGCGCCCACAGGAGTGCCGACGCCGAGGTGTCACCGGCCATGATCTTTGCCTGCCGATGGGCGGCCGCCCAGGTCGCCGTCGCGTCCATGGCGGGACGCGGCGACAGCGCCTCGAACCGCGCCGTGGCGGTGGTGGCCAGCAGCAGCGAGCTGCCCACGACCCCGATCACCGCCGCGACCGGCACGACCCGAGCGGAGATGCGGCGGATCAGCGGCGACTCCGACGACGCGAACGTGCCGCTCATCACCTCGGCGATCAGCAGCGTGGCGGCGAACCCGAACCAGACCTGGTACCGCACGGCGTGGATGCCGGCCACGGCCAGCGCGAAGGTCAGACCGACCATGAACAGCGGCGGGCGGAACCCGCGCCCGTAGGCGAACCCGAGCAGGCCGATCGCCGCCAGCAGAACGATCACGAACTGCGTGCTGGGGCCGCCGAACGTGGCCGGGTGCCACTCGCCGACGCGGGCGGTCAGCACCGGGTTGTCGAGCACCGAGCGGTAGTAGTCGGCGATCGTCAGCCCGTAGGGCGTCGTCAGCAGCGCCAGCGGCATGCAGGCCGCGAGCCCCAGGTACGCCACCAGCGTGCGCCGCCGCAGTGGTCGCAGGTTGTGCCCCGCCGCCCACAGGCAGTAGCTGACGACGATCGGGGCGGCCAGCAGTACCGAGCCGTGCAGATTGGCCCACAGCAGGAACAGCAGCGGCAGCGCCAGCAGGCTGCGGTTGAAGTGATGCCGGCGGTCGTCCTCCAGCAGGATCACGATCATCAGCACGAACAGCGGATAGGCGAAACTCTGGGTGCGCATGACGGTGTTCAGTTCGCAGACGGCGTACGCCACCGCCACCCAGATCAGCGTGCGCACGGTGGAGGTGCCGCGGTGCAGCATGTAGGCGGCCAGCACGCCGAAGGCCAGCGCGATGCTGAGGGCTGAGAGCGCGCCCACCGCCGGGTACCCGCCCAGACGGTAGGCCTGGTAGAACAGCCACTGGCCCAGCCACTGCTGATCGATCCAGGGGCGCCCGTGCGCGGCCCACGTCAGCACCTCGGTGTGGGGCACGCCGTGCTGGGCGATCTCACGACCGGCCGCGAGGCTCGCGAACGTGTCGAGCATCAACAGCCGCGAGGTGGTGCAGGCGACGGCGGTGAACACGAGCCAGGCCAGCGACACCGCCCAGATCACCGATGAGCGGGTCAGCCCGCGCGCGGCCGCAGCCGCTCGATCGCGGCCCGGTGCGCGGACGGCCTCGCTGAGAACCTGCATCGAGCCGGGTATCGGCAGAACCCGGCGCCAGTATTAGACGGGCCGGTCGGCCACCACCAGCAGCGTCTCGAGGGTGGGATCCGAGCAGTACGCGACCCGCGTTCCGGCTGCCGCCTCGCGCTGCAGCGCCACCAGGATCTCCTCGGTGATCAGCTCGCCCGGCGCCAGCGCCGGGATGCCGGGCGGGTAGGGCGCGGCCGTCTCGGCCGCCACCCGGCCCACGGCGCGACCGGCCGGCACGCGCTCGCGCGGCGCGAAGAAGGCTTCGCGCGGGCTGATCGCGGCCACCGGCTGCAGCGACCACACGCTGGAAGCGGCCAGCGGCCGTGCCGCTCCCCTCCGCAGCCCGATCGATCGCTTCAGCGCCTCCACCAGACGTGCCACTGTGGCCGGCGTGTCCGCCAGCGTCACGATCGGTACCAGCGTGTCACGATCGGCCATCTCCAGACGCAGGCCCTCGGCCAGCAGGTCGGCCTCCACCTGGAACCCGTCGGCGCCGGTGCCGGCCAGCCCCAGCACCAGCTTTACCGGATCGGACGCCTCCGAGACGTGCAGGCCGTCGATCCGGCGCAGCCGGGCGCGGGCATCGGCCACGAGCGCGATCGCCTGCTCCAGCAGATGCCGGCCGCGGTCCTCGATCAGCTGCCGGGCGCGGTCGGTCGACGCCAGGATCGCGGCAGATGGGCTGGTGGTGTGCAGCAGCTCGAACGACTCCTCGACCCGGGCCAGATCGAGCAGGCCGCCGCGGGCCAGCACCACCGAGCCCTGCGTGAAGGCCGTCAGCGTCTTGTGCGTCGAGGTGACCATGGCATCGGCGCCGCGGGCGATGGCATGCGCAGGCAGCGCCGGGTGGAAGCCGAGGTGTGCGCCCCAGGCCTGGTCGACGATCAACGGCACCGCGGCCTCGTGCGCAACGGCGGCGATCGCCTCCAGGTCCGACAGCATGCCCACGTAGCTGGGCTCGACCAGGAACACCGCCCGCAGATCCGGGTGGTCGCGCAGCGCAGCGGCTACGGCGTCGGCCGGCACCTGTGTTGCGAGCCCCGTCACCGGGTCGACCTGCGGCCGCACCCAGACCGGTGCCAGACCGGCCAGCACCAGCCCGCCGAACATCGACTTGTGCAGCGTCCGGGCGACGGCCACGCGGTCGCCCGGCCGCGCCGCCGCCAGTGCCAGCGACTGGTTGCCGTGCGTCGATCCGGCCACCGAGAACCTGCACAGGTCGGCGCCCCACAGCTGTGCCGCCAGGCGCTCCGCCTTGCCCAGCACGTCGCCGCCCAGGCGCGAGTCGTCGGCGCCCGAGACCAGCGGCAGGTCGAGCATCAGCAGTCGGTCTGCGATGCCGGGCGCGCGCTTGTGCCCGGGCACGGTGAAGGTGGTGCCGGGGTCGGCCAGGAACGCGTCGACCGCGTCCGCCAGTGGGGCGTCCGATGGCATCGGCGCGGGAGGATACCGGCAGGCGGGTCAGGCCGAGCGGCGGAAGCGCTGGTCGACGGTGCCCGTGTGGGGCGCCTCGGCGGTCAGCGCCGAGATGTGGCGGCGATCGTCGTCGGCGATCTGCAGGATCTCGCAGCCCACCCGCTGGCGGCCGTAGTGCGATGGGGAGGTCTGCAGCGCGCGCGCCTGCAGGCGCAGGAGCTGTCCCCGGATGGTGACCATCATCGCGAAGAAGTCGCCGGTGTGGAAGCTGCGGTCGGTGATGAAGGCGACGCCGGTCGGCGACAGGTCGGCCAGGCGCACGTCGAACTCCTCGCCCTCCGCGATCCTGCGTGCGCCCAGCACGTGCATCAGCGCCAGCTCCTCGACGGCGGCGCGCGGCGTGGCGCGCTCGCTCTCGCGACGCAGCACGTCTCGCACCAGCAGCCGCACGCTGATCGTCGACTCCGTCTGGTGCAGGGTTTCGGCCACGGTCAGCGAGATGTCGTAGCCGCCGCCGCTGATCTCGTTCGTGCGCACCAGCAGGTCGAGCTGGTCGCGCACCTGCGGCCGCGGCGCGTCGGCGATGATGTAGACCCCGTCCTGCGACTGCAACTCGAGCAGCACCACGCCGCCGCGGGCGGAGAACGCCTCGACCTTCGGCGTGGGCAGTTGCGACAGGATGCTGACGGCCAGGTCTGCGAGCTTTGTGCCGTTCATCTGAGCTGACTCCGGATCATCTGTGGTTCGTCATCGGCGAAATCCGCCAGAGGCTTAGCGATAACGGCGGGTCTGTCGCGTCCCGCAAGGTCGCACGAGATCACGACCCGCCCCATCGGTCGCTGAGGCGATCCTTCAGCCGGTGATCGTGAAAGCGTAGATGTGGCGGCTGTTGTCGCTCGCGTACAGCCTGCCGTCGGGTCCGAACGCGAGGTAGTTGCTGCCGTCCATGGCGTAGCCGGCGGGCAGCGTGGCGGTCGCGGCAACCACCTGGCAGCTGCCGGAAACCGGATCCCAGCGCACGATGCGCTTGTTGCCGACGTCGCCGATGTAGAGCCAGGTGCGGGCCGGGTCCCACGTGATCCCCCACGGCTGCGACAGCAGCGTGCCGCCACAGTTCGGTTTCGCGGTGGTGGCGGTGCTGTTCGACAGGTTCCAGATGCTGATCCGGTTGGCGCCGGTGTCGACCACGTACGCCGTGGTTCCATTGGAGGAGACGGCCACGCCGCGCGGCACCTTCATCTGATTCGCAGCCGTTCCGCACGTACCCAGGCTTTCCAGCAGCGTGCCGGCGGGCGCATCGGCAATGCTGTCCGCCGTCAGCAACTTGGCCCCGTCGAACACCTGCAGCCGGCAGCCCCCCACGTCGGTGGCGTAGACCTTTCCGCCCTCGACGTCGATGCCCTGCACGCCGCCTGAGAACTGGCCGCTGCCCTTTCCCTGGGAGCCGTAGCGGTGCACGAACGAGCCGTCCGGATTGAATGCCAGCACGTCGTTGTTGTTGTCACCCACCCAGATTCGGCCGTCGTCGCCCACCGTCAGCGTGCGCGGATACCCGAATCCCTGCGACTTCGGTGCGTTGGGCGCCCGTGAGCCCCACTGCAGCTCCCAGGCGGGGCAGTTACCGGCCGACCCGCAGGTCTTGGTCGTGTCGAATTTCTGCACGCGCTGCTCGAACGTGTCGATCACATACAGGTTCCCGCTCGAGTCGAGGCCGATCCCGTTCTGCTGGTTGAACCCGCCCTCCGGCGGAGGCTGCGGGCCGGTCGCCCACGGCAGGCGGGTCGCGCCGGCGCAGGTCGTCTGGGCGGTGCCGCCGTTTGCGACGTTGCACGATGGGAAGGCGGAGACGTTGCCGGGTGCGAACTTCTCGACGCCATAGCCGTATGGCGTGCCGTCGCAGGACGCGTCGCAGCCCCAGGTCTCACCGACGTAGACGTTGCCCTGGCCATCCACCGCCGGGAAGCGGATCGAGTCGAACGGCTGATGGCCACTGGCGTAGTTGCTGCCGTCGATGTTGCGCCACTCGTTCACGAACGTGCCGACCACGCTCGTGGGCCCGGTACCCGCCGCGACCTTCGCCGGGTCATACGAGAACTCGTAGACCCGGTTCCAGTAGGCACCGACGGTGTAGATCAGGTGGTTGGTCGGGTCGATGTCGATGCCGCGCACGTCGTTCTCGTCGCTTTGCGGGCCGATCACTCCGATGATCTTCCGGGTCGTCGCGCTGAACACGAAGATCTTGCGCGAGTTGAACTCGGCGACGTAGATGTTGCCGGCCGCGTCCTCCGCCACGCCGCGCGGGATCGGCGTGCCCACGCCCGAGCCGGTCCAGTCAAGCGATCCCTGGAACGTGCCGCTGTGGTCGAAGATGTAGACCGCACGGCAGTTGGGGTCGGAGACGTAGATCAGGTGCGACGGCTGCACCGTGTCGACCAGGATGTGCGTGGGGATGTGCATCTGACCGCCCCCGCAGCCGTACGCATAGTTGTGGCCCGGGTGCTGCGCATCGGTCCCGCTGGCCTGACCCGCGTTGAGGGGGCCGATCGTCTGCAGCCATTCGCCGTTGTGGTCGAACTCGACGATCCGCGAGCTGCCCTGGTCGGCCACCCACAGCGCCGCCTTGCCGCTGGAGTTGAGATCGGTGGGGTCGGCCTCGACGTCGTACGGCGCGGTGATGCCTCCGCTGATTCCGCCCAGCGCGTGCTGGGAGACGGAGCCGATCAGGTTGCCGTTGGTGTCGTAGCGCCACACCCGGTAGTTCCAGTAGTCGCCGACCAGGATCGTGTTATCGGTCGAGTCCCAGTCCATGCCGTAGGCATACAGCCCGGCCGATCCACTGAAGCCGTAGACGCCGGAGTACGTGGCCGGCCCGCCGGCGCTTCCGCTGCCCGGGTAGTCGACCGAGAGCGTGTAGGCAGCGGATCCGCTGAGCGCCTTCACGCCCAGCTTCCAGGTGCCCGCCGTTGGCGCGTCGAAGCTCATCGTCTTGGGCTTTCCGGCCGTGGGGCTCTGCCAGACCAGCGCGCCGGTCGAGTCGTACAGGAACAGCCGCAGGTTGGCGGAAGCGTTGTCCCAATCGAGTGTGGCCGTGATGGTGCCGGCCGCGCCGATCGTGATCTGGTGCGACTTGAAGGCGGTACCGGCCTGGTTCACCGTGCCGTTCAGGACGGTCGTGTCGCCCTGCGCGCTCGATGCCGCGACCAGCGTCGAGCACAGCACCAGTGCCACCAGCGTGACCCCCGTGCGGAAACCCCTAGTCATTCAGCGTGAAGGCTTCGATCCGGTCGTTGTACTCGTCCGCGACGTACAGGGCGCCGTTCCAGATCTCGAGGTGGGTCGGGTGGTTGAACTTCCCGTGCGCGGTGCCGGTGGCCCCGCCGGTGGCGCCGAGCGCCTGCAGCTTGGTGCCGCCGGGCGAGAACTCGACCAGGCGGTTCGAGGCCGTGTCCGCCACCCAGATGTTGCCGCTGGGGGCAACGGCGATCCCCTGCGGGTTGTGCAACCCGCCGAAGCTGGTGATCACGTTTCCGGTCGAGGCGTCGAGCTCGACCACCGAGTTGCCGTTGCTGTCGGCCACGTACACCACTCCGCCGGCCACGGTCACGTCGCGGGGGTTGTGCAGGGCAGGGTTGGTCCACTGCACCGTCAGGCCGGCGGTGTCGATGCGTTCGACGCGATTGTTGAAGGTGTCGGCCACGACCACATCGGAGCCCACCGACGCGATCCCGAACGGCCAGTGCAGGGAGCTGGAGTCGCTGCCGAGGTGGCCGAACACCTTGCCGGTGGGGGTGCCGTCGGTGTGGAACTGGGTGAGCCTGTTGTTCTTGGTGTCGGCGACCCAGACCGTGTTGGTGGCGGTGTTCAACGTCACGTCCCGGGGCCAGTTGAAGCCGGTCAGATCGGCCTTCTCCCAGCCGCGCGCGCCCCACGCCTGCCGGAACACGCCGGTGGCCGTGGTGAACCGCTCCATGCGCTGGTTGACGGTGTCGGCCACGTACATCTGAGTGCCGACGGCCAGCCCGGAGGGCTCGTTGAAGCCGCCCACCGCCGGATGGTTGTGGCCCCACCGCTGTACGACGCCGCCGCTGTGCCGGAAGCTGGTGACGTGGTTGCCCCACAGGTCGGCGCCGTAGACCTTGGGACGAGTACCGCCGCCCACCGCAACCCTCCGCAGCTGCGTGAACTGGCCGCGCTTGCCCCACTTGGCCACGTACCTGCCCTTCCTCGTGAACTCCTGGATACGCTCGTTGTTCGAGTCGGCCACGTACACGTGGTCGGTCGCGTCAACGGCGACGCCGTACGGCCGGGCGAACTGTCCGTTGGCGGCGCCCTTGGTGCCCCAGTTGCGCAGCCACTTGCCGCCGGGACCGAACTTGGCCATGCGGTCGTTCGCGAAGTCCGCGACGTAGATGTCGCCGTGTGAGTCGGTGTCCGCGTCGCGCGGCTCGTCCAGCTGGCCGTGGCCCCTGCCCACCGGGGCCGCGATCTGTTTCACGAGATTGCCGGTGGTCGTCCACTCGGCGACCGTGTTGGCGTCATCGTCGGCGGTCAGGATCACCGTGCCGCCATGCCCATTGGGGCCTGCGCCGATGCCGATCACCGACTGGAACTGGTGCGGCCAGGTCGCGATCCAGGCACCGGTCTTGGCATTCAGCACCTGCACCCGGTTGTAGCCCGTGTCGGCAACGTAGAGGCGGCCGTTGTGGTAGGCCACGTCTCTGGGGTTGTTGAAGCTTCCGGGCTGCTTGGGCCCGCGCGTCCCCACCCGCCACCTGCGCGTGCCGTCGGCGCGGTAGGCGGCGATCTGGTCGTTGCCGGTATCGGCGATGTAGATCGTGCCCTTGTGCGTATCGACGCCGGACGGATACATCGTGGCGTGCGCAGGGCCGCCGATCGTCCGCAAGTAGGTTGGAGCCGGCGGCGCCGTGACCGCCGCCGACACCGGCAGCGGCGATGCCGCGACCAGACCGAATGACACCGCGACCAGCGGTGCGATGCAGCGCTTTACCCCAAGCGGATGCCGCAACTGTTGCCCCCTCTACCCAGGTACCCGGGGCTGTGCCCACCCCGCCGACCTCAGCAATGTACATGCCGTTGACACCGATATCCAGACCCGTTCGGCTCTCGGAACCGCCGCAGCCTGCGCCACTGGTCACGGCGCGAACGCGTGCTCGCCCGCCGTGACGGCGATCCCGAGCCGGCTCTGCCTGGGCGGCAGCGGACACGTCCAGCGCGGGTCGTAGGCGCATGACGGGTTGTAGGCGAAGTTGAAGTCGAGCACCAGTTGCCCCTCCTGCCCGCCCAGGTCGGCGCCCTTGACCGTGTCGAGCAGATAGCGGCCGCCGCCGTAGCTGTCGCGCCCGCTGGTTGCGTCGGCGAACGGGAGGAACAGCCCGCCGCCGTAGCCCTCCAGCCAGTACAGCGGCAGCGATTGCTCGCCGGACAGCTCGAACTCCACGAGTCCGAACTGGCGGAACCGGATCCGCTCGCCGGTGCTGGAGTCGATCTCTCGGACGGCCGGCTCGGTTGCCACCACGGTGCCAGTGACGCGGAACGCCGGATCGTATGGGAAGAAGCGAAGCGCCTCGAAACCGGCCAGGGCGTCTGCGCCGAGCGGCGACTGGGGGTGGGTGGCGAACAGGCGGTCGCGTCCGGCCCGCCACTCACGCCACGCCGCTTCCGGCTCCAGCTCGCGGACGCCCCGGTAGAGCGCGAACACCTCGCGCTTCCAGCCGAGCAGGTCGAGCTCCGAGATCGCGGTACCGGCGGGCGAGCGCATGGTCAGGGTACGGAAGTCTGCCCGCAACCGGATGTCGGCGCAACCCAGACGCCGCCTCGCGGGTTGGTTCAGGCCTTGACGACGTGCGTGCGGGCGATCATGTCGTGCGGGGCGCGGTTCGAGCTGTCCCAGAGCGGCCACAGGTACCAGACCAACCAGGCGAATCCGCCGACGATCGGCACGTAGCCGAGCGCGCCCAGGATCACGAGCTTGGCCACCACCTCGCGCAAGACCGCGGTGCCGAGGTCGACCGGCTCAGCGCTGTCGCGGATGACCCGGATGGACAGCGCCTGCTTGCCCCAGGTCTGCCCATTGTGACGGCCCTCCCGCCGCAGCAGCAGCGGCGCGTAGAGCAGGGCCGAGGCCAGGTAGGCCAGCCCGGCGATCACCGCGACCACCTTCATCTCGTGGGACAGCGTGAAGGTGGCGTGCCCGGTCACCGTCGTCTGGACGTGCAGGCCGCCGCCCGTCGCGACGGCGAGCGCGACACACAGCGTGGGGAGATTCAGCGCCAGCACGATCAGGCCGTCCAGCAGCGTCGCCCCTACGCGCGGCCACCAGCCGGACAGGTTGGCGTGGATGAGAGCGGCCGGGTTGAGCGATCCGCCGCAGCCCGGGCAGTAGTTGACGTCGGCGACCGCGGGCCGTGCCAGGCCGCAGCCGGGGCAGTAGTTCATGCACTCACTGCTAGCGGGCGATCGAGCGGATGTCCACCCGCCGATCGGCGAGCCGGGCCGGTTCCTGACACAATCGGCCGGTCACGCGCACGGGGGCGCGCGGCTACTCACAAGGGGAGGTCATGGATGTCTACGACACCAGCGGTCGACGCGGCCGCGCTGCAGACGCTCGCGGACGGATTCGCGGGGCGCGTGCTGCAGAGCTCCGATGACGACTACGAGGGCGCGCGGCGCGTCCACAACGGGCTGATCGATCGGCGGCCGGCCGTGATCGCCGAGTGCATCGAGGCGGCCGACGTGGCCGCGGCCGTGAGGTTCGCGACGGCCAACGGGCTGGAGATCGCCGTGCGGGGAGGCGGGCACAACGTGGCCGGGCGCTCGGTCTGCGAGGGCGGCCTGATGATCGACCTGTCACGGATGCGCGAGGTCGCCGTCGACGCCGAGGCCGGGACGGCGAGCGCGCAGGGCGGCGCCCTCTGGTCCGACGTGAATGACGCCGCCGGCCGGCACGGGCTGGCCGTCACCGGCGGCCTCATCTCCACCACGGGGGTCGGCGGCTATACGCTGGGCGGCGGGCTGGGCTGGCTGATGTCGACCCAGGGCCTGTCGTGCGACAACCTGATCGGCGCCCAGCTGGTGACCGCGGCGGGTGAGGTGCTGGAGGTCACCGACGAGACACATCCCGACCTGATGTGGGCGCTTCGCGGCGGCGGCGGCAACTTCGGCGTGGCGACGGTGCTGCGCTACCGCCTGCGCCACCAGCCGATGGTGGTGGGCGGCCTCGTGGCCCACCCCATCGACGCCGCGCGCGACCTGTTGCGGTTCTATCGCGACGCTGTGGACGGCTGCCCGGACGAGCTGTCGGCGTTCGCCGGTCTGGTGCACGCTCCGGACGGATCGGGGATGAAGCTGGCGGCGATGCTCGTCTTCCATACCGACCCTGATCGGGCGGACGCCGAGCTGGCGCCGTTCCTCGAGTTCGGCGCGCCGGTCGTGACGCAGGTGCAGCCGATGCCCTATCCGGTGATGAACTCGCTGCTGGACGAGGGCTACCCCAAGGGCGCGCTCAACTACTGGCTCTCAAGCTTCACCACGGGCATGTCCGACGCGCTGATCGACACCGTCGTCCAGCGGTTCGAGACGGTGCCCTCGCCGATGTCGGCGATCCTGTTCGAGCACTTCCACGGCCAGGTGACGCGGATCGACCCGACCGCGACCGCCGTGCCGCACCGTTCGAAGGGGTGGAACCTGCTGCTGCCGTCCGAATGGATCGACCCGGCTGACACCGTCAAGAACGTCGCGTGGACGAAGGAGACGTACGCGGCCGTGAGCGAGCACCTGGCGGCCGGACGGTGGCTGAACTACCTCGGCGACGACCAGGAGGGCGAGGCGATCAGGGCCGCCTATGGGCCGAACTACGACCGGCTGCTCGCCGTCAAGCGCCAGTACGACCCGGACAATGTGTTCCACCTGAACCACAACATCGTGCCGTGAGCTGAACGCCGTCGGGTGGGCCTGCCGTCTACGATCCGGCGATGGCAGGCCCGCCGGCGGGACATGCGCGGACGGCACGCGAGGCGGCGATCGCGCGTGCCGAGCTCCGCTTCGAGGCTTACCTGACGGCCGAGGGCGAAGCGGTGTGCGTCGCGTCGCTGCCGCTGATGGTCGAGCAGGTCGCCGCGGATCAGGCAAGCGCGGACGCCTTGCTGTGCGCCGAGATCACGGCTCGGCTGCGCCGGCGCGCCGGCATGCACACGGTCTGACCGGCTCTTGGA
>Ga0075425_100001713_pt1 | contig 21538 bp, 20 predicted proteins | sample SoiMethybrSBSTD4_FD_75300 | JGI IMG/M metagenome (GOLD analysis project Ga0075425, IMG submission 75300) | Bulk soil microbial communities from a Populus tree surrounding site in Tennessee, USA - Soil MetaG P. TD hybrid SBSTD4 | ecosystem: Environmental > Terrestrial > Soil > Tree plantation... | reverse complement strand
CCCGAGGGTGACCCGCGCACAACCCAGACCGCAAGTTCGGGTTAGGCCGGTGCTGTTTGCTCTGCGCCCGCTAGCCGCCGCCCTGCTTGCGGCCGCCACGCTGTCCTCGGCTGCGGCCGGGGAAGCCTCGCGCTGGGGCAAAGGCTATGTTCCCAATCATCCCGTCGAGGCCCAGGACGGGCAGAGCTTCAACTTCTACGACGATCTGATCCAAGACCGCATTGCCGTCATCAGCTTCATCTACACGAGCTGCAGCGAAATCTGCCCGGTGGCGACCGCCAGGCTGGCCCAGCTGCAGGAGAAGCTGGGCGAGCACATGGGGCGCGATGTCTTCTTCTATTCCATCACCGTCGATCCGGAGACCGACACGCCGGCGCGCATGCAGACCTATGCCAAGACCTTCGGCGCCGGCCCCGGCTGGCTGTTCCTGACCGGCAAGCCCGAGCACATCAACGAGATCCGCTACCGCCTGGGCGAGCGCAGCCGCTTTCTGGGCGAGCACCGCAACGACCTCTTGCTCAGCAACGGCTTCGCCGGACAGTGGCAGCGCGATTCGGCGATGGGCGACCTCGACCGCCTGATCCTGACGCTGCAGTCGCTCAATCCAGCGGCATTCGGCTCCGCGCCGCTGGCAGGCACCCCGCACCAGCAGCTGGAAGCCATCGAGCTGACCGGCCCGCCGGGCGAGACCCTCTATCTCAAGGCCTGCGCCGGGTGCCATTCGATCGGCGAGGGCAACCGGGTCGGCCCCGACCTCGCCGGGGTGACGCAGCGCCGGCAGCCGGAGTGGCTGATCAACTTCATCGCCAATCCCGCCAAGGTCCGCGCCAGCAAGGATCCAATCGCGCTCGAGCTTGCCGCCCGCTTCCCGACCGTGCGCATGCCCTCCATCGGCGTCTCCGCACGCGAGGCCGCCGACCTCGTCGCCTACATCGAGGCGCGCCAGGCCCGCAGCCAGCGGCGCATTGCGCTAGCCCCCCTGCTCGCGCTGACGACGGCGGAGGGCAAGCGCCTGGCGGCGGCGGAGATCGAGGGGCGGGCGCTGGCGGTGACGTTCGGCTTCACGCACTGCCCCGACGTGTGCCCGACGACGCTGATGGACTGGAGCAACGTGCTGGCGAGCCTCGGGCCCGCTGGCGACCGCCTCAAGGTGCTGTTCGTCTCCGTCGACCCCGAGCGCGACACGCCGGCTGCCCTCAAGTCCTACATGACGTCATTCGACCCGCGCATCACGGCGCTGACCGGCAGCGCCAGCGAGCTGGCCGCGGTGGCGGCGGCGTTCGGCGCGCACTATGCCAAGGTGCCGGGCCAGCACGGCAGCTACACCCTCGACCACACGCTCAAGACCTTCATCCTCGACGCGCAGGCGCACTTGGCCGGTGCCTCCGACCATGCCACCGATCCCCAACAGCGCCGCGCCCTCCTCAAAGAGCTGGCCGGGCGCGAGTGAACTTGCTGGGTGGAAAGGGCGCGCAGGGCTCAACGCGTCTTGCGCTTGGGCGGCTCGTTTGGGCGCTCGCCGCCCTCGCCGCCCGGCGAGCGCGCGGGCAACGGCAGCTGCAATTCGTGGGTCTGCCCGTTGCCCTCGAGGACCACGCTCGAGGTCTTCACGCTCGCCAGATGCCAACCGTTGACGGTCTCCCCTTCCGGCACCCACTTGCCGATCGGCTCGCCGGCGAAGCGAATAAGCGCCCGTCCCGGCGCGCCGGCGGACCTGACGATGCCGACGAGCTGCATGCCCGTATTCAGGGCCGTCGGGGCAGGCCCCTCGACCACCTCCTTGGTGCGTTCGATGGGCTTGCGATCGGCATGGAACAGCGGACGCTGCACCATCGCCTCGAACACGATCTGAGGCTTGTCGTCCAGCGGCGTGGCAAGCTCGTGATCCCTTGCCTCCTTGGCATCGACCTGGCGCGTTTGCGGGCTGAGCGGCGAGATGTCGACCGCGGTGGAGTAGAGGTGCCAGTTGATCAGCGACAGCACGGCGACGCCGCCCAGGAGCGCCGTGATCAGCAACGGCCGGGCCGAACCGCCTTTTTGCGCGCGTGCCATGTCTCATGCCCTCTTGCGCGGCGCCGTGCCGTAGACATCGAGACGAACGTCCAAAATGCCGGCGTGCTCGGGATCGTGTGCCATGGCCGAGACGGTGTGCACCTGCAGGCCGTCCACGAACAGGAACGGCTGCTTTGACTCCACCGCATAGAGGATCTCGCGCAACTGCTCGATGTGGGCGGTGAACTGTACGCGGACGCCGATCAGGCGCAGGTCGTTGCGCTCGAGGGGGGTGAGCGCGCGCGTGCTGCTGAGCCGAACCCCGTTTTCCCCGGCAATGTTCGACAGCAGCGTCTGCAGGTTGGCGCTCTTGATCTGGTCGCCTTCACCCTTCAAATAGGCGGCGCTGCTGGTTGCCGCGCGGCCCGCGCGTTGGGTTTCCGCCACGCGATCCTGCAGGGCCGCGACCGCGCTAAAACGGCCCAGCGTGGAGCGCGCGGTCTCGATTTCCTCCCGCATGCGGTCGAAGTGCGCGCTGAGCGGCACCACGCCGAGGAACCAGACCAGCGCCGCCGCCAGCAGCAGCAGCAGGACGGCGGCGAGCTGTCGAATGGGTCGTGCCAGCGCCCGCATCACTTCTTCTCCTCCTTTTCGGCGGCAGCCGGCTCGCCGCCGGCTTGACGCACCTTGACGCGCAGGCTGAAGCGCTCCTTGTTTTCCTGCGGGTCGAAGTTGACGCCCGAGGCCATGGCCGCATCGGCAAAAAACGGCGAGTGCTCGAAGAGCGGCAGCAGGGCGGCGCTGGACTTGGCGAGCCCGGTGATGTCAAGCGCCCCGTTCTCCAGGCGCAAATCGGTCAGCCATACGGAGTTGGGCATGAGCTTGGTCAGGGCATCGATGAGCTCCACCGTCGGGATGGTGGCGAGCTTCAGGCGCTGCAGCTGATCGATCTCGGTCAGCGCCGCCTCGGAGGTATCGAGCGCACGGCGAACATTGGTGGCCTGCGCGCGGGCCTGTGCAACCTGAGCCTCCACGGTTTGCAGCGCCGTCTGATATCTGGCGTTGGCGAGCACAAGTGCGGACACACCGAGCAGCGCCAGCAGGGCCAGCAGCAGGGTCGTGAAGGAGAGCCCATGCCGTGCAGCCGTTATCTGCTGCTGCTGGGAGGCGAGGAAGTCGACGGGCAGGGCCTGGCCGGTGCTGTCGTCCCAGCAGTCGATGAAGTCGACGCTGGCTCCGGAGGCGTTGAGCTCCGACAGGACGGGCTCGACCGACTGGCGCTTGATCATCAGGTGGCGCACCCGCACCTGGGGGCTGCGGTCGTCCTTGTTCTCCACCAGCGTGGCGCAATAGACGTCCTTGAGCTTGAACGGGGTGGCCCTTTCCAGGTCGAGATCCAAGATCCGGCTGGCGTCGTCTTGGGCACTGCGCGGCAGCTCGAGGCTGCGCACAAAGCAGCTGGCGAGCGGCACCCGGATGCCGATTAGCGCGCCCGGGTTGGACCGGGCGAGGTCCGCCGCGGCCCCGACGGCATCGAGCGCAGAAAGCTCCAGGCCGGCCCGCACCGGGCGCAGCTTGGCCCCCGTGCCTTCGAACACGCGGTAGCCCCCCTCGGGGGTGATGGCCACGAGGATGCTGGCGGCCGAGCGTCCCTGCGCCCGTTGCGGCAGCAGGCCGGCAAGCTCGTCGCGCCACCACTTCAGAAATTGGATGACGCCGCCGCCCGTTGTTTCTATGGCTTGTGCAATCGTTGCCATCTACGCTTAACCCCCTGGCACGCCGGTTGCGCGCCTGCGCCGAGCTCACGGCCGGCGCGGCCTCTCGACCGCGTTCCAATATACTGGAATTCGTAGTATTTTTCCCAGGTGTAATTGTAGCGCGGGGGGAGCCATGACCCAACAATCGGCCGCAGCGCACGCGGGTGCCTCCGACCCGCGCAGCGAGGAGTTCGTCACCGCCTTGGCGGCCTTCCTGCTCGAGCGCAACGCGCTCGATGAATTGGCCGTGCACCGCGCCCAGCGAGCGCAAAAACAGTCGGGCGAGCGCTTCGATTTGGTGCTAACCCGGCTCGGCTTGCTCCCCGACGTCGAGATGGCGCGCCTGCTGGCGGAGTTCCTCGGCATGCCGCTCGCCGAAGCCAAGGATTTGCCGCAGGTTCCCCTGTTGGCCGAGCACCTCGAGCTCAGCTTCCTCGCCAGCAACCGCCTGCTGCCGCTCGCCGAGGACGGCGAAACCATTGTGGTTGCCACCGCCGATCCGTTTAATACCGATCCGATCGCGGCGATTGGGTTTCTGCTCGGCCGGCCCGTCGAAGCGCGCCTGATGGCCGCCAGCGTCGTCGAGCGCGCCATTCAGGAAATCTACGGGCGCGCCGGCGCCCTGGGCCCGGAACAGGAGCCGACCACGGGCCAGGCGAGCGACGAGGATGTGCGCCGGCTGGAGGATCTGGCCAGCGAAGCGCCGATTATCCGGCTTGCCCACGACCTCATCACGCGCGCCGTCGATATGCAGGCCTCCGATATCCACGTGGAACCGCGCGAGGACTCCTTGCGCGTGCGCTATCGGCTCGACGGCATGCTGCATACCGTCGAAACCCTGCCCCTGTCGGTGCGCGCTGCGGTTACCTCGCGCATCAAAATCATGGCGCAGCTCAATATCGCCGAGCGGCGCCTGCCGCAGGACGGCCGCATCAAGACCACGGTGCACGGGCGCGAGATCGACTTGCGCGTTTCGACCATGCCCACCCTGTGCGGGGAGAGCGTGGTATTGCGCATCCTCGACCGCTCCAGCGTGCAGCTTGATTTCCAGTCGCTGGGATTTGCCGGGCCTGCGCACGAGGCCTTTGCCAAGCTGCTCAACCAGCCGAACGGCATCATCCTGGTTACGGGCCCGACCGGCAGTGGCAAGACGACCACGCTCTACACCGCCTTGAATGCACTCAACACTTCCGAGAGCAAGACCTTCACGGTCGAGGACCCGATCGAGTATCAGCTCGTGGGCGTCAATCAGATCCAGGTGCAGCCCAAGATCGGCCTTAGCTTTGCGCACGCGCTGCGCTCGATCTTGCGGCAGGACCCCGACATCATCATGGTCGGCGAGATACGCGACCTGGAGACGGCACAAATGTCGATCCAGGCCTCGCTGACGGGGCATCTGGTGCTCTCGACCGTGCACACCAACAGCGCTTCGGCCACCGTCACGCGCCTGCTCGACATGGGCGTGGCCGATTATCTGCTGTCCTCGACGCTGACCGGCGTGCTCGCGCAGCGGCTGGTGCGGCGGCTATGCCAGGCGTGCGCGGCACCCGTGCCGGATTCGGAGCTGCTGCTCGAGAGACTGCGCCACCAGCCCGACGGTGTGACGCGGGCACTGCCAAAAGACGGGCGCGGCCTGCGCCACAAGACCGGCTGCAAGGTGTGCCGCAACACCGGCTATCTCGGCCGCACCACCATCAGCGAGCTCCTGGTCGTAACCGATCCGGTGCGCCGGCAGATCCTGGAAAGCGGTAGCGAGGCGGCGATCCAGCAGGCCGCGCTCGAGGCCGGCATGGTCAGCATGTTCGACGACGGCTTGGCCAAGGCCCTGCGCGGGGAGACCACCATCGATGAGGTTCTGCGCGTAACACGGATGAACTGATGCCGCGCTATTCCTACAAGGCCTACGATGCCAAGGGCGGGCGGCTCGACGGCGAAATCGAATCGGAAACGCGCGAAGCCGCGCTCGAGGCCCTGGTGCGACAGGGTCGCTACGCGCTCGAGCTCGTGGAAGGCGGCGGCAAAGCTCCATCGCTGCCCTGGTGGCAGCGGGACTTATTCGCCGCGCGCCGGTTGTCACAGCAAAATATCGCGCTTTTGACGCGCGAGCTTGCCACGCTCGTCAAGGCCGAGCTGCCGATCGACCAGGCGCTTCGCATTGTCGTGCTGCAGCCGCTGATCTCGGCGCGCACGCGCCAGGTGGTCGCCGCCGTGCTCGCCCGCGTGCTCGACGGAGCTGCGCTCTCGGAAGCCTTGAGTGCCCAGCAGGGTGCGTTTCCCGAATTCTATTGGCGCATCGTGCACGCCGGGGAAGCCAGCGGTACGCTCGGCCCGGCGCTGGAAGATCTGGCGCATCTGCTCGATCGTTCCATGGAGTTTCGCGCCCGCATCGTCTCCGCGCTGGTCTATCCGGCCACGCTGTTGCTGGCCGCCGGCGCGGCCCTCGTGATCGTCCTCGCCATCCTCATTCCCACCATTGCCCCCATGTTCAAGGAGGCGGGCAAGGAGCCGCCGGCCCTGATTGGCAGCCTGATCGCTTTCCAGGACTTCCTGTCTGAGCATTGGTTTGTCACGCTCGTCGCCGGCGCCTTGGCGCTTACCGCGCTGATCGGGCTCTTCCGGCAAGAGGCCTGGCGGCTCAGGCGCGACCGCATGATGCTGCGCCTGCCGCTGATTTCCGGGCTGGTCGAGAATGGCCAGACCGCCGTGTTCGCGCGCACGCTTGGAACCATGATCAAGAGCGGGGTGCCGATGCTGCGCGCCCTTGGCGTTGCCGCCGACGCCCTGCGCAACCGCGCCATGTCCGGTGCGGTGCACGCCTGCGCCAGCGAAATGCGTGAAGGCGGGGGGCTGGTTGGCTCGCTCGGCAAATCTGGGCTTTTTCCGGAACTGTCGCTGCGTCTGATCGGCGTTGGCGAGCAGTCGGGACAGCTCGATACCATGCTCGGCCGCGTCGCCGATATCTACGAGGCGGCGCTGCAACGCCAGCTCGATCGCGTCACCAGCTTGCTGACGCCGATCCTCACGATGGTGATCGGCGTCGTCGTCGGCGGCCTCATCCTGTCGGTGATCGGTGCCATCGTCAGCGTCAACGAATTGGCCCTGCAATGACGAGGTCTCCTGGCCAAGCGCAGCCGCGGCATGATGCGGGATTCACCCTGATCGAGCTGATCGTGGCGCTTGGCATCATGGCACTCGGCGTGGCCGTGGCGTTCCCCTACTTCGAAGGCACGCGCGCCGGGCATCAGCTGCGCGCCACGGCCTATGAGATCGCCGGCCAGCTGCGCGATGCGCGGGCGACGGCGCAGGCGCGCAACATCGATCAGGCCGTCATCCTCGATGTCGGCAACCGGCGCATGTGGCTCGATGGCTCCGAGGTGCGACGCGCGCTATCGCCGCGCATGATCGTCGACGTGGAAGTGCCCGCCGCCGAGCAGCTCGCCACCAGCGTGGTGCGCGTGCGCTTTTTCGCCGACGGCAGCGCCAGCGGGGGCAAGGTCGTGTTGCGCGACGGGGGCCGCCGAGCCACCGTGAGCGTCAATTGGCTGACCGGCGATGTGCGCGTTGAGTAACATGGCCCGGCGCTGCTTAAGCGGCGAGCGCGACGCCGGCTTCACCCTGATGGAGACCATCGTCGCCTTGATCATTTTCGTGGCCTGCTATGTGCTGATCCAGCAAGGGCTATCGCTCGGCTGGCGCGGGGTCAGCGCCTCGCAGGGCGAGCTCGCCGCCCTGCATGTCGCGCAGGCGCACCTGGCCGCAACCGGCGTCGAAGCCCCGTTGAGTGAAGGCCAGCAATCCGGCAACGACAACGGCTACGACTGGGTGGTCGATGTGCGCCGGCAGAACGCGGAAGCTGAAAGCGAGAGCCGTGCCAAAACGCACCCGACCGGCTATTGGGTGGCGGTCGAGGTGAGCTGGCGCGACGAGGTGACACGGCGCCAGCGCTCACTGCAGCTCAAGACCCTGAAGGTGGCATTGCCACAATGAAAGCGGTCGCCTCCAACCCCGTCAGATCCGCCGAGGCGGGCTTCTCGCTGATGGAGATCCTCGTTTCGCTGGTGATCCTGGCCCTGATCCTGGCCTTCCTGCCCGGCGCCTTTCGCCTCGCGCGCCAGGTCTGGACCGCAACCGCCGTCCTCGACCGGGATGCAGGCCGCGACCTGGGCCTGGATTTTCTCGAGACGCGCTTGGCCGAAGCAATGCCGCTGTTCGAGCCGGCCAAATCCGGCCTCGTCAATATCGTTTTTGGCGGTGGCAAGGACAGCCTGCGCTTCGTGGCGCCGTCGCGCAACGGCCCGGCAGGCGGCGGACTTTACCGCTATAGCATCGAACAGCGGCCCAACGCCGGCGGGGCAACCAGCTCGCTGGTGGTGCAGGTCGCCCCCTATTTGGGGCCCGTGCGCGAGGGAACGAGCCCCCCCGACAGCGAGGAGCAGGTACTGGCGGACGACGTCGTCAGTGCCGAATTTCGCTATTTCGGACGCCATGAGCTGCGGCAAGCCGCGAGCTGGCAAGGGCAGTGGAAACGCACCGATGCCCTTCCCGATCTTGTTGAGCTCACGATCCGGCGCCACCGCGCCGGCGGCATGATCAACCGCGTCATCACCACCGAGCTGCGCCTGCGCAACTCGAGTTAGCCAAGCCCGGCGTTAGAGCCGTTTGGCGAGCGAGCCCAGCGCGGGCTCGCTGCCTGCCGGCGTGGCGCGCACCGCCGCGACGTCAGTTGCTGACGTCTTGATCCTCGCCCGCGCCGCCTGGAGTGTTGTCGCGCCCCAGCGTAAAGATTTCGAAGGAGCCGTTGCGACCGGGGTTGCGGTACTGGTAGGGGCGCCCCCAGGGATCGATCAGGCCTTCGGCCTTTTTCAGGTAGGGGCCCGCCCAGCGGACGGCGCCGGGTGGCGGCTGCATCAGCGCGCCCAGTCCCACCTGCTGGGCTGGGTAGCCGCCGTTGTCGAGCGCGTAGAGCTCGACGGCGCTGGCGATGGCATTGATCTGGATCTTGGCGGTCTCACTTCTCGCCTTGCCGAGATAGCGCAGCACCTGCGGCGCCGCGAAGGTCGCAAGGAGGGCGAGAATGCCAAGCACCACCAGCAACTCGAACAGCGTAAAACCAGCTTGCCCGCAGACGCCCAGTCGGTGCCGCTGCCGCAGCTTGATATCCAGCAGCATGAGCTAGAACCCCAAACACCCAAAGTTTTTTTTTGACAATGCGCCGCGCGGCCGAGGGCTGGCAAGTTAATTTCTGGCGAGAAAGGTAGCGCGCTGGCGTGCAGGTGTCATGGTCTAGAGTGGCCCATGGAGCCACACGAGCCAGGTGCCGAAGGCCAGAAAGGGACCAAAGGGTATGCGCGCGCGGGCCGACAGCGCGCCCGTGCGCCAGGCTTGCAGCAGGAGCGCGAGGATCGCCGAGCCGCAAGCCCAGATCAGCACGCTCGGCAGGGCTTCGGCCCCCAGCCACGCGCCCGCGGCGGCGAGCAGCTTTGCATCGCCGAGCCCCAGCCCCGCATGGCCGCGCAGCCGGCGATAGGCAAAGCCGACGCCGGCCATGAGCGCAAAGCCAAGGGCGGCGGAGATGGCCTGCCACCACAGCGCGGCCCCCAGCAGCAGCGGGGTTGCCAGCACTCCGAGCGCCACGAGCGGCAGGGTCAATAGATCCGGCAGCCGGTAGGTCCTGAGGTCGATGGCGCTGAGCACGGCCAGCGCAAGGGCAAGCAGGCTCGAGAGGACGAGGAAGTCCAAGTCGACGCCGTCCTGAAACAGGCGCGGTGCGGCAAGCAGCGCATAAAGCGCCAGAAAGGCAGCGGCCGCCGGCAGCGGCGGCCACAACGCCCAGCCGCCGCCTGGCGCGCTGTCCGGCAGCGTCACGTCAGAGCGCCGCCAGGGCGCTGTTGCGTTTGTCGGTGATCAGCATGGCCCCTGGCTTGTGGGTGATGCAAAGGGAGGGGCGGGCGGCCTCGATGGCGACCTGTGGAGTTACGCCGCAGCCCCAGAACAGCGGCAGCTCGCCCGCCCGCATGGCCGGGGGATCGCCGAAGTCCGGGCGCATGACGTCGCCGACCCCGATCGCCTCGGGGAGCGCGATGTGCACGGGGGCACCGTGCACTGCCGGAAAACGCGAGGTGATTTGGATGACCCGAATGGCATCCGCCGGGCTGAACGCGCGCATGGAGACCACCATCTTGCCCCGGAAAGGCCCGGCGGGCACGCAGTCGATGTTCGTGCGGTACATGGGCACGGTCGTGTTGTGCTCGATATGGCTGAGGCGGATGCCCGCCTCCAGGATCGGCAGCTCGAAGGAGAACGAGCAGCCGAGCACGAAAGTGACGAGGTCGGCGCGCCAATACTGGCGAATATCGGTGGGTTCCTCGATCAGCTTGCCGTCTTTGAAGACGCGATAGCGCGGCACGTCGGTGCGGATGTCGATGTCGCCCAGATCCGGCAGGCTGGGATCGCCGGGCGCACCCATGCCGATCACCGGACACGGCTTGGGGTTGCGCTGGCAGAACGCGGCAAATTCGCCGGCCAGCTCCTTGGGCAAGATGCACACGTTGCCCTGCACAAACTTCGCCGCCACGCCCGCGGTGTGGCCGGCATAGCCGCCAGAGCGGATGATCCTGCGCGCCTCGCCGGGGTCGGTGACCCGCATCATGGCGCTGCCGGCCGCGCCGGATCCCTCTTGTTGCATCTCGGGCCTCCCCTGCTGGATCGGCGCGCCTTCTCGCCAGACGGCGCGCGCCGCGACGGCTTTTATAGCACGCCGGGCCGCATTGGGGTCAGGGCCGGATTGGCGACCGCCCGAGGCGGGGATTGCGATTGCGCGCGGGCAATGACCGGGCGGCATTCGGCGCCGCGCTGCGTGCGGCGGCATCGCCAGCGCGGGCACCGTTACTTGCGCAGAAGGTTGGCGCGTAAGCTTGTGGCCGCATGCACCGGGCGCGTGGCGGCGACCAGCAACGGCTGCTCGGCCTCGGTGACAAAGGCGCCCCATTCGCCCGGCGTCTTGGGTTGCTCGGGCGTCGCCTCGCCGAGCTTGCGCTTGTTGCCCATGCTTGCCCCGCGCCAGCGTTCCACGACGCTGTGAATGAAAGCCGTATCGACGCCGCGGTTGGAATCGACGCGGATGCTCAGTTCCGATTCACCGCGCGGGATCATGTGCGCGGGCAGCTCGCTAAAGCGCAATCGGGTCGGCAATGCCACGCCCTCGCCGAACGTGAACACTTCGCGGGTGCCGAGCGAGGGCAAGAACGCAAGCAGGCTTGCGGTCGCGTCGGAGACCGCCGCGCGGATGATGTTCTGGTCGCGCTCGTTCGCCATGCGCATGACGAACAAGGTGTCGCATTGCGAGATGATGGTTGCATCGAGTTCGGCGGGCCGTTGTGTGACCATGCCGAGGAATACCCCATACTTGCGGCCCTCTTTGGCGATGCGCGAGATCGCCTTGCGCGTGGGGCCGAAACTTGTCCCCCGGCGCATAGCGGTGCGCCTCCTCACAGACGAACAACAGCGGCACCGCGCCGTCGCTCCACAGCCCGAAGTCGAAGGCCATGCGCCCGAGCACGGAGACGACGGAGCCCACCACCTCGGAGGGAAAGCCGGCCAGTTGCATCACGGTCATCGGCTTGCCGTTGGCGGGCAAGCGGAACAGCTGGCCAACGACCTCGGCCATCGTGTCGCCGCCCACGTTGGCATTGTCGAACATGAATGCGTAGCGCGGGTCCTGGCGCACCGTTTCGATACGGGCTACCAGCCGGCTGAATTTCGAGGTCGAGGAGCGGTTCTCGAGCCTGCCCATGCGCTCATCGATCAGGTTAACGAGGTCGGACAGGCGGTAGGGCACGGGGGTGTCGACGGTGTAGCCGGTCTGGCTCGAATCGACCTTGCGCAGTGTCTGGCTCTCGGCACCGCGCGCCGCCGCGAACTGGTTTTTGGCCTGCGGGATCAACTGGGCGAGGATTTCCACCTCGTCCTCGAGCCCCGGGCGTCCGCGGAAGAACACGTCAACCGTCTCTTCGAAGTTGAACAGCCAAAACGGCAGCTTCGAGTTCTTCGGCGTGAGGATTTGGGCGCGCTCGCGGAAGGAATGGCCGTATTCGTTGTGCGGATCGATCAGAAAGATGCGCAGGTTCGGGCGAACCTCGAGGATGGCACGCAGCAGCACCGCCACGCCGCTCGACTTGCCGACGCCCGTGCTGCCCAACAGGGCGAAGTGCTTGCCGAGCATGTCATCGACCTTGACGGTGGCCTCGATCGAGGCGTCCTGCTGCAGTTTGCCGATCTTGATTACCGCTGCGCCGCAGGTGTCGAACACCATGCGCAGACTATCGCCGCTCAGCAGCTGGGCACCCTCGCCGATCACGGGGTAGCGCGTGATGCCGCGCTGGAAGACGAACGTGCCATCGGCGTGCGTGCGGATCTCGCCCAGCAGATCGGCCCTCGCCAGCGGTCCCCCCGTTGCCGGCTCGCCAGCGGCTTTGTCGCTGCCGTCGACGTGAGTGATCACCGCCACCACGCGCGAGGCGTCCATCACGATGCCGAGGAAGTTGCCGATCGTGATCCGCGCCGGCTCGGTGCTTGCGGCTGCGGCCGGCGTCAGGCGGATGCTGGCCGAGGAGCCGCCGATCGCGACCACGTGGCCGAGCGGGGCGGACTGGCTGAGGAACGCATAGGCAACCGAGACCGGAATGACGAGATTGCCCACTCAATACGCAAACCATTAAGAAAGCGCGTAAGGGGCGCGTCGCGGTTCCTTGCGCGCCTCGTCACAGGTGCATGCCATTGGGCATTGCCGCCGTCCCCGGCGGCGCGCCACGTTGCCGCCGCCCTCGCGGTGCGGCAATGCAGGAAAAGCACAGGAGGTCGAAACCCGATGTCAGCCAGTTTGAGTGGCGCCATGCGCGCCATGGCTTACAACAACGCCTGGGCCAACCACCGCCTGCAGGCGGCCTGCGCCCTGCTCTCGCAGGCCGAATTCGAGGCGCCGCGCTCCGGCTTCTTTCCCTCCCTGAAAGCAACGCTTAACCACATTCTGATCATCGACTGGTTCTACGTGGATGCGCTGGAGGGAGGCAGCCTTGGCCCGGCCGCGTGGGCCAACCAATTGCCCTGCGCCACCCTTGCCGAACTGGCGAGTGAGCAGACGCGCGTCGATCGCCGCCTGCTCACCTTCTGCGAGGCCTTGACCGAGGAGGCTCTCAACGGCTTGAGCCGGGTCCGCCGCCAGGACCGGGTACAAGTCGAGCGCACCGACCGCCTGCTGCTGCATCTGTTCCAGCACCAAGTGCATCATCGTGGACAGGCCCACGCCATGTTGAGCGCAACCTCGGTGAAGCCGCCGCAGCTCGATGAGTTCTTCTCCGTCGACGAGGCACCGCTGCGCGCGGCCGAGTTTGCCGAACTGGGCTGGACCGAGGCGCGGGTCTGGTCGGGCCCATGATCGCGCGACGGCCGCATGCCGCGGCAAGCTGTCTCTGGGTGCGGGAAAAAAATCTCGGCTCAGGTGCTTTTGCCGCGCGCCCAGCCAGTTTAGGTTCGCGGCAACAGGAGAAGCTCGATGCAGAACAGCGAAAAGATTTGGCAGCTCGTCGACGCGCGCAAGGACGCCTACGAGGCCCTTTCCGATCGTGTCTGGGAAATGCCGGAGATCTGCTACACCGAATTCCGTTCCGTTGCGGAGCATCGCGCGATGCTGGAACTGGAAGGCTTCAAAATCACCGAGAGCCTGGCCGGCATCCCGACCGCCATCATGGGTGAAGCGGGCGACGGCGGCCCGGTGATCGCGATCCTTGGGGAATACGATGCGCTGCCCGGCCTGTCACAGGTTGCCGGCATCGCCGAGCCGAAGGAGCTGGTGCCGGGCGGCCACGGCCACGGCTGCGGGCACAACATGCTCGGCTCGGCGGCACTGCTGGCGGCGACGGCGGTCAAGAATTATTTGGCCGCGGCGGGGATCAAGGGGCGGGTGCGTTACTACGGCTGCCCGGCCGAGGAAGGTGGCGCGGCCAAGGTCTTTATGGTGCGCGCCGGTCATTTCGACGACGTCGACATCGCCATCACCTGGCATCCTGCCGCCATCAATCGGGTGGACGATGCGGTCAGCCTTGCCAACACGCGCATCGATTTCAGTTTCAAAGGGCGCGCCTCCCACGCGGCCGCGGCACCGCACCTCGGGCGCAGCGCGCTCGATGCCGTGGAGCTGATGAACGTTGGCGTCAACTACATGCGCGAGCATATGCCATCCGATGCGCGCATTCATTACGCCATGATCGATGCCGGCGGCGTCGCCCCGAACGTGGTGCAGGCAAAGGCCACCGTCAGGTACGCCATTCGCGCGCGCGATTTGCGCGGCATGCGCGCGCTGATCGCACGTGTCCGAAAAATCGCGGATGGCGCGGCGCTGATGACCGAGACGGAAGCAAGCCTCAAGGTCGTGAGTGCGGTCTCCAACTTGCTCGGCAACGCGCCACTCGAGCAGGCCATGCAGGCCCAGTTCGAACGGTTGGGGCCCCCGCCGTTCGACGCCGCCGATCGCAAGTACGCCGCGGACATCCAGGCGAGCCTCTCGCCTGAGGACATCGCCTCGGCCTATGCGCGTGCCGGAGTGCCACAACGTGCGGACAATCCGTTGTGCGATTTCATTGTGCCTTTCGGTACGAAGGGTGCGGCCATGATCGGTTCGACCGACGTCGGAGACGTGAGCTGGGTGGTGCCGACCGTGCAGGCGCGCGTTGCAACGCACGCGATTGGCACGCCTGGACATTCCTGGCAGATTACCGCTCAGGGCAAATCTGGCCAGGCCAAAAAGGGTATGGTGCATGCCGCCAAGGTGATGGCCGGCGTGGCCGTCGATGCCCTGCAGGATGCAAGCCTGATCACGCGCGCCAAGGCCGACCACACGGCGCGCACGACCGCCACGCCCTATGACTGTCCCTTGCCGCAGGACGTGCTGCCGCCCCTGCAGCCACGCCCGGCGACGGTCTGACCGGTCCCTCATTGGCAGCTGCCCCGCCTGCGGCGGCCGGTGGTCTCGAACAGCTCAGTCGGCCTCGTAGGCGCCCTGCAGGGCCGCCAGGTAGCGCGCCACGGAGTTGCCCAGGATCTCCTTGGCGCCGCCTTCGATCACGCGGTCGAAAAAGTGGCTATAGACCCGATCGAAGCGGAAGGGCTCAACCGCCGCCGCAATCGCCTGCACCTGCGCCGCCGAGAGCGGGATCATGTTGGGGTAGCTGCGCATGAAGGTGAAGGACTTGCGGTCCATGTTCACCGTCGCCATGTCGGCGCTCAACAGGGCGCCACGCCCGCCGGCGCCATCGGCCCAGTGCAACGCGCTGCCGCCCGGGAAATGGCCGCCGCAGCGGATCAGCGTGATGCCCGGCGCGAGCGCGTGCGTGGGACCATCCCAGAATTGCAGGCGTGCATGGGGCCGCATCACCCACTTGCGATCTGCGGCATGCAGATAGACCGGGGCATCGAAGGCCTGCGCCCACTCCGCCATGGTCGTGTAGAAGTGCGGGTGGGAAATGGCGATTGCCTTGAGACCACCGAGCGCCTTCACCAGGGTGATGGTGGCTGCATCCAGCAAGGAGATGCAGTCCCACAGCACATTGCCTGCGGGCGTGAGGATTAACAGGGCGCGCTGACCGATGGCGAAAACCGGCTGCGTGCCAATGCCGATGAGATGCGGCTCGTGTTCGCGATAGGCGTTGAAGTGACTGATCCGGAGCCGTTCCAAGGTCGTCCAGCCCTGCCCGCCGACCGGCACGAATTGGCGCTCGTCTTGGCAAATGGCGCAGGTCCCCGCCGGATGCTCGCTCGGCGGGTACTGGGTGCCGCAAGCCGTACAGATAGAAGCCTGCATGAGTTGCTCCTCCTCAGCTATAACGGTGCGTGGTGGCACGCGGGGGGAGGGCTCCCGCGCACGCCACGCTGGCAGAGTTAAGCCCCAAAAGGGCCGGCGTTCAAACCGGCCGGCTAGTCCAGCTTGATGTTGGCGGCTTGGATCAGCTCGGCGTTGGCCTTGATATCCTGCAGCAGGTGCGCCGCCATCTCCTCGGGTGTCTGCAACGGCACCACGGCATTGACCACCAACATTTTGCTCTGCATGTCCTCGCTCTTGGCAATCTCGACGATTTTGCCGTTGAGCTTGGCAATAATGTCCTTCGGCGTGCCGGCCGGTGCGAACACCGAAAACCAGATCGGGACGTCCGCGCCGGTGATGCCGAGTTCGGTCAAGGTCGGCACCTCGGGGAAGTTGGGATGGCGCGCGCCGCCGTTGATATTGAGCAAGATGAGCTTGCCGGCCTTGGCATGCGGCAGCGAAACCGGCTCATTCATCATGTGCACGTTGCCTGGCAGCACGTCGTTGAGCGAATCGGCGCCGCCGCGGTAGGGGACGTGCAGGATGTCGATGCCTGCCTTGAGCTTCAACATCTCCAGGCGCAAGTGCGTTGAGGTGCCGCTGCCTGAGGACGCGAAGGTCAGCTTGCCGGGGTTCTTTTTGGCGTAGTCGACCATCTCCTGGAAGGTCTTCACCCCGACGGAGGGGTGGATGACAAAGCCGTTGATGATATCGCCGACGCGGCCGACCGCTTCGAAGTTCTTCAGCGGATCGTAGGGGGTTTTGCGCAGGCTGGGCAAGACCGCCAGCGGAGCATTGGGCGTGAGCAGAAAAGTGTAGCCGTCGGGCGTCGCCTTGGCGGCCGCCTCCGTGCCGATCATGCCGCTGGCACCGCCGCGGTTCTCGACCACGAACGGTTGACCAAAGGCCTGGCCCAGCTTGTCCGCCCAGGGACGGCCAATGGCGTCGGTTGCGCCGCCCGGCGCGTAGGGCAGGATCAGCCTGACGGCGCGGTCGGGCCAGGACTGCGCCCAGGCGGGGGCGTGCGCCGGGGCAGCGAAGATGGCCAAAGCCAGGGCAAGATAATGTCGACGGTGCATCAAGTCCTCCCGAGGAATGCCTGCGCCGCTCTTGACGTTGTTCCCCGCTGCTGCAAGGCTGTTTGTGGCGGCTGTTTGATGTTTGAACGGATGGGATGCGCACACTAGCAGCCGTGCGCCGCGGGGCGAAGCAAGCCATCTCGCGTCTGCACGCAGGAAACGGCGTGGCACGTTCTACGCCGAGCGGCTTGCGGCGGGATGGGGAGCCGTGCACTCTAGGGGCAAGACGCTTGAATGGAGGAGCCCATGGCCACGCCGGCACAACGCAAGATCGTCCACGAGGACATCAAGCTCAACACCGACCCGAAGCTCGCCTCGCGCTTCCTGGACGTGCCGAACATGCCTTGGGAGAAAACCAAGTTTCCCGGTATCGAAATCAAGGTGTTGTACGCGGACGATGACGGCCTCACCACGGCGCTGTTCCGGTTGCAGCCGGGGGCGGTTGTGCCGTTGCATGAGCACACGGCACTGGAACAGACCTACGTCCTGGAGGGCACGCTGGAGGATCACGAGGGCGTCTGCGGGCCCGGACAGTTCGTGTGGCGGCCCGCCGGCAATCAGCATGAAGCGACGGCGCCCAACGGCGCGTTAATTCTTGGCTTTTTCCTGAAGCCGAACCGGTTCGCCTACGGCGAGAAGTTCTTCACCGCCGCCGGGGAACGCTAGGCCCCTCGCCTGGTATTTCCGCAGCGAAGCGTCAGCGCGCCATGGCTTGGCTCGAACCCGTCACCTTGCAGAGCGGCCACGTCCGGCTAGAGCCCTTGGCGACGGGGCATTGCCAGGATCTGATGGCGGCCGTCGAGGACGGCGACCTCTGGCGGCTCTGGTACACGAGCGTTCCCGAACCGGCGCGCATGTCCGCTGAAATCGAGCGGCGACTTCGGCTGCAGGCCACCGGATCGATGCTGCCGTTTGCCGCCATCGACAGCAGCAGCGGCAAGGCCGTCGGAATGACGACCTATATGAATGTCGAAGCGGCGCACCGACGCCTCGAGATCGGCTCGACCTGGTACCGCCAGGCGGTGCAGCGCACCGATTTCAACACGCGCTGTAAGCTGTTGCTGCTAACGCATGCCTTCGAGAAGCTCGACTGCATCGCCGTCGAATTCCGCACGCACTTCTTCAATCATCAGAGCCGGCGCGGCATCGAGCGTCTGGGCGCCAAGCTCGACGGCATTTTGCGCAGCCAGCAGCTCGCCAGCAATGGCACGCTGCGCGATACCTGCGTCTACAGCATCATCGCCGCCGAGTGGTCAACCGTGAAGTCCCACCTCACCTATCAGCTGCACAAGCCGCGCGGCCGCGCCTAAAGACCCGCCGCGCCGGCACCCAGCTAGTTGATGACGCCGACCGACCCATGCCGGTATTTCTCCACGATCGCCATGTCGGGCTCGACGCCGAGGCCGGGCCCGGTCGGTACGGTGACCTTGCCATTCGCGGCCAACATGGCATCCCCGTAGGGGCTTGCCTCGAGATTGGCATGGATGTTTTCCAACAGCGTGTCGGTTGCCAGCGAGGCGACCACATGGATCGAGGCCAGGTTGCCGGGCCCGAAGTAGGCGCAGTGGGGGATCAGCTGCACCGAATGCGCCTCCGCCGCGGCCACGATTTTGCGCATCTCGGTGATGCCGCCGATCTTGGTGACGCTAGGCTGCGCAATATCGATTGAGCCTTTTTGGAACATGTCGACGAAATCGTGCAGGCCCGCGGCATTCTCCCCCGCCGCGATCGGGGTGGCGGCACGCGCACGCACTCGCGCCAGCCCGGCGTGATCCTCGGGCGGCCATACCGGCTCCTCCAGCCAGAACAGCTCGTGCGGGCGAAAAGCAAGCTCCATGTCGAGCGCCTCCGCCACGCTCCATGGGCAATTGACGTCGTTCATGATGGCGATGCCTGGGCCGACGGCTGCGCGCGCCGCCCGCACCGCCTCGACGCTGTGCTCGTGCAGCTTGATGTGGGTAAAGCCGCGCTCGATCATGCTGGCGCAGACCCTGCCGACGGTCGCCGGATTGGCGTAGCGCATCAGGCTGGCATAGGCGCGCACCTGGCTGCGGCGTGCACCGCCTAGAAGCTCGCACAAGGGCAGGCCGGCGCGCTTGCCGGCAATGTCCCACAAGGCGATGTCGACGCCGGAATGGGCATAAACGACGGGACCGTTGCGGCCGAAGATGTGAAAGGCCTGCGCGGCCTCCCGATGCAGCGCGGCGATGTCGGTCGCGGGCTTGCCGATGAACCAGGGGCCGACATAGCTCTCAAGCGCCGTCTTGGTGGCGGGGATGATCGAGTGGCCGAAGCCTTCTCCCCAACCGGTGATGCCGGCGTCGGTTTCCACCTCGACCAGAAGGTGGTCCATGCTGGGAAAGCGCAGCCCCGCGAATTCCTGCTTGGGCGCTCCCATGTCGAAGGGGATGCGCACGTGATGGGTCCGAATGGCGGTGATGTGCATGGCCTCGTCCTCCCCGGGCGTGATTGTCCCCGTCTCGGCGCGCATGGTAGCCTCGGCGAGCCAGAAAAAAGAAGGACAAAGGAGGACCCCGTGACGTTCACTCGAGCCGCATCCCTGTTGGGCGCGAGCGCCCTGCTGCTGCTGGGCAATGCCGCCCTGGCGCAGAGCCCAAAGCGCGGCGGCATTCTCAATTTCGCCGTGGTCGCCGAGCCGCCGACCACGGACTGCCATGCCACCACGACCTTCGCCATGGTGCATCCGGTGGCGCCGCAGTACTCGACCTTGCTGATGTTCACGGGGCCGCACGACAACATCAAGATCGAGGGCGATCTGGCGGACTCCTGGGAGGTTTCGGACGACGGGCTGACCTATACCTTCAAACTGCGCAAAGGCGTGAAGTTCCACGACGGTTCCGACTTCACGGCACAGGACATCAAGGCCACCTACGAGCGCATCATCAACCCGGCGCCCGGGGTGGTGTCCTCCCGCAAGGCCCAGCATCAGGACATCAAAACGATCGAGACGCCCGATCCCTACACGGTCGTCTTCAAGCTGGGCCAGGTGAATATGTCGATGCCGCTGCACTTCGCCTCGCCCTTCAACTGCGTCTATAGCGCCAAAAAGCTCAGCGAAAATCCGCGCTATCCCGAGACCGAAGTGATGGGCACCGGCGCCTTCAAGTTCGTCGAGTACCAGAAAGGCTCGCACTGGACCGCCACGCGCTTCGCGCAGTATTTCCGCAAAGACCGGCCCTATCTCGATGGCTACAAGGCGATCTTCGTGCGCAGCAACACCGTGGTCTCCGGCTTGCGCGGTGGGCAGTACGACGCGGAATTCCGGGGTCGCACACCCCAGGAACGCGACCAGCTGCTCGAGGCCATGAAGGACAAGGTGACGGTGCAGGAAGGGCCGTGGGTGACGAACATCCTCCTGACCTTCAATACCGAGCACAAGCCCTTCGACGATATCAGAGTGCGCCAAGCCCTGAGCCTTGCCATCGACCGCTGGGGCGGCTCGACCTCGCTCGGCAAGATTTCCCTGATCAAGGGGGTAAGCGGCACCTTTCGGCCTGGCGCCGAATGGTCCTTGCCCCCCGAAGAACTGGAAAAAATCCCGGGTTTCTGGCGCGACGTCGAGAAATCGCGCGCCGAAGCGCGACGCCTGTTGCAGGAGGCCGGTCACCCGAACCTGAAAGTCAAGCTCGTCAATCGCACGATCGATCAGCCGTTCATTCCCGCCGGAATTTATGCCGTCGATCAGTGGCGACGGATCGGCGTCGAAACGGAGCACGCCCCTGTCGAGACCAAGCTATGGTTTGCCGCCATGGAGAACGGCGATTTCGATGCGGTCGTGCAGAACATCTCCGACTTTGCCGATGATCCCACCGCCCAGTTCAACACGCTTCTGAGCAAGCATACCTCCGGCATCGCCTACTCCCGGCACGGTGACACCAAGCTCGATGATCTCTTCAAACTGCAGTCGCAGGTCGTCGATCGCCAGCAGCGCCTGAAAGTGGTGCACGACTTCGAGCGTTACGCCCTGACCGCGGCCTACAACATACCGCTGCTGTGGTATCAACGCATCGTCGTCAACCACAAGAAGGTGAAAGGCTGGGATCTGCCCCCGAGCCACTTCGTCGGGCAAAATCTGATCAACGTCTGGTTGGACGAATAGAACGGCCAGTCCAGGCGCTGGCGGGCGCCCGGGTCGCCGGCGCTAGACTGCGGCGCGGCGCGCTAATAGGTCGCGCGCCCGCCGGAAATGTCGAATACGGCGCCGGTGGTGAAGGAGTTTTCCTCCGACGCCATCCAGGCCACCATGGACGCCACTTCTTCCACCAGCACGAAGCGGTTGCGCGGGATCTTGGACAACATGAAGTCGATGTGTTGCTGGGTGATCTGAGCGAAAATCGCCGTCTTGGCGGCGGCGGGCGTGACGCAGTTGACGGCGATATCGTAGCCGGCGAGCTCCTTGCCCAAGGACTTGGTGAGAGCGATCACACCCGCCTTGGAGGCCGAATAATGGGCGGCATTCGGGTTACCTTCCTTGCCCGCGATCGAGGCGATCGTGACGATGCGCCCATAGTTCTGCTGGATCATGCCGGGCACCACCGCGCGCGAGCAGATGAACGGTCCGTCGAGATTGACGCGCATCACCTTGCGCCATTCCTCCACGTCGGTCTCCCAGGTCTTGGCGTTGGCGCCGGCGATGCCCGCATTGTTGATGAGGATGTCGACGCGGCCGAACGCCTCGAGCGTGGCCTTGAGTGCGGTGGCGACGGAGGCCGGATCGGCGACATCGCAGGCGAGCGCGTGAACCTCGGCGCCGAGCGCCTTGGCCGTCTTTTCTGTCAGCGCCGTGTCGCGATCCCAGATGGCAACGCGCGCGCCCGAGCGCATAAAGCGCTCGC
>Ga0075425_100001712_pt1 | contig 21540 bp, 17 predicted proteins | sample SoiMethybrSBSTD4_FD_75300 | JGI IMG/M metagenome (GOLD analysis project Ga0075425, IMG submission 75300) | Bulk soil microbial communities from a Populus tree surrounding site in Tennessee, USA - Soil MetaG P. TD hybrid SBSTD4 | ecosystem: Environmental > Terrestrial > Soil > Tree plantation... | reverse complement strand
ACGGTTCAAGCGGAAGGTGCAGCAGGAAGACATCATCAAGGACATCAAGAAGCACTCGTTCTACTTGAAGCCGGGGGACAAACGCCGCGCCAAGCAGGCGCTGGCGAGAAAGCGTAATCGGAAGAAGCTTCGACGCGAATCAGAGTAAGTCGTACTAGTAAGCCGGCGCCGGAGCGGGATCGACGACGAGCAAAGGTGGCGACCGATGGAGTTCCAGGATAAGGCCCTGAGGTGTGTGGACTGCGGGTCAGATTTCATCTGGACGGCCGGTGAACAGCTCTTCTTCGCCGACAAGCAGTTCAAGAACGAGCCGAAGCGCTGTAAGGCGTGCAAGGCAAAGCGAGCGAACCGGGTGAGCGCGGGTCCATCGATGCAAAGTCGCGTCGAGACTCAGACGACGTGCTCGGCGTGTGGGAAGGAAACCACCGTGCCCTTCCGGCCCACGCAGGGCAGACCGGTCTTCTGCAAGGAGTGCTTCCAGCAACGGAAGTTCGCGGGCGCCGGCGGCTAACCACCTTACCTCGAAGGCGGGAAAGGCCGGAAAGGCGGCAGGGGCGGGACGCGTCGTGAGCCTCGTTCTACCCTCCTGCCCTTCCAGCCTATCCTGCCCATCTAGCCTTATATAATCGGAGCACCATGCAGATCGAAGAACGATCCGCGGGCGACGTTATCGTCCTGGATCTAAAGGGCAAGATGACGCTCGGCGAAGGCGACGAGCTGTTGAAGGACAAGATCAACAGCCTGCTGCAGCAGGGCCACAAGAAGGTCATCCTGAACCTCGAAGAAGTTCCGTACATCGACAGCGCAGGCCTCGGCGAGATCGTCCGCACGTATACGACGATCAGCCGGCAGGGCGGCAGCCTGAAGTTGCTCAACCTGACCAAGCGGATCACGGACCTGTTGTCGATCACGAAGCTGCTGACGGTGTTCGAGACGTACGAAAACGAGGCGGACGCGGTCCGCAGCTTCTCCTCCGCGAGGGTGTAAACGGCGCAACTCGACGTCGCGCCGGAAAGGGCCATGAAGGCCCCCTCGACCCCGGGGCTGCTGCTCGTCTCGCTGCGGCCCGAACAGTGGACCAAGAACCTGCTCGTGCTGGCCGGCATTGTCTTCGGCGGCCGCTTGCTCGAGCCCTCCGCCGATACGTTGGCGCTGGTGGCGTTCGCCGTTTTTTGTGCGCTGTCCGGCGCGGTCTACCTGTTCAACGACATCGCGGATCGCGAAGCGGATCGGAGACACCCGCTGAAGCGTGAGCGGCCGATCGCGTCGGGGCAGCTCTCGGTGTCGGCGGCTGCCGCAGCAGGAGGGATTCTCGGCGTAGCGGGTGTGGGGGCGGCGTTTGCGGTCGGGACAACCTTCGGGATCGTCGCGGCGACCTACCTCGCGTCGCTGCTGCTCTACTCGGTGGCGCTGAAGCACGTCGTCATCGTCGATGTGCTGATGATTGCGGGCGGGTTCGTACTGCGCGCCGTAGGTGGCGCGGTGGCGGTGGACGTGCCGATTGGCCACTGGCTGCTGGTCTGCACGACGCTGCTGGCACTCTTTCTCGCCCTCAGCAAACGCCGTCACGAGCTCGTGCTGCTCGCGGACGGGGCGACGGATCACCGGCGGATTCTCGAGGAGTATTCGCCGTATCTCCTGGATCAGATGATTGGAGTCGTCACGTCATCGACGCTGATCGCGTACACCGTCTACGCCACCAGCCCGGATACCGCGGCGAGGCTTGGGACGGGGAAGCTCGGCCTGACGATTCCTTTTGTTCTCTATGGGATATTCCGATATCTCTATCTGGTGCACCAGAAGCGCGGCGGCGGCAGTCCGGCCGCAATGCTGTTGACCGACCGCCCGCTGCTGGGCTGTGTGGCGCTGTGGGCGGCCAGCGTCATTGCTCTGATGTATACGCCGCTGGGTAAATGAATGACTCCAGTAACAACGATTGAAGCGCCCTCCGCACCGCAGACCGCGCCGCACGCGCGGACCGCAAGGGTGGCGGTGGTGCGGACGCGGCCGGAGACCGTTCTCGCGGATTACGGGCGGGTTATGGACCTGGCCGGGTACCGCGACACGCTGTCGCGCGACCGCGACACGCTCATCAAGCTGAATCTCTCGTGGACGAAATACTTCCCGTCGTGCTCCTCGCAGCCGTGGCAAGTCGACGGCGTCGTCGGCAAGATGCTGGCGGATGGTTATTCACCTCACCGCCTCATCCCGATTGAGAACAAAACGGTCGTTACCAATCCGCGTAAAGGATGTCGTAACAACCGCTGGGAACCGGTGCTGCAGAAGCACGGGCTCACCTTTCAGCCGCTGACGGAAGTCGAGTGGCAGGTGTACCGGTTCAAGAGCCCGTTGCTCAAGCTCAATCAGATCTTTCCGGAGGGTATTCAGATCCCCGCGATCTATCCGGGCCGTCAGATCCTTCATCTGCCGACGGTGAAGACACACGGCCACGCGGTCATGACGGGATCGGTGAAGAACTCCTTTGGAGGCCTGCTTCGCGAAGTGCGGCACTACGCGCACAAGCACATGCATGAAGTGCTGGTAGATCTTCTCTATATGCAGCGCGAGCTGCATCCGGCAGTCTTCACGGTCATGGACGGCACCGTCGCCGGTGACGGTGCGGGGCCGCGGACGATGATTCCGCGGATTAAGAACTTGATCCTCGCCGCTTCCGACTCGGTCGCGATCGATTCCGTCGCCGCGAAGCTGATGGGATTCGAGCCGATGTCGATTCCGTTCCTGCGCATGGCGCACGAGCGTGGCCTCGGCATCGCGGATCCGAAGCAGATCGAGCTGGTCGGCGACGACGTGTCGACAGAAAATTTCGGCTTTACGACGAAGAAATCACTCGTCATCTGGGGTGACCAGATGATCCGCAAGGGCTTCCTCCGTCCGCTCGAGCGCATTCTCCTGCACTCGCCGTTGATGGTCTGGGCACCGTTCGCCTCGAACGTGTACCACGACGCGGTGTGGTATCCGACGATCGGCCAGGCGCGCATCCGCGAGTTCATGAATACGGAGTGGGGAAAGCTCTTCAGAAAGTACTGAGGCGTGGCGATGGATCATAATCAGGGGCGCCGCGGACATTTCCACCGTGGGCGCCGCGGCCCCGATCGGCGCGGGCCCGATCGGAGGCAGGGTCCACCTCCCGAACAGGCGAATCGCGTCGAGCGTGTAGAGCGCGTCGACGTCGAGCAGATCATGCGCGAGATTCGCTCGCGCATCGCGCAGCGCAGCGGCGTTGATCTCTCGAACCAGCAGATTCACGAGCTGGCAGCACGCCGGCTCGAGGCAATTCTGGATCCGCGTGGCCTGAAGCCGGAGCTGCTCGAACAGCTGCGACGCAGTGCCGGCGAACGTACGGTCGCTGTCGACGCAGCGCCCCCGAGTGGGGCCGAATCGTACCCGTTCGACGAAGCGACTCTCTACGATTCGCCGAACGGCTTCCTCCGCTTCCTTCGCAAGCTGTTCAATCCGATTCTCCGGATGCTGTTCAACCCGACGCCGATCGCGGCGGCGCTGGCCAAGCAGTCGCGGCTCAACGGCGAGCTGCTGTCGCGCGAGGCGGAGCGCGATCGGAGGCAGGCGGAATGGAACGCGCTGCATTACGAAGTCCTGCAGCGGCTTGCGCTCGAAGTATCCCGGGCGAGCCTCGAGTCGCAGAGCCTCTCCTTGCGCGTTGAATCACTGGCCGCGAAGGTCGATTTCAACGAGCGGCGCGTGCGCACGATGGAAGGAACGCAGGTGCAAGCGCGTCCGCAGCGGCTCCAGGAGAGCGGGCCGAGCGCGGCGGTCGCTGCCCCGACGCCGAGCACCGATGGTGCGCCGCAGGCGCAGCCGGAAGGTCAATCAGAAGCGCCCCGTCGCCGGCGCCGTCGCCGCCGCGGACGACGTGGTCCGGGAATGGGCGTACCTGCCACCACCGGCATCGCGGACGCGACATCAGCACCGGCAAGCGATGCGGCCGTCGAGGTCGAAGAAGGCGACAATGACACGGACGAAGGATTTGAAGAGGAAGTGAGCGCCGACCGCGTCGAGCACCACGAGGACGTAATCGCGTCGTCGCCATCGCCGGCGTCGGAAACCGCGCCGGAACCACTCCACACCGACGAACCCGGTCCTCCCAGAGAGGAATGAAACTCGCGATCGTTGTGCAGCGATACGGCGCCGACATCAACGGCGGCGCCGAGCTGCACGCGAGGTACATTGCCGAACACCTCGCCCGCCACGCCGAGGTACGCGTGCTGACGACGTGCGCGCGCGACTACGTGACATGGCGCAACGACTACCCGCCCGGCATCGATTCCGTGAACGGCGTCGCCGTCGAACGGTTCCCTGTCGACCACGAGCGCGACGCGGCAGAATTCGGCCTGCGCTCCGATCACGTCTTCTTTCGTCGGCATTCGTTGAACGAGGAGCTCGAGTGGCTGGACAGCGAGGGACCGGCCAGCTCCGCGCTGATTGCCCGTGTCCGGAGGAACGTAAGCGAATTCGACTACACGCTGCTGTTCTGCGCGCGCTATTACCACGCCTATCATGCCGCTCGCACGGTGCCCGGCCGTGCCGTCCTCGTTCCGACGATGGAGCGCGACCCTGCGCTCGGCCTTAGCATGTTCGGCGCGATTTTTCGGGGTGTCCGGGCCATCATGTACAACTCACACGAGGAGCAGGCGCTCATCCACGCCGCATCCTCGAATGCACACGTGCCCGGGGTGGTCGTCGGCATCGGTTCGGAGATTCCACCTTCGGTCGATCCTGCACGCGCCAAATCGAAGTTCGGTCTCCGCAGCCCGTACGTGGTGTATGTCGGCCGGATTGATGCGAACAAAGGGTGCGCGGAGCTGTTCGATTTCTTCATCCGCTACGGCGCCGAGCGACCGGACGCGCCCACGCTCGTGCTCATCGGCAACGCCGTGCTCGACATTCCAAGTCATCCACGTATCCAGCACCTCGGCTTCGTTGATGACCAGGACAAGTTCGACGTCGTTGCAGGCGCCGCCGCGCTGCTCATGCCGTCGTACTATGAGAGTTTGTCGATGGTCGCGCTCGAGGCGTGGGCGCTTGGCACGCCGGTCATTGCCAACGCCCGGTGCGATGTGCTGCTCGGACAATGCCTGCGCAGCAACGCGGGGCTGTACTACGCGAATGCATCGGAGTTCGCCGCCGTCCTCGACCAGGTGCTGGACGATCGTGCGATGGCGGACCAGCTCGGACGGAATGGTCGGCGATTCTACGAGGAGAACTACAGCTGGTCGATCGTCGAGCAAAAGTACCTGGACATGTTCTCGCTGCTGTCGTCGAATCGGCCTTCGCACCGCATGGAAAAGCTGCCCGGCTGGCTCGCACGCAGGCAGCGATCGCTGCGGCCGGCAGCGCAGGTGCTCGATGAGCTGCCGTCTGGGCCAATAGGAGCTGTCGCGTGAAGCTTGCGTTGATCGCACCTCGCTATGGCGGCGAAATCACGACCAGCGCCGAACTGGCGTGCCGCCTGCTCGCGGAGCAACTCAGTCTGCGTCACGACGTCGAGGTGCTGACGACGGCAGCGCGCGACAGTCGCACCTGGAAGAACGATTACAGCGAAGGCTCGGATCGCATCCGTGGCGTGCTGGTGCGCCGATTCGCAGTGAACCAGCCTCACGACGCAAACGGCTTCCGCCAGTTCACGGATCGAATCCTGAGCGGGCCGCGCTCGCGCAGCGAGGAGATGGAGTGGGTCCGTCGCCTCGGACCATCGGCTCCCGGTCTCATCGAGCATCTGAAGCGACAGCAGCGCTCGTATGACGCGCTGGTGTTCTTTTCACTGCGGCACTGGACCACCGTTCACGGAATGGCCGTCGCGCCCGAGCGCAGCATCCTGGTGCCATGTCTGCGCCTGAGTCCGATCCTTCGATTCGGATTGTGGCCCGAGCTCGTCAACGCTGCCCGCGCCGTGGGACTGGTGTCGAGCGCCGAGCGAAAACTGCTGCACGGCTATCTCGGTGTCGCAGCGCCACACGAAGAACTCGTTGGCGTGGGCATTGACCCTTCTCATCGACAGGCATACCCGCGGCACCAGCAGGATCCAGCCGACGAGCCCGCGACCGACGAGGAGCTTGCAACAGGCGGCATTGATGCGGCGCAGGATGAAGACGACCGCGCCGATCGCGGCCTTCCATTCCGCCGTCGTCATCGCTTGTACGGACCGATCGTCCTCTATGGCGGCCGCGTCGAACCGGACAACGGCTGCGAAGAGATGCTCGAGTACTTCGACAGCTACGCGTCGACCGATGGCGACACGGCGCTCGTACTGATGGGCGTGAAAATGATGAAAGTTCCCGACGCGCCGTACCTGCGCCAGGCTGGCGTGCTGCCGGATCGCGAGCGCATGGTGGCGTACGAAGCCGCTGATGTGACGCTGGCGCCAGCCTCGGACGATCCGCTGGCGTTGTGCGTTCTGGAAAGTCTTGCTGTCGGCACGCCGGTACTGGCGAGCGCCCGCAACGACGCGGCCGTGGAACATTGCCGGCGCGCCGGCGCCGGTCTGTATTACCGCAACCGCGATGAATTCGTCGAGGCGCTGCGCACGCTCATGACTCGCAGCAAGCTGCGCGAGCAGTTTGGCGAGGCGGGACGTCAGTACATCCGGCAGTACTACCGCTGGGATGCGGTGTTAGGACGATTTGAGCGACTCGTCACCTTGGTACGTGGCCGCGCTTGACCCGCTCTCCTCTTCGTCAACGCCGCTTGCCTTCCTGCCGCGGCGGACGCCAATCTCGTAGCGCTTGATCATCTCGTTCAGCGTCGTTGGCTTGATGCCGAGCAGTTCGGCCGCGCGCTTCTGCACACCGCCAGCCGCTTCGAGCGTCGATTCAATCAGCCGCTTCTCCACGCTGGTGATCACGTCCTTGAACGAGATCCCCTCGGGCGGTACGACAAACTTGGGGATCTGAAACGCTGGCGCGGTGCGTACGTGGTCGGGAATCAGGTCGGTTCCGACCCGCGGCACCGTAGCGAGAACAACGGCACGCTCCATTACGTTCTCGAGCTCGCGCACGTTCCCTGGCCAGTGGTAGTCCATGAGCAAGTCGAGCGCTTCGGCCGTCAGCTCGAGACCGCGCTTGTTGTTCTCCTCCCCGTACTTCGCGAGGAAGTGCTGCGCGAGCACCGGGATGTCCTCCTTGCGCTGTCGAAGAGGCGGCAAGTAGATGTTGATGACGTGCAGCCGGTAATAGAGGTCCTCGCGGAACTTGCCGGCCTCCATCATCTGTTTCAGGTCGCAGTTGGTCGCCGCGATGATGCGAACGTCGACCTTGATCGTCTCCATGCCGCCGAGCCGCATGAACTCGCGTTCCTGGATGACTCGCAACAGCTTTGCCTGCGTCTCGAGCGGGATGTTTCCGATCTCGTCGAAGAAGATCGTCCCCTTATCCGCCATGTCGCAGAGACCCTTCTTCGGGTACACCGCGCCGGTGAACGCACCTTTGACATGACCGAACAGCGTTGACTCCAGCAGTTCCGGAGGCAGGTTGCCGGAGTTCACGGTTACAAATGCCTTATCCGGTCGCGACGAGTGGGTGTGAATGGCGCGGGCGACCAGCTCCTTACCGGTGCCGCTTTCACCGGTGATCAGCATCGTGGAGCGGCTCGGCGCCGCCTGAATGATCAGGTCGAATACCTGCTTCATCTTCGGGCTGCGGCCGATGATGCCGGCGAAGTTATGTGTCTGCGCCTGCAGGTTCTGCTTGAGCGCCGTATTCTCGGCGATCAGCTGGCGCCGCTCGACGGCATTGCGGATAACGACCAGGACCTCATCGTTCTTGAACGGCTTGGTGATGTAGTCGAACGCGCCGCGCTTCATCGCCGTGATCGCGTTCTCAACGGACGCGAACGCGGTGATCATGATCACCGGCAGGTCGTCGTCGAGCTTCTTCAACTCCTCGAGCACGGCCATACCATCCATGCCCGGCATCATGACGTCGACTATCACCGCATCGAACGGCACGGACCTCGCCAGCTCGACGCCTTCGGCGCCGCTCGCCGCCGTGCGCACGGAATAGCCTTCCCTCGAGAGGAGCGTCTCGAGGATCTCCCGCATGATCTCTTCGTCGTCGATGATGAGGGTGGAGGTAGTGCGCGCCATGTCGCGGACTTCTGAAGATCAGTGTACGGCGCGCGCCAAGCGCTCCGCCGGCGCAAGCGGGAAACGCAGGGTGAAGCGCGTTCCCTGTCCGACGGCGCTGTCACAGTCAATCGTGCCGTCATGCTCGCGGACGATCCCGTAGGTGATCGACAGGCCGAGGCCGGTGCCCTGGCCGATCGCCTTCGTCGTAAAAAATGGATCGTAGATGCGCGCGAGGTATTCGCTCGGGATGCCCGAGCCCGTGTCCGAGACTTCGACGATGGCCTGACCGCTGTCCGCACGGGTGGCGATTGTCAGCCATCCACCCTTTGGCATCGCATCCTTGGCGTTTAGGAACAGATTAAGGAAGACCTGTTGGAGCTTCTGTTCGGTACCAATCACCACGATCGGTTGCTCGTGCAGTTCACGACGGACGGTCACATGCTGCAGGTGGAATTGATGCTCGAGGAGCGACAGCACATCAGCGACCACGGTGTTTACGTCTACGGCAGAGACCTCGGTGGAGGCGGCAGGGCCGGGTCGAGAGAGATTCAGCAGACCATTCACGATCTTGGCGGCGCGGAAGGTCTGCCGCTCGATCTTTTCGAGCACTTTCGTTTTTGGGTCGTCCGGGTCCGCCCCCTCGAGCAGCATCTGCGTAAAGCTCGAGATGCCTGTCAACGGCGTGTTCACCTCGTGCGCCACACCCGCGGCAAGGAGACCGATCGAAGCCATCTTCTCGGAAATCTGCAGCTGCTCTTCAAGCTGCACGCGCCGCGTGACGTCCTCGACGAGGACGATCGTGCCGACCGTCGTCGTGCCGCTCTCGCTCGAGGCGCGTAGTGGAACGACCGCGGCGTTGACGATCAGCGGCGAGGCACCCTCGGCCCGGCGTTCGAGCTGCAGCCGTGAGAGCGACGTGCCGTGCGGTGCGTCTCGTCGCGCCGCTCGAAGCGCTTCGACGAAAGGCGCTTCGAACAGCTCGTCGAGCCGCCGCGTCGTCGCCTCGCCTTTCGAGACGCCGGAGAGCGCCTCCATTGCCGGATTCCACCGCACCACCCGATCGTTGAGGTCGAGCACGAGCAGGCCGTCATCGAGCGACTCGATGATGTTTTCGTTGAAAGCGCGCATGCGATCGAGCTCGAGCGCCTTCACGTGCAGCTGCCGATAGAGGCGTGCGTTCTCGAGTGCGGTGGCGATCTGGCCGGCGACGGCGGCCAGAAGGGTCATGTCCTCGCTGTTGAGAGGCTCACCGGTGTCTTTCCGGCCAACCGCAAGCACGGCGATCGTTCCTTCCTTCGCCATGCACGGAACGAAGTAATACAGACCCGTGTCGCGCCAGTACTCGATTTCCTCCACCTGGAACCGAGTCGATCCAATCGGATCGTCGAGCGCAACGGTGTGGCCGTCCGCGAGGCGCTCGCCAATGCCGGACTTCTTCGGAATGGCCGGCGGATGGCTGTCGCCGAATCCCGAGGCGCGCAGTGCTCCCCAGTACGGCGTCGCTTCGTCCTCCAGCATCAAGGCCATGCGATCGACGAGGAGCGTCTCGACAACGCGCGAAACGAGCCGCTCGGAGAGGCGGTGCAGATCCAGGTCGCTGTTGAGATCCCGAGCGAAGCCGACAAGCGCGCGGCGGTAGTCGTAGCGATCCCGATAGAACGCCCGGTCGAGCGCGTTCTGAACAGCGCTCTTCACCGGCGGCGCGAGGAGCAGCGCGACGAGCGTCGCCAAAAACGCGATGGTCCAGCTGTGCTCGTAGTCGCCCTTCAGCCAGACGCGCTGCACGCCCTGCAGCATCGCTGCGTAGATGGCCACGATCGCACCGAGCGCTGCCGCGTAAACGAGGCCGCGCTTGACGATCACCTCGATGTCCATCAGGCGGTAGCGGACGATCGCGCAGGCGTAGGCGAGCGGAATCAGACCGAGCGGAATAGCCGAAAGCTGCATCGGCAACGTGGCATCGACACCGAATGCGAAGGGCAGCCCATAGGCCAGCGCAAATGGCGCGCCGCCGAGCAACGTCCCCCACGCAATCCATCGAAGCTGGCGCCGTCCCGTAATCGATCGGACTTCCGTCAATGCGCGTGCGAGCGCCGCAAGGCCAGCGATGAGACATGCGGACAGGTAGAAGAACTCGAGACGATCCAACGTCTCGAGCGAGCGAACCGCGGCGTTGGCGCTGCTTGCACCTCGCGCCAGCGTCACCGCGAGCGCAACACCGAGGATCGCCGCCGGCACGTAGGCCAGGGGAACCACGACGCGGCCGACCGGCCCGGCGGTCCACCGGCGCGCGCGGTCGGGGAAGATGAGCGTGAAGTGCAGAAACAGCGGCGGCAGCAGCAGCATCGAGACGGCGTCGCCCCAATAAAAGATCCAATCGAGGCGATCGAGCCGGCCGCTGAACGAAAAGGTAAACACGCCGAAGAAGGCGACGGCGAGCCAGAAGAAATGCAGGGTCGCCGGGTCACGCGGCCGCCGTAGACGGACAGCGCCGCCGACGAGCAGCGTAAATATGCCGACAGCGGCAAGGAAGAAGTAGAGGGCGCGCGGGCCGCTCGGAACAGGCGCAATGCGCACGTCGACGACTTCACGCGTGCCGAGGCGCAGGAGCGTGTAACGCGCGGTCTGACCGTCGACTGCTCCGCGCAACACCTGCTCGATATCCGAGATCTGCTGCACCGGCCGGTCGTCGATCGCCAGCAGCAGATCGCCGCGCTTGATGCCGACAGCCGCCGCAGGCGTGCCGGCCGCCACGTCGGCCGCGACAACGCCCTCTGGCTGCGCCGTCCACAACACTCCGTCCTCGACGGCGTGCCAGGTTGCGCGCACCGACATGTTGGCGATGCCCAGGCACAACAGCGCGCCGACGACAACGACGGGGAGCATTGGCCCGCGCCAGGGCGCCGAGCGTAGCGTGTCCGAGCTTCGTCGAGCGTTTCTCATCCTTCGCAGGGTCGGGCGACCGACACGTCGCCCGGTGCGCGGCAGGGGAGCAAACGATATACCACCGTCAGGCGGATCTTGCGCGCTATAACTCAATGCAAATCAGTCAGTTAACGAGGATCAAGGATATCAGATGGCCGCCGGATCCAAATACACTCCGGGTGCTATCCAACGAGATGAACCGCTGAATCTCTTAGAAAAAATCGCCTAGAACCGGACGGTGACGCCGCCGACCACGTGCTTCGGAGGCCGTACAACCTGCAATTCGTCGTAGACCGACGAGTCGAGGAGGTCTTCGTGGAAGAGATTCCTGACCGCCACGATCATCTCCCACTGCGCAGACGAAAAGTTCAGAAACGGGAGGGCCTGGCTGACTTCGACGTCGAAGCGTGACCCAAGCTGCGGCCGCAGCGCCACGGCGTCAGGACGAGTAAAGCCTGAATTGATCTTGTAAATGACGAACACTCTCGTATCGAGCCGCGGCACCTCGCTTTCAACCGACGTCGTCAGATCGCGCAGCTGCTCGAATTGACGGCGAATCATCGAAGGCGACACGAGTGCGACGCTCGCGGTTCCTGCAGACGGCCGCAGCCACTGAGCATCCGCCTGCGTGTAATCCACCGACGCATGAATACCGTCGGTGACGTCGCGGCTGACGCTGACGCCCCAGCCCCGCGCATCCACATCGCCGGCGTTGCCGACATAGTAATGACCGATATTCGTGCCGGCGGTATCCGGCAGCGACACGCCAAACAGCGTCACGAGTTGATCGTTGACCTGTTGGCGGAAGGCGCGAAAGCCGAGCACCACGCGTTCCGCAACGGGCTGTTCCGCCGCGATCTCCACGTGATTGATCTGCTCCGGCCGGAATCCGAAGCGCGACGCTGCAGGCGAGAACGTGCGGCCCGGCGGCGACCACATGCCGGTGTTCGGCAGAAGGAACTCCTCGGCGCCGGGGGCGATCTCGCGGCGCGACACGGTACCACGAAGACGCAACGTTCCGCGCGGCAGAGGCGCTACGGTGACGCTCGCCTTCGGACTGAAGAGCGTTTCGTGCGCGAGGTAGTCGTAGCGCGCGTAGCGAGCGCCGTAACTCACGTCAACGCGCGGTGTCAGCGTCCAGCGATCGAACGCGTACATTTCGCCGGCGTTGCGGTGGCCATCGGCCATTGCCGCGAGCGCATCGGCGTTGCCGCCGAAGTAGCGCTGCATCGCGTAAGACATGCCGGCGCGATAGTTGTGCGCCGAACCTACCGGCTGCCATGAATACGACCCGGCGACGATCCACGACGACAGATCACCTTGTGTCGTTCCGCCCCGCACGTCCCACTTGCCAGTTGCGGTCGGCGCGGTGAGCGACACGAAGGCGACGCTGTTCGGAATGCCGTTCTGCAGTGAGAACAGGCTCTGCGGAGTGTCGAACGACGTACTCGTCAGAAGGTTGATCTGACCGTTGAACGGCAGCGTTGAAATGAAATCCGATGCAAAGCGAACCGGGTTGCCGACCGCCCGGGCCAACCCTGCCAGCGACCCTTCGATGAACGAGGGCTGGTCATCCGCCGGCAACACCGCGGTGTTCACGTTCTTGAGGACGCTGCGCCGCAAGTGGCGCAGGCGCCATGCGAGCTCGCTGTGATCCTCGACGTCCGATCCTTCTTCGCTCGTCGCCTCACCCTCGTCGGCAGGCGCGAGCCCCGCCTGCAGCACCTGCTGATCGGGCTTGCCCGTCACCTTTGTCAGAGTGATCGAGACGTCGCGCGGCGACGTGGTCATCTGGACGATGCGAGCATGGGCCGGCGCGTAGCCTTGCAGGTGGGCGCGAACGAGATAGGGACCGGCGGGCAGATCGCGCAGAACGAACCGGCCGTCCCTGTCGGACACCGCGAATGCGCTGGTACCCCCGAGCGCGGAAATCACGACGCCGGCGAGCGGCTGCGCGCGATCATCGAGGACCGTTCCGCGCAGTTCGGCGATGGTCAGTGAGACCAGCTGCGGGACTGCTGAGACTGCGGGGCGAGGCGCGACTTGGGCGACGGAAACGGCGGGACTGATGAGTCCCGCCAGCACTGCCAGTAACGCCGGGAGGCGCACCCTCACATCTTACGCCTTTGCCGTGACTACGACGCCATCACCGTGAAATTAACGTTTTGCGTAACGGTTTTCCCCGACGGCTTGTCGGTGATCTTGATCTCCAGCCTGTAATCGCCAGGCGCGAAGCTGAGCAGCGGCACTTCCAGGAAATTCGGAACACCCTGCGCCGCCGTGTACGGGGTGCTGGCGTTGATGGCCTGGGGCTGGGTCTTGTTGAAGAACTTCTCGGTGCCGTCGGCGCTCTTGGTGTTGAAGCTGTTCTCAATCGTGAGATCCGGTTTGCCAGCGGCATCGCCCGTCGCGCCGTACACCCAATAGACGACGCTCAGCGTGTCCGTCTTCTTGTACTTGCCGTCTTTCGACGGAACGATCTGCATCTGGCCGAAGATGTAGGGATCGTTATCCGCGGTTTGACCGGCTGGTGCGGGCTGAATGCCGCTCGACAGCAGCATGCTGCTGGTCGCCAGACCCGCCACATTGAAGTCGGGAACGGTAAGGTCCTTCTTCAACAGACCGACGCGAGGCGTGTAGTTCTTGTCGACCTTCTCGACAGTGCCTTTGTCTTTGATCGCTAGGTAGACATCGTAATCGCCAGGCTTCACCTGCAGGTAGCGCGCGAGCTTGCCGTCACCATTCAGTGCGAGAAAGTCGAATTTCTCGAACGCCGGCATCGGACCCGCAGCCTTGTTGTCCTTGCCTTTTGCCGGTGCCGCAGCGGCGGCAGCACCCTTCGGAAATGCCGCAAGGTAGACGGCAGCGTTGGGTGCGCCGAGCTTGCTCTTGTCGATTGTGACGGTGAACGGAACGTAAGTCGTACCATCCGGCGCGCGGAAGAAGTGATTGGACTCCCACGTCACCGTGATGTCCGCGGCCGTTGCAGGCCGTCCCGCGGCGGCGTTATCGACCACCATGGTGAGAGTGTCGAAGTCGACCTGCTCCGCCTTGCTGCGCTTGACCTCTTTCTTGTTGTCGTCCTTGTTCTGCGCAAGCAACGCCGAGGTGCCGGCACTCACGGTCAACGCAACACAGAGAGCAACGATGCCTCTCATCTTCTTCATGCCTCTCTCTCCCGTGGACGGGGACTAACGAACAGCTGATGGGCTGTCGCAAAACCGGGGGAAACCGAATCCACCGATTTTAGGGATCCGGTACCGCGTAAGTCAAACAATCATCATGCTAATATCGCTGGCCCCGCAGCACGGCCCATGGAACTCGACGATATCCTGGTAATCCTCCTCGCCGGCGGCGTCGGAGAGCGCCTGTACCCCCTCACCAAAGAACGCGCGAAACCCGCCGTCTACTTCGGCGGGCCCTACCGGATCATCGATTTCACTCTGAGCAACTGCATCAACTCGGGACTCCGGCACATCTACATCGCGACCCAGTACAAGTCGTTGTCGCTAAATCGCCATATCCGCATGGGCTGGAACGTGGTGTCAGAGGAACTGGGAGAGTTCATTGAGATTCTGCCGCCGCAGAAACGAGTCGGCGAGCATTGGTACCTCGGCACTGCCGATGCGGTGTACCAGAACCTGTACTCGATTACGCGCGAGGCGGCCAGCCATATCATCGTGCTGTCCGGCGATCACGTCTACAAGATGGACTACGCCAAGATGCTGCGGTTCCATCAGGAGAGCAACGCCGACGCGACCATCGCCACCATCGAGGTGCCCGTGTCCGAAGCGTCGCGCTTCGGCATTGTCAGCATCGACGAATCGGCGCGCGTGATCAGTTTCGACGAGAAGCCGCAGCGGGCCAATCCCGCGCCCGGTTCGCCCGACACGGCGCTGGCATCGATGGGCATCTACATCTTCCGCGCCGACGTCCTCGAGCGCGCCCTCGAAGAAGACGCGGCGCGGCCTGACAGCCAGCACGACTTCGGCAAGAACATCATCCCGTCCTTGATTCAATCCTCGCCGGTGTACTCGTATCGCTTCTACGACGAAAACAAGAAGTCGGCGAAGTACTGGCGCGACATCGGAACGCTCGATGCGTATTTCGAAGCGAGCATGGACCTGTGTCAGGTGAATCCGGAGTTCAATCTCTACGATCCGGAATGGCCGCTGCGCACCTATCAGCCGCAAGCGCCACCGGCGAAATTCGTGTTCGCCGCGGAAGGAAAGCGCTGCGGCCAGGCGCTCGACTCGATTATTTCGGGCGGCTGCATCATTTCCGGCAGCCGTGTCACCGGCAGCATCCTCTGTCCGAATGTGCGCGTGCACAGCTTTTGCGACATCGATCAATCGATCCTGATGCCCGGCGTCCGCGTCGGCCGCCACGCACGGCTGCGCCGGACCATCATCGACCGCGACGTGCTGATTCCCCGCGGCGCGCTCATCGGATATAACTCGGAGGAGGATCGGCGTCGTCACACCGTCACCGAAGGCGGGGTCGTCGTGGTGACGGCCGAAGACGAGCCGCTCATCGGACCGATCACCGAGGAGGCGCTGCGCGCGGAGGCGGAAGCGGATCGCGGCGGCGCGGCACAAGCGTAGTCTTCGGTCCGGGATGAACCGCTCGAGAGCACAAAGCGATGACGATTACGAACATTCGCGCGCGGGAAATACTCGACTCACGCGGCAATCCGACGGTCGAAGTCGACGTGACGGCAGGCAGCGCGTTCGGCCGCGCCGCGGTGCCGTCGGGGGCATCCACAGGCGAACGCGAAGCGCTCGAGCTTCGCGACGGTGACAAGAGTCGCTACCTGGGCAAGGGCGTACGCAAGGCGGTGGACAACGTCAATGGCGAGCTTGCGAAGGCGCTCGTCGGAATGGACCTCGATCAACGCGCGCTCGACGAGAAGATGATCGCGCTCGACGGCACGCCGACGAAAAGCCGACTCGGAGCGAACGCGCTGCTCGGCGTTTCGATGGCCGCAGCGAAGGCTGCGGCAGCCGCCGCGAGTCGGCCGCTTTATGCCCACATCGCGCAGCTCGCCGGCCGCACCGGCAGCGATTACACGTTGCCGGTGCCGATGATGAACATCCTCAACGGCGGCGCGCACGCCGACAGCAGCGTCGATCTCCAGGAGTTCATGGTCATGCCGGTCGGATTCCCGACGTTCAGCGAAGCATTGCGCGCCGGCGTCGAAATCTTTCACGCGCTGCGCGGCATTCTGAAGAGCGCCGGCCACTCGACAGGCGTTGGAGACGAAGGCGGGTTCGCACCGAATTTGAAATCGAACCGCGAAGCGCTCGACGTCGTGCTCGAGGCGATAGCCAAGGCCGGCTATGCGGCAGGCGAGAACGTGTTCATTGCGCTGGACGTCGCCTCGAGCGAGCTCTGGGACAACGGCAAGTACGTGTTCAAGAAATCGGGCGAGCCGACGCGCACGTCCGGAGAGATGATCGAGCTCTGGGCCGATTGGGTGAGCCAGTACCCAATCATCTCCATCGAAGACGGTCTCGCCGAAGGCGACTGGGAAGGATGGAAGGCGCTGACGAAAGCGCTCGGCGACACGGTGCAGCTGGTTGGCGACGATGTGTTCGTTACCAACCCCGCAATTCTCAAACAGGGAATAGCGGACAGGGTGGGCAACGCGCTGCTGGTGAAGCTGAATCAGATCGGTACCGTCACCGAAACGCTCGATGCGATCTCGATGGCGCGGAAGGCGGGCTACGGGACGATCATTTCGCATCGCTCCGGGGAAACCGAGGATGCAACGATTGCCGATCTCGCGGCCGGCACGTCCGCCGGACAGATCAAGACCGGCTCGGCAAGCCGCAGCGATCGTATTGCGAAGTACAACCAATTGCTGCGGATTGAAGAAGAGTTGGGACCGTCAGCAAAGTTTGCGGGCCGGTCGGCAATCCGCCAGCTGGCAGTGAAGTCCGCCTAAAGGCGCCCACCATCGATTACCGGTGGCGCCCGCCTTCAGCCGGACCAAAGGGTCTCTATGCACCGACTCGTTCTACTCCGCCACGGCGAAAGCGTGTGGAATCAGGAAAACCGGTTCACCGGCTGGACCGATGTCGATCTGAATGACAAGGGTCGGGCCGAGGCAAAGGAAGCCGGCCGGTTGATGCTCGCCGAGAAGTTCGAGTTCGACGTCGCGCACACGTCCGTCCTCAAACGCGCAATCCGGACGATGTGGATGGCGCTCGACGAAATGGACCTGCTCTGGATTCCCGTTCACAAATCGTGGCGGCTGAACGAGCGGCATTACGGCGCGCTGCAGGGCCTCAACAAGGCCGAAACCGCGGCGAAGCACGGTGAGGAACAGGTGAAGATCTGGCGGCGCAGCTACGATATCCCGCCACCGCCGCTGACGCCCGACGATCCGCGACATCCGTCGCGCGATCGCCGCTATGCGTCCCTGTCGCGCTCAGAGCTGCCTCTGACTGAATCGCTCAAGGAGACGGTCGCGCGCTTTCTGCCGTACTGGCACGAATCGATCGCTCCGGATATCAAAGCCGGAAAGCGCGTGTTGATCGCCGCTCACGGGAACAGCCTGCGTGCGCTCGTGAAGTATCTCGACAACGTCTCCGAGAAAGACATCCTCGAATTGAACATCCCGACGGGGATCCCGTTGGTGTATCTACTGAACGAGGATTTGAAGCCGCTGCAGAAGTTTTATCTGGGAGATCAGGAAGCGGTGGCGGCGAAAATGGCGGCCGTTGCGAATCAGGGCAAGGCGCGCTGAGCGCCCTGCCCCTTAATAATCAATTCTGACCTTCGACGGTCGGTTCCTTGGCCTCGTCCGCGCCAATCCGCAGCGAACGCAGGAAGCGCTTGTCGTTAGACGTCAGCTCGAACGCGCGGCGTGCGGGCAACAGGCGAGCGGGCGTCGTTATCTTCGTCACGGCTGCGCCGTTGTTGCGGTTGACAAAACCCACCACGGCTTCGAGCGTAACCTTCATGTCAAAGCCGGCTTCGCGTGCCTTCGCACGACACGCTTCCACCTGGGGATTTTCAGCAACGGCACCGGCGATCGCGTCGGCCAGCTCTTTTGCGAACCGGTTCACGACGTCATCCATACCTGCTTCCTCCTCACACCGCCGCCGGGCCGGGATCCGGGGCGTCTCCCGATCCGAACCTGCACGGGCCGGGGAGGCTTGGCAGGGATCGGGCGCCAAAGATGTTCATCTGTATGGGTTTAGCCTATGGGAAGGCTATCGGCATTGTAGAGGCAGTACTGCAGAGTGTCAACGGGGCACCCCAAGGGGTTGGAGGTAGAATCGCCAGGCACCACATGAAAAGCGGTCCCGCCCAGTCTGTCTACCGGACGCCGGCCGACCTGAAAGCCTTCGACCCGGACCGCGACCTTGCCGCTCCAGGGAGCTTCCCGTTCACCCGGGGCGTCCAGCCGTCGATGTACCGCGGCCGGCCGTGGACGATGCGGCAGTACGCCGGCTTTGCGGATGCGGCGGAATCGAACCGGCGCTACCGATATCTGCTGTCGCAGGGGGTCAGCGGCCTGAGCGTCGCCTTCGATCTTCCTACGCAGATCGGCTACGACTCTGACCACGCCTTGGCGGCGGGCGAAGTCGGCCGGGTCGGCGTGGCCATCGACTCGATTGAGGACATGGCCGCGCTGTTCGACGGCATCCCGCTCGATCGCGTCTCGACCTCGATGACCATCAACGCTACGGCCATCATCCTCCTCGCCCTCTACATCGCGGTTGCGAAGCGCCAGGGCGTGGCGGCCGGCGCGCTGTCGGGAACGGTGCAGAACGACATCCTGAAGGAGTACGTCGCCCGCGGCACCTACATTTATCCGCCGCGCCCGTCGATGCGCATCGTCACCGACATCATTGCCTTCTGCGAACGCGAGCTGCCACAGTGGAACAGCATCTCGATCAGTGGGTATCACATCCGCGAAGCTGGATCGACGGCCGTGCAGGAGGTCGCCTTCACCCTTGCGCATGCGAGCGCGTACGTGCAGTCGGCGATCGATGCCGGACTCGACGTCAACTCGTTCGCGCAGCGCATCTCCTTCTTCTTCAACGCGCACAACAATTTCCTCGAAGAGATCGCGAAGTTCCGCGCCGCCCGGCGGCTGTGGGCCCGCCGCATGAAGGATCGCTTCGGCGCCACGAACCCGCGCGCACAGCAGCTTCGCTTCCACACGCAGACGGCGGGCAGCACGCTTGCCGCACGGCAGCCCGACAACAACATCGTCCGTGTCGCACTGCAGGCGCTGGCGGCGGTGCTCGGCGGGACGCAGTCGCTGCACTGCAACGGCAAGGACGAAGCGCTGGCGCTGCCGACGGAGGAGAGCGCGACGATCGCGCTGCGCACGCAACAGATCATCCTGCACGAGAGTGGCGTGGCGAATACGGTCGACCCGGCAGGAGGTTCGTACGCGATCGAAGAAATGACCACGCGCATCGAGCGCGAGGCAAGCGACCTGCTCGATCGTATCGATCACATTGGCGGCACGTTGGCGGCCATCGAATCTGGATATATCCAGCGGCAGATTCAGGATGCGGCCTACGTCGCCCAGCAGGCGATCGATTCCGGCGCATCCGTGGTGGTCGGCGTGAACAAGTTCACGGACGAAACGGCTCCGGCGACCGACGTTTTTCGCATCGACTCAGACATCGAGCGCCGGCAGATCGAACGCGTGCGTGCGGTGCGCGCCGGTCGCAGTGAGCGTGAGTGGCGAGCAGCCCTTGATGCGGTTGTCGCCGCCGCGCGCGGGAACAGCAACCTGGTGCCGCCGATCGTCGCGGCCGTTGAAGCGCGCGCCACGCTCGGTGAAATCGCGGATGCGATGCGCAGCGTTTTCGGAGAACATCAGGACGTGTCGCCAGCCGCCACGACTCCCCGGTGATGGCTACGCCGCTGCTCGACGTCCAACATCTCTCGGTGACCTTTGGCGGCCCGACTCCGGCCGTAGACGACGTCAGCTTTCAAATTGCGGCAGGTGAAACGCTCGGGCTCGTGGGCGAGTCCGGCAGTGGCAAGTCGGTCACCGCTTTTTCGATTCTGCGCCTGCTGCAGGTGCCGGGCAGAATCATCGGCGGGAGGGTGATCTTCGAAGGGCGCGATCTCCTGGCGCTCAGCGAAGGCGAGATGCGCGAGGTCCGGGGCGCCGGCATCTCGCTAATCTTTCAGGAGCCGATGACGGCGCTGAATCCGGTGATGCGCGTCGGCGACCAGATCGCGGAGGCGCTGCTCGTCCACCGCAAGGCGACCCGAGCGGAGGCACGCGACCGCGCCATCGAGCTGCTCGACGCCGTGAAGATTCCGGATGCCGGCCGCCGCATCCGCGACTATCCGCACCAGCTCTCGGGCGGCATGCGGCAACGCGTGATGATTGCTATCGCGCTTGCCTGCCGGCCGCGGCTTGTCATCGCCGACGAGCCGACCACCGCGCTCGACGTCACCATTCAGGCACAGGTGCTGGAGTTGCTGCGGGAATTGAAGGGACGCTACAACCTCGCGATTCTGCTCATCACGCACGATTTCGGCGTCATCGCGGAGATGGCCGACCGCGTTGCGGTGATGTTCAAAGGCAGATTCGTCGAAGAGGGGGCCGTTCGCGATGTGCTGCGCAACCCCCGCGATGAGTACACGCGCAATCTTCTTGCCGCCGTGCCAGGCGCTCGTTGATGTCCTTCGACTCCGCTCAAGACAAACCGCTCATCGAAGTCCGCAACCTGGTGAAGCACTTCGTCCGCAAGCAAGGCCTCTTCCGTGTACCGTCGATCGTCACGGCCGTAGACGACGTGAGCTTCACGATCGCTCAAGGGGAAATGTTCGGTCTGGTCGGCGAATCAGGCAGCGGCAAGAGCACGACCGGCCGCTGCATCCTGCGGCTGATTGAACCGACCTCCGGTGAGGTGCTGTTCCGCGGCGAAAATGTCCTGCACTTTTCCAGCGAGCGGATGCGAGCCGCACGCCGGGACATGCAGATCGTTTTTCAGGACCCGTACTCCTCGCTCAACCCGCGCATGCGCGTCGGCGAGATTGTCGAGGAGCCGCTGGTCATCCACAAGCTCGGAACGAGAACCGAGCGTCGTGCGCGTGTCTCCGAGCTGTTCCGGCTGGTGGGTCTCGACCCTGCATATGTCGAGCGGTATCCGCACGAGTTCAGCGGCGGGCAGCGTCAACGCATCGGCATCGCCAGGGCGCTGGCGCTGAATCCGGCGCTGGTCATCGCAGACGAGGCGGTGTCGGCGCTCGATGTGTCCATTCAGGCGCAGGTCGTCAAGCTGCTGCTCGATTTGAAAGAACGGCTGCGGCTCACGTACTTGTTCATCGCCCACGACCTTCGATTGGTCGAGCACATCTGCACACGCGTCGCGGTGATGTACCTCGGAAAGATCGTGGAGCTTGGCGAGACCAGTGCGTTGTTCGCCAACCCCACGCATCCGTACACGAAGGCGCTTCTCAGCGCCATCCCGGTACTCGATCCCGACGCGCCGAGGCAGCGTATCGAGCTCGATCCATCGTCGTTT
>Ga0075425_100001711_pt1 | contig 21541 bp, 15 predicted proteins | sample SoiMethybrSBSTD4_FD_75300 | JGI IMG/M metagenome (GOLD analysis project Ga0075425, IMG submission 75300) | Bulk soil microbial communities from a Populus tree surrounding site in Tennessee, USA - Soil MetaG P. TD hybrid SBSTD4 | ecosystem: Environmental > Terrestrial > Soil > Tree plantation... | reverse complement strand
TCGACGGGCACGCCCCGGTACTCACCCGGGTCCACCGCCGGCTTCAGGTCCATGCGCGCCGTGAACCGGATCGGCCCCGGCGGATCCCACTGCAGATCCTCGACGTGAGGGCGGCCGAGGACCGACAGCTTCTTCTCCTCGATGGCCGATGCGACCGCGTCGGGCAGGACCGCCTCGAGGACATCGGTCTTGATCTCGTCACCGAATCGCTTCGCGATGACGCTCTGGGGCGCCTTTCCCTTTCGGAACCCGGGGATCGCGGCACGGCGCGCATAGGCGCGGGTGACCGCCTCGAAGGCCTTCTCGACCTCGTCGGCCGGGACCTCGATCTCGAGCGTGGTGCGGGTTGCGGACTCATCTTTGGTGGACAGAATCGCCATGAGCCGCCGAGTCTATCGCGTCGGGCGGCCGGCTCGGGATTTACGCCGCCGCCCGTTTTGTTGGCCCGGACCGTTCCCGGGTTTCGCGTACTGAGACAGGAGGGCTCCCATGCGAACACTCCCAGGCAGGACCCTGCTCCTACTCCTCCTTCCCGGGTAGACCGGGATCGCGTCAGGGCCTCGGCGGGAGTGTCCGGGGCGGAGGCCGTGAGGCGTCGACTCGTTCCGGGGCTACCTCTGCCGCGGCAAGAGCGAAGGCGTCGACGAGGTTGAGGCGTCCCCATCCGAAGACCGGGTTCGGAACTGCAGACGGCGGGAACAGTCCGCACGCGATCTCCGCCAGGAGCGGCTTCGCGCCACGCGTCAGGAATGTCTCGGAGGAGTCCACGTCGCCCGCCAGGCGGGGGTAGGCGGACCAGAGCAGGGCGAAGGCACCCGCGACGTGGGGCGCGGCGGCCGATGTGCCGGAGAAGGGAACGTAGGAGCTGTCCAGGCCGGCTGTGCGGAGTGAGACGCCGGGCGCCGTCATGTCCGGCTTGAGTCTCTCCGAGCCGTCGCTCGTCACAGGCCCGCAGGCGCTGAAGAGGGCGATCGTGTCGTCGAGCGCGGTCGCGCCGATCGTGAACGCCGCCTCGGCGATGGCCGGAGCGTCGGCCAGCGTGGAGCACGAGGCCCCGCGATTACCCGCGGCGAACGACATCGCCACGCCTGCGGCTCGAAGCGCGGCGACGACACCGTTCAAGACGGTCGGGTCCGTACAGCCTTCAGCAGCCGGGCAGGTCCAGGAGTTGTTGATCACGTCCGCGCCCAGATCCGGGCGCGCATTCTCGCCGTTGGCATCGGTCGGCGCCAGCAGCCACTCGAAGCACTCGGTGTAGCGCGCCGGCGTGCCGTTGCCCGCGTCCATGTTCCGGCAGCCGATGAGTCGCGCTCCGGGCGCCACCCCGATGACGTGATCGCCGTCGTGGCCGACCGCGAAACCGGCAGTGCCTGTGCCGTGCCCGTTGTCGTCGCACGGCGCGGAGACGTCCGAGCCACAGGGATTCCCGGCGAGTGCGTCGTGCACCGCGTCGTGCCAGTTGTACTCGTGCGACGCGGAGACGCCGTCCCAGCCGCGGTAGGCGTTCTTCAGCGCGGGGTGATCCCACTGAAATCCCGTGTCGGCCACGCCGACGACGATCCGCTGACCCGTTGTCCCTCGGGCCCAGATCTCCGTCGCGCCGATGAGAACGAGGTTCGGCTCGACGCCATTCGTCGGGGGACGCCGCTCGTCCATCGCCGCCGTGCGCTCGATCGGCGCCGGGAGGTTCGCCGTGACGGAAGCGACGTCGGGTCGCGCGGCGAGCTCCCGCGCCAGCCGGGCGTCTCCTTCGACCTCGATCATGTTCACCAGGAAGTGGGGCCGGAACGCGACGCCCGATCGCGCCAGGCGCTCCCGCAGCGGCGCCTGCGACGTCTCGGCCTCTGCACGCAATGTCTCGTAGACCCAGCGCCGCCGCTCGAGCCGGTCCGGAATCGCCCCCGCCGCCGACAGATCTGCCTGTTCGCGCAGCACGACCAGGAACGACGCCCGCTCACTGGCTGACCTACCCGCGAAAATCCGCGCATCGACCGGCACGGCGACGCGGCCGCTCAGAAAGACGAGAAGGACCCCCAGCATCCCGAATCAGAGTAGCAAGAGTTTCTCGCGGCACCGCGACTATCGTTCGCCGCGCCGCGGGAGCCGGAGCGCAGCGAGGGAGTCAGGCTCGCGGTCGAGCGCTGTCCGCGAGCCGCGAGCCGGTGGGCGAAGCCCAGACTCCCGAGCAAGCGAAGGCGACGTCTAGTGCGAGAGGAGGGATTTGAACCCTCAAGGAGTTTCCTCCACGGGATCCTAAGTCCCGCGCGTCTGCCAGTTCCGCCACTCTCGCGCGATCTCGATTTTAGCCCCCAAAGCGAAGAGGCGCCCTTCCGGGCGCCTCTTCACGTTCCGTGGCGGCAATCCTACTGCGGCTGCGTCTGCGCGTCGTGCTTCTGGTTGTAGATCTGCCTGGAGAGCTTGTTCTGCTGCTGGTTTACGAGCGCCTTGTCCTGCTGAGTGAGCTTCCCGCCGTCGAGCTTGCGCATGTCGCGCGTCTCCTGGTTGAGCGCGGACTCCTTGCCCTCCAGCCGCGAAGCCTCGCCAGCGGTCAGCTCTCCGCTCTGGATTCCCTGCGCGATTCGATCCTGCTGGTTCTCTTTGCGCTGGCCGATCTCCGTCTTGGACTGTCCCTGCGTCTGCGTGTCGTGTTTCTGGTTGTAGATCTGATTGGAAAGCCGGTTCTGCTGACGGTTGACGAGCGCCTTATCCTGCGGAGTCAGCTTTCCTCCGTCGAGCTTGCGCATGTCATGAACCTCGTGATTCAGAGCTGACTCGCGCCCCTCCAGCCGCGCCGTCTCGCGAGCGGTCAGCGCTCCGCTCTTGACTCCCTGCGCGATCCGGTCCTGCTGGCGCTCCGCGCGTCTCTTGATCGGCCCCGCGGCCCCGGCCGAGGGCGCGACCAACAGAAACGCCGCCACCGCTCCGGTCGCGGCGAGTCCCAGATATCGGATACCCGTGAGTTTCATGACTCACCTCCTCATTGGAGGGACGAGTTGGGCGGAACAGGGTTTACCGGAACTGGATCGAATCCGTCGCCAGTGGAGATGAATCCCGCATGAACGATGCGTTTGCATCACGACAGATCACGGAGACGGCGGAAAGATCGGTGTGCCCTCCCAGGTCTTCAGCGCCTGCCGGGGACGGAAAGATGAAACGTCATGGATACTCAGAAGAAAATTCAAAGCGCACGGCGAGGACTTTGCGCGGTCCTCGTTGTCGGAATCCTCGGTACGAGCGCCGCAGTGGCGCAGACCTACGAGGTGGTCCACCGGTTTCGGAACTCCGAGGCCAGCGCTCGGCCCGACGAGCCGGCGGCGAGCCAGAGCCGCCTGATCGTCACACCCGACGGCTATCTCTACGGCACGACTTATTGGGGAGGCACGACCGGCTTCGGCACGATCTATCGCATGGACGCTGCCGGCACCACCACGGCCCTTCACAGTTTCGCTTTTGCCGACGGATCGAATCCCGCTGCCGGGCTCGTTCAAGCGTCCAACGGCATTTTCTATGGAACGACGAGTCTCGGCGGAACGCATAATCAGGGCACCGTCTTTCGCGTGGATTCGTCGGGCGACTTCACGCGACTGCACAGCTTTGACGGCGACGGCGGAGAGCATCCGCTCGCGGAGCTCATCGAGACCCGCGGCGCGTTCTACGGAACGACGAGAGAAGGCGGTGTGAGCAACCTTGGAACTGTTTTTCGCATGGGCTTCGCGGGCTCCGTCACGAGCGTTCACGCCTTCGCCGGGCCGGATGGTGCCTACCCCGTCGCCACACGTCCCCTGCCCGAGTCTCTTCGCGGACTGGATCGAACAGTTGGCGGCCGAGGAAGTCACGATCGGCTGCGGCAGCGGGAACTATTGCCCGGACAGCCCGAACACACGCGCGCAAATGGCGGCGTTCCTGGTGAAGACGTTCCACATGGAGAGAGATCCGACGGTCAGTCCTTGGGCATCTCAATGCTCCAGTAGTACTTCTCGAAGAAGGGCATGTAGTCCTTGCCCGTCTTCTCCTGGAGGACTCCGGCGATGCCCTTGGTCGAGCCGAACTTCCAACGGTCCGTCTGCTGTATCGCGCCGAGGAGCGCGCGGAATTTCTCCGGGCCGATTTCCTTCTCGAGTGCGCCGAGCACGACCGGCCCCTTGTCGTAGAGGAGGCCCGACCGCGTCTCGGCGCGTCGGAGCGCGTCGTCCCGGATCCACACCTGATTGGCGAGCGGAATCGGCGCCGCCTCGGCTGCGAACTCCGCACCGCGCCGCCAGCGCTTCCGTACGCTGCGCTCGACGGCTTCGCTGCGGCGGTCCCTCAGGAACATCGCCGCGCAGTACTCGGAGAAGGATTCGGCCAGCCACTGTTCCTCGTTGGACGGGATCCGTACGACGATCCCCCAGTATTGATGAGCGATCTCGTGGGCAAACGTCTTGGCGATCTGCTGGGCTTCCAGGCGGCTCATGTCGCCGATCAGCGGGTCGAAGGCCTCCTTGGTGATGAACATCGTGGCCGGCGGGGCCTGGCCGAATCCGTAGTCGTTGATCTCGATGATGTTGAATTCGGAGAAAGGGAAGGGACCCAGGAACTCCTTGTAGTAGGCGATGATCTCGGAGGCGACGCCCGTGAGCTGTTTGCGCGCCCGCGGGTTGTCCAAGGCATACGTGGCCACGCGGATCGTGACGCCGTCCTTGACCGTCTCCTCCATGTCGTACTTGCCGGCCAGGATCACGGCGAACTGGACGGGTGTGTCGACCTTGGTCTCGAGGATGTTGTCACCGCCCTCCTCGGCGCGGCGAATCGTCGCCCCGGGCGCGAAGGGGACGAATGGCTTGGGGACGCGGACACGGGCGTGGAACGTGTACCCCTGCCCCGAAAGCGAGGGCTGCGGGAACCAGGGCCGGATGCCCAGCTCCCAGTAGTTGTCGCCGCGCGGCCGCACCAGGAAATTGCCGTCGATCTCGAAGCGCAGCTTCACGGGATGATCCGGAGGCGCCGGCTCCGCCAGCGCGACGAGGAGCTCGTTCATGCGGTGGTCGAACTCCAGGGACCGTTCCTTCTCGTCGGTGACACGGATGACGTGGGTGAAGCGCTCCTCGAGGTTCACACCGGCCTGGGCGTAGATGATCGAATCCAGGTCGAGCCGGAGGATCCGGGCGGCCCGCCCCTTCGGAACGAGTGTCTCCAGGACCGTCAGCTTCGCGTCGTCGCCGCTGGTGGCTTCGAGAGCGACGTCGACGTCGGTCAGGAGCAGCTCGGACGGCGGGCGCTCACGGCGGTCCCACCCCACGGCCTGGAAGGACAGCGGTGCGATCCACAGGTACTTACGCAGGGCGTTGTCGCGCGACTCGCTCTTGTTGATCGTCACCAGCCCTTCGACTGCCGGCTCCGACGAGTTGAACTCGTAGGCGAGGTCCTCCCGGCCGCCGTCCATTTCGGCCCAGAGGACGATGGTCTCCGGCGTGTCCAGGGCGCGCACCGCGAACTCGTGGGCCAGCGGCGGTGCGTGGATTCGCTGAAACTTCTCGCGGTGCTTCCGGAAGACCGGTTCGAGAGAAGCCGCCGCGGAGCCCGTCAACGGTGGAATCGGCTGTCCCGCGGAAAGAAACAACAAGCGATCGAAGGAGTCGCGGAGTCTAACGCCCTTTTCGATCCGTTCCGGGTTCAGGCTCGATCCTTTCCGCGCGTTGAAGACGACGACCGGCGCCTCGATGGGGTCCACCGAGACGTAGTCGAAACGGCCCTTCCCTTCGAAGAAGATCCCGAGAAGCTCGTCGCCCGCGCGCACGGGCGCAGCGCGGCCGGATTGGAGATCCCAGTCTGCGTGCGGACCCTTCAGGTGGAGACCCGAGACCGTGACCGCTTCGCCAACCTTCAGATCGTCGTAGCGCGTGAGCGCAGCCGTGAGCGGCTTCTCCGGTGGAGTTTGGAGGAGCGACACAGCCGCCAGTAGAGGGAGAAGGCCTGGAATCGAGATCCTCCTGCTAGTCCCGGGGCATTTCGATGCTACACCCGGGGCTTGTACTCAGTAATGTCGCCGAACCGACGAAAGCCGATTCGCTCATAGAGAGGCACGCCATCCGCTGCGGCCTGGAGGACCGCCGTCCGATATCCCTGGGCGCGCGCTTCCCGAAGAGGCCAGGTGGTCAGCGCCGCGCCGAAGCTCCGCCGACGGAACTCCCTTCGCGTCGCGACGTTGTAGAGCCCGACGACTCCGCCCGCGAGCGTCGCTTCCGAGGCGGCGACCGGCTCGCTCGCGAGATATCCGACGTAGAGCCGCAGAGGAGAATCCTCGGAGAGCAGAGCCGCGGCGGCGAGCTCATAGAAGCGCGAGACCTGCGGGTCGGGTGGATTCCAATTTCCGGCCTGGACCGCTGCGAAATCGGCGACCTCGCGCGGTGATCGAGCGCGCACGATCCGGAGTCCCTCGGGAGAGGGAACGTCGGCCCCGAGCGACGAAAGATCCGCGGCCATCGCCAGCTCGGTTTCCGCCTCTTCGAGCCCCGCCTCTTCCAGAAGCCGCCCGAGATCCGACGGCCGGTCCGCGGGGCCGAGCCACCAGGAGAAAGGCCTCCCCGCGTTTCGAAAATGATCGATCGCCGCGCGCACGCGCTCGGTTGCGATGGCGCGGTCCAGCCGCACGCGGCAGACGAGGTTGAAGGTGTCGCACGGAAGGCCCGAGTCGATCACGACCAGATCGGCGTCGAGGACGCGCATGCCCGGGACGCGTCCCTGGATCCAGCCGGCATGGGCGACGAAGTTGGTATCCGCGTCTTCCGCCAGGCGAGCGTCCGCCGGCGAGACCGGCGAGCCCGAGGCCGTGTTCATGCGGGCATTGTAGAGGCAGGGCGTTCGCGCCTTTGGCCGGGGGATAGAATCCGACCGCATTCCATGACTCTGCCGGCCGGCTCGACTTTGGGCGTCTACGAGATTCTCGAACCGCTCGGAGCCGGAGGCATGGGCGAGGTCTACCGAGCACGCGACCGCAAGCTCGGACGCGACGTGGCGATCAAGGTGCTTCCGGACGAGTTCGCGAGCGATCCGGGTCGGGTGTCGCGTTTCGAGCGCGAGGCCCGCATGCTGGCCGCGGTCAATCATCCGACGATTGCCGCCATCTACGGCGCCGAGGAAGACGGTGCGACGCGGTACATCGTGATGGAGCTGGTCGAGGGCGAGACGCTCGCCCAGAGGCTCTCGACGGGGGCACTCCCGGTCGGCGACTCGCTGCGCATCGCGTCGCAGATCGCTGAAGCGCTCGAGGTCGCTCACGAAAAGGGCGTCATCCACCGGGACCTGAAGCCTGCCAACATCAAGATCACGCCCGGAGGGAAGGTCAAGGTCCTGGACTTCGGCCTGGCCAAGGCGATGGATCTGCCGTTCGCCGGCGACATGTCGCGCTCCCCCACTCTCGTCATGGACGAATCGCGCCCCGGAGAGGTCGTCGGAACTCCCGAGTTCATGGCCCCGGAGCAGGCGCGCGGCAAGGAGACGGACCGGCGCACCGACATCTGGGCGTTCGGCTGCATCCTCTACGAGTGCCTCACCGGCCAGCGCGCTTTCACCGGAGAAACCATTCCGGACGCGGTGACCGCGATCCTGTCCAAGGACCCCGACTGGTCGGCGCTGCCGGCCCGCACCCCGCTGCGGATCCGGGAGCTCCTCGCACGCTGTCTCGAGAAGGACCCCGGGCACCGGCTGCGTGACGCCGGCGACGCGCGGCTGGAGATCGAGGCCGCTCTGGCGGGCATCTCGGGCGCCGCGATGCCGGCGGTTCGCGCTCCGGTCGCGCGCTGGAAGATCGCGGCCGCGCTGGCGGTGCTGGCCGGCGTGGTCGTCGCGGCCCTCCTGCTGCGCTCGAGATCCGCGACCGAGTCCCCCAGGGTGCAGAGGCTCCTCGCGGTGCTGCCATTCCGGAACCTGACCGGCACCGCGGAGGGCGAGCTGATGGGGCTCGGGCTCGCGGAGACGGTCAGCGTCCGATTGGCGAACGTGCACGGTCTTCAGGTCGTCACGCCGAGGGCGACCGTGGAAGCCGCGGACGAGAACCCCAGTTTCGCGAAGGTCGCGCGCAGCCTCGGCGCCAATACCCTGCTGGCCGGCACCCTTCAGCGCGAGAACGAGCGTTTTCGAATCACCTACCGGCTCGTCGACCAGAGCGGCACGCAGCTCGCCGCCGGGACCATCGACGGCTCCGAGCTCTTCACGCTTCAGGACCGCGTCGCCGAAGGAGTCATGCGGGATCTGCAGCTGCGCCGTGCGGTCCGTCGCACACCGACGCCATCCGGCCTGGATACGGCTTCCCAGCAGGAGCGCTACCTTCAGGCGATCGGGCTGCTCCAGCGGTACGACCGCAGAGAGAGTGTCGAAAAGGCGCAGCAGATACTGAAGGGGCTGGCCGAAGAGAGGCCGAACTCGGCGCTGGTCGAGGCTGCGCTCGGCCGCTCGTACCTCATGATGTTCGACTTCACCAAGGACCGGACGTGGGCGGATCGCGCGCTGACCGCGAGCGACGCGGCGCGCCAGCTGGACCCGGGACTGCCGGAGGTGGACATCCTCGCCGGCGAAACGTATCTCGTGACCGGCCGTCCCCGGGATGCCGCCGACGCCTTTCGTCGAGCGCTCGCCGCCAGTCCTGACAAAGTCGACGCCCTCCTGGGTCTGGGTTGGGCTTCCCAGAGCCTCGGCGACGATAAGGCCGCCGAGGACGCATTTCGTCGCGCGATCGCGCTCCAGCCTTCCTTCGCCGTTTTCAATCAGCTCGGCGCCTACTACACCGAGAGAGGTCGCCTGGCGGAGGCGGCGGCCATGTACCGCCGGGCGATCGAGGCCGCGCCGGACAGTTACCGGGCTTACAGCAATCTCGGCGGAAACGCGGTCCTGGCCTGCGACTTCGCCGCGGCGGTTCCCGCCTTCCGTAAAGCGCTGGAGATCCGGCCCACCGACCCGATCGCGGCTAACAACCTCGGGCTCACGCTGCTCTGGACCGGGTACCCGCGAGAGGCGGCGTCGACGCTCGCGCAGGCGACGCGTAACGCGCCCGGGGATTTTCAGGTCTGGGCCTCCTACGGCGATGCCCTCGCCGAGAACGGCGAGAAGCCACGCGCCGCGGACGCGTACGCCCGCGCGATCGAGCTGGCTCGCGGGGCGCTCCGCGTCAATCCGAGCGACGCCGCCGCGCACTCAGTCCTCGCGACGTCGCTGGCCCGCACGGGGAACGCCGACGAGGGCGCTCGCGAAATGCAAACAGCTCTCTCGCTCGATGACCGCCAGCCGAACGTGCTCGCGGACGCCGCGACGGTCGCCGCCCTGCGCAAGAATCCGCGCGAAGCTCTGGACTGGATCCGTCGCGCGGTCGGCGCCGGCTACTGTCGCGAGATCATCGCCCGACAGCCGGAGTTCTCCACCCTGCGAGGAACACCCGAGTTTCGATCGATCGTCGCCGCGCCACGCCCCACGGCCGGCTCTTAGGTGGAAGGAGGAGTCATGTCGAACGGGTCTTCACGTTGGATTGGCACCCTCGTCGCGCTCGTCATCGGCGGGATCCTCGGTTGGCTTGTCCGGGGGTCGGCCCCGCCGACACCGGGACCCCAGGTGACCAGCGGAAGCAACTCCATCCTGGTGGGACCCGCAGCGAAACAGTTGACGATCCCAAGGCTCGAGATTTCCAAGAAGGATCACGACGTCGTCTGGTGGAACTCGCGGGACGCCGACAAGGTTCTCTACATCGAGTTCGAAACCGAGATCTTCAAGAACATGAAGCCCGGCAAGTACGGAAAGTTCCGGGTCCGCTGCGAGCGGGCGTCCTGCTACTCCGACGCCATCCTCGACAACGCCCCCGAAAAGGAGCACAAGTACTGGCAGGTTCTCGCCGACCCGAGCGGTGTTTCTGCGGACGACAAGGAGGACGGCTGGATCGTCATCCAGAAATAGCCGCGGATCAGAACGCGGCCTATCCGACAGGAGGAACACCATGAAAACAGCCATCGGGATCGCGATCGGTATCGTGCTGGGCGTCACCGCGGCTCTCCTCATCAAAGGAAAACCGGTGCCCGCGCCTCAAACCGATCCTTGTCTCGTTCCCGGCCCTCACACCATTCAGGTGGGAAGCAACGGCAGCCTCAGCTGCCCGACGGCGATCATGCTGTATGGCGATCGGATCACCTGGCAGTCACCCGTGGGGACTCGATTGACGATCCGATTGCAGGCCACCAACCTCGGGCAGCCCTCGTGTCCCAGCAGCAACATCTGTACCTACACCGCTCCCGCTTCCGGGACCTCGAACCAGATGTCCGACTACGACGTGACGGTCACCGGCGGATCACCCAATCCCTCGCAGACGAACGGCCGGATCATCATTCAGAGGTAGCGAATGTCGTCGCTTCGGTGACAATCCGAGGTCTCCGGGGAGACGATTCTCGTCACTCCCCGGGGGCCTCGTCGACCTAAACCTCTGATCCGAGAGAAGTTTCCTTTCTGGCTCCAACCTTGCTCTTTTCATCCGGCGTGAGGCGCCCGGCGAAAACGGGCGAGATTCGACGATGTACAACGTTTCCGTGGACCGTGCCGCGATGCGAGAAGAGATTCTGGGACCCCTGTTCCAGCGTCACGTGGTCAGCCTCTCGGGCACCGTGGACGAACGGTGGCTCGAGTCGTTTCACGCGGTAGCGAAAGACTCCGAGCAGTTCCAGCGCTTCCGGCTCGAGCCCGAAAAGGGTCTCGTGTCCTTCACCTGCCGCGCGAGCGATCCTCCCAAAACCGTGGAGGGGTTCCTCGAGCGCCTGGCGCTCTTCGTGGAGATGGTCAACCTGCACGCGACGTGCGCGGTCGCGACGGGCGGAACCGGATCTCCCCAACGGATGACGGCGTAATCCCGCTGGCTGCCGCCGGCGCCGGCGGCTGCTGCTGCACGCGAACTCGATCCCGCTCAGAAAGCGCCGCGGAGCCCGTGCGGCGGTCAGCGCTTGTTCTTTTTTCCGCCGGCCTTGCTCTTCTTGTCTTTCCCGGGTGTTTTCAGCGCTAGCTTCTGAGCCGCGCCTTCCTGGCGATCGGCGAGATCGGCCATCAGCCCCGCGTCGGAGAGGTCCAGGGGATGGGAGTGCTTCCAGTCGTGATGCGCCGTCTTGTGCAGCCGCCCGACGACCTCGGGATCGCGGACCTCGATGGCGAGCTCCCTCCGGCTGTCGAAGCTGCCGGGCGCGAGGTTGATCGAACCGACGATCGCGGCGGTGTCGTCGGCCAGCAGCATCTTGCCGTGGAGCTTGAGCCCCTTGAGCTTGTGAATCTTGATGCCGACGTCGTCGAGGATCCGGAGACCTCCGACGCCCTCGACGAGCTTCTCCTTCTTCAGAGAGTGCGGCGGCCTCGCGAGGACGTGGACCTTGACGCCGCGCTCCGCGGCGCGCACCAGGCGCTCGAGGATGACGGCATCCTGGTACCGCTCGTTCTGCACAAACAGCTTGTGCTTCACCTCGTCGATGAACCGGGCGATGCGGTCCCGGCCGTTGATCGGGCACCAGATCATGCGCGCGTCGGATCCCGGTGTGAACGAGTTGCGGTGCCAGTCGGCCTCGAAGCACTCGACGATCTCGCGCACCTCGTGCGGGTGGTCGGTGACGACCGCGTAGTCGCGCGTCTCCGTCAGGTTCTTGGTCTCCCAGTTGAGCGACTTGACGAACGCGACGGAATCGTCGGCCACCATGGACTTCTCGTGAGTGAGGTCCACCGCCGGGTTGCTGTCCTTGACGTCCACGCCCGCCTTGAGCAGCTTCTTGCGCGTCGCCTCGTTGTCTTCCTCGCCGCTCCGGCGAGCGGGGTTGAGCATCACCTGGACCTTCAGGCCGCGCTTCCGGGCTGCGGCGACCGCCTCGATGAGCGCGGGATCGGAGAAGACGAACATCTTGATCTTGAGCGATTTCTTGGCGCCGGCGACCGCTTCCAGGATCGGACCGGCGGCGTCGTCGGGCAGAACGATCAGGGAACGGGAGGGCATGGCGGCTCCTTGGTCAGGTTCGGGCGGACGTGGTGGCAGCGGGCGCGGGCTCCCCGCCGAATTGGATTCGATAAAGCTCGGCGTAGAGGCCGTCGCGTTTCAGCAGCTCCTCGTGCGGGCCCTCTTCGGCCACGACGCCGTCCTTGAAGACGACGATCTTGTCGGCATTGCGGATCGTGCTCAGCCGGTGGGCGATGGCGATCGTGGTCCGCCCCTTCATGAGGCGCTCGAGCGCTTCCATCACGACCTGCTCGGACTCCGTGTCCAGCGCCGCCGTCGGCTCGTCGAGGATGAGGATCGGGGAATTGCGGATGATCGCCCGCGCGATGCCGATACGCTGGCGCTGGCCTCCCGAGAGCGTCATCCCCCGTTCGCCCACCTCGCTGTCGTAACCGTGCGGCATCCGGGAGATGAACTCGTCGGCGTTGGCGAGCTTGGCCGCCGCGACCACCTCCTCGCGCGTGGCGCCGGGCCGGCCGTACGCGATGTTGTCGGCGATGGATCCGCGGAAGAGCACCGTGTCCTGGAGGACGAGGCCGATCTGGTCTCGCAGCGGCTGCAGCTTGTAGTCGCGGACGTCCACGCCGTCGACGAGGATGCGGCCCGCGCTCGGATCGTAAAAGCGCGGGATCAGGCTCGCCACGGTCGACTTTCCGCCGCCCGTCGAGCCGACGAACCCCACCATCTGTCCGGCACGAATCGAGAAGGTGATTTCCTTCAAGACGGGCGCGTCGGGCTTGTACGAGAACGCCACCTTGTCGAACGTGATCTCGCCTTTCACGGCCACCGGGACCCGCCCATCCGGGCGCTCCGGGATCAGGTCGTCCGCCCCGAGGATCGTTTGGACGCGCTCGACGCCGACAGCGGCCTGGGCGATCGTGTTGGTCATCTTGGCGAGGTCCTGGACGGGCTTGAAGAACTTGTTCAGGTAGGCGAGGAAAACGGTCAGCGCTCCGATCGTCATCGTTCCCGCGAGAATCAGCGAGGCCCCGCGGTAGAGGACGAACGCAACGCACACAGCGACGACCGCCCCCACGATGGGCGACAGCAGCGACTTGATGCGCCGGGCCTTCAGCGCCGCGTCGACGGCGGCCTGGCTGGCTTCTTTGAGGTGCTCTTCCTCGAGCTCCTGACGCCCGTAAGCCTTCACGACACGGACGGACTCGAGGCCCTGCTGCACCACCGCCACGATGTCACTCTGCCGGTGACGAACCTCGTGCGTCGCCTTCTTCACCGCTTTCTTGAACCGCAGGACGAAGAGGAGCAGGAACGGCGTCACGCCCACGGCGATCAGCGCGAAGTCGAAGTTCAGGTAAAACATGAGCCCCAGCATTCCGACGATCGTCATGAGATCCACGAGGATGCCGAGCGTCGATTCCGAGGCAAAGCTCTGGATCGTTCCGATGTCGGTCGTGATCGTGGAGAGCAGGTTCCCCGTCTGCTGAGTGTCGTAGTAGGACAGCGACAGCCGATCGAGGTGGTGGTAGACCTTCAGCCTCAGGTCGTTGGCGACGTACTGACCCACGCTCTCGGTGTAGTAGTTGTCGACGTAGCTCGCCACGGCCCCGATCACCGCGATCAGGACCACCCCGACGGCGGCGGCGAGAGCCGCGCCCATTCCATGGTGGGTCATACCCTCCGGAAGCCAGCGCACCAACCAGGCCGGAAGAGGGTGATGCCCGACCGCGCTGTCGAGCACGATCTTCAGGGGCCAGGGCGCCGCGAGGCTCATCGCCGTCTCGACGACCATCGCCAACAGGATGATGGCGAGCCGACCACGGTACGGTCGCAGGAGCTCGCCGAGGAGCCGCCGCATGCCCGCCGAGGCCGGAGCGGAGCCGTTTTTCACGCTACCCCGCATTCTATGTCTCGCGCACGCGGATCGCGGGAAGCCGAAAAGTGCAGCCCGGTCCGGAGAGAACCGCTACAGTAGACGGTAATGGAGCTCGTTTCCGTCCGCATCGGAGAGGCTCCGTCTGCGCCGAACCGAGTACGACTTCTCGGCGACGTCGTCTACGACGACCGGCCGGGACAGGTCGAGCAGTATTGGATCGAGGTGCCCGAAGAATACGCGGCGTCGCTGAGCCAGTCCGGCAATCCCTGGATCACGAGCCTCCTGCCCCTCGCCGTGACGCTCCGGCAGCCGCTGCGAGTTCATGTTCCGGTCGATCCTGTGCTTTTCTCAAACATTCCGCGCCTGATGGAAACGTGGTCCGCGTGGTATCGGCGTCGATTCCCGGGGGTGCGCCCGGTTCCGGTCGACGCGCCGCTGGAGGCCACCGCGCTTCGCCCCGGACCGCGCGAGAGCGCGGCGTTCTTCTCGGGAGGCGTGGACTCTTTCTACATGGTCCTTCGCAATCCCGAGGTTCGGTGCCTGCTGTGCGTGCGCGGCTTCGACATCCCGCTGCGCGTGCCGGAGGAATTCGAGCGGCTCCGCGGACGCCTCGCGACGGCCGCCGAAGAGCTCGGCCGAGAGCTCGTCGACGTCACCACGAACCTGAGAGCCACGCGGTTCGGCGTGACGCGATGGGGGCATCTCGCGCACGGTTGCGCGCTGGCCGGGGTCGCTCTGGCGATGGAGCCGCGGCTCGAGTCGGTCCACATCGCCGGCACGCACTACGAGGGTTCGATCCGCCCGTGGGGGTCCCACCCCGAGACGGATCCTCTCCTGTCGACGAGCCGGACCCGGTTCGTTCACGAGGACGCCGGCGTCTCCCGCAGCACGAAGACGGAGCTCGTGTCCCGCTCCGAGGTCGCACTGCGTTCGCTGCACGTGTGCTACCGGATCAACTCCTCCGAGAACTGCGGCAACTGCAAGAAGTGCATCCTGACGATGTTGAACCTGGAGCTGCTGGGGACGCTCTCGCGCAGCTCCACCTTTCCGAAGCTCGACCTGGAGCGCGTCAAACGAACGTACCTGAAGAGTGTGTCCTACGAACTCCTCTACGGCGACATGCTGACGAAGGCCCGCGCGGCCGGCCGGACCGACGTCGCGGACGCCATCGCCGAATGCCTGCGCCGGTCCCGGCGTCTGAATCCGCTGATCCGCGGTCTCGAACGGCTCGGCGCATGGCCCGCACTCGCGCGAACCTCCCGCCGCCTCCGACTGAAGGTCCTGGCAGATTCCCCGAGGTAATGTGACGTCGCAGAGAGGCCTTTCCCGCACGATCGCGGCGCTTCTCGCGCTCGCGGCCGGCGTCGCCGTCGGGATCGCCCTTCACGGATCGAGCGATCCGCGGGTGGAGCGCACTGTCGCGGCCGTCGCGGCGGTCGGGCAGGTCTGGGTCACCGCGATCCGGCTGACCGTGATCCCCCTGGTCGTCACGCTGACGCTCGCCGCCATCGTCAACATGTCCGGCGGCGGCTCGGTCGGCGTCCTCGGCGCCCGCACCGTGGGACTCTTCGTCGTGATGCTCCTCGGCGCCGGAATCCTGACTCTGATCGTCGCGCCGCCCCTGATCGCGACGCATCCGGTCGATGCGGAGACGGCGGCCTCGCTCCGGAATGGTCCCGGCCCGCCCGTCGAAACACGCGGGCCCGGCGGTCTCGCCGACACGTTGAAGGCCCTTCTTCCGAACAATCTCTTCCAGGCTGCCGCCAACGGCGACATCCTGCCGATCCTCCTGTTCGCCGCCTTCTTCGGGCTCGCCGTCCGGCGGCTCCCGAAGGAGCACCGCGAGCCGCTGCGCGACGTCTTTCAGGGTCTCGCCGGCGCGATGCTGATCCTGATCGGCTGGATTCTGAAACTCCTGCCGCTGGGCGTCTTCGCGCTCTGCCTCGACTTCGCCTTCCGGGCGGGTGTTCGCGTCACGGGAATCATCGCCTTCTGGATCGTTCTCCTGTCGGGACTCCTGATCCTGACGACGTTCCTTCTCTATCCGGTCACGGCGATTCTCGGCCGCACTTCGATCGCGCAATTCGCACGCGCGGTGGCGCCGGCGCAGCTCGTCGCCGTGAGCACGCGCTCCTCGATCGCGTCTCTTCCCGCGCTCGTGCGCGGGGGCCAGAGACACCTCGCGCTTCCGGCTTCGGCGACGGGCCTCGTCCTTCCGTTGTCCGTGACCGCGTTCAAGCTCAACCGCGGCGTCTCGAGCATTGCCCAGGTCCTCTTCCTGGCGCACGTGTTCGGCCTGCCGCTGGACGCTCCGAGGCTCGTCTCGTTCTTCGCGATCCAGATCCTCCTGAGCTTTTCGACCGCGGGTATCCCGAGCATGGGGAGCATTCGGAGCATCCCTGCCTATCTCGCCGTCGGAATTCCGATCGAGGCCATCTTCATCCTCAACGCGGTCGACTCCATCCCGGACATATTCAAGACGCTCCTGAACGTCACCGGGGACATGAGCGCCGCCACGATTCTGTCGCGGCGGGAGAGGGCGGCGGCGCCGTCCGAAGCCCGGGGCGCGCTCCGGCCCGACGCGGCGCCGGCTGCGGCGGACAAGCGCGTTTCCGGCGCCGCGGGGACCGTGGACTGACGGCGCGTCGTTCGGCGAGGCCGGCGCCTACGGGCCGCCGACTTTCTGGTAGTTCGAGTTGGCGATGTTGACCGCCATGTTCTTCGACGGTACCTGGATCGTGATGTTGGCCGGATAGTTCGTGCCGTCCGGCAGCGACGCAAACTGCACGGCCAGCGTCATCGCCTGCGACGGGTCGTCGAGATACGAGTTGACGTTCAACGCCGCGAGCTTCTTGGTGTTCATGTTGAAGTCGAGGGCCATGGAGTCCCCGGGCTTCGCGTAGTTCTTGAAGTCGAGTCCGCCTTCTCCGGCGCCGGGACGATCGATGTTGGCGTTGCCCGCCTGGAACGCCTGCTCCATCTTCTGGCCGTCCGGCGGAACATAGAGACCGATCGTCGCCCGGATCTTCTGCATCTCGGCTTCGAACTCGTCTCTGGCCTTTTCCATCATCCTTTGCTTGAGCGGTCCGGCCTTCTGCTGCTCCTGCGGCGGGCCCATCGGCGTCCGGACCACGTTTCCGTCGGGCCCGTACTTGCACATGAACTGCTTGGCGGGCCGCGCCTCCCCGCGCGCGGTGATGACGACCGTCTCGGTCCACGCGTACTGCCGGAGCGCCGCCTTGTTCGCGGCGGCCGACTCTTTGATCGCGGCGAGCTTGCGCTGAATGGCTTCGCGAATCATCGGACCCTGCTGCGCTTGGGCGGCGGCGGACACGGCCGCGACCGCGGCGGTCAAAGCGGCCGCACGAAAGAAAGCCTTCGAAAGGTTATCGCCTCGCATGGTTCGAGTCTCCTTTCAGAGAGTGGCGGTTCGAAAAAGTGACTGGGATTCTATCCCCACCTAACCGGCTTCGGCCGGGCCGGTCGGGGCCGGAGCCGCGACGGGCGGCGCCGCGCGCCGGCGCTCGGCCCATCCCCGCAGCACCACGAAGAACGCCGGCACGAAGAGGACGGCGAAGCAGGTCGAGGCCAGCATGCCGGTCGAGACCGCGAGCCCGAGCGACCGGCGGGCGCTCGCTCCGGCGCCCTTCGCCAGCAGCAGCGGCAGGACCCCGAGAATGAATGTGAAGGACGTCATGACGATCGGGCGGAAGCGCGCCTGCGAGGCATGGATCGTGGCCTCGACGAGGCTCTTGCCGGCCGCGCGCCCCTCGATCGCCATCTCGACGATCAGGATGGCGTTCTTCGCCGACAGGGCGATCAGGAGCACGAGCCCGATCTGCACGTAGAGGTTGTTGGCGACGCGCAGGCCGAGCAGCGCCGACACCGTTCCCAGCAGCGCGAGGGGCACCGCGAGGATCACGGCGGCCGGCGTGATCCAGCTCTCGTACTGCCCGGCGAGGACGAAGAAGACGAGCAGGATCGCGAGCGCGAAGATGAAGTACGTCGAGCTTCCGACGAGCTTCTCCTGGTACGACATCGCCGTCCACTCGAAGCTCATGCCGGCCGGAAGCGTCTGGCGCGCGATCCGCTCCATCGTCTGCATCGCCTGTCCCGAGCTGAACCCCTCGTTCGCGGCGCCGTTGATCGTCGCGGCGGGATACAGGTTGTACAGCGTCACGACGGCGGGGCCCTGCGTTCTCTCGATCGAGGCGACGGTGCCGAGGGGAACCATCTGCCCGCTCGCCGAGCGCATGTAGTAGCCGGCGAGGCTGGCCGCCTGGCGCCGAAAGGGCGCGTCGGCCTGCGCGTACACCATGTACTGGTGCCCGAAGCGCGTGAACTGGTTGACGAAGGTCGAGCCCAGAAAGGCCTGTACGGTGCTGTACACGTCTCCGACGTTGACGCCGAGATTGCCGGCCTGCGTCTTCTCGACGTGGATCGTGACCTGCGGAACCGAGGCCCGGAGCGGCGTGAGCACCATGCGGATCGCCGGGTCGCGTCTGGCCTTCGCGACGATTTCGTCCGCGGCTTGCTGCAGTCGCTGGTAGTTCTCGGAGCCGTCGATCAGCTCGACTTCCATCTGGAAGCCGCCGGAGAGGCCCAGGCCCTGGATCGGCGGCGGCACCAGGACCATGGTGCGCGCATCCTGATACTTCGCGAGGCGCGCCGAGAGGTCCTTGTAGATCGAGAGGAGATCCTCGCCTTTCTTGCGTTCGCTCCAGTCCTTGAACATCAGATAGATGATCCCGGCGTTGGCGAGCGATGCGTTGTTGTCGAGGGGCGAGAGACCGCCGATGGCGATCGTGCGGTCGAGCGCGGGATTCTCGCGGCAGATCCGGGCCAGCTCGTCCATCACCTTTTCGGTTCGCTGGAGGGAGGCCCCGTCCGGCAGCTGCACCGTGACCATCGCGTAGCCCTGGTCCTCGGTGGGAATGAACCCGGTCGGGACGCGGGTCAGGCCCCAGCCGGCCAGGGCGATCAGCACCAGCGCGATCGCCGCCATCCGCCGGCTCCGATCCACCATGAACCGGATCACCTTCACGTACGCCCTCTCCAAAGGCTCGTACACCGCGTTGAACCCCCGGAAAAACCAGTTCTTCTTCTTGTTCGCATCGTGCGCCCGCAGCCACAACGCACACTGCGTCGGCTTCAACGTCAACGCGTTCACCGCCGATATCAACGCCGTCGCCGCAATCACCAATGCAAACTGCCGGTACATCTGCCCCGTGATCCCCGGCATGAACGCCGGAGGCAAAAACACCGACATCAACACCAGAGTGATCCCGATGATCGGTCCCATCAGCTCCCGCATCGCGTCGATGGACCCCTGCTTGGGCGTCTGTCCGCGCTCCACGTGCTGCGACACCCCCTCCACCACCACGATCGCGTCGTCCACCACGATCCCGATCGCCAGCACCACCGCGAACAGCGTCAAAAGGTTGATCGAGAAACCCATCGCCGCCATCGCCGCAAACGCCCCGATGATCGTCACCGGCACCGTCGTCGCCGGCACCAGCGTCGCTCGCCAGTCCTGCAAAAACACCACGATCACCACGAGAACCAGAATCCCCGCCTCGAACAGCGTGTGGTACACCTCGTTGATCGACTCCTTCACGAACGTCGTCGCGTCGAAGGGAATCGACCAGTCGAGTCCTTCCGGAAAAGATGGCGACAGCGTTTGAAGAAGCTTCCGGACGCCCTGGGCCGTGGCGAGGGCGTTGGCGCCGGGAAGCTGATAGATCGCGATGCCCCCCGCCGGACGCCCGTCCATCCGGAACACCTGGCTGTAGCTTGCGGCCCCCAGCTCGACTCGCCCGATGTCGCGAATCCGAGTGATCTGTCCCGTCCCGCTCGTCTTGAGGATGATCTGGCCGAACTCCGCGGCGTCCGAAAGCGACGACGGCACATTCGCCGTGAACTGGAAGTCCTGTCCCGACGGCGTCGGCGGCATGCCCACCTGCCCTGCGGCGACGTACGCGTTCTGCGACTGGAGCGCCGAGACGACATCGGTCGGCATCAAGCCGCGCTGGAGCATCTGCTGCGGGTCCAGCCAGACCCGCATGCTGTACTCGCCGACGCCGAACACGACGACATCGCCCACGCCCGGAAGCCGCGCGAGCTTGTCGGAAAGCTGCAGCGTCGCGAAGTTGGAGAGAAACAGCGCGTCGAACTTGTCGTTCTTGGACGTCAGCGTGATGATCTGGAGCGGAGACGTCTCCTTCTTCTTCGTCACGACGCCCTGCTGCTGGACCGGAGACGGCAGCTGCGCCATCGCGGCCGAGACGCGGTTCTGGACGAGGACCTGCGCGAAGTCCAGATCGGTGCCGACCTGGAACGTCACCGTTAGCGTGTAACGGCCGTCGGAGGTGCAGTTGGACTGCATGTAGAGCATCTTCTCGACGCCGTTGACCTGCTGCTCGATGGGCAGCGCCACCGTCTCGACCAGCGTCTTCGCGCTCGCTCCCGGATACGTCGTCGTCACCTGTACCGTCGGCGGCGTGATCGGCGGGTACTCGGAGACGGGAAGGACGCCGACGGCGACTAAGCCGAGCAGGATCGTGACGAACGCGATGACGTTCGCGAGGACCGGCCGCTCGATGAAGAACTTGGCGAGCATCGGGAACCGGGGCCGCGGCGTTTACTTCCCAGCGGAGGGAGAGGGTTTAGGCAAAGGGCTCGGAGGCGGCGCATCCTGCGGCGCGACCTTCTCCCCCACACGCGCGTTCAGGAGGCCGTTGACGATGATGCGGTCCGTGGGCGCGAGCCCGCTCCGGACCACGAGCCCGCTCGGCGTCAGCGGGCCTCGGACGATGCTCCTCCGCTCGACGACGTCATTGGCGCCGACGACGTAGACGAAGTCGCCCTGCTGGTCGTTGCCGATCGCGCTTCCGGGAATCACGAGCGAAGGCCGGGGCCCACCGAGAGGGATGCGCACGCGGGCGAAGAGACCCGGAAAGAGTGTCGTGTCCGCGTTCTGGAAGATCCCCCGAAGCGCGATCGTCCCCGTCGACGTCGAGAGGGTGTTGTCGGCGAAGTCGAGGATGCCGACGTGGGGATAACCCTGCTCGTTCTGGAGACCGACCTCCACGGGCGCCTTTCCGATGCCGGACCCTATCTGGATTCCGTGTTCGCGCAGCTGGTCCCGGAGGTGTAGCGCGTCGCGCTCGTTGAGATTGAAGTTTACGTAGATAGGATGGAGCTGCTCGATCGTGCCGAGGACCGTCGGGCCCGCCGAGCCGACCAGGTTGCCGGGATCGGCCTGACGCGCTCCCATGCGGCCCTCGAAGGGAGCCGTGACCTTCGTGTAGCCGAGGTTGATCTCGGCGACCTCGAGCTGCGCTTTGGCCTGGTCGCGCTGGCTGACCCAGTTCTCGACGGTCGTCTCCGCAGTGGCGTTCTCTTTCATCATCGCCTGCTGGCGATCGAGCTCGGCCTGCGCCCGAGTTAGCGCGGCCTTCTGGAGGTCCACCTGCGCCTGGTACGGGGCTTGTTCGATGACGAAGAGGAGCGCGCCCTCGGGCACGACGGAGCCGTCCTTGAAGTTGACCGACTGGAGGTAGCCCGGAACGCGCGCCACGAGGTTCACTGTCTTCGAGGCCGCCACAGTGCCGGTCATCTCCAGATACTCGGTGACGGGCTCGGAGCGCGGGTGGCTCACGGTGACCGCCGGGGCCACCGGCGCCGCGGCGTCACCTTTCCGGTGACAGGCCGCCGGGAGCACCGTCAGT